>Ga0193717_1002445_pt1 | contig 10737 bp, 10 predicted proteins | sample U2c2metaG_FD_145900 | JGI IMG/M metagenome (GOLD analysis project Ga0193717, IMG submission 145900) | Soil microbial communities from a riparian zone of the East river system, Colorado, United States - U2c2 | ecosystem: Environmental > Terrestrial > Soil > Riparian zone | place: USA: East River...
ACGCGATGCGAGCTTCGACCATGCGATCGGCCATGGCTGGGGCGCTCATTTTGGCCTTGCGAGCAGAGATACGTAATTTGGCTGCGCGGCCACGCGTCCTATCCACTCGCGCAGATTGGGATACGCCTTGAGGTCATGGCCACCGTCGTCAGCCACGTGCGTGTACGCGTACAGCGCGATGTCGGCGATGCTGTAGCGATCGTTCACGAAAAACTGCCGCGACGACAGGTGCTGCTCCATGACCGCGAACGCGGCGCGGCCTTTCGCCAGTCGATCCGGCAACTCCGCGCGGCGCGGATGATCGGCCGGCAAATGACGGCAGATGTAACGCGGTGTGGCGACGTACGGCTCGTGGCTGTACTGCTCGAAGAACATCCACTGCAACACCTGCGCGCGACCGAGCTGCGCGGCCGGGACGAAACGTGAGCCTTCGGCGAGATACCAGAGGATGGCGTTGGACTCGGGCAGGTTCGTGCCGTCGTCGAGTTCGAGCGTGGGGATGCGCCCGTTCGGGTTGCGCTTCAGGAACTCCGGCGTGCGCGTCAGGCCTTTGTCGATGTCCACGTCGGTCCATTCATATTTCTGGCCGAGCTGCGCCAGCAGCAGGCGCACCTTGTAGCCGTTGCCGGAGTCGAGATAGTCGTAGAGGTGCATGGCGCATCCCGCAGGGATTGTTGGCAGCGAAGTATCCCGCCGGACACCACGCGGCGCGACGACCAAGGATTTTCCCTGAGGCTAAGTTATTCTTGCTCTGGCCATGGCAAGACGGCTTCCTCCACTCAACGCCCTGCGTGCTTTCGAAGCTTCAGCGCGGCTCGGCAGCTTCGTCGCGGCGGCTTCGGAGCTGCGCGTGTCGCCCGCGGCTGTCAGTCAGCAGGTTCGGCGCCTCGAGGATTATCTCGATACCACGCTGTTCCAGCGGCTCGCGCGCGGTCTCGCGCTCACCGATCAGGGCCGGGACTATCTACCCGAATTGTCGGCGGGCTTCGACCTGCTGGGCGAGTCGACGGCGCGCGTGCGCGCCAAGCGCGCCGACGGCGTGCTGACGCTGACTACACTTGCCGCCTTCGCCAACGGCTGGCTCTTGCCGCGCATGCACCGGTTTCGCGAGCGGGCGCCGCGCATCGACGTGGTGCTGCGCACGTCGCGGCGGGTCATGGATTTCCGGCGGGACTCCATCGATCTCGCCATCCGCTTCGCTCCGGCGCCTGGGCGCGGCCTGCAAGGCGAGCTGCTGTGCCGCGAAGAGTTGTTTCCGGTGGCGAGCCCGCAGCTTTTTCGCGGCGGATGCGTTCCCGACACGCTGGCGGAATTGGCCGAGTACCCGTTGCTCCACGACACCGACGCCGGCACCGAGCAGCCCTGGCTTGGCTGGCGCGGATGGTTCGAGCGCGCGCGACTGTCCACCGCGAATGTTGGTCGCGGGCCGCAGTTCAGCGATTCCATCGTGTTGATCGGCGCCGCCGTGGCCGGACTCGGCATCGCCATCGGTCGCGCGCCGCATGTCAGCCCGCTGCTCGAGCGCGGGCAACTCGTACGCGTGACGCGGGAGACCTGGACGGCACCCTGGAGCTACTACCTCATGGCGCCGGTGGCGCATTTTCGCCGTCCACTCGTGCGCACTTTCGTGGATTGGGCGCTGGAAGAGGCACGGGCGACCACGCCGATGGTGGGTTGACGGCAATCTGCGTCAAACTACCGTGGTGAAGGCCGGAATGCCACACGGCGAAGCAGGAGCATCGGAAAGCGCACCATCGGAAGTCAAATAGTTTTCGTTGTTCGAGACCAAGCTCTACTTGTTAACGGTCTGCCACGAACGTTCTCTACAATCCCGAGATGTCGAAACGCGGCTGGATACTGTTTCTCTCGCTGGGCCTGCTCTGGGGCATGCCCTACCTGCTCATTCGCATTGCGGTCGGCGAATTCGATCCACTGGTGGTGGCCGGCGCGCGCACGCTGATGGGCGCGCTGCTGTTGTTGCCGGTCGCTCTGCATCGCAAATCGCTGGCGCCCGCGTTTCGCCGGTGGAAATGGTTGCTCGCGTTCACGCTCATCGAGATCACGGTGCCCTGGCTGCTGCTCGGGCACGCGGAAACGCGGCTCAACAGCTCGACTGCCGGACTATTGATCGCGGTTGTACCACTGTTTGCCGCCATCATCGTCACGAAGCTTGGGCACGAGAAGCTCGAGCCGCGGCGGCTGTTCGGCCTGGGACTCGGCTTCGCCGGTGTCGCGCTGCTCGTCGGGCTCGACATTCACTTCGCGGATTTGCCGGCCGTGGCCGCCACCATTGTGGTCGCGCTGTGTTACGCCATCGGTCCCATCATCATCGACCGCAAGCTCAACGACGTGCCGGCTATCGGCGTGATCACCGCCTCGCTCATCGTCGCCACCGTCATCTACGCGCCGTTCGCGCCATTCTTGTGGCCCGAGACGTTCAGCACGCCGGCCATCGCGTCCGTCATCGGCCTGGGCGTGTTGTGCACGGCGGCGGCCTTCATCGTGTTTTTCGCGCTGATCGCCGAGGTGGGTCCGGCGCGCGCCACCGTCATCACCTACGTGAATCCGGCGGTGGCCATCCTCTTGGGCGCGCTCGTGCTGCATGAGCCGCTGACCATCGGCATGGCGATCGGCTTTCCGCTGGTGATCCTGGGATCGTTCCTCGGCACGTCGCGGGGCCGGCCCGCGGTGGCCGTGCCTTCCGCCACGGCCCAGCAAAGCTAGGCACCGCTCAGATCCAGCGCTTCACGGCTTCGGCGGTATCCGCCGGGCTGGAATGCGCTCACGCATTGTCGCGGAACCACTTCTCCAGGCGCACGCCATCCTTGAGGCCCCGGTACATTTTCCGGCCGATGTCGAGCTCGTGATACCCATGCTCGCAGTAGAAATTTCGGGCGGCTGAATTCTCCTTCAGGCATTCCACGCGGATGCGCTTCGCGCCCGCGGCGCGAGCCACGTCCTCGAGCCACCGCAGGATGGCGCTGCCCACGCCGCGTCGCTGCTGCGCACGCCGCACGGCAAACAACAACAGATGCGCGTCGTCGTTGGCATAGAACATGATGCCGAAGCCCGCCAGTGCGCGACTCTCGCCAACCACCACCACATTGGTCTCGGGGTCGCGAATGGAGTGCGCCACGCGCTCTTCCGTCCAGGTCCATGGCAAGCCCTGCTCGATGTAGTGGCGCGACATCGCGGCGATATCCGCCGCGTCGGACAGTGTGGCGAGGCGAACGGCGACGTCGGCAATCATGGGCCGACAAATACACGCGCAGGTATGAATCTGCAACACGCGTTCCCTAGACTGGCCGCATGTACCGAGAACTTTCCCTGGTCGCGCTGCTCGCCTTCCTGCCGAACGGCCGCGCGTCAGCCGACCCGATCCACCCGCGCGCCGACGGCGCGTACTGGCATCACGGGAGCGACTGGGTGTTTCCCGAGAAAATAGGCGAGTTCGTACGCGTCGGAATTCCGCAGGATGTCGCCGGATCGGAAGACGCCGTTGCGCACTATGCATGCGTCGAGAACGGGACGCGCAATACCGCGGCGGTCGATGTGTACCCCGCGACCTCAGCGGCGGCCGCGGAACACGAAGCTGCTCCTGCGGGGGAATTGTCGGAAAGCGCGTTCCAGGTGGGCGAGCCGGGCGCTTTGACCGGTACCCGACGCATCTACACCACCAAAACTGCCGAGCGTTCTGCGCTCACCGGTGTGTACATCATCAACGCCGGTGAATGGCGAGTCACGATTCGAATATCAGGATCGCGACTCGAGACGATGGACGCTTTCGTGCGCGCGCAGCGCTGGGACAGTCTCGCCGGGCACTAACGCTGTTGGGATTCCTCGATGATGTCGAGCACTTCCTGCACGTCGTCGACCTTGGTGTAGTCATCACCGTGATAGATCGCGTTGCGAACCGCGTCGCGAATGGCGCCATCGGCGTCACCCTGGTTCAGAGCAAGGTCGCGCAGCGAGCGCAGTGCCAGTGGCCGGTCGATCTGCGGCTCACCGTCGGTGAGAATCCGACCCAGCACGGGTAACGCTTCGGCGCGCGGCGCGGCGGCGAGCGCGGCGATGGCTGTGGCGCGTTTCCCTGCGTCACCGCTTGCGGAATCGGCGATCAATTGCGCGACGGTCGGCGGCGAGTTCCCGGAAGGCACCAGGGCGGGATCCGCTACGGGCAGAATTCCTGGGGGCTGCGCGGTGTCCTGCGCGGTCTGCGCCACCGTGGGCGCGCTGGACTCCGGAGATTTTCCCGCGAGGCTCCAGCTGACGATCGCGATGACGACAACCGTCGAGAGGCCAATGAGCAATGAAGTGCGTTTTTCCATGGCGCCTAGCTAAACACGGTGGCGACGCGCATCCACGACCAGTACGCAGCCATCGTGCCGATGCCATAGAGCAGCGGCACGCGGCTCAGGTCCGCGAGGCGCCAGTTGCGCACGATTCGCCAGACGGCCCAGACGACGGCCACTGCCATCAACTGCCCGATTTCCACGCCCAGGTTGAAGGTGAGCAACGCCGTGGCCAGGTGATTCTGTGGCAGGCCGATTTCGCTGAGTGCGCCAGCGAAACCGAGTCCGTGCACGAGGCCGAACAGAAACGCGACCAGCGCTGGCAGGCGGCGCGCCAGCGTTTCGCGCGGTTGCAGCGCCTCGCTGGCCACCAGCACGATGGACAGTGCGATCGTGGCTTCCACGGGAGCGGATCGCAGCGTGAGCCAGCCGAGCGCGGCGCTGGCGAGCGTCAGGCTGTGCGCGAGCGTGAAAGCGGTGATGGTCCACACCAGCTTGCGCTGAAAGCCCACCAGGAACAGTAGCGCTGCCACGAACAGGAGGTGGTCGATGCCGCTCAGGATGTGTTCGACGCCCAGCGCCAGGTAGGCGCGTGCGATCTCGCCCATGCCACGTTTATCGTCGGCCGATCCATACAGGTGGACGGTGGGCTGGCGCTCGGTGAGCGTGTAGACCCGGCTCTGGCCGTCGCGCCAGAACACTTTCACCAAGGCCGCGGAATACCGCTTGCCCACACCTTCGATCGACAGCACGCCAGTCAAACCCGCATCGCCACAACGCAGGACGGAGGCGTCGGCTCTGCAGCCCTCGGGCCAGGAAGGCGTGAGTTCGTCGGCGATGGGGCGACTGCCGCTTGCGCCCCACTGCCACAGGAATTCTCCGGGCCGCGTTTCGCGCAGCTCCATCTCCGCCATGGTCATTTCGTGCGCGTGGGCGTAGTTGGCCGCCAGCGCCATCAACAGGAAGGCGACGACCCGCATCAAGCCGTTCATTGTTTACCGGTCACTTTCACGTTGTACTTCTTCGTCAACGCACGCACGGCGGCACTGCGCTGCTCGGACAACACCGAATCAGTCCAGTCCTGCAGAACGGCACCGGTCAGGTTCTCGAACGAGGCGGGTTTCGGTGACGTCATCGATTTCAGGCGAATCACACGCAGGCCGCCGCTGCTGGGCAGCGCCTGCCACTCGCCAGGTGTTGCCGCCGCTAGCGCGGTGGCGAATTCAGCGCCGTAGCTCTGCACGACGTTGTTCTGCGGGCGCGCGGTGAACACCCGCAGGTCCGCCTGGATATCGCCCGGCGCTCCGGCATTCAATCCTTGCGCAAACGCGCGTACCGCGCCTTCCGCGCGATCGCCCGTGACGACGGCTTCCTCGAAGTCGTATCGCGCGGGCTCGTCGTACTTCTCGCGATGGCTTTCGAACCAGGTCTTCAGAACGCTTTCATCGAACGCCGGCAGCTTGACGCCCGCGTCCACCATGCTCAATGCCTTGAAGATCACGCGCTCGCGGATCGCGTTGTCGCCGCGGTCGAGTCCGAGCGCCAGGCCTTCGCGATACAGCACTTCGTTGTCGAGCCACACCTTGCGCAGCGCGTACAGTTCTTCGTCATTCGGGTCGTGGCCGCGGGCCTCCTTGAATACCTGGATCGCGTGGGCGTCCACGTCCGCGCCGATGACGATGGTGTGCGGGTCCCCTTCGCGGCTCGCGAGCAAATGATCGGCACCGAACAACACCGCGCCTAAGACGATGAAGTGCAACAGCGGCTCGCGCATCCATGCCGGTGCCGGGAACTTGCGGCGCGTGGCGGAGGCGTCGGAGCTGGATTCAGCAATAGTGGTGGACATGTGTCTTACGCTTCAGAATGAGAGAAAGCGCCGCGCGTTTCCGCGCGGCGCTCTTGGGGTCGCTCGAGTTGTTAGAGACTTACTTGACGCCGGCCACCAGCGCCGAGCCCTGCACTTCGATGAAGACCGGATTGCTGTAGAACCACAAGTCCGCCCACGCCGCCACGTCATAGGCCACCATCTTCTGGCCGTTGACCACCGGCAAGTGCGCCGGGCAACCGTCGATCGTCGTTCCGGTGAACGTCACGCCGTTTTCCGGCACGTTCGTGCCTACGGTGGTGCACGGAATGCGCAGGTTCGCATTCGCCGGAGTGCCGTCCGCGCCGCCCGGAAGCGTCGGGTTGATCCCCGTCGCGTTGGTCCACAAGTCCGCCAGCGGATTGCCGTCGGCATCCGTTTCGAACGGTACCGAAGGCGGCATGTTGCTGCCGCGCAGACGCAGGTACTGCGAGTTCGTCACGCCGCGAACGCGATAGGCCATGGTTCGGTAGTCGCTGTTCGCCACCGTCCAGCTGTGCCAGCCGAACGTGCGCAGCAGCTTCGCGCTGTCGTTCTTCGCACCCGCCGGCACTGTCGCCATGTCGGGATTGGAGATCCAAGTGTTGGGCCACTGACCCGAATAGTCCGGCGCTTCGGGCTGTTTGTAGCCGGTCACCGCTCCGCCGATCACGTCGATGCGATGGAGCACCGGCTTGTTGATTTCATTTTCGAGGCCAATCTGCAGCAACGAAGGATTCATGAAGGTGTAGGGCGCGTAATTGCGACCGGAAGGATCGCGCACGGCGATCGCCACGATCAGATCCGCGCCCGGCTTCACGTTGAGCTTTTCGCCCATCGTGGCGCAGTTCGCATTGAGCTCCACGTCGTCGTTCTTCTTCGCCGCGGCCAACGCCGCTTTCTCGGCTTTCGCGGTGCCGAGCTTGTCGTCTTCGCACACCACGAACGCGAGGCGGTCGATGAGCTGGCCCGATGCGGTCCAGCTGTTGCCGCTGCGGAGACCATCGACAATTTCGGCGGGCGTGAGGACGCCCTTCGCATTCTTTTTGTTGGCCTCGACCTTCACGTAGTCGCGCTGATATTCGCCGGGATAGAAATCCTGCGAGGAGCGGCGATCGTCGGGTCCGAACATGCCGCGGTTGTGCCAGTCGGAGCTCGCGAAGAACCACCAGTTGCGGCCTTCGCCAAGCAGCGCGTCCCACACGCCGCCGATCTGCGCGCCGTAGACCCCGGTGCCGCCCCAGGTGGTGCCGCCGACGGAGTCGACGTTGCCAATAGTGCCGCCGAAGTTGTTGCGATGAACCGTGTATTCACCGCGCGCATCCGAGGCGCCGTGGCCCGGCTGCGTTTCCATGCCGAACGCCACGGAGGGCGCGGCATTGTTGAAGTTGCGCAGGTGTTCGATGTTGAAGCCGTTGTTGCCGTTCGGGTTGAACGGGCCGGCACGCTCGAGATGCGCCGGAACGTAGTAGCTGCCGTCGGGATGTTTCTGTTGCATCCACTTCATGGCTTCCACGGTCTTCGCGTGCCCGAGCACACCCGTGCCCGCGCCGCCCGCCGGAATGAGCTTCTGCGCGACCGCGCTCCAGCTCGGATCCGCTGCGTTGGCGCTGCCGGCCACCGAGCAGTCCCAGTTGTTGCCCACGGAGCCGCCCACCGTGGTGTTGCCACGGCTCGTGTCCGTGTCACCTCGGTCAAAACAGTACGACCATTCGCTCAGTGCCGTCGCGTTGCCGAGCGGTGTGTAGCCCGCGGTCGTGGGCAGGGTTTGGCCGTAGATTCCCGCCGGGTTCTGACCGGTGATCACGGCCATCGACGTGTGCTCGTGACCGGCGACCACGGACTCAAGGCCCACGAACGTCGGCTGATTTTTCAGCGCGGCGAGATATTCGGTGATCGGATACTGATATTCCTGGATCGACTGCCAGCGCCACATGACCTGGTTCGGGGGATTGCCCTGAACGCGGCCTTTCGGGTTGATGGCGGGATTCGTGTTCTGCCAGCTGGTGTTCGGTCCCTGCAGCGTGGTGCCGTCAGTGGCGTACACGAGCGGATACGCGGGCGTCGCCAGCGTGGCGTCTTCGGCGAGCGTGCAATTGCGATTGCCGTTGCCGCCGTGACCGGCCTGCACGAACCAGTCGAGACCCCAGGGCGTGTCAACCTGGTCCGTCGACTTCTTGATGAGCTTCTGCATCGAAATCGAACCGTCGGAACAGGTCGTGTGATTGTGGAAATCACCCGTGACGTAGGTTCCCTCGGTCTTCGGAGGCTTGATCGGAGGTCCGGCATAGGCAGCGCTCATGGCCGCGGCACTGATCGCGCTCGCAACGGCGAGCGCAACTTGTGAAGTTCTGAACTGGATTTTCATTGAAAGATTCCCTTGGCTGGTCAGTCGAATTAGGGGAAGTACCCTAGGCTTCGCGTATGACCGTCCGATTAAACATCTGCGACGCAGCACGACGTCCGAGCCCCGCTGCCGTCATGAATCTGTCGCACAACTGTCACTAAAATCTGTGCCCCCTCGACCTTGGCTAACAATCTCCATGCAGGAAGTTTTTGGGCTCTTTCCGACGCCTTTCATGCGTGCGCCCCGCGTGCTCGGCGACGCACTGGTCAGCGGGCTGATCATGCACTTCAGCAAGAACGTGGACCTCGCCAACAGCTCGTCACCGAATCTCGTGCACACCGCGTTGTTGCGGCCCAGCGACGCGCCGCTGCTGGTGGAAGTGGCGGCGTTGCTGAATCCGCTGCTGCCGGAGTTCGGCGCGCTGATGTTCGGCGAGCGCCTCGGCTGGTCGTTGAAAGAGATGTGGGTGAACGTGCTGGACAACGGCGGTCGCCAGGCGATGCACAATCATGCGAACAGCTTCATTTCCGGCGTCGTCTACCTCACGCGCACGCATCCGGACGCGCGCACCGTGTTCATGAAGGCACCCGGTGGCACAGAGTTCACCTTCAAGAATGATCACGATGGCGTTCAAACTGGCGCCTACAACGCAGACAAGTGGATCAGCCCGCCGCCGGAACCCGGCGACGTCGTGTTGTTTCCGAGCTACCTCATGCATGCCGTGCCGATGAATCCCGGCGAGCGGCGCATTTCGCTGGCGTTCAACGCCATTCCGACGCACCTCGATTCCTGGGGCTACCGCGTTTCCTTCAGCGGCTGAATGTGATCCCCATGAACGCTGCCCGGCGCTGGGCCGTCGCCCTGATGACGGCATCCGGCTTCGCCGCGCTGGGTTATCAGATCGTCTGGACGCAGCAGAGCGCGCTGTGGCTCGGGCACGAAACCGCGGCCGTACTCGCGGTCGTCGCCGCGTTTTTCGGCGGCGTTGCCACCGGTGCACTCCTTTTCAGCGCGCGCATCGACGCGAGTGCACAACCGGTGCGCTGGTACGCGGCCTGCGAAGCCGTCATTGGTCTATGGAGCCTCGCGCTCATTTTTCTGATGCCAATCGCATCGACCCTGCTGCTCGATCTCATCGGTGTGCAGCCCGCCCCGCTGCGCCACGCGTCGGTGGTTTTCGGCGCCACCTTTTTCTTGCTGCTGCCCGCGACCGCGGCGATGGGTGCGACATTGCCGGCGATGGAGCGCATCGTCAGGGGGCTGCGCGCCGACGGCACACCGATTGCGGTTCTGTACGCCAGCAACACGTTCGGCGCCGTGCTCGGGGTGTTGGCGGCCGCGTTCGTGCTCGTGCCGCGGTTCGGCCTCGCCAGCACCGCACTGATCTGTGTGATCGCGAACCTGTTCTGCGCGTTGACGGCACTCAAGATTTTCGCGCCGCGGCACCAAGCGGCGCCGGCGGCGGTTACGGAAGCTTCAACCCACCTGCGCGTGCTCGCCGTCACCGGGCTGCTCGGCATCGGATACGAAGTGCTGGTCGTTCGCGTGCTGAGCCAGGTCGCCGAGAACACGGTCTACACGTTTGCGATTCTTCTGGCCGTGTATCTGATCGGCACCACGCTCGGTGCCGCGGGTTACAGCCGCTGGGCGAAGCGTGCCGTTGCGCTCGAATCCACGCGAGACCACTTGCTCGTGGCGCTCGCGGCGGCGTGTTTGACTGGCGTAGCTTGCCTGGCGCTCGCCGCGGAATTGAAGGGTTGGCTGCTGCGCGTGTTGGGACCCGGAATGGGGCCGGCGCTAGTAACCGAGGCCTCGCTGGCGGTCGCGGCTTTTCTCTTGCCGACCATCATGATGGGAGCGCTGTTCAGCCACCTGGCCACGACCGCGCGCGCCAACGGTGTGCGCTTCGGACGCATGATCGGCGTGAACACGCTGGGTGCGGCGCTCGCGCCGATGCTGGCCGGCTTGTTACTGCTGTCCGGTCTCGGCACGGCGTTTTCGCTGTTGCTGATGGCCGCTGGATATCTCCTGCTGACTTCACGGAAATCCTGGACGACTCCGTTCCAGCTCACGACGATGGCGGCAGTGGTTGCACTCGCAATCTGGGCACCGTCGCTGGCGTTCGTCCAACTACCCGATGGCGGTCGTCTCGCAAGGTATGAAGAAGGTGTCGGCGCCAGTGTCAGCGTGATCGTCGATGCGCGTGGCGTCGCGACGCTGCACATCAACAACCGGCAGCAGGAAGGCAGCAGCGC
>Ga0193717_1002446_pt1 | contig 10737 bp, 9 predicted proteins | sample U2c2metaG_FD_145900 | JGI IMG/M metagenome (GOLD analysis project Ga0193717, IMG submission 145900) | Soil microbial communities from a riparian zone of the East river system, Colorado, United States - U2c2 | ecosystem: Environmental > Terrestrial > Soil > Riparian zone | place: USA: East River...
GCAGCTGCACGGCCCGGTCGATCACGCGCTGCGCCGCCTCGGTGGCGAACATCTTCGCCATCGCGGCTTCACGCGTGACGCGCGCGGCGCCTTTATCCTTGGTCCAGGCGGCGCGATAGACCAGCAGCGCGGCGGCATCGACCTCGGTTGCGCTGTCCGCAATGGTCGCCTGCGTCATCTGCAACTCGCCGAGCGGGGCGCCGAACAGGTTCCGCGTTGCCGCATGCTCGACGGTCTCGTGCAGCGCGCGGCGCGCGAAGCCGAGCGCCGCGGCGCCGACAGTCGCGCGGAAAATATCAAGCGTCGCCATCGCGACCTTGAAGCCTTCGCCTCCCGCGCCGAGCCGGTTGCTCACCGGGACGCGGCAGCCGTCGAACTTCAGCGTGGCGAGCGGATGCGGCGCGATCACATCGATGCGCTCCGCGACACTCAGCCCCGGCGTATCCGCATCCACCATGAACGCCGAGAGACCCTTCGCGCCCGGGCCTTCGCCGGTGCGTGCGAACACCACGTAATGGTCGGCGATGCCGCCGTTGGAGATCCAGGTCTTGGTTCCGTCGATGCGCACATGCGCGTTGCCGTCGGGCGTGGCGGTGGTGGCCATGGCGGCGACATCGGAACCGGCCTCCGGCTCGGACAGCGCGAACGCCGCGATTGCCTTGCCGTCGCGCACCGGCGGCAGATAACGAGCTTTCAATTCCGGCGTGCCGTAGAGCGAGATCGAGCCGCTGCCGAGCCCCTGCATGGCGACCGCAAAGTCCGCCAGCCCGTCGCGGAACGCCAAAATCTCGCGCGCGATGCACAGCGTGCGGACATCGAGTTTCGCATGCAGCCCGCCGAACTCGGCCGGCACACAGGCCTTCAGGAAGCCCGCCTTGCCGAGCGCCGCGACACGGGCGCGGCAGGCCTCATCGACGTCGCCATGTGGCAAGCCGGGCAACGTCACGTCGGCCCAAGCGGCGAGTTCTTTCGCGAAGCCACGATGATGCTCCTCGAAGAACGGCCAGGTGAGCGTTTCGGCGAGCGACATCTAGTTGCCCTCGAACACCGGCTTCTGCTTCGCGGCGAACGCGCGAAATGCGCGCGCGAAGTCCTCGGTCTCCATGCATAGCGCCTGCGCGACCGCCTCCGCCTCGATCGCCTGCTCGACCGACATCGCCCATTCCATTTCCAGCATGCGCTTGGTCATGGCGTTGGCGAAGGTCGGACCGTCGGCGAATTCCTGCGCCAGCTTGGTTGCCTCGGCGAGCACCGCGTCCGGCGCCGCGAGCCGGTTGAAGAAACCCCAGCGCTCCGCTTCCTCGCCGCCCATCGCACGGCCGGTGTAAAGCAGCTCCGACGCGCGGCCCTGGCCGATGATGCGCGGCAGGATCGCGCACGCGCCCATGTCGCAGCCGGCCAAGCCCACGCGATTGAACAGGAACGCGACTTTCGCCTTGGCGGTTCCGAGGCGCAGGTCCGACGCCATCGCGAGGATCGCGCCCGCGCCCGCGCACACGCCGTCGATTGCTGCGACGATCGGCTGCGGGCACTGCCGCATCGCCTTCACGGCCTCGCCGGTCATGCGGGTGAATTCGAGCAGATCGACGGTATTCATCTCGACCAGCGGGCCGATGATCTCGAACACGTCGCCGCCGGAGCAGAAATTGCCGCCTTCGCCGGTGATGACGAAGGCCTTCACCACCTTGTCCTTCGCGGCGGCGCGAAAAATGTTCGCGATCTCGGCGTAGCTCTCGAACGTGAGCGGGTTCTTCTTGTCTGGCCGGTTGAGCGTCAGGGTCGCGACCTTGCCGTCGACGGTCAGCCGCACGTGCTGCGCCTTGTAGCCCGACAGCGGCAGGGTCACGGGGTTCGCGATCATTCGGCACCCCGTTCGGCGTTGCGCGCGGACGCCTTGGTCTTCGCCAGCAGGGCCATCAGCTGCTCGATCTCGCCTGCATCGAGCCCAGCGAAGATCTCCGCGATCCAGTCCTCGTGCGTGCGCGCCATGGTGCGGAACACGCGGCGGCCTTCCGCCGTGAGGCTGACAATCTGCGCGCGGCGGTCCTTCGGCGCGGCGCGGCGGTCGAGCAGGCCCTGCTCGACCAGGCGCTCGGCCAATCCCGTGACATTGCCGTTCGATACCATCATGCGCCGGGATAATTCGCCGAGCGTCATTCCGTTCGGCGCCTTGTCGAGCTGCGCCATCAGGTCGAAGCGCGGCAGGGTCACGTCGAAGGTGTCGCGCAGCCGCCGGCGCACCTCGCCCTCGATCAAAGTCGTGCAGGTGAGGAGGCGCAGCCACAGCCGCAGCTCGGCCTCGTGATCGGCCGGGCGTTCGGAAACCTTGGTCTCGGAGTCGAGCGGGATGACGCGATCGTCCATCAGATCTCTCCGCCCGCGACGGTGAGCGTCGTGCCGGTGATGGCGCTCGCGCCGGGCGAACACAGAAATAGGACCGCGGCCGCAACTTCCTCCGGCGTGATTAGCCGGCCGATCGGCTTGTCCTTGAGCATGTCGGCAACGGCTTGCTCTTCACTGCGCCCGGTCTTGGCTGTGACGAAGTCGATTGCCGCGCCGACCAGATCGGTGTCGGTATAGCCGGGGCACACGGCGTTCACCGTGACGCCGCTCTTCACCGTCTCCTGCGCCAGTGCGCGCACGAAGCCGACGACGGCGTGCTTGGCGGCGCAGTACGCCGTCACGTAGGCATAGCCCTTCAGGCCTGCGACCGAGGAATTGACCACGATGCGGCCGAAGCCCCGCTTGGTCATGTCGCCCAGCACCGCGCGCGTCGCGTGCACCACGCCCATCACGTTGAGATCGAACATGCGGCGGAACTGCGCGGCGTCCGCCTTCAGGAACGGCGTGCTCTCACCCGTGCCGGCATTCGCGATCAGAATGTCGACTGGGCCGCGTTCTGACACGGCCTGTTTCACCGCGGCATTGACCGCGCTTTCGTCGGTCACATCCGCGATCACGTAACCCTTGGCGTGCCCGGCGCTGACCGTGTCCTTCAGCGCCGCTTCCTGCCGGCCGAGCACCGTGACCGCCGCACCGGCGCCGCTAAGCGATGCCGCGATGGCCCGGCCGATGCCGCGCCCGCCGCCGGTCACCAGAGCATGCCGCTCGTCGAGAATTGCCATAAACGCCTCTGCGCGGCCCCGAATCCACCGGGGCAAGAAATTACTTTAAGCTTCAAATTTCTCACCTTCAAGCAGTTGTGGCGGCTTGCGCGAAAATTATTTTAAGCTTAAAGTAATTTCAGGTGAGTGGCGCCAGGAAAGCCCGTCGGACACGATCCGGGGGACCGGGCTTTCCGTTCGGCGCCACGGTCCCGCGGAGGCGCCTGATGAAAGTCGACGTGATCGGCGGCGGCCCAGCCGGGCTGTACTTCGCGATCCTGGCGAAGAAGGCGTGGCCCGCGATGCGGCTCACCGTCACCGAGCGCAACCGCGCGGACGACACCTTCGGCTTCGGCGTCGTGTTCTCTGACGAGACGCTCGAGACCTTCGAGAAGTACGACGTCGAAAGCTACCGCGCGATCACGGCGAACTTCGCCTACTGGGACGACATCGAGATCCACCACAAGGGCACGATGCACCGCATCGGCGGCAATGGCTTCTGCGGCTGCGCTCGCGTGACATTGTTGAAGCTCTTGCATGAACGCGCCGGCGCGCTCGGCGTCGAGCTGAAGTTCCAGACCGAATACGATTCCGATACGGCGAGCGACGCCGACCTGGTCGTGGCGGCGGACGGCATCAATTCGCGCATCCGCGAGAAGCATGCCGCCGCCTTCAAGCCGAGCGTCGATCTGCGCCCAAACAAATTCGCCTGGATGGGATCGACCCGTCCGTTCGATGCCTTCACGTTCTTCTTCAAGGAGACCGAGCACGGCATCTTCATCGCCCATTGTTATCAATACGAGCCCGGGCAATCGACCTGGGTGATGGAGACCGATCCGGAGACGTTTGCGCGCGCCGGATTGGACAAGCTGGATGAGGCTGCCTCAGCGAAATTCCTCGAAGGCGTGTTCGCCAAGGAACTGGCCGGCCACAGACTGATCATCAACCGTTCGCTCTGGCGCAGCTTCCCGACCATTCGCTGCGAAAGCTGGGCGCACGACAACATCGTGCTGATCGGCGACGCCAAGGCGACCGCGCATTTCTCCATCGGCTCCGGCACCAAGCTCGCGATGGAAGACGCCATTGCGCTGTTCAACGCGTTCCGCACGACTGGTGGCAAGGACGTAAAGCGCGCGCTGGCGCATTACGCAACCGAGCGCCGCCTCGAGGTCGAAAAGACCCAGCATTCGGCCGACGTGTCGCTCGTCTGGTTCGAGCACGTGCGCCGGTTCTGGGACATGGACCCGACGCGCTTCGCGTTCGGCTTGATGACGCGCTCCAAGGCGATCACCTACGACAACCTCGCGCTGCGCGCGCCGGACTTCATCACCGAAGTGGACAAGCTCGTGGCGCGCGATGTGCGCAACCAGGGATTCGATGTAGACCTTGCGAAACCCACAGTGCCGATGTTCCAGCCGTTCCGGCTGCGCGGCATGACGGTGAACAATCGCGTCGTCGTCTCGCCGATGGACCAGTATTCGGCGCAAGACGGCATGCCGACCGACTGGCATCTGGTGCATCTCGGCAGCCGCGCGACCGGCGGCGCCGGGTTGATCTTCACCGAGATGGTCTGTGTCTCGGCCGATGCGCGCATCACGCCCGGCTGCACCGGCCTTTACGACGATGCGCAGGAAGCCGCGTACAAGCGCATCGTCGATTTCGTGCACGCCAACTCGGCGGCGAAGTTCTGCCTTCAGCTCGGCCACGCGGGGCGCAAGGGCGCCACTAGGCTGATGTGGGAGGGCATGGACCAGCCGCTGCCCGAAGGCGCGTGGCCGATCGTCTCGGCTTCGCCGATCCCGTACTATCCGCACAGTCAGGTGCCGCGTGAAATGACCCGCGCCGACATGGACAAGGTCATCGCTGATTTCGTGCAGGCGGCCGAGCGCGGCAACCGCGCCGGCTTCGACATGCTCGAACTGCACTGCGCGCACGGCTACCTGCTGGCGAGCTTCATCTCGCCGCTCACCAACAAGCGCACCGACGAATACGGCGGCGCGCTGGAAAACCGCCTGCGCTTCCCGACCGAAGTGTTTCGCGCGCTGCGGGAAGCCTGGCCGGACGAGAAGCCGATGTCGGTGCGCATATCGGCGACCGACTGGGAGGAGGGCGGCCTGAGCGGCGACGACGCAGTCACGGTCGCGCGCGCCTTCGCGGACGCCGGAGTTGACCTGATCGACGTGTCGACCGGGCAGACGACGCCCGACGCCGAGCCGATCTACGGCCGCATGTTCCAGCTGCCGTTCTCCGACCAGATCCGCAACGAGGCCGGGCTTGCCACCATGTGCGTCGGAGCCATCACGAGCGCGGATCAGATCAACACCATCGTGGCGGCCGGCCGCGCCGATCTCGTGGCGCTCGCGCGCCCGCATCTGGTCGATCCGTTTTTCACCATGAAGGCGGCCGCCTGGTACGGCGCAACCAATATCCATTGCCCGCCGCAATATCTCGCCGGGCGAGATCAGATCTTCCGCAACTCGGTACGCGACCGCGCGGACCTCACCGAGCTCAAGCGCAAGGCGAAGCCGAAGGGCCACGCGACGCCCGGCTGGAAGCAGGCGGCGGAGTGAATCCCTCCCCCGCAGGGGGAGGGTGGTCGCCGAAGGCGACCGGGTGGGGTCAAGAGAAGCGCGCCGACGTTACCCCACCCGACTGCTCGCTTCGCTCGCAGCCACCCTCCCCTTTCAGGGGAGGGATAAGGCAAGGTCACACCTGCAAATATCTCGCCTTGATGCTCGCGTCCGCGGCGAGCGCCGCCGATGTGCCGGTCCACACCACGTGGCCCTTTTCGATCACCACATGGCGGTCGGCGATTCGCGTCAGTGCATCGAGGTGCTTGTCGACCAGCAGGATCGCCTGACCCTCGCTCTTGAGCCGAGCAAGACAGGCCCAGATCTCGCTGCGGATCAGCGGTGCCAGTCCTTCGGTCGCCTCGTCGAGAATGAGCAGCTTCGGATTGGTCATCAGCGCGCGGCCGATCGCCAGCATTTGCTGTTCGCCGCCGGAGAGCTGATTGCCCATGTTGGCGCGCCGCTCGGCGAGGCGCGGGAAAAACTCGTACACGCGTGCCAGCGTCCAGCGCGCGGTGCCATGCCGTGCCGCCGCGGTTGCGACCAGGTTCTCCTCCACCGACAGCGTCGGAAACACCTGCCGGCCTTCGGGCACGAGGCCAAGCCCGCGTTGCGCGATGCGATAGGGCGGGCGCCCGAGCAACGGTTCGCCCTCGAAGCGCGCGGTGCCGCCACGCGCCGGCAGGAGGCCCATCAGCGTGCGGATCGTGGTGGTCTTGCCCATGCCGTTGCGGCCGAGCAGCGTCACGACCTCGCCGGCGCCGACCGCGAAACTCACGTCGAACAGTACCTGCGCGGGGCCGTAGCCGGCGGCGAGTTTCTCGACGGCGAGCATCACTCCATCTCCTCGCCCAGATAGGCGGTGACGACCTGCGGGTCCGCGCGCACCTGCGCGGGCGGGCCGCTCGCGAGGATGCGTCCGTAGATCAGCACCGAAATGCGGTCGGCGAGCGCGAACACCGCCGTCATGTCGTGCTCGACCAGCACCATGGGAAAGCGCCCTTTCAAGGAGCGCAGCACCGCGACCAGCCGTTCGGTTTCGTCATGGCCGGTGCCGGCCATCGGCTCGTCGAGCAGCAAAAGCTTCGGCTCCATCGCGAGCGCGATGGCGAGTTCGAGCGCGCGCTTCTCGCCGTGCGAGAGCTCGCCGGCGGGCGCATCCGCGCGCTCGGCAAGGCCAACCTGCGCGAGCGCGGCAAGCGCGGGGGCGTTCAACTCCTCCTCGTCCGCCGCATGTCCGAAAAACCGGAAGCTCGTGCCGCGCCGCGCCTGCACGGCGAGCGCGACGTTCTCCAGAACCGAAAAACGCGGCAGGATCGAAGTGATCTGGAACGAGCGCGCGAGCCCGCGTTGCGCGCGCCCCGCGACCGGCATGGTCGTGACATCCTCGCCGGCGAACATGATCGTTCCGGCATCGGGTGCCAGCAATCCGGAAATCTGGTTGATCAGCGTAGTCTTGCCGGCGCCGTTCGGCCCGATCACGGCATGTAGTTCGCCCGGCATCACATCGAGGGTCACGTCGTCGGTGACGCGCAGGCCGCCGAAATTCTTGGTGAGATTCTGGATGCGCAGCACGGCCTCAGCCACGGATCATCCTCCGCAGCCTTTCGGCGACGCCGATCAGCCCGCCGCGCGCGAACAACGCGACGAACACCAGCAGCGGCCCGAAGATCACCTTCCAGTGCTTGGTGATGCCAGACAGCCATTCCTCGGCGAGCAGGAACGCCGCCGCGCCGACGATCGCGCCGTTGAGCGTGCCGATGCCGCCGAAGATCACCATGATGAGGAGTTCGCCCGAGCGCTGCCATGACATGTAGGCGGGGCTGACAAACTCGGCCGCGTTGGCGAGCAGGAAGCCCGAGAGTCCCCCGAGCATGCCGGCGATCACATAGGCGACAAGCTGGAAACGATAGACGTCGAAGCCGATGGTGCCCATGCGCAGCGGATTTTCGCGCGCGCCGCGATAGACCCGGCCGAAGCGCGAGGCGACCAGCGTGCGGCACAGCAGATACGCGCCAAGCAGCGCAATGAGGCAGATGTAATACAGCGCGCGGTCGTTGGCGAAGACCGGCAGGCCGGCGAACGTCGAGCGCATGCGGACGGTCAGGCCGTCGTCGCCGCCATACGGCGCAAGCGAGCTCGCGGTGAAATACGCCATCTGGCCGAACGCCAGCGTGATCATGATGAAGTAGACGCCCTTGGTGCGCAGGCACACGATACCGGTCGCAAGCGCGAACAAGCCGGACAGGGCAAGCGCGGCCGGCAGCGAGATCAGCGCGTCGTTGATGCCATGCGACGCCAGAATGCCGACCGCATAGGCGCCGAGCCCGATGAACGCCGCGTGGCCAAACGACACCAGCGCGCCGTAGCCGATCAGCAGGTCGAGCGCGAGCGCCGCGATCGCGAAGATCATCACGCGCGTGACGAGGCTCAGCACGTAGGCCTCGGCCCGAAACGCCGCGAACAGCGGCACCACGGCGAACAGAAGAAAGATCGCGATCGGCAGTGCGTTGCCGGCGAACGGCGAGCGCCGTGTCTTTGCCTCGCTGGCGGACAGGGCGGCTTCCGCCATCTCAGCGGCCCTTCGCGGGGAACAGGCCGGCGGGCCGCACGTAAAGCACGACGGCCATCAGCAGATAGATCAGCATCGAGGCGATGGCCGGCCCGACGGTGCGGGCGGGCGAGGGCGCCATGAACAGCCGCAGGATATCGACCGAGAACGAACGGCCGAGCGTGTCGACCAGCCCGATGATGAGGGCTGCGAGGAACGCACCGCGGATCGAGCCGATGCCGCCGATCACGATCACGACGAACGCGAGAATGAGAATGGTGTCGCCCATGCCGGGCTCCACCGACAGGATGGGCGCGATCATGATACCGGCAAACCCCGCCAGCATGGTGCCGAAGCCGAACACGATCATGAACAGGCGGCGGATGTTGACGCCGAGTGCCGAGACCATCGCGGCATTGGTGGCGCCCGCGCGCACCAGCATGCCGACGCGGGTGTGGCTGACCAGCAGATAGAGCAGCAGCGCGACGCCGAGGCCGGAGCCGATGATCACCAGCCGCCACACCGGATAGAGAATGCCGGGCATCAGCACGACCGAGCCGGACAGCATCTCGGGCATCGGCAGGCTCAAGGGCGAGGCGCCCCAGAGAATTTTCACGCCCTGGTTCAGGAACAGGATGATGCCGAAGGTCGCGATCACCTGATCGAGATGATCGCGATCGTAGAGATGGCGGAACACCGCGAACTCGAGCAGCAGCCCGAAGGCGAGCGTCGCACCGAGCGCGAGGATGAGCGCGAACAGGAAATTGCCGGTGAGGCCGTAGAACATCACCGCGAGGTAGGCGCCCAGCATGTACTGCACGCCGTGCGCCAGGTTGATGAAGTCCATCACGCCGAATACCAGCGTCAAGCCCGCCGCGATCAGGAACAGCAGCACGCCGAGCTGCAGGCCGTTCAGCGTTTGCACGATGAGGAGGGTGGTGGACATCACCGGTGTCGATGTTTCCGCAAGCAAAGCGGCGGCGACTGCGCCCTCTCCCCTTGTGGGAGAGGGCATCTCTGAAATCTCAGCGCAAAAGAATGGGTGAGGGGTCTCGCGCCATTTGCCCTAACCCCTCACCCATCCTTCTTCATTGAGCCTCTGAGTGGCCCTCTCCCACCATGAGGGCGTTCACGCCCGTCTTCGACGGGCTATGGGGAGAGGGCACATTAACAGACGTCAAGACCCCTCACTTCATCGCGCAGTCCTTCACGTGCGGGTCGGAATAGTTCTCGAACACCTTCTGGGCAATCTCGGTCTGGTACTTGCCGTCGGCGCGCTTCGCCACCTTCACCAGATAGAAGTCCTGGATCGGATAGTGATTGGTGTTGAACTTGAAAGCCCCGCGCAGCGACTTGAAGTCAGCCTTGGAGAGCGCTGCGCGCAGCGCGTCCTTGTTGTCGGTCTTGCCGCCGGTCGCCTTCAGCGCCGAGTCGATCAGCAGTGCGGCGTCATAGGCCTGGAACGCGTAGCTTCCCGGCACCGCGTTGTATTCCTTCTCGTAGGCCGCGACGAATTCCTTGTTCTGCGGATTGTCGAGGTTCGGCGCCCAGTTGGCGCCGCCGAAGAAGCCGAGCGCTGCGTCCTGCTGCGCCGGCAGAGTCGACTCGTCCACCGTGAACGCCGAAAGGAATGTGATCTTGTCGGCGAGTCCCGCCTGGCGGAACTGCTTGACGAAGTTTACGCCCATACCGCCCGGCAGGAACACGAAGATCGCTTCCGGTGCGGCCGCTGCGATCTTGGAGAGCTCGGCCGAATAGTCGAGCTGGTTGAGCGGCACATAGACCTCGTCCACCACCTCGCCCTTGAAGTAACGCTTGAACCCGGCGAGCGAGTCTTTGCCCGCCTGATAGTTCGGCGCCATGATGAACGCCTTCTTGATACCCTTGTCCTGCGCGTATTTGCCGAGCACCTCGTGGTTCTGGTCGTTCTGATACGACGTCACGAAGAAGTTCGCGTTGCAGTCCTTGCCGGCGAAGTTCGACGTGCCGGCGTTCGGCGAGATGAGGATCGCGCCGCTGTCGGTCACCGGCTTCATCATCGCGATCAGGATATTGGAGAAGATCGGTCCGACCACGAAGTCGACCTTGTCGCGCTCGACCAGGGCCTTGGCCTTGCCGACTGCGACGTCCGGCTTGAGCTCGTCATCCTGCACGACGAGCTCGACCTCGCGCCCGCCGAGCTTGCCGCCGAGCGTTTTCAGCGCGAGCTGGAAGCCGTTGCGCTGCTGGGTGCCGAGCGCGGCCGGCGGTCCCGACAGCGTGGTCAGGATGCCGATCTTGAGCTTGTCCTGGGCGGCGGCTTGCGTGGCGATCCCCAGCGCCGCGACCGCAAGCATGACGGGCAGTTTTCTCATGTCACTCCTCCGGAAGTCTTCTGTTGTCCACGCTTGAATGCGTCCCTGTGGCGAGTATGGCCCGGCCGCGCGCGCCACGTCCAACAGGGGCGCCGGACCGGGTCGGTCGGAAGATATTTTAAGCTTAAAGTATCTCTCCTGTGAAGCCCAATTTTGCG
>Ga0193717_1002447_pt1 | contig 10736 bp, 9 predicted proteins | sample U2c2metaG_FD_145900 | JGI IMG/M metagenome (GOLD analysis project Ga0193717, IMG submission 145900) | Soil microbial communities from a riparian zone of the East river system, Colorado, United States - U2c2 | ecosystem: Environmental > Terrestrial > Soil > Riparian zone | place: USA: East River...
CATCGCCGATGCGCGTGCCGCCGTCCCAATCACTGACGATCGCCGAGGTTGCGGCAAGCGCCTGCTCGCGATGCTTCAACCGCATCGCGCGCGTGACGCGCGTCAGCCGCGTGCCGAAGGTGAACACCTCGATCCGTTCGACCGCATGCGCCAGCGCGTGGGCGATACGCAGATGCGTCTCGGTGCGCTCCTTCATCGAGCCGGACACGTCGATCAGCAGCAGGATGCGGCGCTGGCGCAGCCGGCGCTTGAGCCGCCGCAGCACCATCACGTCGCCGTCGTTGCGCACGGCCTCGCGCAAGGTGCGGCGCGTGTCGAAGCTGGTGCCGCGCCTTGCCCGCATGTGCCGATAGCCGGGTCGTCGCGGCAGGCGGGCAGGGGCCGCACGTGCAAAGCGGCGCAGCACATCGAAGTCACTCTCGGCGCCGAAGTGGCGCACAGACAGCGCCTCCACGGTCGTCGCCTCCTGTCCGGCCTCGTTGACCTCATCGGAGAGAAGCGGCTCCCTCCCGCCGCTGCGGTCCTCTTGGACGCGCACTGTTTCGTCGTCGCGCTCGCCGAGCTGATCGCCCATCTCCATCTCGCCGAGAAAATGCGCGCCGAAGAGCGCATCGAACGCGGCGCGGCGCTCCGGCTGCGGGGCGAGCGTCGCATGCGCGGCGCGGCGAATGTCGGCAATCGACTTCGGCCCAAGCAGGCCGATGGCGGCCAGGAACGCGGTCGTCTGCTCGGGTGCGATCGCAAAGCCGTTCGCCCGAAGCAAAGCCGGGAAGGTGACGAACGGACGCGCCGCACGCGGAAGGACGCTCACGCGGCAGCCTCCGCCAAAATCGTGTCGATCCGGCCGGACACGTAAGTCAGATCTTCCTCATCCTTGAGCGCAACGCCGATGGCACGCTTGAACGCGTCGGGCCAGCGCGCGCCGCGCTGATGCAGCAGGGTCGCGGCCTCGGCCCAGTCGACCGCCTCGGCGACGCCCGGCGGTTTGGTGAGCGGCTCGCGCCGCAGCCGTCCGACCGCGGCGACGACGGCGCGCGCAGTGCTCTCGGCGACGCTCGAAGCGCGCATCATCACGATACGCGCCTCGCGCTCGGGGTCGGGATAGTCGATCCAGTGATAGACGCAGCGGCGGCGCAGCGCTTCGTGCAGTTCGCGCGTGCGGTTGGACGTGAGGATGACCACCGGCCGCTCCTGCGCCCGCAGCGTCCCGCGCTCGGGGATTGAAATCTGGAAATCGGAGAGGAATTCGAGCAGAAACGCCTCGAATTCGTGGTCCGAACGATCGATTTCGTCGATCAGCAGGACGGCCTCGTCCGGCGCGCGCAGCGCGGCGAGCATCGGCCGCTCGATCAGGAACTGGTCGGCGTAGATGTCGATCGGCTGGTCGCCCGCCTGCCGGATCGCCAGCATCTGGCGCGGATAATTCCATTCATACAGCGCGGTCGAAGCGTCGATGCCTTCATAGCATTGCAGGCGGATCAGCCGCCGCCCCAACACTGCGGCGATCGCCTTGGCGGCCTCGGTCTTGCCGACACCCGGCGCGCCTTCCAGCAGCAGCGGCTTGCCCAACGCAAGTGCGAGATAGGCCGCAGTCGAAAGGCCATCATCCGCCAGATAGAACGCGGAGCGCAACGCATGCTCCAGCGTCTCCGGCCCATCGATCCCGACGACTTGTCCGCGAACCGCCATGCTCAGCGCCTCGCCTGCGGTTTGGCGCCGCCCTGCTGCCGAATCGCGCGCAGCACCTTCTCGGGCGTGATCGGCAAATCGTCGATGCGCACGCCGACCGCGTTGAAGATCGCGTTTGCGACGGCGGGCAAAACCGGGTTGGCGCACATCTCGCCCGGCCCCTTGGCGCCGAACGGGCCGTCCGGGGCGGGACGCTCCAGCACCGCGATATCGTGCGGGCAGATATCTCCCGGCCCGGGCATCACGTATTCGTTGAAGTCGCGCGGGCCGTGTGTTGGCTCGGGATAATAGGGCTCGGGCGTCTCGTAGAGCGCATGGCTCACGCCCATCCAGGCGCCGCCGACCAGTTGCTGCTCCACCATCTTCGGATTGAGCGCGCGGCCAAGCTCATAGGCCGAGTCCATCCGCACCATCGCGACTTCGCCGGTTTCGTCGTCGACTTCGACTTCGGCGACAAGACACGCATGCGCGTAGCACGTCGCAGGCGACATCTCGCCGGTTTCGGGATCGACCTCGGAGAGCGGCACAAGGAAGATGCCGCGCCCCGCGATGGTCTTGCCTTGCTTGAATTGTGCTGCGATCGCCACGTCCTTGGTCGAGATCGCGCGATGCGGCGCGCCTTTCACGTGGATATTGCCGCGGCCGTCCGTTTCGAGATCGCTGGCGTTGACCTCAAGCTCTTCGGCGGCCGCCTCCATCATCACGCCGCGCGCTTCGCGCGCCGCGACCGCAACGGCATTGCCGACGCGATGCGTGCCGCGCGAGGCAAAGCTCCCCATGTCGTGCGGGCCGGTGTCGCTGTCGGCGGTGTCGACATACACGTCCTCGACCGGAACGCCGAGCGTCTCGGCGGCAATCTGCCGTGTGACCGATTTCATGCCCTGGCCGAGATCGATGGCCGAGAGCGCGACGGTGAACTTGCCACTCGGATTGGAATGCACCAGCGCCTGGCTCGGGTCGCCGCCGAGATTCATCCCGATCGGATAGTTGATCGACGCCATGCCTTTTCCGCGATGTTTCATCAGCGCCTCCGCGTGCCGAACACGGACGAGAAGCGCGCGGCGCCGTGCTGCGCACCGGGCACCGGAGAGGGTGGCGGGGCAGGGGGAGGCGGTGTGCGTTGAGGCTCGATCGCGGCCGGACGCTGCGGCGCCACAGGCGGCGGCGCGGTTAGAGGGCGGTCATAACTGGTGCGTTGCGGCGCTGTCCGCGCCGGCGCCTGCGCGCCGCCGTCGAGCCGCGTTTGCGGGATCGCGGCGCGCGCCCCGCCCCCACCAACGCGCGAGGACGCTCGTTTGAACTCCTCACGGATCGGCCACTTCGCCTTCTCGGCCGCGACCTGCACGCATTCAATCAGCGCGGTATTCTTCGCCTCGCGCCGGTGTGCCTTCATGTCGCCGTCGCGATAGGCGTTGAGGATGCGGAATTCCATCGGGTCCATGCCGATGAGGTGCGCAAGCTTGTCCATCTGGCACTCGATCGCAAAATCGACTGCCGTCACGCCGAAGCCGCGCATCGCGGTCGCCGGCACGCGATTGGTATAGGCGCAATAGATGTCGGCATGGACGTTCGGGACCGTGTAAGGCCCTGGAATGTGCGCCGCGCACTTGATGACCGCGTAGCTGGACAGCCGCGTATAGGCGCCGCTGTCGAAATAGCTGCGTACCTTGCGGGCGGTGAGGCGCCCGTCCTTCATCACGGCGTCCTTGACGTAGATGCGCTCGGCGCCGCGCGGCGAGCCGAACTGCATCTCCTCCTCGCGGCCGAGCACGTAGCGTACCGGGCGCCCGGTGAGCATCGAGGCGAGCGTCGCGAGCGGCTCGGTGAGCGAGTCCACCTTGCCGCCGAACCCGCCGCCGACCGTGCCGCCGATGAAATGCAGTTTGTTCGACTGCACGTCCAAAATCTTTGCCGTCGTGTCGAGCGAGAAGAACAGGCCCTGCGCGCAGGTGTAGACGACAAAGCGCCCGTTGGCCTCCGGTGCCGCGATAGAGCCGTTCGTTTCTGTCGAAGCGTGCTCGATTGGCGACATTTGATAGCGCTGTTCGAGGACGTGGTCGGCCTGCGCGAATGCTTGCTCGACGTCGCCGAAGCGCAGCTTCTGATGGTCGTATTTGCCGTGATACTCGAAGGTATTCTTCGGATAGGTCTCGTTGACCACCGGCGCGCCGGGCTTGATCGCCTCCTCGACATCGAACACCGGCGTCAGCGGATCGTAGTCGACGCGGACCTTTCCCAGCGCCTCGAATGCTTCGCGCTCGGAATTCGCCACGATGGCAACGATCGGCTCGCCCTTGTAGCGGACCTTGTGGGTCGCGAGCGACGGCTCGTCGTCCTTGCCGAAATTCAGGAGACTCAGCAGCGTGTTGAGATTGCGCGGCACGTCGGCGCCACGGATGACGCGGCGCACGCCGGCAGAGCGCTCGGCCTCGGTGGTGTCGATGCGACGGATGCGCGCGTGATGATGCGGCGAGCGCAGCACTTTAAGATGCAGCAGCCCGGCGAGCTTGTGGTCGTCGAAGAAGGTGGTGTTGCCGGTGACATGTCCGATCATATCCTGGCGCTGGGTCGGCTTTCCGATCTCGTTGAGATTGTCGTCGCGCTCGTCGGCGAAAATCTCTTTGCGCAATTCCAGCATGGTTCTTCCTCAGGCCCGCTGCCGGTTGCCGGCGGCGGCCAGAACGGCATTGATGATCGGCTCGTAGCCGGTGCAACGGCAGATATTGCCGGAGATCGCCTCGATCACATCGGCACGCGTCGGCGCCGGGTTGCGGTCGACCAGCGCCTTGGCGGCCATCAGCATGCCCGGAGTGCAGAAGCCGCACTGGGCGGCGAAGTTTTCCATGAAGGCGCTCTGCAACGGGTGCAGGCTCGCGCCGGATTTCAGCCCGTCGGCCGTTTCGACCGATCGGCCCGCGACGGTCTCGGCGAGCGTGATGCAGGAAAGATGCAGCTCGCCGTCGATCAGCACCGTGCAGACGCCGCAGGTGCCCTGGCCGCAGCCGAATTTCGGTGAGGTGTCGCCAACGCCGTCGCGCAGCGCGGTGAGCAAGCTCGCGCCGCCGTCGACGAACACCGCGACGTCGGAGCCGTTGTGACGGAACTGGACGGGAGTCTTGCTCATCCGTTCCTCACGCCGTTCCGGCAAGCAGGCGCTTCAGATGCACCGCCACCATTTCACGCCGGTACCACGCGCTCGCGATGGCATCGCTCGCGGGTGATGTGCCTTCGGCCGCAACCGCAAGCGCCGCGGCGATCCCGCTTTCATCGAGGCTCTTGCCTTCGAGTGCGCGCTCGACCGCCTTGGCGCGGATCGGCGTCGGCGCCATCGCCCCATAGGCAACGCGCGCGCCCGTGATGCGACCGCCGTTCATCGGCAGATGCGCCGCGATGGAGAGCACCGAGATGCCCTTCGGCTTGACGCGCGCCACCTTGCGGAAGCGGAACGCTTCCGGATTGGCCGGACGATTGAACGTGATGCTCGCGACGAGGCCGCCGCCGCTGCGCTCACGGTTCGCCAGAAATTCCTCCAGCGGCGTCTCGCGTCCGCCGTAGCTGCCTTGCATCGACAGAGTGGCGTCGAGCGCGAGCAGGGCAGCGGTGAAATCGCCGTAAGGAGAGGGGGCGAACAGGTTGCCGCCGATCGTCGCCATGTTGCGGATCGCCGGGCCGCCGACCGCGCGCGCCACCGGATGCAGGAACGCAAGTTCACGGTTCGCGATAATCTGACCCATCGTGACGCCTGCGCCGAGCGTGACGCGCGCGCCCGCCGGGCGGATTTCGGCGAAGCCGCGGTCTGTCGAGCGCACGACGGTGGAAAACGACGTGTCGCCCTCATTGATGGCGCGCATCACCAGCGTGCCGCCGGCGAGGAAGCGCGCGCCGCGATCCGACGCAAGTGCCGCTGCCGCTTCGCCGAGACTCGCAAATGTCTTTACGGTGATCGGCATCAGGTCCTCATGCCGCGGCCAGGTGGTGGCGGATCGCCTCGAAGCCCGCCTGGTAGATCTGCTCGCCTACCATCTCGGTCATCTGCGCTTCCTCGCCCGGCCGGGTGGTGAAGCGCGACTCCCAGCCCCAGAAGGTGCGGTCGCCGTCGGTCACCGGCATCAGCCGCACATGGGCGACATAATTGAACAGCGGAATCGGCGTATCGAGCAGGCAATAGCTGAAGGTCTGCTCCAGGTCGGAGAGTGTGAGCAATTGCTCGCGCAGTTCCGCGCCGTCCTTCAGGCGGAAGCGGCGCACGCAGCCGACTTTGTCGGGCGGCGCGCCGCGCTCGATCGCGCTGGTCGCGACCGCCGGATGCCAGCGATCATGGCCGTTGAAGTCGCGCAGCACCGCCCACACCCGGTCCGCCGGGGCATCGATGATGGTGCTTTTCACAACGTGCGGCATTCAGCCCCCGAACGCCCGCTTGAGCGAATCGAAGCCGCCTTGGAACACGCCGGTGCCGATCGTGGCGATCAGCTCGGCCTCGCGCTCCGGCGGGCAATCGAACTCGGCGGTCCACTCGGCGAATGTGCGCTCTCCATCCGTAACCGGGGTGAGCCGCAACGTCGCCACGTAGTTCACCACACCCATCGGAGATTCCAGGATCGAATAGGTGCAGAACAGGTCATGGTCGGAGAGGCCAAGCAGGCGTTCGCGGATGCGGTCGCCATTGCGCAGGCGGAAATCGCGCACGCAGCCGATCTTGTCCGCCGGCTCGCCGTTCTCGATGCGGCTTTCGGCAATCGACGGGTGCCAGTTCGGTAGCCCATTGAAGTCGCGGATGCGCGCCCAAACCCGGTCCGAGCGGGCGTTGATGACACTGGAAGTGTAGACGCGCGCCATCAGGTCTTCTCTCCGCCGGTGCCGCCGGACGATCCGCCGCCGGAGCGGCCGCCCTCGGCGGGCTTATCACCGCCGCCTTCGGTCTTCGCGGCGCGTGCGGTCGACTCCTTGATGCCTTGCAGATCGCGCGCCTCGCGGATCAGGCCGGGCAGCTTGGACAGGCTGCCGCCCTCCATGCCGATCTCGGCCAGGATCGAGTCGATCAGCGGCGCCTGTACGCGATAGCGTAGCGCGGAGTCGATCACCTCGTCGGTGGCGTTGCGGCTGCCGCCGCCTCCACCTCCGCCGCCGCCAAGCCCATCCACATGCAGGATGCGGATGCCCTCGATCTTCTCCATCGGCTTGACGCTTTCGCGCACGATGCCCTCGATTTTGTCGAGCAGGCGGCGGCGGAACAGCGAGTAGCGCGCCTGATCGGTGAGCACGTTCTCGGCCTCGTTGAGCAGCGTCTGCGCCTCGGCCTCGACCGCGGCGCGGATGCGCTCGGCCTCGGCGGCGATACGCTTTTCGTCGGCTTCCTTCTCGGCAATGATGACCTCGACGGTGCGGCGGCGCTTGGCGGCTTCGCTCTCGCGCACGGTGCGCACACGTTCCTCCGCCTCGGTGGCGCGCGCACGCGCGTTTTCTGCCTCCACCTGCGCGGCCGATTGTTCGAGCGACTTCTGATAGAGCGCGATCGCCTTGTCCATCAACACGCTCTCGACCACTTTCTCGCGCTCGATTTCGAGCTTACGCAAATCACGCTCGCGTCCGACGCGCGCTTCGTCCAGCCCGCGATCCGACGCGATGCGGGCGCGGTCGACTTCCTCGCGGGCCGCGATTTCAGCTTCCTGCAGCGATTGATTGCGCGCTACTTCAAGCTGCTCGATGGCGCGGCGGCGTTCGATGCGCGCCGCCTCCAGCGCGCGCTCTCGCTCGACGTCGGTCTTTTCGACTTCCTGCCGGGCAACGAGCTCGGCCTGCTTGAGCGCCCGGTCGGCGTCGGTGCGTTCGATACGCTTGGCCGAAACCATGATGGTACGGTCCTCCTCGGCGACCTCGACCGCTTTCTTCTGCTCGATATTGAGCACTTCGCGCGCCTTGGCGGATGCGATGCGTTCCTGTTCGAGCGCAAGCTCGGTCGCGATGCGCGCACGCTCGGTGGTGTCGCGCCGCTTGATCTCGGCAGTGTCCAGCACTAGACCGCGCGCGATTTCGAGATTGCGCGTCTGCTGGTCAGCTCGGATTCGTTCGGCCGCCAGCATCTCGTCCTTGGCGATCCGCGCCGTCTCGATCTGTTGCTGCGACGCCACCTCCGCGGTTTCAGTCGCCTCGGTCCGGGCGATGCGGGCGGCTTCGATCGCTTGCTGGGCGGCGATCTCGGCCTGTTCGATCGAGCGCGTGCGTGCGATTTCGAGCGCCCGCGTCTTCTCGTCGGAGGCGATGCGATCGACATTCACCGCTGTCATCTGGGCGATGCGCAGCTTCTCGGTTGTCTCGCGTGCGGCGATCTCGGCCTCGTCCACCGCCCGGGTGCGCTCGATGTCGCGCCGCCGCGTCTCCTCCTCGTTGACGATACGCGCCTCGGTGACGGCGCGCTCCTGCGCGATGCGAGCCTTCTCGATGTGCTCGCGCGAAGCAATTTCGGCTTCTTCGACAGTGCGCGTGCGCTCGATCTCGCGCTGACGCACGTCGCGTTCGGAGGCGATGCGCGCTTCGCTGATCGCCTGCTGATTCGCAATCTGGGCCATCTCGACATGCTCTCGGGCTGCGATCTCGGCTTCCTCGACAGTCCGGGTCCGCTCAATCTCGCGCTGGCGCACATCGCGCTCGGAGGCGATGCGCGCTTCGCTGATCGCACGCTCGTTGGAGATGCGTGATTTTTCGATCTCCTCCCGCGCTGCGATCTGCGCCTGTTCGGCCTCGGTATCGCGCAACGCGCGTTCGCGGGCGAGCTCGGCGCGCTGCACGGCGCGGCGGACTTCGACGTCGCGCTGCTGGTTCAATCGCGCGGTCTCGCTTTCGCGCTCGATGTCCAGCGCCTGCCGCTCGGCTGCGAGGTTGCGCGTGCGAATGAGGATCATCGACTCCTGTTCGATATCGTTGCGCAGTTTGCGGCGCGTCTCGATCTCCTGGATCAGTTGAGTCAGACCTTCGGCGTCGAAGCGGTTAGACGGATTGAAGTATTCCAGATCGGTCTGGTCGAGATCGGTGATCGCGACGGATTCAAGCTCTAGGCCGTTCTGCGCCAATCCTTCGGCCGCCGCCTGTTTCACCCGCACGACATAATCGCCGCGCTGCTCGTGCATTTCCTCCATCGTCATCTCGGAGGCCACGGAACCCAGCGCCAAAACGACCTTGCCGGATAACAGTGCGTGCAGCCGCTCCTGTTCCATGGTGCGCCGTCCGAGCGTCGCGGCGGCGATCGAGACCGCTTCGGTGGTCGGCTTCACCCGGACATAGAACTCCGCCTCGATGTCGACGCGCATGCGGTCCTTGGTGATGAGCGCGTCGGCTTTTTCGCGCACGACCTCCATCTGCAGCACGTTCATGTTGACGGGCGTGTAGTCGTGGATGAACGGCAGTACGAAGGCGCCGCCGTTGATGACCACCCGCTCGCCGAACAGACCCGTGCGGACGAAAGACACTTCCTTCGAGGACCGGTGATAGAGCCAGTTCACCAGATAGACGACGATCGCGATGACGATGATCGCGATAATTAGCCACAGGATCAGTTGCCCAATCAGCACGCCTGACATGTCTTCCTCCCCGCGCGGACTTTCGGTCCGCCTTCCCGGCTAGCGCCGGCCGATCTGCTTGAACTTCCGCGTTTGTTCGGTGAGCGCGACTTCAACCGGCAGCCGTTCCATCGACGAGGCACCGTAGAAGCCGTGGCAGTTCTTCGTATTCTTCAGGACGAATTCGGCATCGGCCGGCTCGGCGACCGGCCCGCCGTGCACCAGCACGATGACGTCGTGCCGCACTTTCAGCGCGGCCTCGGCCCAAGCATCGATCAGCGCCGGGCAATCGGCAAGCTTCAGCGCCGCCGCGGCGCCGATCGCGCCGCCGGTGGTCAATCCCATGTGGCACACGATGATGTCGGCGCCGGCCTTTGCCATTGCGGCCGCTTCATCCTCGTTGAACACGTAGGGCGTGGTCAGCATGTCTTTCGCATGGGCCTTTGCGATCATGTCGACCTCGAGCCCGTAGGACATGCCGGTGCCTTCGAGGTTTGCACGAAATGTGCCGTCGATGATGCCGACGGTGGGAAAATTCTGCACACCGGCGAAGCCGATGGCCTTCACAGAATCGAGGAACACATCCATCTGGCGGAACGGATCGGTACCGTTTACGCCCGCGAGCACCGGGGTGTGCTTGACGACGGGGAGCACTTCGGCCGCCATTTCCATGACAATGGCATTGGCGTCGCCATAGGCCATCATGCCGGCGAGCGAGCCGCGCCCCGCCATACGGTAGCGGCCCGAATTGTAGATGACGATAAGATCGATGCCGCCGGCTTCCTCGCACTTCGCCGACAGGCCGGTGCCAGCGCCGCCGCCGACGATCGGCTCGCCGCGCGCCACCATGGTACGGAATTTTTCCATCAGGGCTGAGCGTTCGAAGCGGGGCATGGCCTACCTCGCCGCCCGGCGGCGCACGGTACGCACGCCACCCACTGCACGGTATGCATCGAGCGCGGCCGTCACGAAGGCCGGATCGTTGATGTGCGCCGGAACCCGCACGAGCTGCCGGGTCGCGGTCTGCCGCACGGTCTGCTCAAGCGCGCGGAACAGCGCCGCGTCCGCCGCCTGGTCGTAGAACGCATGGCCTGGCCTATCGAGCGCCGAGACGCCGCCTTCGGGGAGCAGGAAGCGCACCGGCGCATCCATCTGGTTGAGCCGTTCGCCGATCCAGCGGCCGATGCGCTCGTTCTCGTCCGGCGTGGTGCGCATCAGCGTGACCTGCGGATTGTGCTGGTGCAGGAGGCGCCCCTGATAGCGTGCCGGCACGGTATCGCGCGCGCCGAAGTTCACCATGTCGAGCGCGCCGCATGATCCAACATAGGGCATACGGGCGCGGATGACGGCGCCGAAGCGATCTTCGGTGGCGGGAAACACGCCGCCTATCAGCAGGTCGCACACCTCGGTGGTGGTGATGTCGATCACGCCTTCCAGCTGGCCGCCATCGATCAGCTTCTCCATCGACTGCCCGCCGACGCCGGTCGCGTGGAA
>Ga0193717_1002448_pt1 | contig 10733 bp, 9 predicted proteins | sample U2c2metaG_FD_145900 | JGI IMG/M metagenome (GOLD analysis project Ga0193717, IMG submission 145900) | Soil microbial communities from a riparian zone of the East river system, Colorado, United States - U2c2 | ecosystem: Environmental > Terrestrial > Soil > Riparian zone | place: USA: East River...
CCACCCGCGGCATCTTCGCCATCAACGAAGTTCCCGACCTCGCCGGAAAGATCCAGGTTGCGCTCTTCAACATCATGCAGGAAGGCGACGTACAGATTAAGGGCTATCCGGTGCGTCTCCCTCTCGACGTGGCCATCGTCTTCAGCGCAAACCCCGAGGACTATACGGCGCGCGGCAAGATCGTGACCCCGCTCAAAGACCGCATCGGCTCGGAGATCCGCACGCACTACCCCGAGGACATCGAGGAGGGCATCCGCATCACCACGCAGGAAGCCTGGTCCAACCGTCCCGCCGCGACGATCGAGATTCCCCATTACATCCGCCAGATCATCGAGCAGATCGCCTTCACGGCTCGTGAAGACAAGAAGGTCGACAAACGCAGCGGCGTCTCGCAGCGCCTCCCGATCTCCACGATGGAGCTTGTGCTCTCCAACGCCGAGCGCCGTGCCCTGATCCACGGCGAGTCTCTTGCCGTTCCCCGCGTCGGCGACATCTACGCCGCCCTTCCCGGCATCACCGGCAAGATCGAGCTCGAATATGAGGGCGAGATGCGCGGGGCCGACACCGTCGTCCGCGAGATCATTCGCACGGCCGTCGCCGCCGTCTTCGACAAGTACTTCGCCGGAACCGACACCCAGCAGATCGAAGAATGGTTCAATCTTGGCGGCACAGTGCAGTTGAACGACACTCAGCCGGCCGCAGCCTCTCTGGCAGAGCTGAAGCAGATCCAGGGTCTGCTCGAAAAACTTACGCCGCTCAATGTCAACGGCAAATCCGCATCGGAGACCACCGTCAGCGCAGCTGAATTTCTACTCGAGGGCATGACCGCCCACAAGCGTATCAGCCGGGCCGAAGAGCGAGTCTTCACGGCTGCGGAAAAGAAGCAGCGCGTCGATCAGGCTGCCCAATATGCCGATCGAATGCGCGAGCGCGAGCAGGAAGAATTCAACCCGAGGAACCGCACCCGTCGCGGCTTCAACTAAACCTCGAAAGGAACACCGACCTGATGTGGCTTAAATCTCGGGCATGGTGTGCGGCTCTGGCATTTGCGGTCGCAGCCACGGCGCATGCGGAACACGTCTCCAACCCCAAAGCTTCCTATATCGACGTCAAGCAGCGTCACTCCGAGCTGGCCCACAATAAAGACCCTCGAGTCGCACAGGCAATCGCGTCGCTTGGCTTCTGCAGCAAACTGCCCGTCGTGCAGCCGCCGTCCGGCCACATGATCATCCCGCCGCATTACCTGAGCGGAGGCCATGGGCCGATCAATCCCGCGGAAGCCCCGGTCACCCGCATCTACGGAAACTTTGAGCGGCGCGTGACCGCCGGAATGAACCAGTGGCTCGTCACCTCTTCGAAAGAAGAGGCGCAGTGCGCCCAGCAGCAGATTGACGCCTGGGCACAAGCCGCCACCCTGCTGGACTACGACCCCAAAGAGAGTACCCAGGCGTGGTTTCAGGTGGAGTGGACCCTCAGCTCCATCGCCATCAGCGAATCCGTGCTGCTCAACGAGAGATCGCTCGATCCGGTCCAGGTCAAACGCGATATCCAGTGGATGAACAAGGTCGCGCACCGCACAGTCGAGTTCGACAAGATCCGAGATCAGCTCAACAATCATCACTACTGGCGAGGACTTGCAGCTGTCGCGACCGGAGTTGTCTCGTCGGATGACGATCTCTTCACCTGGGGCGTTGGAGTCTACAAACAAGGCATCAATGAACTCGACCAGCGTGGCGCGTTTCCCAAAGAGATGGCACGCCACGAACGCGCCATCCACTACCAATCGTTCGCCCTGCAGCCGCTTACCCCTCTCGCCGCCTTCGCCGAACGGCAAAACGTTCCGCTCTTCCAGTACCACTCGCCATCCGGCCGTACGATCGGAGACGCGGTCCACTTCTTTGGTGAGGCTCTTGGAGATCTGGAGATTCTCAAGGCGTATACCCCTGAAACCCAGATCGTCGATGACGCAGGCTCGGACTTTTTCGCCTTCGCGGAGTTCTACTCCCATTCCCCAAAGGCCTCTCCTTTACCGCCCGCGATTCTCAAAGGACTCGAACAGCCTACGTTTGCCACACGCATCGGCGGCAGTACCACGGTGATCGACGGGTACGTGCCCTCCAAACATTAGCGCCGGTCTTCGACGCCATGCGAACAGAGCCGACCTACAAGGCCAGCGGAATCTAAACGGCAGGGTCTACACTCTAATCAGAATCAGGATCAGGAGTCGCATCGTCCCGGCCTGGAGGGTCCCCATCGATGAAACGCGTCCGCTATACAAAATTCACCGGCGACCTCTCCTCAAGCTTTGGCCTCGAAGATCTTATGCAGGCCCTGTCGGACTTCCTGCTCGACTCCGGCTTCAACGATCCTTACTCCAACTTCAACGAGTTCAGCGATCAGACTCTTGAGAACCTGCGCGATGCAATTCGACAGGCTCTCGAGTCGGGCGAGCTCTTCGATCAAGAGGCACAGGAAAAATACGACACGCTTCCGGAAGATCAGGTCGAAGAGTTGATCGACAAGATCATTCAGAAGATGCAGGAACAGAACTTCATCAACGCCGAGGCTCCTCAGCAGGGTCAAGGCGACTTCGGCGAAGGCAACGAAAACGCCCGCTTCGAGGTCACCGACAAAGGCATGGATTTCCTCGGCTACAAGGCTTTGCGCGACCTGCTGGGACCGCTTGGGAAATCAAACTTCGGGCGACACGATACGCGTCACGAAGCCGCAGGTGTTGAAATCAATGGCTCGTCTAAACTCTACGAGTTTGGCGACACACTCAATCTCGATGTCACCGCAACCTTCTCCAGCGTCTTTGCCCGTGAAGGAATCCGCACCGCCGTCGAAGGGGAAGAGCATACGCCGCTCAACGTCGAATACTCCGACCTTCACGTCCACCAGTCCGACTATCAATCTTCCTGCGCGACCGTCGTTCTGCTCGACTGCTCCCACTCGATGATCCTTTACGGCGAGGATCGCTTCACTCCGGCAAAGCGCGTTGCCATGGCTCTGGCACACCTTATCCGCACGCAGTTCCCAGGCGACACGCTGAACCTCGTCCTCTTCCATGACACCGCCGAAGAGATTCCGGTCTCGCAGCTCTCGCGCGTCAAAGTAGGCCCGCACTACACCAACACCAAAGATGGCCTTCGGCTCGCACAGCGCATCCTGGCCAAGCAGAACAAAGACATGAAGCAGATCGTCATGATCACCGACGGCAAGCCCTCGGCGCTCTCGCTGCCCGACGGCCGCATCTACAAGAACGCCTTCGGCCTCGATCCGCTTGTCATCGAAGAGACGCTCGAAGAGGTGGCGCGATGCAAACGTGCCGGCATCATGATCAACACCTTCATGCTTGCCAACGACTTCGCGCTCATGCAGTTCGTCCAGAAGGTCAGCGCGATGTGCAGGGGCAAGGCCTACTTCACCACGCCCCAGACGCTCGGCAACTACCTCTTGATGGACTTCATGTCACGCCGTATGAAGACAGTCCATTAGAGTCCTTGCACACAAAGAAAAGAGAGGCGAACTTCGCCTCTCTTTTCGCTTATTCAATACTTTCGCTTTTATCTGTCCAGCCCGGCTGCTTTAGCCGGACCTACCGGAACCGATGCCGCCGGCGCCGGAGCAGCCTCGCCACCCAGCTCCGCCAACGTCATTCGCAGATACTTGTGCGGATTCACCGGGGTATTCCGAATACGGACCTCGTAGTGGACATGCGGTCCGGTTACGCGGCCGCTGTGGCCCACATAACCGATCACCTCGCCACGCGTCACCGTCTGCCCCGCCATTACAGCGAAGCCCGACATGTGCCCGTAAAGCGTCTCCACGCCATGGCCGTGATCGATCGTAACCTCGCGCCCATAGCCATTTTCCACCTGGGCCGACTTCACCACGCCGTCTGCCGTCGCCCGGATCGGGGTTCCATTCACCGCCGAGATGTCGAGCCCCTTGTGGAACTCACCCTCGCCGTTGCCCAGGACAGGGTCTTCCCGCTGCCCAAAGCTGCTCGTAATCGGTCCCATCACCGGCCATAGCGTCGGAGCAAAGGAAGAAGCCTCCTGATCCAGCGGAGAAAGTCCGCCGAACAGGCTCGATGCCACACCATAGCCTGGACGATTCATTGAGCCTAAAGAGCGCGTCGCCGCACCGCTCAACGCCTGGTTCCGTAAAGAGTAAAACGCATCCACCGACTTGTAGTAGCCATCGTTCGTTAGGCTGGCGGTTTCGGTCAGCGGAGCATTTGCAACTGCCTCGGCCACTGCTTCGGCGTGCCGATGTCCTGCTTTACCCGTCATCCTGCCCATCGGGATAGCTAGCTTGCTCGCCGTAAGCCCATAGAGCGCTGAGACTTCGCTCGCCAGCGATCCCAGCGAGGCTGCCTGGATATCCTTCTCATGCGCCGCCTCTTCCAGATGGGCATAGTCCTTCTGGAGGGCGTTATGGTCCTGGCGCAGTTGATTGAAGCGAGCCGTCTTGATCAGCATCCGCGAATACGAACCCGCCAACCCGGTGATCGTAAACATGCCAATCACTGCCGCGGCAACGAAGAGGTAAGCGTAGTGCAATGGCACTGGAACCTTGTTCAGGCTGCCATCCTCATCGCGACTCACGAACATGATGTAGTAGCGCTTCTTAAGCTTCAATCTACGACCCGGGCTCAGAATATGGCCGCCAAACGGCGACACGGAGAGCTAGCAACCCACAATCCCGGCAAGCAAATCAAATTCACTAATCGGCATTTCGGAATCACAGACTCTCTTGAGCGTCCTATCGAGGGTAACAAACGGCCGATTACCATGCAACCAATTCCCCCACGATCACGTCTGAAGCTGCAAAATTTTGCGCATGGCCAGTTTTTTGAACTTCCCACCCCAATTGGCACGCGCGCTATTCTCTTTCAAGATGCCCCGCCAAGCTCACAAACCCATCGGCGAACTCGCGTTGATTGAGCAGATCCGTCGAACGTTTTCCACAGGGACCTCCCGTAGCCACACCGTCACGCTAGGTATTGGCGACGATTGCGCCATTCTTCGCGCTCCCTCCGGACACGAGATTCTGGTCACTACTGACTTCAGCCTGGAGAACCGGCACTTCCGCCGCAATCTCCATCCTTCCCCTTCAGTCGGGCATCGCTGCCTCGCCCGCGGTCTCAGCGACCTTGCAGCTATGGGAGCTACGCCGATAGCAGCCTTCCTCTCCCTGGCTCTTCCCCCCGATCTGCTCCACAGCCGAAAAGGAAGAAGCTGGATCGACGGCTTCTTCGCCGGACTTCGCTCGCTCGCCCAACAACATCGCACCCCTCTCGCTGGAGGCGATACCTCGGAATCTCCTGCTGATCTCATCCTGGCCGACATCATTCTCATCGGCTCCGCCCCTCGAGGGCGCTCCCTTCGCCGCTCTGGAGCCCGTCCTGGCGATGCTCTCTATGTCACCGGCGCGCTTGGCGGGGCCCACGCCGAGTTGTCCGCACTGCTAGCCGCAAATCGCCCATCACGCGCTACCTCCTCGCAACACCATCCGCATCTCTTCCCTCAACCCCGGCTCGCCATCGGCTCTACTCTTCTTCGCCGACGCATCGCCTCTGCCTCCATCGATCTCAGTGACGGCCTCTCCACCGACCTCACCCACCTCTGCGAATCCTCACGCGTCCGCGCCGAGATCGACGCCGGCTCTATCCCTTTTCACCCGCTTACTCATCTTCTCCCCCCTGAGGAGGCCCTTCACGCCGCGCTCCATGGAGGCGAGGACTACGAGCTTCTCTTCGCTGCATCCTCTACCAAACGCGTTCCTCGTCAGATCGCGGGCGTCCCCATTACCCGCATCGGCACACTTCATCGCACTCGTCCGGGAAAGCCGCTCGTCTCTCTCCATCACCCCGGCAAAGGCTCTTCGGAGTTGAAGCCCGCTGGCTGGCAGCACTTCTCCTGATTCGCCACTCCACAACATCGCGTGTCCCGCTCGAAGCATAGCCATTCCGCAGCCTGTCATCTCGACCGGAGCGCGTAGCGCGAAGCGGAGAGATCTGCTGCTCTACCAGCACATCTTGAGAGCATCGACGATCCCAAGCCTGCTTCACGCCAGCACATCCCAATACAATCAACCTATGCGCGAAGCGACCAAGATCATCCGCTCCACTCTCACCCGAGCCGCGGCCGGTGAGCCTCTCCATCCCGGCCCGGTCTTTGCGGCTCCCTACCACGCTCCCGGAGACCCTTCTTCGATTCCCTATACCTACGCGCGTTCGCACAATCCCACCTGGACCCATCTTGAAAAAGCTATTGCTCAGATGGAATCCGCCGAGGGCTACCGTGCCTCCGCTCTCGTCTTCGCCTCCGGTATGGCCGCCTGCACTGCCGTCTTCGGAGCCTTCCTTCGCCCCGGCGATGTCGTCGTGCTCCCCTCCAATGCCTACTTCGCCGCCCGCGTCCTCGCGCAGGAGTACTTCGCCCAGATGGGCGTTCAAATCCGCCTTGCACCCACAGCGAACAATGCCCAGGCCGAACACCTCGAAGGCGCCAGACTCCTCTGGGTCGAGACTCCCAGTAACCCCACCATGGACGTCTGCGACATCGCTGCGCTCTCGGAAGCCGCCCACCGCGCCGGGGCCCTTGTGGCGGTCGACAACACCACCCCCACACCGCTTGGGCAGCTTCCGCTCGCACTTGGAGCCGACATCTCCGTCGCCTCCGACACCAAGGCGATGACCGGTCACAGCGACATCCTGGTCGGACACGTTGCCGTTCGCGATCTTGAGCTGAGACAGAAGATCGATCAGTGGCGCACGCTTACCGGCGGTGTTCTTGGGCCCATGGAGGCCTGGCTCGCGCTCCGCTCCATCGCCACGCTTCCACTGCGTCTCGAACGCGCCTGCCAGAACGCCCAGCGCATCGCCGAGTTCCTCTCCAGCCGCTCCGAAGTGGAACAGGTTCTCTACCCCGGCCTGCCCTCTCATCCCGGCCACACCATCGCAAAACAGCAAATGCGCTACTTCGGCCCCGTGCTCGGCTTCGTCCTGCGCGATAAGACAGCGGCCGAGACCTTTCTTGCCAAGTCGAAGCTTCTCACCGATGCGACCAGCTTTGGTGGCGTCACCTCATCCGCCGAGCGTCGCGCGCGCTGGGGAGGCGACAAAATCGCCGAAGGATTCATCCGCCTCAGCGCCGGCTGCGAAGACATCGACGACCTTCTCGAAGACCTCGCCCAGGCTCTCGACGCAACCCATTAACTACGAATCACTATGGAAAGCAGCTTCCCGCACAACTGGACCGCCGAGATCCTCAAGACGCCTCCGCTGATCGCCCCGGCGCGCCAATTCACCTATCCACAACAGATCGCCGGTGAAGAAGATGCTCTCGCCCGCGGCGCGTTTCTGCTCATGGTCCACCCCCCTGCGGGAGGCACATTTCTCGCAACCTGCGCCCTGGGCTTCACCGATCCCTCTGTCCCAACAGGCCTCTTCTCCTGCCCCAACCCTGATGAGCTCTGCGCGGTCGCCGGAGGCTATGCCTACATCGTTGACACGCTGCAACCCGATCGCTCCACCCACATTCCCCAGAAGCCGGTGGTCGAGGTTATCCCCATCCCCTCGCATCATCTACTCGTCTTTGCTGGCTTCCATTCTCTCTTTGCCTGGGGAGCGAACGGGGAAGCCTGGCAGACCTCACGTCTGAGCTGGGAGGGCATACGCATCACCGGCGTTGAAGGCGACACCCTTCAGGGAACAGGCTGGAACCTCCTCACCGATAAGGAAGTCCCCTTCTCCGTCGATCTCTCCACCGGCAAATACGAGGGCGGAGGCTTCTCCTAGGAAAGCTTTTTGCCGCAGTCTTCGCAGAATCGGGCGGAAGGCGGAGAGACATGTCCACACCCCGCACAAGTTTTGGGAGCAGCTACAGCCGCTCCGCAACCAGCGCAGAACTTGCCTCCCGTGAGCGTAGCTCCGCAGTCTGTGCAGTGCGAGGAGGCGGAGATGTTGGCAGTCGGGGCAGTTTGCCCGCCGGAGGACACGGCAATCGAAGGCTGGACAGGCACGGTTTGCCAGCCATCCCCCGATGGATTTTGCGATTGCAGCTGTGGAGGGGGAGCCTGGGCGCCGGGACCGATCCGAACCTGGGCATCGGGGTTCATGTCGATCTCGGAAACATAGTCGGTCCCCAAGGCCTTCTCGCGGAGCTGTTCCTGGGTGGCGCTGATCTGTGCCTGGGTGCGCATGGAGATCACCTCCTGCTCATACTTAGGAGTGCAACCTGTGCACTGAGCGGCACTCTCGTTCCAGCAGATCTCGGCGCAGACCCACTTACCGCAGCGCTGACAACGGCGGAACTTCTGTTTGACCTCGGTAACAGCCGTCTGCAGAGCACGGTCATGGGCAGGGCCGCCGATCGCTCGCTGGATGTCATAAGCAGTATTGCCCGCAGAGCCAAGGAGACCCCCGAAGATGCTGCCTGCCGCCTCAAGAAGGCCGCCAGCGGCGCCGATGACCGAGGGAGCAAAGGAAGACATGTAGCCGCTATAGCAATGGTCACAATGAAACTCGAACTGATAGCCACGGTCGGTGGAGTGGTCAGAGTAGTTGCGGACAAACTCGATCATCGCCATTTTTGGTTTTACAGCCTCCTGATAAGGGTCGTGCGTTTTTGTTCATTCTCTCAGAAGTCCATAAATTTACGCTGGTTACCAGCGTCATCTCTCCGGCTTTACCGCAAAAAAGCTCAACGCCGCATCTCCCTGCTTCAGCACCCGCACTCGCTCGAGCGAACCGTACTGCTCAGCCAGGTCCAGCTTGCTGCGATGCTCCGCGATCACACGAGCATCCTCGGCCAGCACGCCGACTCCTCGCCTCCCAAGGAACTCCAGCGTACGCGAGTACTCCTCCTCTGCCTCATACGGCGGATCAAGAAACACCAGATCCACCTTCTCATCCCGGCGCACAAGGTCTTCGAGCAGGACCGCCGCTCCCCGTCCTTCAAGCACATAGCCCTCTGCAATCTTCAACGCAGCAAGGTTCTCCCGGATCGCCTTCACCGCGGCCGGCACTCGCTCGGCGAACCAGACGAACTCCGCATCGCGGCTGATCGCCTCGATCCCCACCGCACCCGAACCCGCGTAGAGGTCGACAAACCGCGCTCCCGCGATCCGTGGAGCGATCACGTTGAACAGCGTCTCCCTCAGCCGATCGCTGGTGGGCCGTGTCTTCATTCCTTTGGGAGCAGCCAACGGCCGCGACCGAAATTTTCCTGCAATAACGCGCATCTCACTCCTGCACAAAGCCAGCGCATACAATGATAAGCATGCGCGCGTGGTCCTTCTCGATCGGCAGGCTTCTTGGAGTGGAGATCCGTATCCACACCTTCTTCCTTCTGCTGCTCGGCCTGTCCATCAGCTACTCGTCCGTCTCCGGGTCCACCGGGGCTCGCGGCTTTGCGCTCTGGATGGTTCTGCTGCTCGCGGTCATCGTTCGCGAGATCGCCCGCGCCATCGCCGCCGCCTGGTACAACCTCGGCCTCCGCACCATTCTGCTTTTGCCCACCGGGGGCCTGCAGCAGTACGCCACCAACGAGGCCACCGAGCGGGCCGCGACCCCTGCAATCGGCAAGCGCCTTGGCCTCGTCGGGCCACTTGCCAATCTCTTCTTCGGCCTCTTTCTTGGCGCCGTCGTCCTCACCGTCGCTCCCGAGATCAATCTGCTGGAGCGCCCCTGGCTTACCCCGTCGCATCTGCTTCGCGCCGTTGTCTGGATCAACCTTTTACTCGCTGCCATCAACCTGCTTCCCGCCGCCCCGCTCGACGGAGGCCGCATCTTCCGCGGCGAGTTCTCACGCAGCCACGGCGTGCTCAAAGGAAGTCGCGCCGCGATCGGCCTCGGGCAGGTCATCGGCATCCTGCTCGCCATCGCCGGCTGCGTTCTGCCCAATATGTGGCTCCTCATGATCGGCGGCTTCGTCTTCATCGGCGCCCACATGGATGACTCAAACACCATATTGAACTCCGAAAACGACCCTCTGGTAATGCGCGACGTGATGCTGACCGACTACAGCACCCTCTCCGCCTCCGACACCCTGGAGGAGGCACTGCAACGATCCGTCCATACTCTGCAGGATGTCTTCCCGGTCGTGCGCGGCAACAATCTCGTGGGCGCCATCTCTCGCCAGGGTATCGTCGAAGCTCTCCAGGCCGAGGGCAACGGCTATGTCCAGGGCCTGATGACCCGCTCCTTCCAGATCGCCCAGTCGGATGACTCGCTCGTAAAGACGCTGCGCCGCATCATGGCGGGCCAGGGTGCGCAACTCGTCCCCATCCTCGAAGGCAATCGCATCGTCGGCATCATCACGCCGCAGAACCTCGCTCACTCCATGGGCCTGCTCAACGCCCGCCGCCGCCTGCGTCAGCAGGAATCCACCGACTAGCGATGTCCTCCTCCGACCGCGAATCTCTGGCCTCCGGTAACAATCCTCCCCTGGCCCCCGGCCTTTACCTCGTCGCCACTCCCATCGGCAATCTCGAGGACATCACCCTCCGCGCCCTGCGCGTTCTTCGCTCCTCCGATCGCATCGCATGCGAGGACACACGCCAGACCCAGAAACTCCTGAACCACTTCGGCATATCCACCCCCACGGTCAGCTACCACCTCCACAATGAAGGCCCACGCGCCGAAGAACTTGTGGCGCAGTTGAAACAGGGCGCGCGCATCGCCGTCGTCTCGGATGCCGGAACCCCCGGCATCGCCGACC
>Ga0193717_1002449_pt1 | contig 10733 bp, 9 predicted proteins | sample U2c2metaG_FD_145900 | JGI IMG/M metagenome (GOLD analysis project Ga0193717, IMG submission 145900) | Soil microbial communities from a riparian zone of the East river system, Colorado, United States - U2c2 | ecosystem: Environmental > Terrestrial > Soil > Riparian zone | place: USA: East River...
GCCGGGCGGCTGTCTTCTCGGCGCTCGCCGGGCAGGCCGGCTTCTCCGGGCTGGTCATGGACGACCTGCGCGTCATCGCGCCGGGGCACGGCCTGGACGCCGGCCGCTTCGCCACGGACTACCTCGCGGGGTGGATCGACGAGGTGTGGAACCACTACCGGTCCAACACCATGACCGTGACTGCCGGGGCCTCGACGTTCACGGGGTCCGTGCAGGGCGAGCAGTTCGCGTTCTCCGGTGGCGTGCGGGCGTTCTCGAAGCCGACGACGCGGGACGTGCTGTTCTGCGACGGCGCGCTCGCGGCGCCCAACGACGGCGTGACCGGCCCGGTCGCGGCGACGCTCGGCGCCGGCTTCAACCGCGGGGTGCTCACCGACACGGGCGCCCAACCGGTGGCCGACGCCGGCGGCTACTACCGGCGCCCGGTGACCAACCACTACTCGCGCGTCATGCACGAGAACACCGTGGACGGCGACGCGTACGGCTTCGCCTTCGACGACGTCTGCGAACACGCGCCCTACATCGAGGACCCGGCGCCGACGTCGATCACGGTGACGATCACGCCGTTCTGATCGGTTTGACGTGCGGGGCGTGACCGCGCCCCCGCACGTCGAATTAGCCATTTGTTAGAAGCGTTTGCGACCGTGGCGCCATGACAAAACGACTGCTCGTCATGGTGCTGGCGGTGTTGGGCGTCGTCGCGTTCCTGCCGGCGTCCGCGACCGCGTCCCCCACCGCGCCAGCCGACCTGCGGATGGCGGCCGCCGGCATCGACGTCGCCACGTTGCGGCCCGGGTACACCGTGTCCGGCAACGAGGTCAGCTGGGACAACGGCGACGTGCGGATGCTGTTCGGCCGGGAGCAGACCGGCTTCGGCCCGACCGACATCTACGACTGCCCGCTAGGTGCGGTCTGTCTGTTCGAGAACAGCAACTTCGACGACCAGAACCACGACGGCGTCCGGGACGGCAAACGGATCATCATCCTGCGCGGCCGCAGCACGTGGCAGGACATGCGCTGGTACAGCTTCGACAACAAGATGAGCTCGTGGGTGAACCGGCTGAGCACCTCGCGCTGGTACGAGAACTTCCTGCCGAACCCGACCCCGTCCTACTGCATGCCGATGGACTGGGCGTACGACGTGCCGGTGTACGCGCCGCAGGTGAACGACATGATGTCGATGCTGTGGATCTACGAACCCGGTGCCGTCTACTGCTGAGCTGTGCCGCGAGCGACGCCTTCGGGTCGGCGGGCGTCGCTCGCTAAGGTACGTCGGGTCAGGGCAGTGGGCCGCCGGCGGCCAGGGCGCAGAGCTTCGTGAACTCCTCCGCGTCCAGGCTCGCGCCGCCAACCAGGGCGCCGTCGATGTCGTCCTGCTTGACCAGTTCGGCGATGTTGCCGGACTTCACCGAGCCGCCGTAGAGGATCCGCACGGCCTCGGCGATCTCCTGGCCGTACTTCTCAGCCAGCTTCGCGCGGATGGCGCCACAGACCTCCTGGGCGTCGGCCGGGGTGGCGACCCGGCCGGTGCCGATGGCCCACACCGGCTCGTACGCGACGACGACCTTCGACACCTGCTCGGTCTTCAGCCCCTTCAAGCCGGCGATAAGCTGGTCGGTCGTGTACTCGACGTGGTTGCCCACCTCGCGCACGTCCAGCTTCTCGCCGATGCACAGGATCGGCGAGACGTCGTTCTTCAGCGCCGCCTTCACCTTGCTGTTGACGAGCTCGTCGGTCTCCTCGTGGTGCTCACGGCGCTCGGAGTGCCCGACCGTCACGTACGAACAGCCGAGCTTCCCGAGCATCGCGCCCGAGATCTCGCCCGTGTACGCGCCGGAGTCGTACTTCGACACGTCCTGCGCGCCGTAGCGCAGCTTCAGCCGGTCACCGTCCACCAGCGTCTGGATGCTGCGGATGTCGACGAACGGCGGCAGCACCGCGACCTCGACCTTCGCGAAGTACTTGTCCGGCAACGAGAACGCGATCTTCTGGACCAGCGCGATGGCCTCGAGGTGGTTGAGGTTCATCTTCCAGTTACCGGCAATAAAAACCAGGCGACTCACGTGGCCTCCAAGACCGCGATGCCTGGCAGGTCCTTGCCCTCCAGGAACTCCAGCGACGCGCCGCCGCCGGTCGAAATGTGCGAGAAGCCGTCGTCCGGCAGCCCCAACGCCCGCACGGCCGCGGCGGAGTCCCCGCCGCCGACGACACTGTACGAATTCGAGTCCACAATGGACTGCGCGACCGCGCGGGTGCCCTCGGCGAACGGCGCCAGCTCGAACACGCCCATCGGGCCGTTCCAGAACACCGTGCCCGCCTCGTCAAGCACCGCGCCGTACCGCTCGGACGTGATCGGGCCGATGTCCAGGCCCATCCACCCCTCGCGCATCTGCGCGGCGAGTACCGTCTCGGTGGTGGCGTCCGCGGCGAACTTGTCCGCGATCACGATGTCGGCCGGCAGCATGATCTTCCCGTCGGCGTCCGCGAGCAGCTTCCTGCAGGTGTCGATCATGTCGGCCTCGAGCAGCGAGTCGCCGACGCCGAGCCCTTCCGCGGCCATGAACGTGAAGCACATGCCACCGCCGACCAACAACCGGTCGACCTTCGGCAGCAGCGACTCGATGACCGCGAGCTTGTCGGAAACCTTGGAACCGCCGAGCACCACCACGTACGGGCGTTCCGGCGCGCCGGTCAGCCTGCGCAGCACCTCGAGCTCTGCCAGCACCAGATCGCCCGCGTAGGCCGGCAGGATGCTCGCGACGTCGAACACCGACGCCTGCTTGCGGTGCACCACACCGAAACCGTCGGACACGAACACGCCGCCCTGGCCGACCAGCGCCGCCAGCTCACCGGCGAGCTCGCCGCGCTCGGCGGCGTCCTTGCTCGTTTCCCGCGCGTCGAACCGGATGTTCTCCAGCAGCGCGACCTGACCGTCGGCCAAGCCGTCCACAGTGGACTTCGCGGACGCACCGACCACATCGGACGCGAGCGTCACGGTCGCGTCGAGCAGCTCACCCAGTCGCGCCGCGACCGGCTTGAGCGAGAACTTCGGCTCCGGCGCGCCCTTCGGGCGACCGAGGTGCGCGGCGACGACCACCCGCGCGCCCGCCTCGACCAGCTTGCTGATCGTCGGCAGCGACGCGCGGATACGGCCGTCGTCGGTGATGGTGTCGCCGTCGAGTGGGACGTTCAGGTCGGCACGCAGCAGCACGTACCGACCCGACACACCCTCGGCGAGCAGATCGTCGAGAGTCTTCACGTGGTCCCTCAGAGCTTCGACGCGACGAGCGCGGTCAGGTCGGCGAGGCGGTTCGAGTAGCCCCACTCGTTGTCGTACCAGCCGTAGACCTTGACCTGGTTGCCGATGACCTTCGTGATCGGCGCGTCGTAGATGCACGACGCCGGGTCGGTGACGATGTCGGAGGAGACGATCGGGTCCTCGCTGTAGCGCAGGATGCCCTTCAGCGGACCTTCGGCGGCCGTGCGGTACGCGGCGTTGATCTCGTCCAGAGTGACGTCCCTGCCGAGGTCCACCGTCAGGTCGGTGATCGAGCCGGTGGGCACCGGGACGCGCAGCGAGTAGCCGTCGAGCTTGCCGTTGAGCTCCGGCAGCACCAGGCCGATCGCCTTGGCGGCGCCGGTGGACGTCGGCACGACGTTCAGCGCGGCGGCGCGGGCGCGGCGGAGATCCTTGTGCGGGCCGTCCTGCAGGTTCTGGTCCTGCGTGTACGCGTGGATCGTGGTCATCAGACCCTTCTCGATGGTGAACGCATCGTGAAGGACCTTCGCCAGCGGCGCCAGGCAGTTCGTGGTGCAGGAGGCGTTGGAGATGATGGTCTGCGAGCCGTCGTAGAGGTGCTCGTTCGCGCCGATGACGACGGTCAGGTCCTCGCCCTTGGCCGGCGCGGAGATGATGACCTTCTTGGCGCCGCCCTCGTCGACGTGCTTGCGCGCGTCGGCGCCGTTGGTGAAGAAGCCGGTCGACTCGATGACGACGTCGACCTCGAGGTCCTTCCAGGGCAGCTTGCCCGGGTCGCGCTCCGCGAAGGCCTTGATGGTCTTGCCGTCGACCGAGATGCCCTCGTCATTCGCCTCGACCTCGAACGGCAGGCGCCCAAGGACGCTGTCGTACTTCAGCAGGTGGGCCATGGTGGCAACGTCGCCGAGGTCGTTGAAGGCAACGATCTCGATGTCGTGCTCACTGGCCTGCACCGCGCGCCAGAAGTTGCGGCCGATGCGACCGAAGCCGTTGACGCCTACCCGAACCGTCACCGTGTCTCCTCGTGCTCGTGATTGTTGCACCGCTTCGACACCCTATCGCCCGTCGCCTGCCTGGTCGCGGGCCATGGGAGCGAGCTAACTGTATCGAGTCAGTTGGGGGCGCCCGGCAGCGGGCCGGAAGTGGTTAGCGGGATTTTTCCGACCGCTCGCGTATCTGGGTGGCGAGCACCCGCTCTTGTCTCCATGTAGGGGGGCGCTGAGATGGCGATGAGGCGGGGGACGGCTCATCGCCAGGGGGTTGCGGCACCCGAGGAAGCGAAACCCGCCTGGCTGCGTGGGGGTCAGTCAGGCGGGTTTCGTGCTGTCCAACCCCCAGCGCTGACCAGGCAGCCTCGGCCGGCCTTGGCCTCCGGCCCCCAATTTCCAGCCTACGGGCTACCCCCGACAATCCCAGGCCCCTCGACGGCCGCCTGTGGACAACCCGCGAGTCCAACACTCACGACGGGTGAGTTCAACACTCACGACCCGCGAGTCGCCCTTTCGCGACCCGCGAGTCTCCCGTTCACGACAGATGAGTTCGACACATGCGTGGGTCGGTCACGGCGGCGGGTTGTCCAGAACGGGATGTCGGCTCCGACGTAGCGGTGACCGGGTCCGCAGGGGACCACCGAAACCGCGCCAGGGAGACACCGATGGCCACCGTGATCACCAACATGACGATGTCGCTCGACGGGTTCATCGCCTACCCCGACGACACAGTCGGCGAGCTGTTCGAGTGGTACTCCTTCGGGCCGGTGGCCGTGGCGACCGCGAACGACGACGTCACCGTGCACGTGGACGAGGCCAGCGCGGAGGTGTTCGCCGAGGCGGTGGCCTCGGTGGGCGCGCTGGTCGCCGGGCGTCGGCTGTTCGACGTGGCCAACGGCTGGGGCGGCCGGCACCCGGCGGGCTGCCCGGTGTTCGTCGTGACGCACGCCGCGATCGAGCAGGCCAAGGCCGTCGCCGGCGACGCGACCGTCGCGATCGCCAGCGCGGACATCACCCAGCAGGCGCTCAACCTCGGGCTGATCGACAAGGTCACCGTGGACCTGGCGCCCGTCCTGCTCGGCGCCGGCATCCCGTTCTTCGCCAACCTGGCCAACGCGCCGATCCGGCTCGGTGACCCGACCGTGGTCCAGGGAAAGCGCGTCACCCACCTGCGCTACGACGTGCTCAAGTGAGCCGGCTCAGACCTCTGCCTCCAGCATGTCCGGGGTGACCGCCGACTCCGTGTCCGGCAGGCCAAGCTCCTTCGCGCGCTTGTCGGCCATCGCGAGCAGCCTGCGGATTCGGCCGGCCACCGCGTCCTTCGTCATCGGCGGCTCGGAGAGCTGCCCCAGCTCCTCGAGGGACGCCTGGCGGTTGGACAGTCGCAGCCTGCCGGCGGCGCTCAGGTGTTCCGGCGCGTTCGGGCCCAGGATCTCCATCGCGCGCTGCACTCGTGCCGCCGCCGCGACGGCGGCACGCGCCGAGCGGCGCAGGTTCGCGTCGTCGAAGTTGGCCAAACGGTTCGCCGTGGCACGGACCTCGCGGCGCATCCGCCGCTCCTCCCACGCCAGCACCGACGTGTGCGCGCCGAGGCGGGTGAGCATCGCGCCAATGGCGTCGCCGTCGCGGACGACCACGCGGTCAGCACCGCGCACCTCGCGGGACTTCGCCTGGATACCCATCCGCCGCGCGGCGCCGACCAGGGCCAACGCCGCTTCCGGACCAGGACACGTGATCTCCAGGGCTGAGGACCGGCCGGGTTCCGTCAGCGAACCGTGCGCCAGGAAGGCACCGCGCCAGGCAGCCTCCGCGTCGCACGTTCCCCCGGACACCACCGCCGCCGGCAACCCACGCACCGGGCGCCCGCGCTGGTCGAGCAACCCGGTCTGACGCGCGAGACCGTCGCCGTCCTTCACCACCCGCACGACGTACCGGGTGCCCTTGCGCAGCCCACCGGACGCGAGCACGTGCACGTCGGCGTAGTGCCCGAACAGGTCATGGATCTCCTTGCGGAGCCGGCGCGCCGCCGCGCCCGTGTCCACCTCCGCCTCGACGACCACCCGCCCGCCGACTATGTGCAGTCCGCCGGCGAACCGAAGCAGCGACGACACCTCAGCACGGCGGCAACACGTCTTGGACACCGCCAACCGACTCAGCTCGTCCTTGACCGCCGCGGTCATCGCCACGAGATAACTCCTCTCCCACCACGCGCGCTCCCTCCCACAGAAGCCACGCTCCCCACGCAGGCGTACATCCCACCATCAACCGGCGCCACGCGCCGTTTCATCCCACCCGTACCGCCGCCAACGCACCTCGCAGACTCTCCGCCAGCGCCGCCGGGTCATGCCGCTCCCGGGTCGTCCCGGACGCGATCGCGTCCAGCCGCAGCGTCGCGCCGAGCGCCTCCGCCGCACGCCGGAGGCGGTCCGGCGTCGACACCGAGTCCGCGTCGGCGATCACCGCGTCCACCCGGAGGCGGGGCGCGTGCTCGCAGAGTACGTCGAGATGACGCTCCGGGGAGAACCCCGACGTCTCCCCCGGTTGGGGGACAAGGTTCAGTACCACCATCCGGGACGCCGCCGTCTCGATCAGCGCCTCGTGCAGCTCCGGGACCAGCAGGTGCGGCAGGACGCTGGTGAACCACGAACCCGGTCCGAGCAGCACCACGTCCGCCTCGAGCACCGCCGTGACCGCGGCCGGGCACCCCTTCGGCACCGAGCCCGGCGCCCCCGCCGTGTGCAGCCGGATCCGCTGCACCTGACCTGGCGTGGTCGCCACCGCCACCTGCCCGCGGATCCGCCGAACCGCGGCCGGGTCCTCGTCGAGGCCGACGACGTCCGCCTCGATGTCCAGCGCCTCCGTGCACATCGGCAGCACGCGCCCCTTCAGCCCCAGCAGCCGCGCGGCCTCGTGCAGCGCGGCGACCGGGTCGCCGAGGATCTCCACCAACGCGGCCAGCACCAGGTTGCCGACCGCGTGCCCGGCGAGCGCGCCCGTGCCGCCGAACCGGTGCTGGAAAACCGTGCTCCACAACGAGTTCTCGTCGTCCTTGCCGGCGAGCGCGGCCAGCGCCTTGCGCAGGTCGCCCGGCGGCAACACGCCCAGCTCGCGCCGCAGCCGCCCGGAGGACCCACCGTCGTCAGCGACCGTGACCACCGCCGTCACGTCCGGCGTCAGCCGGCGCAACGCACGGAGCGTGGCGTGCAGCCCCTGCCCGCCGCCGAGTGCGACCGCTTTCAGCGTCGCGGCCTGCCCTCGGTCACCAGAAGCACTCACTCGCGCCCCAGGTCTCGGTGCACGACCTTCACGGCCATCCGATCCTCGGTGGCGAGCCGGCGGGACAGCTCCTCCGAGATCGCGACGCTGCGGTGCTTGCCGCCCGTGCAACCGATCGCCAGCGTCAGGTACCGCTTGCCCTCCCGCCGGTAGCCGGCGCCGATCAGGCGCAGCAGCTCGTGGTACCGGTCAAGGAACTCCTCCGCGCCCTCCTGCGTGAGCACGTAGTTGCGGACGTCGGCGTCCTTGCCGGTGAGGTCCTTCAGCTCCGGGATCCAGAACGGGTTCGGCAGGAACCGCACGTCCATCACCAGGTCGGCGTCCATCGGGATGCCGTACTTGTACCCGAACGACAGCACCGTCACCCTGGTCGACGTGCCGGCTTCGGTGCCGAACGCGTCCTCGATCTTCGCGCGCAACTGGTGCACCGACAGCGTCGACGTGTCGAGCACCAGGTCGGCGTCCTCGCGCAGCGGGCCGAGCACGTCCCGCTCGGCCTTGATGCCGTCGATCAGCCTGCCGTCGCCCTGCATCGGGTGACCGCGCCGGACCTGCTCGAACCGCCGGACCAGCACGTCGTCGGTCGCCTCGAGGAACACGACCCTCGGCTTGTACCCGCTCGTGTCGAGGTCCTTGATGATCGACGCCAGGTCCTCGGTGAACGCGCGGCTCCGCACGTCCATCACCACGGCCACCCTGGTCACGGCACCCTGCGCCTTCGCGCCGAGCTCGACCATGGTGGAGATCAGCTCGGGCGGCAGGTTGTCCACGACGAACCAGCCGAGGTCCTCGAGACACTTCGCCGCGGTGCTGCGACCGGCGCCGGACAGGCCGGTCACCACCGCGACCTCCACGCCCTGCGCGTGGTCCTCCGGAGTCTCGGTCACGATGTCCTCCCTGTGCTTCCATGTGCCTGTTCGTCCTGATGCTGGCTCCGCTCGGGAGCCAGCGCACTGTGTACCAGTGCCGCGGTGAGAGTACCGATGCCCGGTACACCGCTGATGTCGTCCACGCTCGCCTCGCGTAACCGCTTGAGCGAACCAAAGTGCTTGAGCAAAGCGGCCTTCCTGCTCTGGCCGAGCCCCGGGATGCCGTCGAGCGCCGACGTGGTCATCCGCTTCGACCGTTTCGCCCGGTGGTACGCGATGGCGAACCGGTGCGCCTCGTCACGGACTCGTTGCAGCAGGTAGAGGCCCTCGCTCGTGCGGGACAGGATCGTCGGCTCCGGGTCGGCCGGCAGCCAGACCTCTTCGAGCCGCTTGGCCAGCCCGATGACCGCCACGTCCTGGATGCCCATCTCGGCGAGCACGTCCGCGGCCGCGTTGGCCTGCGGGCCGGCGCCGTCGACCACCAGCAGGTTCGGCGGGTACGCGAACTTCTTCGGCCGGCCCGTCTCCGGGTCGATGCCCGGGGTCGGCCCGGCCTCCTCCTTGGTCTCCTGGAGGTAGCGGTGGAACCGCCGCCGGACAACCTCGGCGATCGACGCCACGTCGCCCTCGGTGGCCGCCTCCTTGATCGCGAACCGGCGGTACTCGGACTTGCGCGCCAGCCCGTCCTCGAACACCACCAGCGACGCGACCACGTCACTGCCCTGGATGTGGCTGATGTCGATGCACTCGATGCGCAGCGGCGCGGTGTCCAGGCCGAGGGCGTCCTGCAGCTCCTGCAACGCCGCCGAACGGGCCGTGAGGTCGCCGGCGCGGCGCAGCTTGTGCTGCGTGAACGCCTCCTTTGCGTTGCGTTCGAGGGTCTCCATGAGCGCACGCTTGTCGCCGCGCTGCGGGATTCGGACCTGGACCCGCGAGCCGCGCAGCTTCGTCAGCCATTCGGCGACCGCGTCGACGTCCTCCGGCAGCTCCGGGACCAGCACCTCGCGGGGAACGGGAGCGGTGTCATCGGTGCCGCCGGACTCGCCTGCCAGCTCGGCCTGGTCGCCGTAGAACTGGCTGAGGAACTGGGTGACCAGGCCGGACACGTCGATCTCGTCGCTCTTGTCCACCACCCAGCCGCGCTGGCCGCGGACCCGGCCGCCGCGCACGTGGAACACCTGGACGGCGGCTTCCAGCTCGTCGTGCGCGAAGGCCACGACGTCCGCGTCGGTGCCGTCGCCGAGGACGACCGCCTGCTTCTCCATGGCCCTGCGCAGCGCCGCGAGGTCGTCGCGCAGCCGCGCGGCCCGCTCGAACTCCAGCTCCCCGGACGCCGCGTTCATCTCGCGTTCGAGCCGCTTCATCATGTGGTCGGTCTTGCCGGCGAGGAAGTCGCAGAAGTCCGCGACGATGTCGCGGTGCTCGTCCGCCGACACCTTGCCGACGCACGGGGCGGAGCACTTGCCGATGTAGCCGAGCAGGCACGGGCGGCCGATCTGTCCGTGCCGCTTGAAGACGCCGTTGGAGCACGTGCGGACGGGGAAGACGCGGAGCAGCAGGTCGAGGGTCTCGCGGATGGCCCACGCGTGGGCGTAGGGGCCGAAGTAGCGGACGCCCTTGCGGCGCGGGCCGCGGTAGACGTGGAGGCGCGGGTACTCCTCGTTCAGCGTCACGGCAAGCACCGGGTACGACTTGTCGTCGCGGTACCGGACGTTGAACCGGGGGTCGAACTCCTTGATCCAGTTGTACTCGAGCTGGAGCGCCTCGACCTCGGTGGAGACGACCGTCCACTCGACCGCGCCCGCCGTGGTGACCATCTGCCGCGTGCGCGGGTGCAGCAACGAGAGGTCGGCGAAGTACGAGTTCAGTCGACTACGCAGGCTCTTCGCCTTGCCGACGTAGATGACTCGGCTGCCAGGATCACGAAACTTGTAGACCCCGGGTGCGTCGGGAATCGTGCCCGGCGACGGACGATATGTCGACGGATCTGCCACGCACCCAGACTACGACCGACCACCGACAGTCCAGGACACCCCCGAGCCGAACCCCCGCGATACGCGGGCGGTAAGGGCGGACCCGCGATGCCCTGAAGGGCCCCTTTGGGGCGTTGAACGCCCCAAAGGGGCCCTTCAGGGCTTCAGGCGCGGGGAGCGGAGCCCGCGTCGCGCCTCACGCTCTTTCGATCGAGTGCGTCGGCCAACTCGGCCGCGAGCACCCGTGATTTTGCCTCATCCAGCGCGATGGAGGTGATCCGCGGAAGTAGCTGGCGATAGTTGGTCACGAACTGCGGGCCCTCCAGGAAGAGGCCGGTCCACGGGTGGTCGAGATAGACGAGCGGGT
>Ga0193717_1002450_pt1 | contig 10733 bp, 10 predicted proteins | sample U2c2metaG_FD_145900 | JGI IMG/M metagenome (GOLD analysis project Ga0193717, IMG submission 145900) | Soil microbial communities from a riparian zone of the East river system, Colorado, United States - U2c2 | ecosystem: Environmental > Terrestrial > Soil > Riparian zone | place: USA: East River...
TGGCCGTTCGCAATTTGTCGGCCGCACACATGAAGCGATCCCTCAGCGGCGATCGGAAGGCCGACGAACCAGCAGCGCGCCGGCCCGCTGCCGCGCTGCATGATTCCGGGGTTCCAGCGCTCCCGCCCGACCTGCAGCGTGTTGAGGACGACCATGCTCAAGCTGCCTTCGAAGCGGCCCCGGCCGATATGGTCGTATTTCTGATCCCAGCCGATAGCACTCGCGGCCATCATGTCGAAGTCCGCGTAGCGGGCCTCGACGGTGGCTAGAACCTCTATCCGACGATTGTCTGGACTGACCGGCCCTGCCATTGGCATTCCCTCTCTGGGATTCTCCCGTCTGTAATAGCAGACATCAGATGGATCGGCCATCGTCACGGCATTCGGGGAGTGCTCGCCGCTGCGGGATTCCGATAGCGACCCGCCGTGGTGAGGCGTATCTTCAAAACCGATCCCTGTCCTCCTGTTCAGCCGCAAAGGCATTAATCAAATCAGGCGGAGGCACGGCGATGCACATCACACAGAGGGAGGAATCCATGCGCAGAGCACCGGACCAGTCGACTGTTGCCAACGGACATGGCTGGCAAAGAGTAAGGCCGCTGCGCGGTACGCTGGCGATCACGTGCCTGTTGCTCGCATCGCCGGCAGCGGCGCAATCGACAATCACCGACATCGGTACCATGGATCCGGCGACCGTCCTTCCCAGCAAGCCGCCGGGCTATTCGCCTTATGCGGGCCGCAACTTCCCGAGCCGCGTGTTCTGGGGCGACACGCATCTTCACACCAGCGCATCGATGGACGCCGGCGCCTTCGGCAACCGCCTCGGCTTCGAGGAAGCCTACCGTTTCGCGCGCGGCGAGGAACTGACCGCGTCGGGCGGCCAGCGCGTGAAGCTCTCGCGGCCGCTGGATTTTCTCGCCATCACCGACCATTCCGATAATATGGGCTTCTTCCCCGCTCTCTTTGCCGGCAAGCCGGAGATGCTCGCCGACCCGACCGGCCGGCGCTGGTACGATCTTGTGCAAAAAGGCGGCGAAGATGGCGTCAAGGCGGCGCTCGAGATCATCGACAATTTCTCGCGCGGCACATTTCCCCCGGCGCTGCAGTTCCTGCCGGGATCCGACGGTTATCGCTCGACCTGGGATCAGATGATTGCCGCGGCGGAAAAATACAATGAGCCGGGACATTTCACCGCCTTCATCGGCTACGAATGGACCTCGCAGGTGCCGCCCGGCAACAATCTCCATCGTGTCGTGATCTATCGCGACGGCGCGGAGCAGGCGAAGCAGACCCTTCCGTTCACCACCTATCCCCCTGCTGGCAGCACCACTCCGGAGGACCTGTGGAAGCATCTCGCGGCCTACGAGGGCAAGACCGGGGAGCGGGTGCTGGCCATCTCGCACAACGGCAATCTCTCGAACGGCTGGATGTTCCCGACGGAGACCAATCCCGCCACCGGACAGCCTCTGTCCAAGGAGTATGCGGAGACCCGCACCCGCTGGGAGCCGCTCTACGAGGTGACGCAGGTCAAGGGTGATGGCGAGGCACATCCCTATCTCTCACCCACCGATGAATTCGCCGGCTACGAGTTGTGGGACAAGGGCAACCTCAACCTCAGCGAGGCGAAGAAGCCCGAGATGCTGCAGAGCGAATATGCCCGCACTGCGCTGCAAACCGGCCTCCAGCTTGAGGCGAAGCTCGGGGTGAACCCGTACAAGTTCGGCATGATTGGCTCGACCGACAGCCACACCTCGCTCACCGCCGTCGAGGAGGAGAACTTCTTCGGCAAGCACAGCGGCGCGGAACCGAGCCCGCATCGTGCGACCCACGAGTTCATGCGCAATGGCGACTTGTTCCTCATGGGTTGGCAACAGGTCGCTTCCGGCTATGCGGGCGTGTGGGCGACCGACAACACGCGCGAGGCGCTCTGGGACGCCCTGCGCCGCAAGGAGGTCTATGGAACGACCGGCCCGCGCATGCTGGTGCGCTTCTTCGGCGGCTGGGACTTCACTGATGCCGACGCGCAATCGCGCAGTCCGGCTTTCGCAGGCTACGGCAAGGGTGTGCCGATGGGGGGCGATCTCAGTGCCGCGCCTGCGGGGAAATCGCCGACCTTCCTGGTGGCAGCGCTAAAGGATCCGCTTGGCGGCAATCTCGATCGCATCCAGATCGTCAAGGGCTGGGTCGACGCGGCTGGCGCTCGCCAGGAGAAGGTCTACGACGTGGTGTGGTCGGACAAGCGGGTGCCCGGCACCGACGGCAAACTGCCGGCGGTCGGCAATACGGTCGACGTGGCGACGGCCACCTGGACAAATACGATCGGCGCTTCCGAGTTGATCAAGACGTGGACGGACCCAGATTTCGATCCGGCTCTGCGGGCGGTCTATTACGCCCGTGTGCTCGAGATCCCGACGCCGCGGTGGACTGCCTATGACGCCGTGCGCTTCGGCGTCAAGATGCCCGACGGCGTGCCGATGTTCGGCCAGGAACGCGCGTACACCTCGCCTATCTGGTACACACCGAGTTGAATGGGGAGGCGAAGGTGAAGCTCCTGCGGGAACCTCTTCTGCACTTTCTTATCATCGGTGCCGTCCTTTTTGGCGTGTACCAGTTCGTGGATGCGGGCGACGCGCCCCCATCCGACGAAATCGTCGTCAGCGCCGGTCAAATCGGCAGCATTGCTGCCATCTTTAGCCAAACCTGGCAGCGGCCGCCGACCGCAAAGGAACTGGATGCGCTGGTCGACGAGCACATCCGCGACGAGGTTCTCTATCGCCAGGGCGTGGCGATGGGGCTCGACAAGGATGATACGGTGATCCGACGGCGGATCCGGCAGAAGATGGAGTTCGTCGCGGATATGACGGCGGACGTCGAGCCAACCGACGCGGAATTAAAGGCGTTCGTCGCGGAGCATCCCGAATGGTTCCGCAGCGAAGCTCGTTTCTCCTTCGAGCAGATTTATTTCCCGACAGGCGGCTCGGACAGGCCTACAGAATCGCTGAGCCGTCTGCTGCATGATTTGAATACGGGAGCCGTCGACGCGTCGAGCGTCGGCAACCCGCTGATGGTAGGAACTGACTTCCGCGATGTGTCTAGGTCAGAGGTGGCCAAGACATTCGGCGAGGACTTCGCTCTGGGCATCGATAAGTTGGCTCTGGACGGGTGGAGCGGTCCGGTCACATCGGCTTATGGCACACACCTGGTTCGAGTGACAGGTCGCGTCGATGCACGCGAACCTCCCGTCGAGGAGGTCCGCGAGGCGGCAAGGCGAGAGTGGCTGCACACCCGAAAAGGCGTGGCCAACGAAGCTCTCTACCAGCGCCTTCGCTCGCTCTATGTCGTCAAGGTAGAAGCCATCCTTGCTGGAGGGGTTGAGGAAAGACGGGCCGAGGTTGCGCAGTGACCCGGCTCCTTATCCTGCTTTGGGCTGCGTTGATGCTGGTCGCCGGGCAGGCTGATGCGCACGACCTGAGACCTGCTTATCTGTCCATCACGGAGCGCGCGCCTGCACTCTACTCGGTGCTATGGAAGGCGCCGGCAATGGGTGAACGCAGGCTCGCGGTCTATCCGCGGATGCCGCAGAGCGCGACCGAGGCAACGCCACGGGAAGGCGCCATTCTCAACGACGCCTACATTGAGCGATGGACGGTGCACGTACCGACGGGGTTCGCCGGGGAAACCATTACGTTCGATGGGCTACCCGAGAGCCGCACAGACGTGCTCGTGCGCGTGCAGAGATTGAGTGGCGAAGTCAGCACAGCGCGCCTGACGCAAGGCAACCCCTCCTGGACGGTACCCGCAGCTAGCGGCTGGCAACAGGTGGCCGCCACCTATATCTGGCTGGGTGTCGAGCACATCCTTTTTGGCATCGACCATCTTTTGTTTGTGCTGGCACTCATCCTGCTGGCGGGAAGCTGGCAACGAATTGCGGTCACAATCACTGCGTTCACAGTCGCACACAGTATCACGCTCGGCGCTGCGACGCTCGGCTACCTCAACTTTCCCGGCCCTCCGGTGGAAGCGGCGATCGCACTGAGTATTGTCCTCGTTGCCGTCGAGATCGTGAAATCGCGACAAGGAGGGCAGGTAAGCTTCACGGCCCGGTGGCCTTGGCTCGTGGCCTTCGCCTTCGGCCTTCTGCATGGCCTCGGCTTCGCCGGGGCGCTGAGCGAGATTGGACTGCCGCATCACGCGATTCCAGTTGCGCTGCTGTTTTTCAACATCGGTGTGGAGTTGGGACAACTCGCCTTTGCGGTAGCTGTCCTGGCGGCATTCCAGATTCTGGCCCGGCTCTCGAACGAAGTGCTTCGATCGCAAGGCAGTAAGGCAAATATTTGGGTGCGGGCCGCCGCCGCTTACTGCATCGGCGGCGTTGCGTCGTTTTGGCTGATCGAACGGGTCAACGGGTTCTGGGCATGACGAAGAACAACGAGGCTGCGAACGACCGGCAAGATCCAGCAAACCGGATACGAGCTTGCGGCGGAACTCGATGTGATCGCAACCCGCGTTTCGCAAGCCACAACAAGATTTTTTGGATTGTCCCCGAGGAACTGAAGGACAGAAGATATGAACCGCTCAACCTCTATTCTTAAATCCCGATTACCCCGAGCCGACTTTGCGCTGGCTGCGGTTCTCGGGCTCGCGTTGTCCTGCGCTCCGGCGTGGAGTCAAAGCGCCATAGACAAGGATGCCGACGATATCCTCGTCGCCATGTCCAACTATCTGAAAAGCCAGAACGCGTTCAGCGTTGACTACGATGCCGACCAGGAGATCGTCGACAAGGCCGGGCAGAAGATCCAGTACAGCGCCTCGGGCTCGATCACCGCCTCCCGCGGCAAAGGGTTCCTGATCACCAGGAAAGGCCCCTATGCCGATGTCGAGGTCACCTTCGACGGCAAGCTCATTTCGCTCCATGGCAAGGGCATGAACATCTACGCTCAGATCGAAAGCCCAGGCCCCTCCTTCGACGAAGCCGTCGAGGAGTTCAGGATGTCGACTGGGCTGGACGCAGCGGGAGCCGATCTGCTTTCGGCCGATCCGTACGTCGTCATGACCGAGGGTACGACCGAGGGAACGCTGGTCGGGGATGCCTATGTCGGTGGCGTTCAATGCGATCATCTGGCTTTCCGAAGCGATGCGGTCGACTGGCAGATCTGGGTGCAGAAGGGCGAGCAGAAGCTGCCGCTGAAATATGTGATCACCACCAAATGGGTGACCGGGGCGCCGCAATATGCGCTCAGGCTAAGCAACTGGAATGTTGCCGCCGAGATTGATCCCAAGCTGTTCGCGTTCGCGCCGCCGGCGGATGCCAAGAAGTTGGACGGGGTTTACTCCGACGAAATCGGCGAACTGACACTGGAGAGTGGCGAATGACCACGCAACGCAAGTTTCGCAAATACCTCCCGGCCGCGGCTCTGATCGCTGCCTTTCTCGTGACAGATGGCTGGCTGGGCAGTCAGTTCATTCCTGCTGGCTCGATTGTCTCAAGCGCGGAGGCGCGTGTCGGCAGGCCGGCGACACCGAGAAGTGTGGCCGGCGTCGCACGTCGCACCACGCGCAGGGTTATCCGCCGCTCGACAGTATACGTCGCGGCACTTCCCGCGGCCTGCGCTAGGACCAGCGTCAATGGCGTGGCTATCTGGCGTTGCGGAGGGACCTACTACCAGCCTTATGGCGGCCGCTACGTCGTCGTTTATGTCGATTGATAGTGTCTGGAGGGAGGGATAGATGAAATCCGGATTTGCGACCATCCTGGCGTGTGCTGGAACGCTCCTGGTTGCCGGCGGCGCCAACGCTGCCGATGTTTATTCACCAATGGCACCGGAAGGCCAGCAGGTCGCAACCGAAAGCGGCTGGACCTTTTCGGTCGCTCCCTATTTCTGGGCCGCGGGACTATCCGGCGAGGTCGGGCAGTTCGGACTGCCGCCGGTCGATGTCGATGCCAGTTTCGGCGATATCTTCGACCATCTCGATTTCGGGGCAATGGCGATCGGCGAGGCGCGATACGATCGCTACAGTATCTTCGGCGACATCATGTATTCGAAGATATCGGGCTCCGCCGGGACGCCAAGAGGGATTCTTGCATCGAGCGCGGCGGTATCGTCGGAAACGTTCGCGGGGTTGATCGGGGCAGGCTATTCGCTGGTTGAGACCGATTCCGGTCGTCTTGAAGTTGTCGGTGGCGTCAGGGTGTGGTCGGTCGACAACGATATCTCCTTCAGCGGCGGAATTCTCGACGGCGTGTCGGCAAGCGATGGCGCGACCTGGGTGGACGCCATGGCAGGATTTCGCGGAAACTATTCGCTGACGCCCGAGATCTATTTGACCGGCTGGGGGCTTGTTGGCGCGGGAGGAGCCGATGTCGACTGGGATGTCGCCGGGGCGATCGGCTACCGGTTCAATGACCGGGTTTCGGCAGTGGCAGGCTATCGGGCTTTGGGTGTCGATTACAGCAACGACGGGTTCGTCTTTGATGTCGTGCAGCAAGGTCCAATTCTTGGACTGGTGGTGCGATTTTAAGTGCTTCAGGGAATATCACCTCGCTACTCCCGCAGATCATTAGAATTGGACCGTGAGCATTGTCAGGAAGACCGGTCGCATTTCTGGAAAACGACATGCTAAAATTAGGAATTATGGGAACGGCCTAACGACTGGTCCGACCCGACACAAGCCCTTGGTTGAGCAGTTGGAAGTCAGGAACTGGCGCAACGTCGACCTATAGCTTTGCGGTCGGTGATGTCTGCTTTCGAGCAGTGGCAAAGGCACGCGCTATGGCCGACATTAGGCGCATTGCGGTCCGGCAGCCTTGGGCCGTAAGCGGTCGTTCACTCGCGAGCGTCGCGTGACGCGATCTGACCAATTCGGCCCCTTCGTTTCATGACGTTCTACGAAGAATCCGACTCGAATCTGCCTTTCGAACTGCATATCGTCGGGCTGGAAGGTCATTCATCGCGCCAGTATGGGTGGGAACAGCTGAATCGGCGCGACCCGGCCAGCCGGCGTTGGGTCCCCGATATGGTTCCCTGGACATGCGGATCATTCGCCGTCATGTCGGGCACGACGGTGTAACCCTGATCGACAAGCTGCAGTTTCCGCTCTGCGAGGTGGTGCTTGAATCCGTTTTCGATGTGGCTGCGAGGATACCGCCATCCGTTCCGGCATGCTCGCACGAGGATGTCGGTATACAGTTCAGCGCTGGCAGCTTTCACCGCTTCTTCGGAAATCAGCTTGCCGTTGGTTTGGGTGCCTTCGGACAAGCATGGCCCCGCCGACACGGACAGCACCAGTATTGCGGCCAAGACCGGCAATTTTGTCATGGATGGCCTCCGTGTTTGCGAAGCGGCCCTGGTCCGCCTAGCGGCCAGACCTTGCCCACCTGCGAAGGCTAGGATGCCGGCCCGCTGGATGGAATCGTGCAGATGCAGTGTTTTCGATGACGCATCTGTAGTATTTTCGCCCTATGCAAGGTCATCGGGTTCCTGGCCACAGGTCGGCAGCGGATGGGAAACTTGAAACAATGCCTGGCGCCGTAGGCAATCCTCTCGCCGGCCTGTCGGATCGGGAGCTGGTGGTCGCGGCAAAGTTCGCGGAGGGAATGACCTATCGCGAAATCGGCGAAACGCTGTTCATAGCGCCTACCACCGTTCGGACCCATCTTTCAGCCATTTATCGCAAGCTCGATGTTCGCAGCAAAGTGGCGCTTGCTGCGCTGCTTGCCGATCACCGCCGGCAGGACCTCAGCCAGGCACTGCCCGGAAGCCTTTCGACGGACGAGTCGGGCCCGCCGGTCCTGGCGGTTCTGCCGTTCGACAATCTGGGCGGAGAGGAACGCTGGACGCGTATCGCCGATGGTTTGTCGGCGGACCTCATAGTCGATCTCGCCCGTTACCGCGATCTTGCGGTGATCGCCCGCCAGACAATGCTTTCTTACAAGGGACGGCGTGTTGACGTGCGAACCCTCGGGCGAGAGTTGAATGCTGACTATGTGATAGAGGGAAGTTTTCAAGTGGACGGGCAGCGGGTGCGCATCCGCGTACAACTCGTCGACGCCCACACAGGGGTCGACGTTTGGACGATGCGTTACGATCGGTCCGCGAACAAGCTGTTTGCGATGCTGGACAGCGTGACCGAAAACGTCATCAATGTCCTCGCAACCTGTCACGGTCAACTCGCCAATCTGCGACGCGATGCGGCTCGTCGGAAGCCTCCAGCAAGTTTGCAGGCTTATGATTGCTACCTGCTTGGGCTTGAGCAGAAGCACCTTTTCACCCGTGTCTCGAACAAGGAGGCGATACGGCTGCTGGCGCGTGCAATCGAACTCGATCCGGGTCTTGCAAGAGCCTGGACCGCGCTGGCAATTGCGCATGCCGTGGATGCTATCAACGGGTTTACCAACGACGTTTCCGGCTCGATCGAGAGCTGGAGCAAATGTGTCAGGCAAGCGCTGGCGCTCGATCCGGCCGATGTTTACGCCCGCATAATGCTTGCCGATCTTCGGGCATTGCAGGGCGATATCGAAGCTGCGGTCGAAGAACATGACCGAGTGTTGGCGGCGGCTCCAAATGACGCTGACTCACTTGCCTTTCTTGCGGGTAGCCTGGCTCTTGTTGGAAGCGACCCGAAATGTGGCTACGAATTGGCCAAGCGAGCGATCCGGCTAAATCCCTATGTTCCCTGGTATTATGGAATGCTTGCGCGATGCAGCTACGTTCTTGGCCTTTACCGGGAATCGCTGGCCGCGCTACGTCAATCTGCGCCAGACTCACCCGCCACACTTCTATTTCTGGCAATGGCTCATGCGATGCTCAATGAAACACCTCAGGTCGCCAGGATCAATGCGCGGCTGAAGGACGAGTTCCCGGACTTCACGCCTGAAGTGTTCATCAGCACCTATCCGGTTACCAATCCCGTCGCCATTGCTGCGATCAGAGAAGGCGCCCGTCGTGCGGGTTTGGCGTAGCTTCAGGCCTTTGTCTTTATGCATGTCTTGGGCAGCAAGAACAGCCTGGCGCCGGCCGAGCGAATGGCGCGGCGCACGGCCTTGTGAGAGCCGAGATTGTCCATGATGACGATGTCGCCGGGCTTGAGAATGGGAACGAGTACCTTGTCGACATAGAGCTGGAAACGCTCGCCGTTGATCGGTCCATCGATGAGCCATGGTGCCTCGACGCGGTCGTGGTGCAGCGCCGTGAAGCAGGTGCGGCGGGCGCCTTTGCTATCGTGCGATCCTTGACTGGGAGCTTACGACGAATGGTTTGGGACAGAAATTTTATCGCGGGTTGTCGGAAGGCGTGCGGGTCGTTCGTCCTAAGGGAAATCCACCCGGAAAACGCGACGGCCAGGCGGACTCCAGGTAACCACGCAGCTCAATGAAAGGAAAAAATCCATGCCCAACACTGTTAAACTGCACCGGGTCTTCGCCACCAAGCCCGAAAAGGTCTACCGCGCGTTTCTGGAACCCGACGCGATTGCGAGCTGGCTCCCGCCCTTCGGTTTTACCTGCACTGTTCATGAGCTTGACGCGAAGGAAGGCGGCAAACACAGAATGTCCTTCCGAAACTTCACGACCGGGGAAAGCCATTCCTTCGGCGGAACCTATCTGAAACTCGTTCCTGGCGAGACGCTCGTCTACAGCGACGTGTTCGATGATCCGAACCTCCCGGGCGAGATGAAAGTAACCGTCACCCTGACGGCCGTCTCAGTCGGAACGGAGATGACGGTGGTTCAGCAGAACGTGCCCGATCTGATTCCCGTCGAGGCATGTTATCTCGGTTGGCAGGAGTCGCTGCGTAAGCTTGCAAAACTCGTCGAGCCCGACATCAAGTAATGAAGCTCGGCTCATGTTTTTGAGGCCGATCGCACCCACCTCCCAAGATTGCGCATGGATTATCAGGTTCGCTATTTGCGCAGAATTTTGTCCATCGTCCTTCCCTTGGCGAGTTCGTCGATCATTTTGTCCAGGTAGCGAATTTCCCGCATGATGGGCTCCTGGATCTCTTCAATGCGGACGCCGCAGATCACTCCCGTTACAAGGGAACGCGAGGGATTCAGCTGAGGCGCCTGTTCAAAGAAGTCCTCGAAGTTCACGTTGTTTGCCAGCTGATCATCCAGCCTCTCTTCGCTATATCCCGTCAGCCAACAGATGATTCTATCGACCTCGGCTTTCGTGCGTCCCTTCTTCTCCGCTTTCGCGAGATAGTGGGGATAGACGCTCGCCACGCTGACAGAATAGATGCGATGCTTCGCCATGCATCCTCCTCGTTCTCCCGGAGATCATCCGCTCGAATGTAGCTTTGATCAAGCTGGATGGCTTGGATCTCCTGGCGCCTGTGCTGGCGACTTTGCATCGATCTGTCAGACAGCCAGCGAGTAGCCCAGATCGCGCAGCGGCAGTTGGCGCACGCGCTCTCCGGTGGCGGCGAAGATGGCGTTGCCAAGCGCTGGCGCCAGCGCCGGGAAGGCGGGTTCGCCCATACCGGTCGGCGGATTGTCGGACTGGATGAAATAGGGATCGATCGTCATTGGTGCGAAAGGCATGCGCAGGATCGGGTAGGCATTGTAGTTCTGCTCTCGAATCTGGCCATTTTCGATGTTGATCTTGAGGCCCATGGCGGTGGAGAGAGCGTCGGTGGACGCCCCTTGCGCCTGGGCTTCGGAGCCGGCCATGTCAATGATGGGGCCGACATCGAGCACCACAACGATGCGCGCGATCTTGATCCGCTTGTTGGCATCCAC
>Ga0193717_1002451_pt1 | contig 10733 bp, 12 predicted proteins | sample U2c2metaG_FD_145900 | JGI IMG/M metagenome (GOLD analysis project Ga0193717, IMG submission 145900) | Soil microbial communities from a riparian zone of the East river system, Colorado, United States - U2c2 | ecosystem: Environmental > Terrestrial > Soil > Riparian zone | place: USA: East River...
CTGAGTGGCTGAAGGCGGCGGTTTGCTAAACCGTTATAGGGTTGTAAAGCCCTATCGAGGGTTCGAATCCCTCCGGCTCCGCCATCCTGCTTCGCGCTGACGCGCTTCGCAGGATTGGCAAGATTTTCTGCGCAGCGCGATGCAGGATGCCCTCCGGAGCTTTAGCGAAGGAGGGCCGCCGGTGTTTTATGTCTATCTTATTGAAAGTCTCTCCACGCAGGTTAAGCGCTATGTCGGAATGACCGCTGATCTCAAACAGCGCCTCCAAGAACACAATGCGGGAAAGTCTTCTCATACCTCGAAATTCAAGCCTTGGCGGCTAATGACCTACGTTGCATTCACTGATCGGGCCAAGGCACAGGCGTTCGAGCGCTATCTCAAATCCGGGTCAGGCCACGCATTTGCCAACAAGCGCTTATGGTAGTGCCATGGCGTATATATTGTGAGCAGCGTCATCCGGTTTGGCCCACCAGCAAACCTTGATCGACGCGTTGTTCCGCTCTCTTTATATATAATGAGAATGCGCGACCGCACGACCGCCCGGCGTCAAAAGCCCGATCGGGTCGTCGTGCTAATGCGTCGTCATCCAGGCGCGGGCTTCGCGCTGGGCCGTCGCGATCTCGAGATCGGACATCATCTCGGCGACCTCGCGGCGCAGCGCAATCGCATCGACGCGGCCCTTGAGCGCAGCCAGGTTGAACCATTTGTGCGCGGCCACCAGGTCGACGAGGCCCGAGCGTCCACTCGCATAGAGCATTCCGAGGTCGAACAGCACGTCGCCGTTTACGCTCGTCTCCACCGGTGCAGCGCTATCCAGATTGAAGTGTCCCTGAAACATGTCGTCGGTCCTTTTTGATTCTTTATTCTTATTCTTGCCGCCCCGTTCCGAGCGCGGCTCCCGTCCACTTGTCTAAACGTCCCGTTATTCGGCACCGCCGTTTGCCGGCCTGTTGGAATGATCATGACCGATCAAATTTGAAGAGCAGTTTAAGCATCGCGATGAATCGAATCTGAACGGATTTGGCGTCATGACGCCGGCGAAATCGCAAAAGCGCTGGTTTTGCTGGACTACCGCGTAATCTGCGGAATTCGGTTTACCCTGCCGTTTGGCAAAGCGATAACCATCGGCGCAATGCCGGGTGCGATATCGTTCAAGACGCGACGTCGTGGCTTAGCAGCACACCACGCCGAAGTGCGGCGCGCGGCGCAGCATCCGGGGGAACGCTGCAAACTCGGGAAGGTCGACTTTAAGGATTCGGGAAATCAAAGCGCGGGCGTCCACAACGCACCGGCGGGGAACGAGGGCGTCGGCGAACACGTCAGGACCAAATCCCAACCGGCGAAGCGCGCCGGTGAAACTGCGGAGCTTTGGATCCGCACCGATGAAGAAAACTTCTTTCTTCTGCCGAGCCGGTTTTCGCCAGAGCGAGCTCCATCGAAAATACCGGTCCAGCCGTTTGGCCTGATGTCTCGCCGACACCCTCTTTCGTCGACCAGAGCCGCCGGTTTGAAATTCGCTTCCTGGAAGCAAACCGTCCTGACGGCTCTTGTGACGTCGCCGGCGTCAACCCGCCGGCAATGTTTTTAAGGCGAGTTACTTCTTCTTCTTGGAAACCTTCTTCGCAGTCTTCTTCACTGCGCTCTTCGCCTTCTTCGCCTTCGCTTTTGCCTTCTTAGCTTTCTTGGCCATGTTGCCCTCCTGATGTAGTGAGATGGCTTAGTCGCTGCGTGCATTCGGGAATCGATATGCACTTCATCCCGAATACACCAACACATTAGAAAAAACAGCGTCCCGCTTAAGGAAGTGTTGACGCACCAATGTCGGCGCGCGCAGCACGCGCTCAACGACAACATGACGACGCGCGTTCGGAGTGATGCGAATAGTGCGCGAAAACGCTACGTCGGCGAATGTCAAGATTACAGGAAACGCTTGTGCCGCAGATGTTTTCTTACTTCACTCACAACGCGCGTGAGGCCTCGCGCATGTCATCGCGACTCACCGGGTACAGCCGAAAGCGCTTTGCACGGACTCTGAGTCGCAGATTTTGGCAATGAAAAAATTTTCACGCGCAACGCCTTCGCGCCGCATCGGCGCTCGCCAAAACCGGATTTTTGCGCGAATCGCGGAAAGCTGATTCGCGAGGGTTTTCGGCGCGCGCGATGCGTCGCCACAGGTTTGCGAACGATCGGCGCGTGCGCGGCGCGATCCCGCGCGACGGCGCCGGAGCCACGTCACGCGATGCTCACAGACCGAGTTTCGACTTCAACAGATCGCTCACCGACTGCGGATTGGCTTTGCCGCCGGATGACTTCATCACCTGGCCGACGAGCCAGCCGACCAGCTGCGGCTTGGCCTTGGCCTGCGCGACCTTGTCGGGATTGGCGGCGATGATCTCGTCCACCGCCTTCTCGATCGCGCCGATGTCGGTGACCTGTCGCATGCCGCGGGCTTCGACCAGCGCACGGGGATCGCCGCCCTCCCGCCAGACGATCTCGAACAGGTCCTTGGCGATCTTGCCGGAGATGGTGCCCTCGCCGATCAGATCGACGATGGCGGCGAGCTGCGCGGCCGAAACCGGGGACGCGGCGATGCCCTCGCCTTCCTTGTTGAGCCGGCCGAACAGTTCGTTGATGACCCAGTTGGCGGCAAGCTTGCCGTCGCGGCTCCGGTTCGCCAGTCCCGCTAGCACGGTTTCGTAGAAACTGGCGCGTTCAGGTTCGTTGGTCAGTACTGTAGCATCATAGAGCGTCAGGCCTAAGTCGTCGGTGAAGCGCGCCTTCTTCTGGTCCGGCAATTCCGGCAGATCGGCTTTGAGTTCATCGACATAGGTCTGCGTAAACTCCAGTGGCAGCAGATCGGGATCGGGAAAATAACGGTAGTCGTGCGCCTCTTCCTTTGAGCGCATCGGGCGGGTCTCGCCCTTTATCGGGTCATAGAGGCGCGTCTCCTGCTCTATTATGCCGCCGTCCTCCAGAATATCCCTTTGCCGGTATTGCTCAGCAACGATCGCCTGCCCAATAAAATTGATTGAATTTAGGTTCTTTATTTCGCAGCGAGTACCAAACGGCGTTCCCGGTCTGTGTAGAGAGACATTCACGTCAGCGCGCAGGCTGCCGCTTTCCATGTCGCCGTCGCAGGTGCCGAGATATCGGAGGATCTGACGTATTTTCGCTACGAAGAGCATAGCATCGACGAATGAACGTAGATCCGGCTTTGATACGATCTCCATCAGCGCCACCCCGGAGCGGTTGAGGTCGACCAGCGACATGGTCGGATTTTGGTCGTGCAGCGATTTGCCAGCATCCTGCTCCAGATGCAGCCGCTCAATCCCAACCTTTATGATTTCACCATGCTCACCAACTACGGTGACCTCGCCCTCACTGACGATCGGGGACTTGTACTGGCTGATCTGATAGCCCTGCGGCAGGTCCGGATAGAAATAGTTCTTGCGGTCGAACACCGAACGCAGATTGATTTTCGCATTCAGTCCAAGCCCGGTGCGCACTGCCTGCCTGATGCAGACCTCATTGATCACCGGCAGCATGCCCGGCATCGCAGCGTCGACCAGGGAAACATGGCTGTTGGGGTCGCCGCCGAATTCCGTCGACGCGCCGGAGAACAGCTTTGAATTTGAGGTGACCTGAGCATGGATTTCCAGCCCGATCACTACTTCCCACTTGCCTGCGGCGCCCTCAATTAGCTTCGATGGAATGGCCGGTGCGTTCATCTTTGTTCGTCCCGTAACGCGGAAACAATTTTTTCCCATTCCGCCTCAACCGGACCGCTCGCAACAAGCTTGCCCGCGCGCCGGTACCAATAGCCGGCATTGCCGAAATCGCCCTCGACCCGATGCAGATAGGCATGAACCCACGCGGCGTCCACGCCCTCCTCGTCCTGCACGATTTCGTGCGCCCTGGTCCAGTCGCCTTTGGCAGCCCACCACAACGCGGCAAGCGGCGGCAAGACGCCTGGCGCGGGGGCTGCGCCGGAAAGACTGGATTTGAAGTCGGCGATGGTCATGAGGGGTTCGTTCAGCAAGCGAGCGCCTGAATATGCCCCCTGTCGGCATATGCCAATAGCTTGTTATCGCGCGTAACCAAAGTGAAGTCATACTCGCGTGCGGTCGCTACCAGAATGCGGTCGGCCGGATCGCGCACTGGCATCTCCGGTAGAAAAGATGCCGCGATCAGCACATCCGTCGACAAATCCGCCAAGGCTATGCCCGGCTTCCGCATAACGTTGTCAAACCAGCGGGTCGGGGGCAACGAAAGGTTCAATCTGCCGGTCGACACAAGGAGGCCGATTTCCCATGCTGAAATCGGCGAGACGTAGACGGGCTCGCCGGCTTCATAGGCTTGCTGCATGGCCGATTTGACCTTACCCGCCTCCGGTTCATTCATTGTGATGAAGATAAGCGCACAGGTGTCCAACAGTAGAAATGCCATCTCATTTCTTCCGCTTTAACGGGTCGCTGCCGTAGGCGATTTCACCCCATTCCGGATCAGCTGGCTGGGTCAGATCAACGCCGTCAGGAATAGTAACCGTTCCCTTCATGCAGCCGAATAGCGGGTGGCGACCCGGCTTGCCTTCTGGAACAGACTTGGGCGGTTCAACCTTCTTCTCTCGCCGAAACACAAGCTTGCGCTCCGCCATATCGACCTGTTCGCTGCGGAAGCCAGCCTTGAGCCACGCCTTGGTCATCACATTATTTGACGGCGAATTGCTCCACCATGCGCGATGATGCTGTGCTTTGGGCGGCAATTTGCCACCAATCACACGCTCAATTTCCGTAAAGCTCATGCGGACTTCGCTGGTGGGTTGCTTCTTTAGAAATTCCCCTAAGGGTTCATATTTACCCATGACACTCTCCTTAAGTTACTAATAGTTAGTTACTAACTATTGAAGCGCAAGTCAACACCTTTGCAGCAGACCAGGGTAAAATAACGAAATTCAGCTAATTCGGCGCCGGCGTCGGTGAGGCGTCGAACATCAGCGTGAACCAGGTGCCCTGGCCGCGGATGCTTTCGGCGCGGAATATGACGTTTTTGGCGTTTTCCCGCAGCGTCTGCAGGATCAGTGCGCCGAGCTTTCGCGGCGACGGCCATTCCTGGTTTTCACCAAGCCCGACGCCGTCATCGGACATCACCACGCTGACGCGGCCGTTCTCGCATTTGCAGATCAGCTTCAACAGCCCGGTGTTGCGCCCGACAAAGGCATATTTCAGCGCATTGGTCAGCATTTCGTTGACGAGAAGCCCCGCGGGCATCGCCACATTGATCGACAGCGGACAATATCCGACCTGCAGGTCGATCTCGACGCCTGGAACCGCACTCGCCTGCATCACGGCGGTAGCGATCTCGGACAGGTATTGTCCGAGATCGATATCGCCGGTGGCGTTTTCCGCCGACAGGGTCCGGTACAGCACCGCTAGTGCGTCGATCCGGCTTGCCAGCCGCCCCAGCGCCACCGATTCACCCTCGACGGCCGACCGGGCTTCGAGCCGGACCAGCGCGGTGACCAGCTGCAGATTGTTCTTCACCCGGTGCTGCAGCTCGCGCATCAGCATGTCGCGGTCGCGGATCTGGTTCTCGAACTGCTCGATCTGCGCCCGCTCGCGGCCGCCGACATCGACCAGCGCCGCGATCCGGAAATTCTCGATGCCGTCGTCGCTTTCGATCACCGAGGCGTAGGCCTGCACGATGACGAGACGCTCGACCGGCCCCGCGGGGCGGAACACGCCGATAAAATCCTCGCCGTCCCTGATCGCTTCGCCCAGCGTCTGCGCCGGATTATCCTCGTTCAGAAAACCGTCGAGGCAGAGCCAGCTCTGGCCTTCGACGTCGGACGGCGTCAGCGACAGCAATGACTCGAACGCCTTGTTGGCGTAGACGACCTGCTGTTCCGCGCCGGAGCCGCGCGACACCGCCACCGCGACCGGCGCGTGGTCGAGCAGATGCTTGTACTTGTCGTTCTCGATCGCCAAGGCGAGCTTGGACGAAGCCAGCAACTGATCGACCTGTTGGGAGGACGGAAGTCCGTCGTCACCGCTCATACTCATAGCATCCCCATGATTCGAGCATGACGAAGCGCTGCGGAAAACGCAACGCAAAAGCCGCCATTCTTCAAATGGAACTTCACGCCCACCATCTCGGCGGCGTAAACCGTCCTGCCGCCTGCTCGATCACCTCAGCCAGCGAGAACAGCGTCTCCTCATCGAACGGACGCCCGATCAGTTGCAGGCCGAGCGGCAGTCCGCGCGAATCTTTGCCGGCGGGAACCGCGATTCCCGGCAGCCCCGCCATGTTCGCCGTCACCGTGAAGATGTCGTTTAGATACATTTCGACCGGATCGGCCTGCCCTTTTTCGCCGATGCCGAACGCGGCCGATGGCGTCGCCGGGGTCAGGATCGCGTGCACGCCCTTGGCGAAGCAATCCTCGAAATCTTTCTTGATCAGGGTGCGTACTTTCTGCGCGCGCAAATAATAGGCATCGTAGTAGCCGGCCGACAGCACATAGGTGCCGATCATGATGCGGCGGCGGACTTCGGCGCCAAAGCCTTCGGCACGCGTCTTCTCGTACATCTCGATAATGTTGCGCCCCTCGACGCGCAGGCCGTAACGCACGCCGTCGTATCGCGCCAGGTTTGACGATGCTTCCGCCGGTGCCACGATATAGTAGGCCGGCAGCGCGTATTTGGTATGCGGCAGCGACACATCGACCAGTTCCGCACCGGCCGACTTCAGCCACTCGGCGCCCACGGTCCACAATTTCTCGATTTCATCCGGCATGCCGTCGAGCCGGTATTCTTTTGGTATCCCGATCCTCATGCCGTTGACGGATTTGCCGATCGCGGCCTCGAAGTCCGGCACCGGACGATCGACCGACGTGGTGTCCCTGGGATCGTGGCCCGCCATTGAGCGCATCAGGATCGAGGCGTCGCGCACGCTGCGCGCGATCGGGCCGGCCTGATCGAGCGAGGACGCGAACGCGACGATGCCCCAGCGCGAGCAGCGGCCGTAGGTCGGCTTCATGCCGACCGTGCCGGTGAACGCAGCGGGTTGCCGGATCGAGCCGCCAGTGTCGGTCGCGGTCGCGCCCATGCATAGTTGTGCCGCCACCGCCGAAGCCGAACCGCCTGACGAGCCGCCGGGTACAAGATCGGTGTGGTCGAATTCCGGAAATTCAATGCGCCCGACCTTCGCATCGTCCCCCTCGGGCGGCCGCGCGCTGACGGCGCGAGTGCGCCGCCGCCACGGATTGACCACCGGACCGAAGCACGACGTCTCGTTCGACGAGCCCATCGCGAATTCGTCATTGTTGAGCTTGCCCAGCAGCACCGCGCCGTCGCGCCACAGCTGCGAGGTCACCGTGGACTCATACGGCGGCACGAAGTTGCCGAGGATTTTTGAGCACGCGGTGGTGCGCACGTCTTTGGTGGCGAACAGATCCTTGATCCCAAGCGGGATGCCGCCGAGCAGGCCGCCCTCGCCTGTCGCAATCTTCGCATCGGCCTCGCGCGCCATCGCGCGCGCCCGATCCGGCGTCTCCAGCACGAAGGCATTAAGCGCGCGCGCGGCTTCGATCGCGGCGATGTGCGCGTCGGTCAGTTCAAGCGACGTGAAGGATTTTTTTGCAAGGCCCTCGCGGGCCTCACTGAGCGTCAGCGAGGTCAGGTCGGTCATTTATTAACCGGGCTGCAGAAGAACGGCGACAGCGTCTTGTCGTTGGCGGGATCGTCGCCAAGAATCTTGTTTCTTGCCTTGTCGGCCGCTTCCAGCTGATCGAGCACGGCGCCCATCGCCTTGTCGGGATCGGCGGCCTTGCCCTGGCGCTCCATGGCGTCGAGGTAGTTCATATAGGCCTGATAGGCCTTCTCATCGTCGCACAGCAGACACATAGGATCCTCGAAAACCGGACAAAACTATTCGACGACTTTCGGCACCAGAAAGAAATGATCTTCGGTCGCCGGCGCGTTGGCGACCACCTTGTCCGCGATTCCGCCGTCATTGACGATGTCGGCGCGCTTCTTCATCTCCATCGGCGTCACCGAGGTCATCGGCTCGACGCCCTCGACATTGACTTCCGACAGCTGTTCGACAAACGCCAGCATCGCGTTCAGTTCGCCCTGCAGATGGGGAACCTCGGCCTCATCGACCGCGATCCGCGCAAGATGCGCGATACGGCGAACTTTGGCGGCATCGACGGACATATGGTGGCCTCCGGCGGCAACATCAGCCCGCCGTATAGCAGACCGGGCTTTCGCGCCGCAACCGCGCGGTTTTCGTAGGTGTTCGTCATGGCCGGGCTTGTCCCGGGCATCCACGTCTTAACAGACACGCAGCAAGGAAGACGTGGATGGCCGGGACAAGCCCGGCCATGACGAAAAATGGTTCGAAAAAGCGTGATCAGCCCGCAAGCTGGCTCAGCCGCTTCAACGCATCGCCGGCCAGCGCCCGCGTCAACTCCGCCGCCGGCATGTTACGGCCGAGCCCCACCGCCTGCCCGGCCCAGAGATTGGTGAAATCGAGCCTGCCGAGCTTTTCCGCCGCCGCCCTCAACGGTCCGAGCGCGGTGGCGGCATGCGGAAACGCCGGCGCATCCGGCGAGATCGGGCCGACCTCGCGCATCACCCGGTTGATGACGCCGCGGGCCGGACGCCCGGTCATCACATTGGTGAGCACGGTGGAATCGTCGTGCGCGCCGGCCAGCGCCGCTCGGTGCGGCGGGATGATTTTGGATTCCGGGCAGTGCAGATAGGCGGTGCCGATCTGCACGCCGGCGGCGCCCAGCGCGAACGCCGCCGCAATCCCGCGCCCGTCGGCGATGCCGCCCGCCGCGATCACCGGCACCCGCACCGCATCCACCACCTGCGGCACCAGCGCGAAGGTGCCGGGCTGCTCGGCAATGTTTTCGGTCAGGAACATGCCGCGATGGCCGCCGGCTTCGGCGCCCTGCGCGATGATGGCGTCGGCGCCGTTTTCCTCGAGCCAGATCGCCTCGCGCACGATGGTCGCCGAGGAGATCACGATGCAACCGGCCGCCTTGAGCCGCTTTAACTGCGCCGGTTCCGGCAGGCCGAAATGGAAGCTCACCACTTCGGGCTTCAGCTCCTCGACCAGCTCGCACATCGCCGCATTGAACGGCGCGCGGTTGGCGGCGTTGATCGGAACCGCGGGATCAAGCCCGAACTCATTGTAATACGACGCCAGCCGCTGCTTCCATCCGGCCTCACGCCTCGGATCGGCATCGGCAGGCGTGTGGCAGAAGAAATTCATGTTGACCGGCGCCGAGACGCGCTGGCGGATGATGTTGATCTGCTCGCGGGTCTTTTCCACCGGCAGCATCGCGCAGGGCAACGATCCCAGTGCCCCGCCCTGCGCCGCTGCGATCACCAGATCGGCATCCATCACGCCGGCCATCGGCGCGAGAACGATGGGAAATTCGGTCTTGAACAGGTCGGTAAGTCTGCGGTCGGGCCACATGATCGGCTCATTCGGCAATGGGGATTGGCTCGGGCGTCGTTGACCGGGGCGTGATCTCGGATAGCATGGAGGCACGCGCGGTCAAGCCAAGTGTCAGGCTGCTCGCCGCCAGCGCCAGCGCGGCAAGCAGACTGGGTTGCAGCAGCCCGCCGTCAGACAGACTGACCGTCAAGGGTCCGACAATCTGCCCGAGGGCAAACGCCGCCGTGTAAAGGGCCACCACCCGCGCTGCCCCCGCCCCACCGAGGCGCCGCGCTTCCTGTATTCCCGCCATCGTGATGACCATGAAAGTGCCGCCGACACACAAGGCAGCGAACAACAGCGTGGTGAGATTGACCGCGAAAACCGGCGCCACCACGCCCAATGCCAGCACCCATTGTCCATAAGCCCAGAGACGCCGCGGCGAAAGCGCGGGCAACAGGCGCATGGCGAACACTGTCGAGACGGCGGCAGCGGCGCCGAATACCGGCCAAACCCAGCCGAACAATGCGGGATCCTTGATCACCTCGCGCGCCAGCGCCGGCAGAAACGTGGCGGGAATAATGTAGCCGTAACCGAACGCGCCATAGCAGAGCGCGGCGGTCCACGCCTGCCTGGTCAACGGCGCACGGTGCGATCCCACCACCGAGGTTGTGGGCGCGCCGTCAGTTGCGAGCGGCCGCCACAGAGCAAGAGCGAACACCGCTGCCATCATGCCCAGACTGATCCACGTCGCCTGCGAGCCCAAAGCCGTTACGCCCGCGACGAGACCCACCAGACCGGCAAAGCAGATGCCGGCGCCAACGCCCGCGAACACCTGTCCGGACCGTGCCGCCTGATGCAGCCGCGCGAGAATGGGCATGGCCCATGCGGACACGCCGACCAGCACGAACGCGCTTGCCGCCCCGGCAAGAAAACGCAGAGCGAGCCACAACCAGAGTTCGTGCGTCAGTCCCATGCCCAGGGTGAAACACGCGATCGAAACCAGCCCCCATTGGATTGCGCGCGCCGGCGCCGGCGGCGAAGAAATACAGATCAAAGCCCCGGCCAGATAACCCACGTAGTTCGCGGTCGCGAGCCAGCTGCCCTGCACCAGGCTCACGCCGGCGTCCTGCTGCATCAGCGGCAACAACGGTGTGAAGGCAAAACGGCCGATCCCCATCGCCACCGCCAGACCGATAAGGCCGGTCCATACCGCGGCACCGGCGGTTGGTGTTTCGGCGAGGGTTGCGGACGCAAGAGCGGTGGACATGGCGGGACTGTCGGTTGAA
>Ga0193717_1002452_pt1 | contig 10732 bp, 8 predicted proteins | sample U2c2metaG_FD_145900 | JGI IMG/M metagenome (GOLD analysis project Ga0193717, IMG submission 145900) | Soil microbial communities from a riparian zone of the East river system, Colorado, United States - U2c2 | ecosystem: Environmental > Terrestrial > Soil > Riparian zone | place: USA: East River...
TGTGTTTGCCGACTGCCCGGCTGCAGTAAATCGTCGCCAGGAGATTGAGGGACAGGATGGTCTGGATCTCCCGATCGGAAATCCCGGCCTCGCCCTCTTCGAGAGGCACCAGCGGCCGGCGGATCGAATCGCCGAGATTGTTGACGAGAATGTCGATCTGCCCGGTGACGGCGAGGCTGCGGGCCACGATATCGGCGACCGCGGCCGGATCCGTCGCGTCGCCAGCGATCGGGATCACACGCTGCCCGCTGCGCTCCTGCAGGGAAGCCGTGAAACCGTCGAGATGCGTGTGGGTCAGCGAATTCACGACGACGGTGGCACCCGCCTCGGCGAATACCTCAGCAATGCCCGTGCCAATTCCACGCGCCGCGCCGGTTATCAAAGCGGTTTTTCCCGCGAGCGAGAATTCCGAGATCATTTTTTGTGCACCTGAGCAGGCTGGAAAGGAATCGACTGCCATGGACAACTATTCACATCCGTCTCCGATTCGCAATACAAACGACGTTGCATTGCAGTATTTCGTAAATGTCTACGCCTTGATTACGAATATCGTAGCATCGATAGGGAATACCCCTCATTTATGGACCCTGCCTGCGGGGAGGAATCACACATGACGGCCGCCACAAAGAGTTCGCTTCGCATCACCGAGCTTCGTCTCGGCAAGGTCGTGTACGATAATGGCCGCGCGCAGATCCGCTTCGGCACGACGATCTTCCGCTATGCCGCGCTGGTCGCGACCGTTCGCTGCAGCGATGGCTCGGTCGGCACCGGGATCGTCTGGACGCAGATCGACGACGAACTCCGCTATCTCCAGGCGGTGCAGCCGCCGCTGGCCGCTGCCGTCATCGGCCTCGATGCCCTGACCCCCTTCGTCTCGTCGACGGCGTGCCGCGCCGAGGCCCAGCGTATCGACGCCGGTCGCATCTCGGCGGCCATCGAGATGGCGCTCTGGGACCTCGCCGGCCGCGTGCTCGATGTACCGTGCTACCAGTTGCTGGGGTGCAAGCGGACATCGTTGCCGAGCTACGTAATCTCGGCCGAGGATTTCTTCGTGAAGTCGGCCTCACAATATGTGGAGCTGGCGCAGCGTTACGTCGCCGATGGCTTTCGCGCCTGCAAGTTCCACATGTGGGGCGACGCCGACCGCGACATTGCCGCCTGCCGCGCCGTTCGCGACGCCGTCGGCGGCGACGTCGCCCTGATGCTCGACCCGGCTGGACGCTACAATCGTGTCGATGCGGTGCGGGTCGGCAGGGCGATCGAGGAGCTCGGCTTCATCCGTTTCGAGGACCCGCTGCCGCCGGGAGACGCCGCCGGCTATCGCTGGCTGGCGTCTCGGATATCCGTGCCGGTCGTGGCCAATGAATCCCTGCAATGGAACGCAGAACAATGCGCGGTCGCCGCGCGCACGGGCGTGGTGCAGGGCTTCCGCATGAATATCGGCCGTGGCGGAATCGGCGAGGCGTTGCGGATCGGTGCGATCGCAGAAGCCAACGACGTCGAGCTCGACATCGCAGCCTTCGTGCCTCGCGTCGGACTCGAGGCCTGCCTGCATGTCGCCCTGGCGTCGTCGGCCACCCGCTGGTTCGAGCACCACGAAGCGATGGGCCTCGAGGAGGTCCCCGGCATCTCGCGCGGTTTCACCATCGAAAAAGGCGTCGTGCGCCCATTGGAGGGTGCAGGCTTCGGCTTCGAGGTGAACTGGTCCGAATTGGACCGGCAGTGCGCCTGGGTCGGCTGAGTATTCAGGTCGGCTGATCGGGCTCAGTCGACGGTCATGCCTGCCTCGCGCACGATGCCCTCGTAACGCTTGCGCTCGGCGGCGATGAAGTCCGCGAACTCCGCCGGCGAGCCGGCGACCACATCGCCACCTTGCGCGGCGATCACCGACCTGACGGTTTCCGTCTTCGAGGCCTTGATGACCTCGTCGCTGATCTTCTTGAGAAGATCGGCCGACATTCCCTTCGGCCCGACAAGGCCGTACCAAGCGACCGCCTGGTAGCCAGGCACACCCGCTTCGGCGACGGTCGGTATGTCGGGATAGCTGGCGCTGCGTTGCGCCGAGGAGACCGCCAGGGCCCTCAGCTTGCCGGAGGTGATCTGGTCGCGCGACGTCGGCTGGATGATCATCATGTCGACGTTGCCGGCCATGAGATCGAGCAGCGCGGGCGCGCCGCCCTTGTAGGCGACGTGGGTCATCTGGAGCCCGGCCATATGGACGAACAGGGCGCCGGCCAGATGCTGTGAAGACCCGTTGCCGCCGGAGCCGTAGGTGAGCGGAGGCGACGCGGTCTTGGCCAGGGAAAGGAGCTCGCCGAGATTTTGGGCGGGCACCGAGGGATTCACCATGACCATCTGCGGGAATGTCGCGATCAGGCTGATCGGCGTGAAATCCTTGTCCGCATCGAAGGGCAGGTTCTTGTAGATCAGCGGATTGGTGGCATGTCCCATGGCGACGAAAAGCAGCGTCTGGCCATCGGCCGGCGACTTGGCGACGATTTCCGCCGCGATGATGCCGTTGGCGCCCGCGCGGTTGTCGCTGATGACCGGCTGGCCCCAGGCTTCCGTCATATGCTGACCGACTGCCCGGGCCAGCAGATCCGTCGTTCCTCCCGCGGCGAACGGGATGATCATGCGAATGGGCTTCGTCGGATACTGGGCGCTTGCCATCGTGGGCGTGAGCGCCAGCAAGCCGAAGGCCACACGAGCGACAACACGCCTCGTGAGGCCAAGGCTCTTGGCTGCTTTCATTTTCAGCGCCCCCTATTGCAGGCGATAGCCCGACGGCGAGCCTTTCACCGTGGTGCGCTCCAGATGCCGGCGTTCCTTTTCGTCATAGTCGCCGAGCGCGACATGCATGGTGCAGCGATTGTCCCACAGGACGATGTCGTTCGCGCGCCATTGGTGACGGTAGACGAACTGCGGCTTGGTAGCGTGGCGGCAGAGGTATTCGATCAGCGGGCGGCTTTCCTCTTCGGTCATATCGACGAAGCACGAAACCTTCTCGCCGATATAGAGGGCCTTCCTGCCGGTTTCGGGATGAACGCGCACGACAGGCTGGGCGATCGGTGGATTGAGTTTCTTGGCTTCCTCTTTGCGATCCTCGCTGAGATCGACGATCTTGCGGGTGCCGGTATGGATGCCGTGCAAGTCGGCGATCATGCGCTTCATGCCCGGCGACAGCGCGTCGTAAGCCATCGTCATATTGGCGAACATCGTGTCGCCGCCCACCGGAGGGATGTCGATGCCGCGCAGCAACGAACCCAGCGCCGGTACCGGCGTGAACGACATGTCCGAGTGCCAGAGCTGCCCTGTGTACTTCGAGTCGGAAGGCTGCCCGTTGGCCTTGGGCTCGTTGGTCACCATCAGCAGTTCGGGATGGTTCGGATGGCGGTCCCGCGGCAACGCGTCGTGCGTATCGAGCTCACCGAAGCGACGGCTGAAGGCGATATGCTGTTCCCGTGTAATCTTCTGGTCGCGGAACAGCAGAATGCCATTGTCCAGGAAGGCCTTGTGAACCTGGGCGAATTGATAGTTGTCGATCGGGGCTGCGATGTCGAAGCCTTGAACTTCGGCACCAAGGCTGTACGACAATGGTCTGAAAGTGAGAGTCATGCGGCTGTCCCATCGGCAAAAATGTGGCCGATACGGTGCCCGGCGCTCTTCTCACCGTCAACCGGCTAGCGGTCCTCGCGGCACCGACACGCGGAAAACCGAACCCGGATGGTCACAAACGCCACAGGACCGAAGGGTTGGCCGGCGCGCTCGACGCCAGCGCCTTGAGGAAGCGCCGGCTATAGGCCCTGGCCGTATTGACGAAAATCTTCTCCCTGAGCGCGGTATGACGCGCCTGGCGTTCGCCCAACGGCATCACGAGAGCGGCGTGCATTGCGTCCGCGATCGAATCGGGATCAAAAGGATTGACGATCAGCGCCTCTTCCAGTTCATGGGCCGCGCCGGCGAATTGCGACAGGATCAGCACGCCCGGATCGTCATCGGGTTGCGCGGCAACGAACTCCTTGGCCACCAGATTCATACCGTCACGCAGGGGAGTCACCACGCCAAGACGGGCGATGCGATAGATTCCCGCCAGCGTGCCGCGCGGCGCGGCGCGCGTGCTGTAGCGCAGCGGCGTCCAGTCGAACTCCGAGTGACGGCCATTGATGCGGCCGGTCAACTGGTCGAGCTCGGCGCGCAGCTTGCGGTATTCGTCGACCTCCTCGCGCGAGCGCGGGCAGATCTGCAGGAGATGGACCTTGCGGAGATGTTCGGGGTGACGTTCCAGCAGGCGCGCATAACCCAGGAACCGGTAGGGCAGGCCCTTGGAGTAGTCCATACGGTCGACACCGATGGCGAGCGCTCGACCGGTAATGCTGTCGGCGAGACGTGTCACCGCCTTGTCGTTCTTCGCGCGTTCGGCATCGGCGGCGAAGCCCGCGGCGTCGATGCCGATGGGGTTGACGAAGGCACGCACGGTATGGCCGTCCAGCCGGACGTACTCGCCGTTCACCGTCGCTCCGAGAAGCCGTTGCGCACAATCGCGGAAATCCCGCGCATGCTCTTCGGTCTGGAAGCCCAGCACGTCATAGGCGCAAAGATCCGCAACGATCTCGCGACCGACCGGCAGGGCTTCCATCACCGAGGGCGGCACGAACGGTATATGCAGAAAAAAGCCGAGCGGGCCCTTGAAGCCCTTCCCGCGCAGCAAGCGCGCGAACGGGATCAGGTGATAATCGTGCGCCCACACCGTGTCGTCGGATGCAAGATGCTCGTACAATGCTTCTGCGAAGATACGGTTCACGTCGAGATAGGAATTATAGTCCTCGCGGCGGAAATGCATGAGGTCGAGCCGGAAATGCAGCAGCGGCCACAGCGCGCCGTTGGAGAAGCCGACGTAATAGCCGCGATGCTGCTCGCCGGTGAGATCGAGCGTCGCGTAGGTCACTCCCCGAGCCTCGAGCATCGCGGCATGCGGGGCAGGCTTGGCGGCGAGCCGGCCGCTCCATCCGAACCACAGTGTGCCGGGCGACAATAGATCGTTCAGCGCCACCGCCAGACCGCCTGCCTGCGTGGCGCGTGCCTTGGGAATCGGAACCCGGTTGGAGACGATCACAAGCCGCGCCACGATGCCTCCCTCAGGCCTGAAATGGACGCAGGCGACCACGCCCGCTCATGCTGCCCGCCCACCGGCAAGCTCCAGCCGCTCGCATGTCTTCTGCAGCCAGGCCCGCACCAGCTTTGGCTGGCCCTCGAACGATTCGGCCACATGCAGGCCCACGCCGCCGAACTGGCGCGCAGCTTCCATGCCGGCCTCGTCGGTAAAGTCGTCTCCGACGAAAAATGGCCTGCGGCCCTTGAAGGGGGCACGACTCATGAAACTTTCGACTGCCGTCCCCTTCGACGTGCCGCGCGCGCCGATTTCGATCGCCATGCGCGCCGGGATAAGCCGGAATGCGGGATGGTCGGGGGGCACGAGCGTCTGCAGGAATGCCAGGACGGCGGGCTCGCGCTCGGGCGACAGGCGGTAATGGACGGTGACGCCGTGCGGCTTGTTCTCGACCAGCACGCCCGGCCAGTGCGATGCCGCGGCCATCAGGTCGAGCCGCCATTTTTCCGGCACCGATACGCGAGACGGAATTTCCTGCTTTGCTCCATGGGCGAAACGCAGATAGGCACCGTGTTCGCCGGCACCGACGACCGCGAATGGCGCCAGGAGCTTGTCTATGTCTTGCAGAGGCCGCCCGCTCACGATCGCCAGTGCACCCCCAAGCGCGCGTGAAAGACGCGTCAGCAGGCCCGGCAATTCGGGAGGTACAATCACCGCGTCTGGTGTTTCAGCGATTTCGATCAGCGTGCCGTCGAAGTCGAGGAACAGCGCGGACGGATGATCGATCTGCGCTGTGCTCATAAGCCGTCAACTCCCAAGCCGCCCCGAAGCGGAGCCATGGTCCCTCAACGGCGGCCAGCTTAGTCGGTTCCGGAGCCGAGCGGTATGCCTGTCGCACGCCGATATTGCGGTTTGTTTGACGGAATTAAGCGCGCTCCCGGTTGGTGAAGGCGGCGTTCCCGAGGCCCGTGCCGATGGTCAGAACGCCCCAGTGATGGACATCGGCCATGCGTGGCACCTCGCTCAATCCCTGGACCACGGCGTCGTTATGCACGACAGCCACGATCTCATGGCCGTCGATACGGGGCAGCAGGGCCTGCAGGCTGGCGGTGAGGTTGAAGCCGTCGCTTTTCCAATCGCCGGGCAGGTTCTGGCCGCCCGTGACGATCGATCCATGCTCGTCGATCAGGCCCGGGCAGCCGATGCCGAGAAAGGGCGCAAGCTTCAGCTTCTTGTCCGCAGCATACTGCGCAAGTTCCTCGATCATCCCCGCCAGGCGCTCGACGGCTTCCTCGCGACCGGGCTTGTCGTCGGCATGGCGCCAATGGAGGAGCTTGGCCACGGCCGCCTTCGACAGATCGCCTTTCTTGCTCATATTGAGCTCGACCACGCCCGCGCGCAGGTTGGTGCCGCCGATATCGGCTGCAAGAATTGCGTCGTGTCCGGCCAGGATCCAGCTCGGCGCCAATTGCACCGCACCGATCAGGCCGGCCTCGTCGGGATGGTTCTGAATGGCCTGCAGTTCGATGTTCACGCCTTCGCCGGCAAGCATGATCGCTGCGCGCCCCATTGCCAGCGCGCCGATATGGCTCGCGATCAACCCCCCGCCGATCACGATGCGCTCCGTGCCTTTCCAGCCCTCAAGACGCAGGAATCGGCGCACCACCGTCGCCAGCTCGCTGGCGAACTCCTCGACGGCTGTATGGACCAGGCCGGCGGCCATGGGATCGGCTCCCGCCAGCATCTTGTCGAGCTTGGACTTGGAAATCTCGCGGGTGGGCGTGTCGCCAAACGGGTCCTCGCCCTGCCCTTTGATCCGTTCGCGCCAGTCGTCGAGGATGGCCCGGAAGGCGCGGCCGCTCGCCCGGTCGCCGACGAAGCCCTCTTCGTCGCGCAGCTCTTCGTTGTAGGTTTCGATGGTTACGGCCGGCAGCACGAGGCCACCATGACTGAGCGCCGGAACGGCGGTGGCCTCTGAAACGATTGCCTTGTTCACGCGCACTCCCCGTTGCCGACAGTCGAACAACGGCAATTACGCTAGGAGGTTGCATTCCTGGCGAGGGATGCGTCGGTACGGATCATACCCGCCGAGCAAACCAGGCCGACCGGAACGGCGCCGCAAACCGCAGCAAGCGGCAAACCACCCGCGGGCACATCGACGACAGCGCCGCCGAAAACGTCGATCAGGCCCTGCGACGGAGGCGTCAGCCGCAGGACCGTATTCTTCCAGGACCGAGCGTCGAGCGCGATCGTGCCGGCATCGCCCATCAAGTCGGTGGGAATACGCGGCACCACCGTCAGCAGCATCCTGTCGCCGAGCCGGCGCATGAAGGCCACGACGCGATCGGCCATCGGCCCCTCGGCCGAAACAGGCTCATAGCTGCCGGCGCTGAAGACATCTTCATTCCACCGCCGCAAATCCAGGGTCTGCACCAGGATCGCTTGTTTGACACGGCCGTCGCGCCAGCTCGCGGCGAGCGCCCCGACCGGCGCCCTGCCCAGCGTCGCGGCGCGCATCTCGTAGTCGACCGGCCGCCGATTATCCGGATCGACGAGGCTGAAATCCCAATACTCCGTGCCCTGGTAGATGTCCGGCACGCCCGGCACGGTCAGTTTGAGCAGAAGCTGCGCCAATCCATTGACCGCACCTGCCGCCGCAATGGCATCGACAAAGCCTGCGATCTCCTCGAGCAGTTCAGGCCTCTCCGCGTCGTCGAGAAGAGCCTTGAGGAAACGTTGCGCCGCTGCCTCATAGGGCTCGTTGACGGCCGCCCAGTCGCTCTCGAGCTTGGCTTCCCGCAGCGCCTTTTGCTGCCAGCCCGCCAGACGCTCTGCAAAGGCAGCCCGCCCCGCTTTGTCCTGCCAATCGAGATCGAGCGGCCAGGCGCCGACGATCATCTGCAGCAGCATGGCGATATCACCCGCCGACGGTGCATGCGCAGACCGCAAGGGAGCGCTGCGCTCGATCCAGCGCCGGACCAGCGCGGCCCACTCCTCTGCACGTTCGCTCAGCACGGCAAGCCGGGCACGGACATCCTCGCCATGCTTGTGATCGTGCGTCGCCGTCGCCAGCATCGCCCGCGGCAGGTGCGCATGCCGGCGGCGCGCCCTTTCGTGGAAGGCAGGCGCCTCCTCGGCGAAACGTTCGACGTTGAAACCAACATCGTTCCGCGAGAGCAGGCGGCCGTAGCGGTAAAAGGCCGTATCCTCCACGGACTTGGCGGCGACCGGTGCGCTCAACTGCTGGAAGCGGTGAATTGCCTGCTCGGGCGAGCTGCGCAGCCAGCGATGCAGGAGGTCGACAGCCCAGCGGTCGGTGGCGAGACAGGTCCTGCGGGCGCCTTCTATCGCGCTATCCACATGCTCCCCTTCGCTCGGCGACAGCGCGTCGCCGGTACCGTAGGTGCGATAGACGGGGAAATGAGCCAGCAGCTCGACCAGGACACGACGCAGCGTCGGGTGACCGAGATCGCCGCCGAGAAGATCCTGCATCGACGGATGCAGCACCGCCACGCAGGCGTCGAGCTGAGCAGAAAATCCACGCGCCACGATCTCGCGGCGCGCCGCCTCTTCCTCCGGTGCAAAGGTGGCGGATCGGCCGCTGACCGTGGCCCATGCCTGTGCCAGGATCCGCTCGCCGCGGCCATCGTGCTGGACCGCATTCACCTCGTCCATGAAATCGTAGCCGGTCGTCCCGTCGCATCCCCAGGAGGCCGGCAGGGCCTCGCCGCGCAGCAGGATCTTCTCGACCACGAGGTAAGGCCGCCGGCCGGGTCCCGCGGCCTCGAGCGCTGCGCGCAGTTTGCGGCAATAGCGTTCGGGTTCGTGCAGGCCATCGACATGATCGACGCGCACGCCATCGAGCAGACCTTCGCCATACAGCCGCAGAATCAGCGCATGAGTGGCGGCGAAGGTATCGTCGTTCTCCTGGCGAAGGGAAACCAGCTCGTTGATGTCGAAGAAGCGCCGCCAGTTAATGGCGTCGCCCGCCAGCTGCCACCAGGCCAGCCTGTAATGCTGGCGTTCCAGGATGGCCATCAGGTCCTCGCCCTCCGCAGCGCCGCCAGCGAGCGGAAAAAGCAGCGATGCGTAGCGCAGTGCATGACCACCGTCGGGATGGGGGACGACCGCGATCTCTCCTGCCTTCAGCGTTTCCTGCAAAGGCTTGCCGAGGATGGGCAGCAGGACCTTGTCGCCGCCCCTCTCCCAGTCGATGTCGAAGGAAGCGGCATGGCGGCTGGCGCGGCCGTTCTTCAGGACATCGACCCACCAGCGATTGGCGAGATCGGCCGCCATATGGTTCGGCACGATGTCGACGATCAGACCGAGTCCGGCCGCATGTAGGGTCGCGACCAGCCGGCGCAGGCCCGCCTCCCCGCCCAGCTCCGGATTGACCTCGGCCGGATCGATCACGTCATAGCCGTGCATCGATCCCGGCCGCGCCGTCGTGATCGGCGAGGCGTAGAGATGGCTGATGCCCAGCGCCGCAATGTAGGGCACAAGACGCTCGGCGCCGGCAAAGGTGAAGCCGCGATGAAACTGCAGGCGCAATGTCGCGCGCGGAATCATTTTCGGTTCCGAGTAAGGGCCTCGACGCGTGCAATGACTGCCGGTTGATCGAGAAGCGCGTCCGCGGCCACCGGCAGACGGCGGCGCCAGTTGGGATGTTCGTCGATCGTGCCCGGCAGGTTAGGCTGCTCCGTAAGCCCGAGCAGATCCTCGACCGGCGCCAGCATCAGCGACGCCGGCGACCGCGCGACGAAGCCCAGCGCAGCATCCACCGCCACATCGGCCTGCTCCGGCGGCGGCATTTCAGCCGACGTAACACCTTCGGCCACGAAGGCATGCCACAGCTGGCCCCGATCCCGCGCACGGTCCCCGACTTCATGTTCGGCCACGGCGCCGAGCTTGCGCCGCACTTCAAGGTCGGCGCCGCTCCACCACCCCGCCACCGTCGGAAGATCATGGGTCGTGGTCAGCGCGACGGCATCCGGTCGCCAGGCGGCGGGCGGCAGGAAGCCCTGCCAATGACGCTGGAACCACAGCACATCCATACCGCTGACGCCCGCTTCGTGCAGGCGGCCCCGGAATTCCGGCGAGACCGTGCCGAGATCCTCGCCGACGACGATGGCGCGATGGCGGTGCGATTCGAGGGCGAGCAGGCGCAGCATGTCCTCGAACGGATAGCTGACATAGGCACCCTCGGTCGCCGAGCTTCCCTGCGGTATCAGCCATAGCCGCATCAGGCCCATCGCATGATCGATCCGCACCCCGCCGGCGTAGCGCAGGCTTGCCCGCAAGGTGGCGAGGAAGGGCTCGAAGCCGGTGTCGATCAGTGCGCGCGGCGAAAAGCCGACAAGGCCCCAATTCTGCCCCGCCAGATTGAAGTCATCCGGTGGCGCGCCGATGCTGAGGCCGGCCAGCAGATCCGACGGCCGGCCCCAGGCATGGCTGCCGGCCGCGTCCATGCCGATCGCCAGGTCGGCGATCATGCCGATATGCATGCCGGCGGCGCGCGCGTCGGTCTGGGCACACGCGAAGGAACGGGCTGCGAGCCATTGCAGGAACAGGTGGTAGCGAATTTCCCTCTCATTCGCCGCAGCGAAGCGTGAGACGGCATCACCG
>Ga0193717_1002453_pt1 | contig 10732 bp, 6 predicted proteins | sample U2c2metaG_FD_145900 | JGI IMG/M metagenome (GOLD analysis project Ga0193717, IMG submission 145900) | Soil microbial communities from a riparian zone of the East river system, Colorado, United States - U2c2 | ecosystem: Environmental > Terrestrial > Soil > Riparian zone | place: USA: East River...
CGCTGGATGCCGACGGCGCCGAAGTACACCGCGAGCACGTAGAACGTCGTCTCGGTGCTGCCCTGCACGGTCGCGGCGACCAGCGCCGGAAAGCTGTCGACGCCTTGCGACTTCATCGTTTCAATCAGCATCGCGCGCGCCGCGCTGCCGGAGAACGGCTTGACCAGCGCCGTCGGCAACGCATCGACAAAGCGCGTGTCGAGGCCGGCGGTGGCAGTCAGCCAGCGAATGCCGTCGAGCACGAAGTCGAGCGCGCCGGACGCGCGCAGCACGCCGACTGCGCACAACATCGCGACGAGATACGGCAGCAGGTTGCGGGCGACGTCGAAGCCCTCTTTCGCGCCCTCGATGAAGCTCTCATAGACCGACACCTTGCGTATCGCGCCGGCGATCAGGAACGCGATGACGATCGCGAACAGCGTCAGGTTGCCGAGCAGCGAGGACAGCGAGGCCAGCGCCGCGCCGGTCAGCGTAGTCAGCAGCGCGATGAATCCGCCCAGCAGCAGCGCGAAGCCGCCGAGCCAGGCGAGCACGACGGGATCCCGCAATTTGATCCGCTGCATGAACGCAACCGCCAGCAAACCGGTGAGCGTCGACGCACTCGTCGCCAGCAGGATCGGCAGGAACACCAGCGTCGGATCGTGCGCACCCTGCTGGGCGCGATACATGAAGATGCTGACCGGCAGCAGCGTCAGCGACGATGCATTCAGCACCAGGAACAGGATCTGCGCATTGCTCGCCGTGGTCTCGCTCGGATTCAGCGTCTGCAGCTCGCGCATCGCGCGCAGCCCGATCGGCGTCGCCGCGTTGTCGAGGCCGAGCATGTTCGCGGCGAAGTTCAGCGTTATCAGACCGACCGCCGGATGCCCGGCCGGAACCTCGGGCATCAGGCGCCGGAACAGCGGACCGAGCAGGCGCGCCAGCGCATCGATCAGGCCCGCGTGCTCGGCGATGCGCAGCAGGCCGAGCCACAGCGTCAGCGTGCCGAACAGCAGCACCATGACCTCGACCGACAGCTTGGCCATCTCGAACAGGCTGGCGATCATCGCGGCGAAGACGCCGCTGTCGCCGCCGACGAACCAGCGTGCGAGCGCTGCGAGCGCCGCGGTCAGGAAGAAGCCGAGCCAGAGCCGGTTGAGCATTCGTCTCGATGCCGTGCGGGTCATGCAAGCATCGCATAGCGTCGCCATCGGCGCTCGCCGACGCGCGCTCGCTCGGGCACACTCGCACCATGACGGAAAAACCTTTCGCGCAAGCGTGCGAGCGCAACAGCGATCCGATTCTCGCGGTGCTGCGCGAGCATTTCGCCGATCGCAGGCACGTGCTCGAGATCGGCAGCGGCACCGGCCAGCACGCGGTGCATTTTGCGGCCGCTTTGCCGGATCTGGTCTGGCAGACGTCGGATCGCGCGGAGAATCTTTCCGGCATCCGCGCGTGGCTGGACGATGCGGCTCTGCCCAGCACGCCGCCGCCGTTCTTGCTCGACGTCGCCGAAGGTGGCTGGCCGGCGCTGCGCTTTGACGCGATCTTCAGCGCGAACACCCTGCACATCATGAGCTGGGGCGAAGTCGAAGCACTGTTCGCGGCTCTGCCCGCGCTGACATCTGCGGATGCGAAGCTCGCGATCTACGGGCCTTTCAATTATGGCGGCCGCCACACCAGCGCCAGCAATGCGGCGTTCGACGAATCGCTGCGGTCGCGCGCAGCGCATATGGGCATTCGCGATAGGGAAGCCGTTGACCGCCTCGCACGGGCGGCGGGTTTCGCGCTGCTCGACGATGTCGCGATGCCGGCGAACAACCGCACGCTGGTCTGGCAGCGGAGCGCATGAGCGCACCGGTCCTGCTCGCCTGGAGCGGCGGCAAGGATTCGACGCTGGCACTCGAACGCCTGCTGGGCGATAGCCGATGGCGCGTCGCGGGGCTGCTGACGACCGTCACTACCGGCTATGACCGCATCGCGATCCACGGCGTGCGCCGCTCGATCCTGCGCCGGCAGGTCGACGGCCTCGGCCTGCACTTGATCGAAGCCGAGATTCCACCGCAGGCGAGCAACGATGTGTACGAAGCGTCTTTCGCCGATGCGCTCTCGCGTGCGCGCCGCGTGCACGCGGGCCTCGACACGATCGCGTTCGGCGATCTGTTTCTCGAAGACGTGCGCGCCTATCGCGAAGCAATGCTCAGCGCGCTCGGTTGGCACGGTCTGTATCCGCTGTGGGGCGAGGACACGACGCGGCTTGCCCGCAACTTCATCGACCGCGGCTATCGCGCGATCCTGAGCTGCGTCGACACGCAGCAGATAGACGCCGCATTCTGCGGCCGCGAGTTCGATGCGGCGCTGCTTGCCGATCTGCCTGCGACCGCCGATCCATGCGGTGAGAACGGTGAGTTCCACACATGCGTTTATGCAGGGCCGCTGTGGCGGCGGCGGATTCCACTCGTATGTGGGGAACGCGTTTTGCGCGAGAGCCGCTTTCAATACGTCGATTTGGTCGAGGCCTGACCCTCCGCGTCGCTGCTTCTTATAGGGTGGGCCTTGGCCCACCGGCCGGAGAGCGGGGGGCCAAGGCCCACCCTATGGATCTCTGTTCGGGCGACGTGCGCTGATCGTCGCGCCAATGCCTCTTCCCGCCGAAGCCGTTCACGGAAACCGCCTCGGCAAGGACTATCGTTGCCTCTTCGCAGCGAGCCGGGCAACCCCGGGGGTATTCCATGCCGAACGACAGATTCCGTACACCGATCACACGACGGGATGCATTGGGCACCCTGGGCGCGCTGGGTTTTATCGGCATCGTCGGATCCGGACCCGCGCGTGCTGCCGCCGTGGGTGCGTGCCCGCTGACTCCGAAGATGACGATCGGTCCGTTTTTCGTCGACGAGGGTCTGAAACGCTCGGACCTACGCGGTGGCACCGGCTCGGATACGCCATTCATCGCCGACGCGCTGCCGCTGAATCTCACGATCCATGCCGCGAGCACGCTGACGGCCGGTTGTCCGCCGCTGCGAGGCGTGCAGATCGACGTGTGGCACTGCCACGCGGGCGGCCTGTATTCCGACGAGCAGGCGAACGGTACGCTCGGCCAGACCTGGCTGCGCGGCTACCAGCTCACCGACGCGGACGGCAACGTGTCGTTCACGACGATCTATCCCGGCTGGTACCAGGGCCGCACGATTCACATCCACGTACTCGCGCGGTATTACGACAGCACCGGCGACACGACGTACAAGTTCGCGACGCAGCTGTACTTCGACGATGCGATCAGCGACAAGGTGCTCGCGAATGCCCCATACGACACGCGCGGCGAGCGCGATACGACGAATCAGGACGATGGGATTTATACGGCGTCGATGTCGCTGGATTTGCAGCCTGCTGCGGGCGGGGCGCCCGGATATAGCGGGAGCATTGGGCTCGGGCTGCAGCTGGAGCAGCCGGGTGCGGGGGATCTGGTATTTGCGGATGGGTTCGACAGCGCGACTGTTTAGCGTCGCGGCGTCACCACTCCCCTTCGTCATCCCGGCGGGATGACGAAGGGGAGTATTCAATAGCGCCGACCGCTTACGCCGCGCGATCACGCAGCTGCGGCTCGCTCCACGCTTTCATCAGCTGTTCCTGCCGCGTCAACGCCGCCGCGAGGTGCCGTTCCTTGACGTGCCCATAGCCGCGGATGAGTTCCGGTATCGAAGCGATCTCGACCGCCAGTGCATGGTTGTCGTGATCGAGTCCCGCGAGCAGCGCGTCGACCGTCGTGCGGTAGTCCGCGATCAGCCGGCGCTCGGTCTTACGCTCGTGCGTATAGCCGAAGATGTCGAACGCAGTGCCGCGCAGGCCGCGCAGCTTCGCGAGGAACTTGAACGCGCCGAACACCCAGGTGCCGTACTCGGCTTTGCGCAGGTTTCCTTCGGCGTCCTTCCTTGCGAACAGTGGCGGCGCGAGGTTGAAGTGCAGCTTGAAGTTGCCGTCGAAGGTTTCGCGGATGCGTTTTTCGAAATCGCCGCTGGTGTAGAGGCGCGCGACTTCGTATTCGTCCTTGTAGGCCATCAGCTTGAAGGCGTAGCGCGCGGCGGCTTCGGTCAGCGTGGTGAAGCCGGGCGCCTTCTGCTGTTCAGTCGAACGGACCTTGTCGACGAGTGCTCTGTATTGCTGCGCGTACGCGGCGTTCTGGTAGTCGGTGAGGAAGGCGATGCGGCGTGAGATTTGTTCATCGAGCGTCTCGCTGACACTCTGATCATCGAGCGGATCGGAGATTGGAGAGCGCCCCCTTCCGCCTTCGGCACCCCGGATCGAGTCCGGGGCAGGCTCTTCCCCCGCTGCGCGGGGGAAGGAATCACGGACGCTTTCGCTTCCCCCGCTTGCGGGGGAAGCTGCCCGGAGGGCTGAAGGGGGCGCTTTCACGCCCGCAGCGATGCGCACCTGGTCGATATCATGCGCAGCCAACCGTCCCCAGTTGAACGCCGCCTTGTTCATCTCCACCGCCGCCGCATTGAGCTCGACCGCACGCATCAGCGCATCGAGCGACAGCGGCACCCAGCCTTTCTGCCAGGCATAGCCGAGCATGAACAGATTGCTCGCGATCGAATCGCCGAGCAGCCGGGTGGCGAGATCGGTCGCGTCGACCAGCTGCGGCGCTTCGCCGTCGAGCGCGAACGTCACCGCGTCGACGATCTGCTTGGCCGGAAACTGCAGATCCGGTTTCATCGTAAACGTGCCGGGCATCGCTTCGTAGGTGTTCAGCACGACATGCGCGCGGCCGGCGCGGATCTTCGACAGCGCCCAGTAGTCGTTGACCACGACCATGTCGCAGCCGAGCACGAGATCGGCCTCGCCCGCGGCGATGCGCACGGCATTGATTTCCTCGGGCGCGCGCGCGATGCGCAGGTGACAGGTGACTGCGCCGCCTTTCTGTGCGAGGCCGGTCTGGTCGAGCACGGTCGCGCCCTTGCCTTCGAGATGCGCGGCCATGCCGATCAATGCGCCGATGGTGACCACGCCGGTGCCGCCGATGCCGGTGACGAGGATGTTCCACGGCTGGTCGAGGCCGGTCGCGAACGCGGGCTGCGGAATCGCATTGAAATCGATCGCGCCGCCGGCGCCTTTCTTCTTCTTGAGCGCGCCGCCGTGCACGGTAACGAAGCTCGGGCAGAAGCCTTTGACGCAGGAGTAATCCTTGTTGCAGCCCGACTGGTCGATCTCGCGCTTGCGGCCGTACTCGGTTTCCTTCGGCATCACCGAGACGCAGAACGATTTTTCGCCGCAATCGCCGCAGCCTTCGCAGACCAGCGAGTTGATGAAGATGCGCTTGTTCGGATCGGCAAGCTTGCCGCGCTTGCGCCGGCGGCGCTTCTCGGTCGCGCAGGTCTGGTCGTAGATCAGCACCGACGCGCCGGGGATTTCGCGCATGCGCTTCTGCACCGCGTCGAGCTCGTCGCGATGGATGAATTCGACGCCGCTCGGGAAGACTTCCGGCCGCGACCACTTCTCGATGTCGTCCGACATCACGATGATCGCCTGCACGCCTTCGCTGCGTACCTGGTGCGCGATGTCAGGCACGGTCAGCGTGCCGTCGACCGGCTGGCCGCCGGTCATCGCGACCGCGTCGTTGTAGAGAATCTTGTAAGTGATGTTGACCTTGGCCGCGATCGCCTGGCGGATCGCCAGCGAACCGGAATGGAAATACGTACCGTCGCCAAGGTTCTGGAACACGTGCTTGGTTTCGGTGAACGGCGCCTGCCCGCACCAGGTCACGCCTTCGCCGCCCATCTGCGTGAAGGTGTCGGTGCGGCGGTCCATCCAGGTGACCATGTAGTGGCAGCCGATGCCGCCGAGCGCGCGCGAGCCTTCAGGTACCGCGGTCGAGGTGTTGTGCGGACAGCCCGAGCAATAGTGCGCGGCGCGCGGAAAGTTCGCGCGCGGCATCGCCAGCTCGGCTTCCTTCGCCGCGATCCACTTCAAGCGCTCGTCGATGCGCTCGGAGGTGAAGAAGCGCTGCAGGCGCGCCGCGATGACTTTCGCGATCATTGCCGGCGTCAGCTCGCTGGTTGACGGCAGCACCCACTCGCCGGCCTCATCGTACTTGCCAACGATGCTGGGACGCGTGTGGTGATCCCAGTTGTACATGTGTTCTTTCAGCTGCGACTCGATGAACGAGCGCTTCTCCTCGACGACGACGATGTCCTCGAGCCCGCGTGCGAATTCGCGGATGCCCTGCGGTTCGAGCGGCCAGGTCATGCCGACCTTGTACACGCGCACGCCGATGTCGCGCGCTTCGTCGACGCCGATGCCGAGGTATTCGAGCGCCTGCAGCACGTCGAGATAGCTCTTGCCCGTCGTCACGATGCCGAGCCGCGCGCGCGGCGAATCAATGACGACGCGATCGATGCCGTTGGCGCGCGCGAACGCGATCGCGGCCTGCACCGCGTACTTGTGCAGGCGCATTTCCTGATCGAGCGGCGGATCCGGCCAGCGGATGTTCAAGCCGCCCGGCGGCAGCTGGAAATCGACCGGCAGCACGATATCGAGCTGATGCGGATTGACGTTGACGCTGGCGCTCGACTCGACGGTCTCCGCGATCGTCTTGAAGCCGACCCAGCGCCCGGTGAAGCGCGACATCGCCCAGCCGAGCATGCCCATGTCGAGAATGTCCTGCACGCCGGCAGGATTCAGCACCGGCATCATCGCCGACACGAACTCGAGTTCGGAACCGTGCGGCAGCGTCGACGAGCGACATGCGTGATCGTCGGCCGCGAGCGCGAGCACGCCGCCGTTCTTCGAGGTGCCGGCCGCGTTGCCGTGCTTGAACACGTCGCCACAGCGATCGACGCCGGGGCCCTTGCCGTACCACATCGCGAAGACGCCGTCGTACTTTGCGCCGGGGAACAGGTTCGCCTGCTGTGTGCCCCAGACCATTGTCGCGCCGAGATCCTCGTTGAGGCCCGGCGTGAATTCGATGTTCGACGTCTTCAGGTGCTTCTTCGCCTTCCACAATTCGAGATCGAAGCCGCCGAGCGGCGAGCCGCGATAGCCCGAGATGAAACCGGCCGTGTTCAGTCCCGCGGCGCGATCGCGCATCTGCTGCATCAGCGGCAAGCGCACCAGCGCCTGCACGCCGGACAGATAGATGCGTCCCTCGGTGCGCGTGTATTTGTGTTCTAGCGTGTAGTCGCGGTCGATCGACGGGGCGACGGCGGAGGCTGGTACGGACATGGCGGCGGCCGCTCAGAAGGGCTTGAGACAAGAGCGGAATTGTAGCAGGCGGGGCAAGAGCGGCCCCCTTCCGCCTGCCGGCACCTTCCCCCGCAAGCGGGGGAAGGACACATGCTGAAGCGCTTCAAGTGGGAATCCTTCCCCTGCGAAGCGGGGGAAGGTGCCGGCAGGCGGAAGGGGGCAGCCCCCGACGCGACGACGCTCTCACACCACCGGCTTGGCCTTGAACGGAAACAGCTGCTGGTTGACGAAACCGTCCGGCATATAGTCGCCAACGACGCCGTACTTCTCCGGCAACCGCTTCTCCGATTTCACCGCCGTGCCGAACAGATAATCGAGAAACGCATAGTGCGCCGCATAGTTGCGATCGATCGCCTCATCGTCCGCCGAGTGATGCCAGTGGTGAAAGTCCGGTGTCACGATCAGATATCTCAGCGGTCCCCACGGAAAATGCACATTCGCGTGGTTCAACACCGCCTGGAAGCCAACGATGATGATGTAGGTATTGATCACCGCCTCGCTGAAACCGAGCACGAACAGCGGCGCCAGCACAAGCACGCGCGTCGCGATGATCTCGAACACATGCTGGCGCGAGCCGGCGAGCCAGTCCATCGTTTTTGTCGAGTGATGCACCGCGTGGAACTTCCACAAATAAGGAATCTCGTGATACGCGCGATGCGTCCAGTACTGCGCGAGATCGGCGACGAGGATGCACAGCAGCAGCTGCGGGATGAACCAGATGCGCTGCACCGCCAGCTGGAAGTCGTGATTGACCAGCCAGCCGAACGCGTGATGGATCACGAAATTCACGGTGAGCAGGATCAGCCCGACCAGGAAATGGTTGACCGCGAAATGCTTCAGATCGGTCTGCCATTCCTTGCGGAACACGAGCTGGTTGCGGTACAGCGGAAAAAGCTTCTCCAGCACGATGAACATCAGTGTCGAGCCGAGCAGGTCGAGGATGAACCAGTCGAGCCCGATATACGGCGTGTCGTCCGGAAATTCGCCGACCGGCACGCGCGAGCCGCCGAGCGCGACTGCGACGATCACGCACGCGAACGCAACGAGATTTAGATTGCGGCGCACGCCGAGCAGCAGATTCGCCAGCGCCAAGCCTCCTGCGACCAGCAACCCGCCGAACATCACCCAGCGCAGCACGTCGACGGAATACTGGTGACGCAACTCAGGCGTGGTCAGGTACTCCGGAAAATGGAACGCAAGCACGGCCAGCAGGCAGAGCACACCGAGCGTGAATGCGGTGATCGTCGCGATCACGCCCTGGCCGAATCTCAGCTCGCCGCTGCGGCCGAGGAATTCGCTGGTCTCGTCGATCGTCGAACGCACGAAGTCGGCATGCACCTTGAGCGAATCGGCGAGCGCATACGGCGTGCGGCTGACGGATGGTTTCGACATCGCTTTCCCCCTGAGCGCATCGATGATGGCCGATTCTAAACGGCCGCGGGTGCTTTGATTGCCGCGGAACGTCCACCGCTTCTGTAGGGTGGGCCTCAGCCACCTTCCGCGCGCCACGGTGGGCTGAAGCCCACCCTACAAGCGGTCACATCGGAGTGACGAAGCGCGTGGCCGATCTCGCCTTGGCCTTTGCCGCCTCGATGCCGCGATCGCGCGGATCGGCGGTCGTGACGAGCGATTCGATCAGCGCGCGCGCTGCGGCCGTCACGTCTTCGACCGCGCGATCGAACGCCGCCTGATTGGCCTTCGACGGCGCGTTGAAGCCGCTCAGCTTGCGCACGAACTGCAGCGACGACGCTCGTATTTCATCGTCCGTAGCGGGCGGCTGAAAGTTGAACAGGGTCTTGATGTTTCTGCACATTGTCGGTTCCATCAGAGACAGACGAGAACCTCGTCCAATACAAGTCTAGATCAGCGCGCCTTCGCGTTGGTTCCTACCTGAATAGGGTGGGCCTTCCCACCGCTCTCCCTCAGGTGGGCCAAGGCCCACCCTATAAGCGATTCCCTTCCCCCGCTTGCGGGGGAAGGTGCCGAAGGCGGAAGGGGGCGCTCTTGCTTTGTCTCTTGCTCTGGGCCCCGTGTGGGGCGGCGAAGGGCCGCCGAAAAGGCCCGAAGGGTCGGCGCGAGGGATCGCGCCGATTCCGCTGCGGCACAGGATGTGCCGTCAGCGGAACCCGGCGGCCCGCAGCGAACCCGCAGCGCAGCTGCGGGCGTCCCACCCGGGGTGCCCTTCTCTTTGGTTACTTTCTCTTGGGCAAGCAAGAGAAAGTGACTCGCTCGCCATGGATGGCGAGCGAAAAAACACAGCGACGTGAGGCGGTTGTCGCGAGAACACACCAGAGCAAAAGCAAAGGCCCTGGGTCCCGGCTTTCGCCGGGATGACGAGGTGGGGAGATTCACGCGAACAGCGGAGAGAGAACCAACACCATCCCCACCCAACCCTCCCCTTGAAGGAGAGGGCTAAAGACTCACGACGTCGGCGACTACACGAAACCTATTGATCCCGGCTGCATCCGCAGCCAACAACTTCACGATCGAGGACGCCGCCTCGCGCCCATCATGCACCGCACGCACGACAAGATCCGCCCCGCGCACATTGTCGCCGCCGGCGAACACCCGCGGATGCGTGGTCTGGAACGGCAGCCGATCCTCGCCGCCGACAAGCACGCGGCCGCTGGCGTCGAGCGCGATGCCAACATCCGCGCACCACGCGGGTGGGCTCGGCCGGAAGCCGAATGCGACGATGACGATGTCCGCGTCGAGCACCTGCTCACTGCCTGGAATCGTTTCGGGACGGAGACGCCCCGCGGCATCACCGACCAATCGTGTCGCGGTGACACGCAGGCCGGTCACGCGCTCATCGCCGATCATGGCAACCGGCTGGCGGTTGAACAGGAACCGCACGCCCTCGTCGCGGCTGTTCTGCACTTCGCGGCGCGAACCCGGCATGCTGGCTTCATCGCGGCGATAGACGCAGGTGACCGACTCGGCGCCAAGACGCACCGCGGTGCGGTTGCAATCCATCGCGGTGTCGCCGCCGCCGAGCACGATCACGCGCTTGCCGCGCAGGTCGGGCGCGCGTTTGTCCGACGCGCCATCGAGCAGGCGCCGCACGTTCGCGATCAGGAACGGCAGCGCGGGTTCGACGCCGGGCAGATCGTCGCCCGGCATGTCGGCAGCGACTTCGCGATACGCGCCCGTGCCGACGAAGACCGCGTCGTAATCGTCGAGCAGCGCGTCGAAGGCGAGATGCCGGCCGATGTCGACGCCGAGACGGAATTCGACGCCCATCTGCTCGAGCACGCGCCGGCGCAGCTTGACGATGTCCTTGTCGAGCTTGAACGGCGGAATGCCGAAGGTCAGCAATCCGCCGATTTCTTCCTGGCGATCGAACACGGTCGCGCCGATGCCCGCGCGCACGAGGCGGTCCGCCGCTGACAAACCGGCCGGGCCAGCGCCGACGATCGCGACGCGTGCGCCGGTCGGCACCACGTTCGACAGATCCGGCCGCCAGCCGAGCGCGAACGCCTTGTCGACGACGTCCTTCTCGATCGCGCCG
>Ga0193717_1002454_pt1 | contig 10729 bp, 9 predicted proteins | sample U2c2metaG_FD_145900 | JGI IMG/M metagenome (GOLD analysis project Ga0193717, IMG submission 145900) | Soil microbial communities from a riparian zone of the East river system, Colorado, United States - U2c2 | ecosystem: Environmental > Terrestrial > Soil > Riparian zone | place: USA: East River...
CTACCAATGGGGGATCCTGTATCCTGGAAGTGGATGCGAACCGGCTCGATCTGAAGTGGATCTGTGGCGACGGCGTGATCCGGGACCGGTTTACGATGATGAAGGAGGTGAATAAAAGGATCGTGCTGCATGCCCGGAAAGGAGAAGCTGTGACGCTGACGGCTTCATATGCGGGGGATTACAAATGGAAGGGGCAGGCGTCTGTTGCGCGGAGCATCGAGGTGAGGCCGGGGGTGGGGGTGACGCTGTATAGCGTCGGTGATCCGAATGGTTGTTTGAAGGATGTGTTTGAGGTGCACGTGGAGAGATAGGTAGTAAAATTGTTTTATCTTTGAATTCAAGTGGAAAATTTAAGACAAAAGATCGAAGAGACAGCATCGGTTTGGGAACAGATAGGGTTGACCCCCGTAGCGGCGCGTGTATACTCTTATTTGCTCTACGCGCCGAATTACTCAACTACGTTTGAAGATCTGGCCGATTATTTTAATGTAAGTAAGAGCGCCATCTCGAATGCAATAAAATACCTTACAATGGCAGGAATGGCTGCCTCAAAGACAAAGGATGGGCAGAGGAAGCGATTTTTTGGAGCGGATTTAGATTATCTTATCAATATAGATAACATAACTAAGAAGCATCGATTGTTCATTTCTACCTTTCAGCAAGTTCTTAAGAACCGGAAGAACAATGACGGTTTAAAAAAGGACCTGGAAAATATAATTACTTATTTTGAAATGGCGGTCAATGAGTATCCTGGTTTTATTGACAGGTGGAAGAAAAGGATCAAATAAGTTTTATAGGTTAATGATTAAGAAGGAAAGATTGATTTCCTTTTTATTTTGAGTCTATGGTTCTCTTAATAAAGAAGTATGAGAATTAAAAGACCGTTTAAAATATGCAAAACCAAGCAATCCAAGTGAAGGGGCTGCAAAATGTGCGGCAGTCGATCAGCCTGACCGGGCAATTCGCCGCTGTGGATGAGATAAGCATCCGTGCGGGCGTATAAGAAGCGGGGGTAAGAGATTGTTTTTGGTGAGGCGGAGCCATTTGGCAATCGACGCTGAGTCTTTGGGCTTATCCCGTCAAAGCTTTACGATGCGCACGGTCGAGTATATTTTGCCTGATGAATCAAGGAGGGTCAGGCTATAGATGCCGTTTGACACTGCCGAAAGATTCACGGTATCGCCGCTGTGAACATTGGTTTGCATCAAGATCGGCTTCCCATTGAAATCGCTCAGCAACAGATTCAGGCTTGTAATGCCCGGAAAATTGTAATAGATCGTAACCTGCCCATTAGTGACCGGGTTGGGGGACACGCGCGCAGGTGGAGTCCCCGGGGCATTGCCCGACGTATCGGGCACTTTGGGGAGGTGATAAAAATAGCGGTTGGCAAACGGGCTTGTGCAGCCGTTGTTGCTCACACGCAACGAATAGTACCCCGAATCCGAGGGTTTGTAACTATTGGCGATGGCGCCTGGTATCCCGGACAGGGTATCGATAAACCATTGGTTGCTGTCCGCTGCCGATGAGACTAACCCATTCACTGCATCAAGGGTAATTACCGGTTTGTCCGGGCTGCTCTTAGCGGATATGGATATTGCTGTCGAAGCGGGCGACACCGTTCCGTCGATGGTGGTCGTCACAGTATAGTTGCCGGCGTCATATACGGTCAGGTTACGGCTTTTTGCTTCGGAGATCGGCTGCCCGTCCTTATACCATTGATCTCCGGTTACCACCGATGCGGTCAGAAGAACGCTGTCTCCCTGGCAGATCACCGGCGAGCCATTGACCAGGACGGAGGGTGCTGTTGGCGATCCGAGCCTGTTGTGCAATACCGACAATGTGTTTAGCGTCGAGTTGTCAGATATTATCTCTGGTCTGCCGTCGCCGTCAAGATCCCCGGTTTGCGTTTCATTGCCGAAGCGACCGATCGGATAGTCGATAGCCGGTGCGAATGAAAACATGCCGGGCGAGGAATTGCCTCTATACACGGAAACAGTCGGTCCATTAATATTGGTGACCACGAGGTCAGGTTTGCCGTCCCCATCCATATCGTTTATAGTAAGCTGGGCGGGTTCATAATCCGTTGTTGCGGAAAGCACCGTCCCGGGTCCGAAACTGATCTTACCTGCGCTATAGGTATTTCTATAAAGATAAAGATTATCATTTCCCGCTCCGGCATCGGCGAATGCGAGGTCAGGCATCCCGTCACCGTCGATATCGCCGGCCGTCAAGCCAAGAACGTTGCTTCCTGCAATTGAAATATCCATATCATGCTGAAAAATGATAAATCCGGGGGTGCTGGCATTCCTGAATATAGAAGCATAATTGCCGTTGAGCATGACAATGTCCGGCCGTCCGTCGGTGTTGAGGTCGGCAATGGCCATTTGCGATGCTCCGCCTGAGAACGTATTGTAATACGCCGGCGGACCGAAAGAAACAGTCCCTCCGGAACTGGTATTCAGCGACACGCTAAAGTTAAAGTTCGGGTAGCTATTTATTACTACCATGTCCGGCTTCCCGTCGCCATCGAGATCCCTGAGCTGAACCAATTGGGAGCCGCCATTGGCAATGTCTGTTTTGGGCGCGAAGCTTACCGACCCGCGGGAACTCGTGTTAAGGTAAACGGAGAGCAGGCTGGGGCCAAACATATTATCGGCGATCACCAGGTCCGGCCTTCCGTCTCCGTCCACATCTCCTGCTGCGAGATACCGGGGCCTGTAAGTCGTGCTGATCTTTAGCCTGGGTGCGAAGGAAGGGAATCCAGTCGTACTGGTATTCCGGAGGACCGAGACGCCTGAGGAGTCACTTCCGGCGATCAGTTCTGGTTTTCCATCACCGTCCAGATCAGTAATAACGATCGCCGCAGGTCCTTTGTCTGCCGGGAAGTCCAGTCGGCCATCAAATGAGCTGGCCGTGAATGCCGGCCCGGCCCCGTCAAAGGTTACTGTAAAAGGCAGGTTCGCATAGGCGGTGAGGCCATTCGTCGTGACGGTGACCGGGGCATTGTTGGTACCCGTAGGGACGGTCGCCTTCAGCTGATTGACGTTGGCGGCTGTGACCTGCGCCCTTACCGATCCAAAGTATACGATGTTGGCCGCAGGGTCGGTGCTGAAGTTAGCACCGGTGATCGTTATATTACTGCCCACGGGCCCTGACGTTGGCGAAAAGCCGGTGATCACAGGGAATTTAGTATATATAAAACTACTGCTGCTGGCGACACCCATGGGCGTAACAACCTGGATCGATCCATTGGTTCCGATGCCAGCTACCGCCCGAATGGTGGATGAATCGACGAAGGTGAAGTAGGCTGCAGGTGTACCGCCGATGGTGACGGTGCTGGCTCCGGTAAAATTTGTTCCTGTAAGAGTGATGACAGTACCGGCGCCGCCAAAGGCAGGGGAATAGGAGGATATGGTAGGACCGGTGAAAGAAAAACCCGCTTTGCTCGAACTCCCTTTGTAAGTCACCACCCGCAGGTTGCCGCTTGCGCCTGCTCCGACCACCGCCTGAATGGTCGTATCCGTCAGCACCTTAATGGAAGTCGCCGGGATGCCACCGAAGGTGACGGTGTCGGCGAGAGCGATATTGGTACCGGTGATCGTTACCACTGTTCCTGAATTACCCGCAACAGGAGAGAAGCGGGCGACGACAGGTCCGGTATAGCTGAATGCTCCTGCTGTAGCTGTTCCCCCGGGAGTGGTCAGTACGATATTCCCACTAAAGCCGGTATCCACCACAGCGGTAAGGGATGTTGCCGAATTGACTTGAAACGATCGTGCCGCCGACCCACCGAAAGTGACGGAAGAAGTACCTAACAGATAGGTGCCGTTGATGGTCACCGTTGCTCCTTCGCCGGCGTTTGCGGGGGTAAAGGAGGAAATCGTAGGAACACCGGCAAACGTGAAGCCTGATAATGCGGCCACTCCCTTCGGCGTCATCACCGTTACATCTCCCGACGAACCCGCTGCTACAGTGGCGTTGACGGCGGAGTCTGAAAGGACCGTGAATGACGCCGCCGGGGTTCCGCCGAATTGAACACCCGTGGCTCCGGACAGATTGGCGCCAGTAATAAGGACCGGTGACCCTGCCGGAGCGATAAGAGGGAAGAAACGGCTGATGCCCGCGAGATTGCTCGTATTCTTAAAAGTTGAAAAGCCATTGTTAAGGGTATTGGCCACCACCAGATCGGGTACTCCATCTCCGTCCAGGTCTCCCATCGCCGCGGCGAACGGCGCGTACATCTTATAGAGGCCGGGATTGCCAAACGATATGCTGCCCGGACTGCCTGTATTCGGATAGACAATGAGGCCGCTGGTAGCTGCCGGCGAAACGAGATCCGGCCTGCCGTCGCCGTTAAGGTCGCCGATGGAAAGCTCAAAAACATTGCCGGCCCCATAGTTCCCTGCAGGACCAAACAAAAAAGTGCCAGGGCTGCTGTTGTTTTTGAAGAGCGAACAGGAGACGGTCGCCGGGGTAGTCAGGTTAAAATTGTCATTGTTTACGGCCAGGTCCATTTTCCCGTCCCCGTCGAGGTCCGCAAGCTTGATGGAATAGGGCTCATCCGTACCTGTCACGATATCGGTCCTCGCGGAAAAGGATAGTGTGCCGGGGCTGCTCAGGTTTCTGAACAGCGCCACGCTATAGGATAGGGTATTGGCTACCGCCAGATCCGGCTTCCCATCCCCATCGAGATCGCCGATGGATACCGAATGAGGGGCTAATCCTGTCGTCATGGTCGTCCCGGTGGCCAATGAAACGATGCCGGGTGAACTGTTGTTACTGAATACCGATACGGAATTATCAAAAAAATTAGCGACGGCTATTTCCGGCTTTCCATCGCCGTCCAGGTCGCCCACGGCCAGACCATAGGGATCCCGGTTGGTTGCAAAATCAATCCTGGCTCCAAAGGAGATTGCACCCACCGTACTCGTATTGCGGTAAACGGAGAGGGTGTTAGTGACGATGCTGGTCAGGATCAAGTCAAGTTTTCCATCGCCGTCGATATCGCCGGTAGCCAGGTAATATGCGTTACCGTTAGTTGCTACTGGAAGGTCCATATTCGTAGAAAAAGACATGTTGCCTGACCCGCCGGTGTTTCGCATTACCGAGACCGTCGAGGTCGGGTAATTCGCGCTGCCTGCCGTTGCCAGGTCTGGTTTTCCATCGCCGTCAAAATCGGCGATGCAGATGATCTTTGGGTATAAGCCGGTCGGTCCGGCGACACTGCCGGTAAAAGAGCTGGACATAAAATAAGCACTGCCGCCCGGAAAGGTTGCGACAAAAGGGCGGGACGAATAGGCTGTAAGGCCGTTTGTGGTTACGGTGATAGGTTGCGGCGTCGCACCGTCAGGCACCGTGACCGATATGGAATTGGCGGAGGATGCGGTCACTGCGGCCCTTACTCCGCCAAAATAGACAATGTTGTTGGCTGAGGTAGTACTGAAGTTGCTGCCGCTGATGACGATGGTGGAGCCTACCGGCCCGGAAGCGGGACTAAAGGCAGCAATCACCGGAGCCTGAGCGAGACCGGTCCTGGAAAAAAGTAATAGGGAGAAGCAGGCATACAAAACGGTTATGCAGGATCGCTTGAGATAGGGGTGGTACATTAATCGCGGGAAATTAGGCCAAAAATTAGTTTTAAAAGTGCAGTATAGCAAGAAAAGCCGCCGTTTTATTTACCTTTAATTTCCCTGAGCTCTCCTAAACACCCAAAATGAACAGACTGTTATCTTATTGCTTGTATTTCCTTTTGCCGGGCCTGCTTTCCTGCCACAAAAACGATCCCCCTGCCCCGGCCTCCATTCCGTCCGTTCCCCAGACACCTGTGGTACATGTCACGGGACTGGCAGCCACCCCCTTGTCACTTCTTCTTTTCCCGGATTCCAGCTTCAAGCTGGCGACCGTCATCACTCCGGCTAATGCGACGAATGCAAAGGTTCTTTTCAGCAGCAGTAACACTTCTGTAGTAAAGGTCGATTCTACAGGCAGGATAACCGGGATTTCCCTTGGTACGGCAACGGTAACGGCTGCCAGCTCCGACATCCCCAGCCTTGCCGTGACCATCCAGGTCGCCGTGGTCAAACAATACAAGATCTATATTGCGGGATATTCGCCAACCCTGGATTATTCGCAACAGCCGTTTGTATGGGTCAACGGCACAGCAACTTTCCTCAGTCCCGGATATACGTCGTACAACGCCCAATGCCTGGCTCTTTCCGGAACCGATGTCTTTATTGGGGGCACGACGATCAACCGGAACAATTGGGAAGTTGCCAGCTACTGGAAGAACGGCATCCCTGTGCAGGTCAGCGATCCGGCAAATGATTTTCAGAGCTATACTACTGCCATAGCCGTCTCCGGCGGCGATATATTTGTGGCCAGCTATGCGGTGCGCGAGCAAGCCTGTCCCAACTGCAATGGTCCCATCTGGAACGCTTATTACTACCGGATTGGCAGCGGCGGCACCTCCCGTGTGCTGCTCAATACCGATACCAACAGAATTTCGACGGTCGCCTATGGAATGGCAATATCCGGAAATGATGTATATATCGCCGGAGCCCTTCAGTCTGATAACTTTTATCGCGTTGCGACCTATTGGAAGAATGATGTAAACGGTGCTGTAGCGCTGACGCCCGGTGGCAGCTGGGCTGAAGCAACGGCCATTGGTGTTCAGGGCGGCGATGTCTATGTTGCCGGTTATGACGGATGCCCTAATTTCGGTTGTCTCCGCACGGCAAAGCTCTGGAAGAACGATATGCATGGCTTTGTCAACCTTACCGGCGGTGCGACCGACGCCTATGCCAGCTGTCTTACTACCTCCGATACCGCTCAATATGTTGGAGGCTTTGAGGTAAATGCGGCCGGCTTAAAGGTCGCGAAGTTCTGGAAGGTTCGCGGGAGCTCTGTAACTCCCATTGTACTTACTGACGGCACTACTGACGCGGCCGTCAACGCGATCACCGCGTCCGGGAATGATATTTTCCTTGCAGGGTACCAGGTCGATCCGATCTCAAAGATCAGGATAGCCACCTATTGGCGCGTGTATGGGAATATCGTTTCTACGGTGAAAGTTTACGCGTACATGTATCAGGCGAATTTTGCCGCAGAAGCAAATGCGATATTGATAAAATAGATTTTTGATGCCAAAATGAAGCGCATATTAGCTGGAATGATCATGCAGGATCTTCCAACCGGTGGTGGTGTGGATCATTACGAGCGAATAGCGGCCGGAGCGTTCCGGCAGATTGTTGCCTGAGAGGGTAAATTTCCCTGTTAGAAGTGCATATTTGTCTCCGAGCATCGTGACTTTTAGTTCGTCATAACGTAAGTTTTGTTTGGGCATTTTTCCATTAAAATAATGCTTCTCATACAGTTCCCGGATCGAGGATAATCCCGTAGGGCCTGTTGGCATCATCATGGTGGAGGCATCGGTATACATCTTCATAAAACTCGGAAGATCGCCTTTGTTCCAGTCGTCCTCCGAATTTTTCATCGCAGTTATGATCGCGGTTTCGTCGGACTGGGAACCGGACTTTTGCTGGGCAGTCGTCCGGAGAGAAAGAACGGTAAGAACGAGAAAGCAGGAAAGAACAATCAGTATTTTTCTATAAGCCATGGCCAGATGGGTTTTGTTTGGTGGGATAAATTTATGCATTAAAAATAAGGAGCCAAATTTAATCCTGTAGACGTTGTACTACAGTCTGTCGGTTTTGCGTCTACCTGCGTATGATAAGATAGTTTATTTTTTGCCCGGTTTACAATGGTCATCTTTGATGGGTAATGATCGAATCCAATAGTCCGTCATCCTTCAAAAACCGTCGATATGGCAAAAAATTATGTTCAGGTAGAAGTCCTTTTAATGACCGGCACCACCTTTTTAGCCGGAAATTGGATAAAAAAAGATGAAAATCCTGCTGGCTGTTGTGATTCGGAAATTGAAGAGCTGAAGGAAGCCTGCTGGAATGGCTTGCTGGAGACGATGCTTACTGAGGTCTATATCAAACCCGCGAATGACGGCATACTATACATCTGGGACATCAAGGAGGCCAATTCCTTCCTGGAACTGGAACTAGGTGAAGTCCCAGTGCCCATTGACCGCCGTGAATCCATTACACCCCATTCTTTTCTTTGTTTCCAGATTTATAACTGAAAACGGTTTTCGTATGTTGTAGTCAAATAGAAGCATTATTTATTTTTAAGCCATTGATTTTCAATGGTTTTTTTGTTGCTTTTTTTGTTTATTTTTGAACAAATGATCGTTGATGAAATCCACAAAAAACTTCAAAATATCATTAGAGGAGAACTCCAGGAAGGGGGAACGGATTCTTGCACAGCAATCTGGAACCTCCTTTGCAAAAGCTTTGGCACAGGTCCAACTGTTAAAAGCGAATTCGAAGGTAGGGCAATCCTCAAAGAAAAGCAGGTCGGCTTCCTAAGGTCTTATGCTGAAAAGGAAAACTTATGGCTGGAATCTTTGCCGTCAGGTAGCCAATATTTGACTGAAGGCGGAGAGTCCAAGGTGTATCTTACCGAAGATGGTCGTTCCGTGATTAAGGTAAACGAGGCCGGATACTACGCTACCGGGACTGAATATTTCAATAGCTTACTACTTCACAATTTATTATTTTTTAATACAGCTTACTCGTTATTAGGGTTTACAGAGTTTGATCAAAAGCTTTTTGCCGTGGTTCAACAGCAATTTGTTGAAGGCGAACAAGCCACCTTGGAGCATATCGAGGGATTTTTAAATTTTAATGGTTTTAGAAAGATCAGGAGACAGGATTATTATAATAAGGAGTTGGGATTGGCCTTAGAAGATATGCATGATGAGAATGTGATAGCCAAAGGGAACGTTTTATTTTTTATTGATACGGTGTTTTATATAATGGAACATTGATGGGTATACTAACGGATAAGTTGTATTTTACGTTGACCACAATCCAAGAACCATCAAATCTTATAAATGACTCGCGTCATAATGTTTGCTTTAACCCTTGTCCTGCTTTGTACTGGCCGCCCGGCCATTTCCCAGGTTCATGTATTTGAAGAGGGAGTCATCTCCACCGGCGACTATGAGACGCACCCGGCGTTTTCGCCTGGTGGTGACACGCTGTATTTTTTGAAGGGACTGCCAGATGCCAATTTTTTTTCCATTTGCGTATCTTTTAAAAAGAATGGTCAATGGACCAAGCCGCAGATAGTGCCCTTTTCGGGACAATATTCGGATGCCGATCCCTTCGTGACCAAAGATGGCAAGACGCTGTATTTTGTTTCCAACCGCCCGGTGCGCGAGGGCGGGCCGGTGAAACCCGATTGGGACATCTGGAAGACCGAGATCACGGGGAGCGGCTGGGCAATGCCCGTCCACCTGGATAGCACGATCAACAGCAGCGCAGGCGAATATTTCCCCACGATCGCGGACAACGGTAACCTGTATTTTGGTTCGGGTAGAAGCGGCGGTAAGGGCCGGGCGAGTACGAACCCTATATTGCCCCTGACGAGAGTTACATCATCTTTATGGCGACCTACCCCAATGGACTTGGTAGCGCCGATTTTTATATCAGCCGGCGTTTTAGTGGAGTATGGGGGAAGGCCCTAAGGCTGCCCGAGCCGATAAACTCTTCCGCAACGGAATGGGGCGGCAAGGTGACACGGGATGGAAAGTATTTTTTCTTTGGCAGCAGCAGGAATAAGATCGATAACATGCTGCCGGGCCGGGAAGACATAAATACTTTCGACCACCGGATGCATAGTGCCGGGAATGGGCTGGGGGACGTTTATTTTGTGGAATGGTCCTTGTCACTCATTCCTTAGCGACTGGATCGGATTACCCATGGCAGCTTTAAAAGACTGCCAGGCGATGGTCGCCAATGCTACCGCCAGCGCGATCGTTCCGGCTTCGAGGAACACTAGCGGCCCGACGGTGACCCTATAAGCAAAGCCCTGCAACCATTGATTCATCGCCCACCAGCATAGCGGGACAGCAATGACGATAGCTACAAGGATGAGTTTGATGAAATCCTTTGACAGAAGCATCACGATGCCGCCAACGGATGAGCCCAGCACCTTACGGATGCCGATCTCCTTTACCCGTTGTTGTGCCATAAAGGTCGACAGTCCAAACAGGCCAAGACAGGCAATGCAAATCGCCAGGAATGAAAAGAAGGTGAACAATTGCCCGAAATGGCGGTCGGCTTCGTATTGTGAACTGAAGGACTGGTCGAGAAAATGATAGAGGAAGGGGCGTTGCGGAGCTAGCTGGTCCCAGGTTTGCTTCAGGTGCGCAAGGGTGACAGGGATATTGTCGCCCCTGACGGCAACGGAAATGCGGTTGAGATTATAGGGATAACCGTATCGTAAGGTCAGCGGTTCCACAGCCTGGTGGAGCGAGCGGAAATTGAAGTCTTTCACCACACCAATAATGGTCCCCGTTCTTCCCCATTGATCAAACTTCTTACCTACCGCATCGGCGGGACGGGAATATCCATAGAGCCTGGCAGCCGCCTCATTGATCACCATGGAATGTGCGCTGTCGGTCGGATAATCCCGGGAATAGTTCCTGCCGGCGATCAGGGGGATATGATAGGTGGGGATGAAGTCGAAATCGATCTCATAGATGAACGGCCCCTGCTGACCCATTTGTCCCGCGGGAGTCTGTATTCGGGTGCCCGCGTTGGGAAGGAACTCTCCCGGTACCGCGCGGGAGGCGCCAACCGAAACAACTCCTGGC
>Ga0193717_1002455_pt1 | contig 10726 bp, 9 predicted proteins | sample U2c2metaG_FD_145900 | JGI IMG/M metagenome (GOLD analysis project Ga0193717, IMG submission 145900) | Soil microbial communities from a riparian zone of the East river system, Colorado, United States - U2c2 | ecosystem: Environmental > Terrestrial > Soil > Riparian zone | place: USA: East River...
CGGCCGATCGCGGATCAAAACGGGCTTGACGATCCTTTTAATCTTACGCCCGGGATGCCGTTGTTGATTCCGACGGTCACGCTGCGGCGCACTGGACGGGCTTGAAACGTGGCGAATCAACGCGTTTTTGACACCCTGGTTCCGGAGGTCGAGCTCCGCATCAACGGCAACAAGCTTTCGCTCAACGCCGTAGCCGACCTTATTTCGGTGAACGTCTTGGAGGACGTCAGTGCTGCGGGGATGTGCACGTTCTCGCTGTTGAGCTGGGACAACAAGGAGATGCGGATCATCTGGATCGATGACGATCAGTTCAAGGAAGGCAACACCGTCGAGATCGACATGGGCTATCGCGACAACATGAAAACTCTTTTCAAGGGCGAAATCACCGGACTGGAGCCTGATTTTCCCAACGATCAATCGCCCACACTGACCGTGACCGGTTACGACCGCCGGCATCGCCTAATGGGGAGACGAAAGACGCACACCTTCTTGAAGATGAAAGACAGCGAAATCGCCGAACAGATCGCCGGCAATTGGAGTCTGACGCCACAAGTGGAAGGCACGCCCGTCACTCTCGACTACGTTCTGCAATGCAATCAAACCGATTTCGAGTTTCTGCAGGAGCGGGCGCGGCGCATCGGGTTCGAAATGGTGGTGGGCGATTCCACTCTGCACTTTCGTCCCAGGAAGAACGAGGGCAGCCCGCTCCTGACCTTAAGTCGAGATGTTGAACTGCTCGACTTCAGCGCGCGCATGACGACGATGGGCCAAGTCGAAGACGTATTCGTGCAAGGATGGAACGCCAAAGATAAAAAAGCCGTAGTTGCGCGATCCAAGACCGGCGATGAGCGGCAGATGGGCGGCTCGGCGTCCGGACCGGCGGCGACGCGGCGCGCTTTCAGCGGAACCGGTGGCGCGACGGTCGACACTCCCGTGCTGAGCCAAGCCGAGGCCGATCAGCTTGCCAAGGGTTGGTTTGGTGAACGGGCACTAACTTACATTGAGGGTCAGGGCACTTGTATCGGCGAGCCCGAGCTCCGCGCTGGAACGCTTGTGCAAATCGATGCGTTGGGCAAGCGCTTTAGCGGCTCCTATTATGTGACCAGCACCGAGCATGTCTACCGGCCCAACGGAGGCTATCGAACAATGTTCAACGTACGGAGGAACGCCACTTGAGCCATACAGACGCATTGCACGCGCTCTTGAAGGTTCCCGCGCGCGACGATCGATTTTACGGCGTGGTCATCGGCCTGGTCACGAACAATCAAGACCCGGACGGGATGCACCGGGTTAAGGTTCGATTCCCCTGGCTCAGCGACGAGATCGAAAGCAATTGGGCTCGCGTGGCCGCGCCCATGGCGGGAAACGACCGCGGCGCGTACTTCCTGCCGGAAGTCGACGATGAAGTGCTGGTGGCCTTCGAACATGGCCAGGTAGATCATCCCTTTGTCCTGGGCAGCTTGTGGAATGGAAAAGACCGGCCGCCGGAGTCTAATGCCGATGGCGAAAACAATCACCGCACGCTCAAGTCGCGCAGCGGCCACATTGTCCGACTCAACGACAAATCCGGCAACGAGACCATCGAGGTGATCGACAAGACCGGCAAGAACAAGATCGTGATCGATAGCGCCAAGAACACTATTACCATCGAGGCCGATTCGGATATCACGATCAAGTCGTCGACCGGCAAATTGACCATGCAGGCCAACGGCATCGAGATGAAATCGCAGATGGGCGTGAGCATCGAAGCGACGGCGGGCATCGACGTGAAGGCGAACGCCGTGATTACTATGAAGGGCGCCATGATTCGTCTCAATTGAACTCCAGCGGAGCGCAGTATGGCAGGAAAACCGGCTGCAAGATTGACCGACAATGTGATCCATCCGGCGCCGCCGATGTTGGCGCCGGGACCAGGAAGTCCAACCGTGCTCATCGGCGGCTTGCCCGCCTGGCGTGGTGTCCCGGCTGCGGCAGCCGGCGCGCTGCAGGCGGCAAAGCAAATTTCAGACACGGCGATCAAGGTCGCTGAAGCCGCTACGATCGCGGCCGCGGGGACTCCTGGCGCGCCGGCGGCGAAGGCCGCCGAGGAAGCCACCAAAGCCGCGGCGGCCGCTGCAATGGGTAGCATGATTTCAAGCATGGCGGGTGGCGCGGACATTCACACCTGCGCCACGCCTCTGCCGCTCCCGCCGCACGGTCCTGGCGTAGTGATCGACGGCTCACAAACTGTGCTCATTAACGGGCTACAGGCATGTCGTATGGGCGACACAATCTTGGAGGCAGTCGGGCCGCCCGACAAAATCGTCAGAGGTGAAACTACAGTGCTGATCGGCGGATAAGAACGGAGCGAATAAATGGCCGAGTTTCTGGGGAAAGGATGGGGCTTCCCGATCGAACGGGACGAAAGCAAAGAACGTTTTGCGGACGCCGTCTATGAGGAGAGCATTCGCCAGTCGATCTGGATCATCCTTTCCACCGCGCGGGGCGAGCGTGTCATGCGTCCCGATTTTGGCTGCGGCATACAGGAACTTCTCTTCGCGCCGAACAGCCCAACTACGCGCGGCATGGCGGAGCATCACGTGAACGAAGCCTTGCTCCTGTGGGAGCCTCGGATCGAGGTGCTCGACGTCACAGCGGTTGCCGCCGGAGCGCAAGACGAAGAGCTGTTGATCGGCGTCAACTATCGCGTGCGGCTGACGGATAGCCGGTTTAATTTAGTGTATCCATTTTATCTCGACAGGGGTGCTCCTCGATGATGCTCAAAGCACCGAACCTCGACAGTCGTTCAGGCAAGGAGATCTTTGGCTGTCTAGCACAGGAATTGAAGCAGCGTCTAGGTTTGGACGCCGAGGGTGGCGACCCGATGGCGGGAGCGCTGATGCGCATCTTTGCGCGTTATAGCGAGCTTATCATCCAGCGCCTCAACCGCGTTCCGGAAAAAAATCATCTGGTCTTCTTGGATGCGCTCAACGTTTCGCGCGTTCCAGCGGTACCGGCTCAGGTTGCCCTGACTTTCAATCCGGTGAAGAAACTGCCGGCGGCGCAAACACCGATCATTGTCCCGGCCCGGACGCAAGTGGCAGCGCCGGCGGGACCGGGGGAAAACGACCCGATCGTATTCGAGACAACGCGCGAGCTTGCCTTGACGGACCTCAAGTTGGAAAAAATCATCGCGCTCGATCCGCAAACAGACTTGTTTACGAACAAGAGCTCACTAGCCGCGTGTGACGATGCCGGTGCACCTGAGTTCGCCTTTGCGGCACGGACGCCGGTGGCTCACGAGTTCTACATCAGGCATGACGAAATCTTCAGCAGGCCCGGGATCTCCCGGCTCAGTCTTCAATTCGACATGGCGGGCGGCACCGGCGCAATGCGAGAACCAGCGATGATCGAATGGCGGATTGCCACGCCGGATAAGAATCTGTTGCTCAAGCCCGTCACCGATACGACATTGAACCTGAGCAAAAGCGGCGAGGTCGTGTTTGCCGATCTACCCGAGTGGCCGGAGGACGATTTGTTTGGACGGCATGGCCGTTGGCTGGCGTGCCGACTACAGCGCCGCCTGCCCCATCTGGGAGCCGTGACCTTGCCAATCCCTGGTTTTCCGCCCATTCAATCAGTCGCGTTATCTGCCCATTGGCAGGTAAATGAGAGCGTCGTCAAGGCTGCCTTCTACAATAACCTGGCCCTCGATGTTACACGCCACTTTTTTCCATTCGGCGAACGTCCCCGTTTCAACGACGTGTTCTATCTCAGCAGTGATGCCTTTGCGCAGCCACAAACCAGCGTTGTGCTCCATGTGATCTTGACCAATCCCGCTTCGGCAGGAAAGAGTTCGCCGTTGCCACGCGCGAACCAGGCGGGTGAACCCGTGGTCCAGTGGGAATACTGGGATGGAAAACGCTGGCTCAAGCTCCCCTGCCGTGACCGCACTGAAGCACTGACGGTAAATGGTGAGATATCTTTTACGCTGCCCGCGTCGGCGCAGGCGATCGCCGTCAATGGTGTGGAAGGCCTGTGGATTCGCGCCCGCCTGGTTAGCGGTAATTACGGCGAGGATGAGCGGATAGAATTTTCTACCGCCGGTAATTATCAGCGCATCCTCTCCACCCTTTCGCCGCCTTCGATCCAATCGATTGCGGTGACTTCTTCCGCCACCGCAGGCCCGGTTCGACCCGATGCCATCGTAACGCACAATAACTTCGTGATCGAAGACGTCAAAGAAGCGGCGCCGTTTCGACCATTCACAGCCGCGACGGACCCGCATAGGGCGTTGTATCTCGGTTTTCAAGCGCCAGACGGAGCCCCCATTGGGCTCGCGCAGAGCGCGGTGGATCTCTACTTTCACATCGGTGCAGCGCCGGATGGCCGACCGTATCTGCGGGAGGTTCACGGCCCATCGCTGCCCAAGTTCACCTGGCAATACTGGAACGGTAGGGACTGGCTCGATGCCAACGTGGAGCACGACACGACCGAATCGTTGACCGTACCCGGCGTTCTCACGGTGCGCGCGGCCGAAGACATTGCGCCGTGGCGGCAGACCTCGCTTGGCTTTGATCTGTTCTGGTTGAGAGCGTTGTGGACGGAAGGCGAATTTGAATATTCGCCCGCGCTCACGCGCCTGCTTTTGAACACGGTCTGTGCCGCCCATTGCATGACTTTGCGAAACGAGCTGCTGGGATCGAGCAGCGGAAAACCCAATCAGTCGTTCCGCACGGCCCGCCGTCCGATCCTGCAAAGGATGCGTCTGGAAGTCCGCGAGCCGGACGTGCCGGAGACCGAGGATTTGCAACGGCTCCATGAAACAGAAGGTGAGAACGCCGTCACTATCGTGCGCGATGCGCAGGGAATGATCGAGCAGATCTGGGTGCGCTGGCACGAGGTCGAGGACTGGCTCTCGTCCGCTCACGGCGACCGGCATTTCGTGGTCAATCGGGAAACAGGCGAGATCATGTTCGGTGACGATAAACGGGGACGCATTCCACCGGCGGGAACAAACAACGTCCGATTGGAACAGTACCAGACCGGTGGCGGGCGCGCCGGCAACAAGCCACGAGATGCGATCGTTCAATTGCGCACGACCGTGCCCTACGTCGATAGCGTCAACAATTGCATAGCCGCGTCGGGCGGGCAAGACATCGAAGACTTGGACTCCCTGCGCGAGCGCGGCGCGCGCTGGCTGCGGCACCGGAGTCGAGCCGTTGCCGCCCAAGATTACGAGGATCTGGCCCGGCTCGCATCGCCGGTTGTCGCGCAGGCAAAATGTTATTCGGTCCGAGACCTAGCCATCGATCCGGCCGGCGAAGAGTTGCGACCGGGAATGGTGAGCGTGGTGATTGTGCCGCGCAGTGAAGATCCAAGACCGCAACCGGATGTCAATTTGTTGCGGCGCGTGCGTGACTTTCTTGAGCCGCGCCGCGCACCCGACGGCAATCTCTTGGTGCTCGGCCCCGAATATGTGCGCTTTTGCGTGACCGCGGTCGTGGTGCCGGAGAGCACCTACGAGGGCGCCAGCCTGGTTTTGCGGTGTCAAGACACGCTGAGACATTATCTGCACCCGGTTGCCGGAGGGGAATTCAGTCGAGGTTGGGAATTCGGCGCGCTGCCGCATGAATCCGATCTCTATGCCGTGCTCGAGTCGGTCCAGGGTTTAAAATATGTCCAGTCACTGGACGTAAGGATGGAAGAAGGCCGCCAAAGTTTGTTGCAAAGTGGAAATTTCCTGATCTCTTCGGGAGAGCACCGGGTTCAAGTCGGCTCTTAATCGGCAATATTGGAAACAGCGCAGATGCCACTTAAAATACCCAATTTAGACGATCGAACTTACACCGATTTGCTGGAGGAAGCTCTCGGCATGCTGCCGCGCTATGCGCCGTCTTGGACCAATCATAACCCTTCAGATCCAGGAATCACCCTGATCGAGCTCTTAGCTTATTTCACCGAACTGTTTATCTACCGGCTCAACCGCGTCACCAAGGACACGAAAATTCGCTTTCTGCAGCTGCTCTGCGGGCCACAGTTGGATGCGGCTGCCAGAGCGCGCTTTCGTCAAGCTCCCTTGGAAGAAGTCGATGACGCGCTTCGGGCCGCCGTGCTCAACTTGCGGCGGCGTGAGCGAGCGGTGACCGGGGAAGACTACGAGTACTTGGCCACGGCGGCCGCCGCCGATAACCCGGATGTGAGTAAGGTGCTGCGAGCCCGAGCCTTTGTGCGGCAAAACCTGGAACTGCCGGAGCTGGTAGAGCGCGAGACGGAGGCGCCAGGACACATCAGCTTGGTGGTTTTGCCGGCAAGCGATTTGGAGGAGAGCGCTCTCGACGCCCTGCTGACCCAGGTGCGCGGCTACCTTGAGCCGAGACGCCTTTTGACCACACGGCTGCACGTGGTGCGGCCTGTTTATCTACGCTTTGCGGTGGGCGCGGTGATCCACCCGCGGCTCGATGTGCCTGAAGAGCAGCGCGAAGGCATTCGCCAGAGGGCCATCGAAAAACTTCGGCAATATTTCAACCCGTGGCCCGGTGGCGGGCCGGAAGGAACAGGTTGGCCATTCGGTCGCGCGGTGTATCTTTCCGAAGTGTACCGGGCGCTGGAGCAGGTGGACGGTGTTGATTACGTGGACGATGTGCGCTTCCTGCGAATGTCGATCACTCGGGAGCCGGAAGATGATCGAAGCAAGATCGGCATTCAAACGGGCCTATCGACGGCCGGTATAGATTCGCGTCTCGGTGTCGAGGCCGAAGCCGGCTCCGGCCGCTTGCTGCGCGACCTGGCCGGAAGGCTGGCGGCGATTTCATTGAGACCGTATGAAGTCGCTCGGGTCGCATTACGATCGCAAGATATCAGAATCCGGGGTGTGTTCGTTGCGGGCGTGTCTGCGGATGCGCAGGACGGTGCGCAATGAGCAGGAACCCACCCGGCCCCCTTCTGAGCCACTTACCCGGCATATACCATTCGTCGCAAGATCTGGACGAACTGCTTGCCGCGCGCTTGAGCAGCAAATCGCCGGGATCGCGACTTATTTCGACGCAGCCGAGACGCCAGACGAGTTCTTGCCGTGGCTCGCAGGATGGGTAGCTCTGAGTCACATGGACGGCCTGTCCCTGGCGCAGCAACATCAGCTTTTAGCAGAGATCGTCCCTCTTTATGCGAAACGCGGTACCAAGACCTATTTGGCTAGACTCCTCGAGTTGTTTAATCCCGACGGTGCCGAGATCGTTATCCAAGATCATGCACTACCCGGCCTCGTTGTCGGCCAAGCCAAAATCGGCATCGACACATGGCTCGAAGCGGATAGACCTTTTTGCTTTGAGGTCAAGGTTCGTGCGCCCAAGCCGCCGCAAGGCAATACCGAAGAGGAGATCCAGTTGCAGGGCGAATGGCGGGAGCGGGCTCGGCGAGTGATCGACCTGGCAAAACCTGCGCACACCACCTGCGATCTTGACTGGGCTTTTGTTGATGTAACAGACCATGATTAACCGAATGGTCGAGTTTTAGGGCGTGAATCCTGTGGTTAGGAGAAGCAAACGATGAGCGTCAGAACGGCGATAAAAATACTCTTAGGAAAGCGACCGCAATACTTTCATGGCCAGCTACTGCTTGAAAATGACTTTGGCGACGAGCAAAAGTTCCACGTCGAAGCGCGACAACGGCACAATTTGTCGCTTCACGATTGGGGGGTAGTGCGGGGACTGACGGTTTTGCGCGCGGGCGACAAGTCGGTCAACCTCAGTCCCGGCGCGGCCGTGGATCCCTCCGGCCGCGAGATCTTGCTCGATGAGACCAGCACCGTGGACCTGAGCGCATTTGGACCCAACGATGAAGTCAATATCGGTCTAGAATACGAGGAAGATTCGGCCGCTAAGGGTGCGGTGCAAAGCCGCCGTATCGATTATTATGCCGCGGTCACCCTTGCGAATGCGGGGGAATCAGGCTCACGAGTTGTCCTGGCCACCGTAGCGCTCGACGGCCAGGGGAAGGTCAATCCCGGCGCCATCAGTTATTCCCGGACCAAATACGTGAGGCTGGCCGCCGGGTCGATAACAGCGGAGCAACTCCATGACGATTTGCGAACGGGCTGGTTGAGAATGCCGTTTCGACCGTCCCCCTTAGTCGATATTCCGGAAGGCGAAAAAGAGCTGCCGCCGCCATTTCGTGTGGGCGCGACGAGAACGCTTACACCTGATCATGAAAACGCCGATATGAAAGACCGCGGCGCCGGAGGAACCATGGCGATCCCGCTTCCGCCGAGTGTAACCCAGGTGACTCGTTTCCGCATCGCGGGCTCGACCAATGAAGGCGAGATTCATCTGCGGCTATATGCCGGCGGGTGGGACAAGGAAAAGAACGACCATCATCGCAAGATGCTCCTCGATGTGAAGATCACATCTGAGAAGAGCGGTGCGTCCGACGATACCAGATTCTTAAAAACGTTTGACATCAAGGAGACCAAAATCGACGCCGAATTGTGGACTCTCGGCGTGTGGCTGAGAGGCACACGAAGAACGTCCGTCTCCCTGATCGCGGTCGAATTTGCCTATTGAGAAAAGCCGCGCGGCGACGTGTCGCTTCCCAGGTGGACAGTGCGTTGATTGAACGGAGAAACCGAAACCATGAGCCTGCACCCGGGACTGCATGTGAAACAGTACGTGATTGGGGAGATGCTTGCGAAGGGAGGGATGGGTGTTGTCTGGCGCGCCGAGGATACGCAGAGCGACCAGCCTGTAGCCATCAAAGCGGTAGCCAATGACCTCATCGTCGATCCCGACTTTCGGAGCAGGATGCAAGATGAGGCGCGGCGGCACCAACGACTGCATCACCCGAACATTGTTCCGGTTCCGGACGTTTTTGAGGCTGCGGGCGAAACTTGCATCGTCATGAAATTGATTGGCGGGCTGTCGCTCGCCACTTTATTAGATCACTGTCCAAACAAGCGTCTAGGCGTCGAGGAGGCCGTACGCATCGTTAAAGATATTCTCAACGCCTTGAACTATGCCCATCGCCAGGGGATCGTCCATCGCGACGTCAAGCCGGCCAATGTGATGGTGGAACGTGAGGGTAAAGTATGGCTATTGGATTTTGGGATTGCCCTTGCCATGGGCGAACAGCGCCGAACCCGCACCGGGCAGACCGTTGGCACGCTGCTGTATATGAGTCCCGAGCAAATCATCAAGCCACGCAGCATCGATCATCGAAGCGACGTCTACAGCGTAGGATGCATGCTGTACGAGATGGTGACCGGACAAGCGCCTTTTGTAAAGAACCAGGATGGCATCGCCGACTCCGATTTCGCTATACAGCAGGCGCACGTCAACAAGACTCCCGTCCATCCCAAAACCCGGGTTCCGAATATTCCCGATGAGCTGGACGAGATTATTATGACCGCGCTCAATAAAAACCCCGACGACCGCGTTCCGGGTTGCGGGGAGTTTCTGCGGCTCTTACAAGAAGTCGACGCGGCTTCGAATGTGACAAACGGCGCAACTCCAAAGCAGGCGCTCGCGAAGAAATTGATAGTGGGATTTTTGGCCATCGGGGCGCTGATATTTTTTATCTTTCATCTTCTTGGCCGTTGAAAGCGGGTTGTGAGACCCAAATGGTATTTTCCAGATCTCTGTTGCGTTTCTTCAATATAGGATGACAGCGACCCATTCGAGTACAAAGGTTCCCGTCGACATGCCTCGAATGCGAACAGGTTGGAAATTCGAGGTGATCCCATGATGTGCTGCAAATTTCTGTTGGCCGTTGTTTTATGGTCGGTTGGCCATGCTGCTGTGGCTTGGGCAGCCGAAAAAGACGCCTTGCATGTCAGATCGGTCTTCACTACCCCACAAGGCGAGGTTTTGGCCGTCGTCGAACTGCCGCAGGAAATCACTCCCAAAGCCGCGGAGCTCCACCTGGTGTTCGACAACAAGAGCGTGGCGACCGCCAAGGAAATCCATGGCCAAGAGTTGGATCTCACGGTGCTCGTGGACGTCAGTGGATCCATGAAGGGCCGTCCTTTGAACGACGTCAAGGCCGCATTGTCGGCGCTCGTGAAGCAAGCTCAAGCCAGACCCAAAGACCAATTTGAGCTGGTGTCCTTTGGTGACGAGGACAAGGTCGTGTCGGGTTTTGAAAAAAGCCGGCAAGATCTGACCAAGGCGATCGATCGTTTGAAGGCCGATAACCGGACAACAAAGCTCTATCAGGCTCTCTACAACTCCGTGAGCAAGCCCAAAACCGGCGGTCCTGAAAGGCGCAGAGTTCTGATCGTCATCTCCGACGGCAAGGATGAAGGCAGCGACAAGGATATGTTGAACAACGCCATCAAAAAGTCGAAAGACTCCGGTTCTCCTATTCATGCGGTTTTTCGCGGCGAAGTCGGAAGAGAATTTGAGGACATACTCGTCGGCATAGGGCACGGTACCGGCGGCAGCTTTCATCCTACGATCAACGAGAAGGAGCTCACAAAGGCGATACTGGAGATATACCGGCTAGAGGCCCGCTCGTTTTTGGTTTCCTTCGCGTACGATCAGGATCCCGCGGCAAAGAGGACCGACGCGGCCGCGATCGAGCTTCGGCCTCCCTCCGGCTCGCCCCTGAGTGACCAAATTCGCGACGCTATTCCAGCGGTGCGGATTGTTGCGCCCAAAAAGGACTACCGGATTTGGCTGTTTGTGTTTTCAAGCGCGGTGCTGCTCATAGGAGCCATCGTGATCTGGCGGCGAAAAGAAAAGCAGTCGCCAAT
>Ga0193717_1002456_pt1 | contig 10724 bp, 8 predicted proteins | sample U2c2metaG_FD_145900 | JGI IMG/M metagenome (GOLD analysis project Ga0193717, IMG submission 145900) | Soil microbial communities from a riparian zone of the East river system, Colorado, United States - U2c2 | ecosystem: Environmental > Terrestrial > Soil > Riparian zone | place: USA: East River...
GGGGGTCGAGTGGCCGATGCGGCCGGTCGGATCGCAACCGGCCACGTTGAAATAACGCAGGATCACATGGCGCATGGCACCGGTGGCGCAATGGTCGCGCAACATCGTCTCGGACATCAGCTTGGAAGTGCCGTACGGGTTGATCGGCGCCGTGGGCGTGTCTTCGTCGGCAATACCCTCGGCGGTGATGCCATACACCGCCGCGGTGGATGAGAAAATGAACTTGTCCACGCCAACTTCCGCACAGGCTGCCAGCAGGTTGCGCGTGTTGCAGGTGTTGTTGCCGTAGTAGCGCAGCGGATCGCTCACTGAATCGGGCACCACGGTGTGGGCGGCGAAATGCATCACCGCATCGACCTGCCAATCGGTGAGCACGCGCGTTACCAGGGCCATGTCGCCGACGTTGCCGACGATGAGCTCGGCGCCCACCACCGCGTCGCGGAAGCCCGTGGAAAGATTGTCCAGCACCACCACGCGGTCGCCGCGCCGGGCGAGCTGCTGCACCACATGGCTGCCGATATAGCCGGCGCCGCCGGTTACCAGGACGGTTTTCATCGATGCACTCCCGCGTGCGCCACCGGGAAGCTGGCACCGAGCCAGTGCTCGATGCTGTCCAACAGGCGGTGGCGATCGCCGGTCAGGATGTAGGTGTGGTCGGTTTCCTTCAGGAAACTCGTGTACATGCCAGCGTGTTTAACCAGCGGCCCGAATTGTTCGCCGAACTGTCGCTGGTGATTGAAGTAGTTGCTGATGCCGCCGCTGTAGATCAGGCAGAGCTTGAGCCCCCGGTCGAGCATGCTGGCCAGGTCCGCCTTCACCACCGCCTGCGGCAAGGGCGCCACCGAAAACACAGGCTCGGCGCTCTTTTCGGCAGTTTTAGCCCCACTACGTGACAGCAGACGCTTCCAGCGCGCCGGATCGACCAGGCGCGGCAGGTAATACCGCAGTTTGTAGCCGAGGGTGCGGTAGGCATAACCATCCAGGAATACCGCCCCTGCCACCCGGGCTTCGGTGCAGGCCACCGAATGCGCGTTCTGCGCTCCGGAACAAAGGCCCACTAGAACGAAGCGCGAACACCCGGCCTGCCGTTCCAGGAGGCTCATCGCATCGTCGACGTCCGCACGCACCTGCTCCACGCGGGTACGTGATTCCTGGGAGGCGCCGCTGTCGCCCAGGGTGGATAGGTCGAATCGAAGCGTAGGGTACCCGCGGGCATTGAGCCGCCGGGTCATTTCAACATGCAGGCGGAACGGGCCGATGCGGTTGACAAGGCCCGCATTGAGCACGATCACGCCTACACCATCGCTCGCCGCCGCCGGCAGACCGGCGATACCCACCAGGTGCCGGGCGCGGCCGAACCGGAAGGCCTGTTCCTGCATCATGCGGCCTCCCGGACGTGGCCCGTCACGGTCTGGATCAGGGGGTGGGACAGGATGGCCATCTCCAGCCGCGCCAGGTCGTCCCAGGGAGTGGGTGGCTGCAGGCTGCGTATCACCGCCTCGCGTACGCTCAGGCTCCAGGGAATTTCCTGGCCGATCGTATCGAGCACCAGCAATGGGACGGGCGACGCCTCCAGCTTCAATTCCACCAGTTGGTGCCGGAGTCGATCCGAGACATTGAAGCCCAGCCATTGGGCGGATACGTCCGAGACCATGCGCGGCTGGCTGAAGCGCTGCGCGTCCATTCCCAGCGCCGCCTGCATGGCATCGAGCCGGGTGACATAGGCATGGCCGTCCGGGATGGGGTCCCATGCGACAACACCGGCCAGCTGGGCGGCCGACGACGCGGCAAGGCCGATGTTGCCGCCCAGCCTTGCACCGAAGGCTGTTACACGCCCCGCCCCGCTGCGGGTGCGCAACTCGTGCGCGGCCAGCACGGTATCGGCGACGCACCGGGCAAGATCGACATCGGCGCTGGCGCCTGCCGAATCGCCCGTGCCGTAGTAGTCGAAGCGCAGCACCGCCACGCCGTCGGCCACCAGTGCCTGGGCCAGCTGGCGGTAAAGCCGGTGGCAGCGGATCTGGTCCTGGCCCAGCGGCGGGCACAGCAGCACGGCCTTCCGCGGATGGCCGCCGCTGGCATGGTACATGCCGAACAGCTCACGCCGCGGCCCGAAGAAGAATGGCAGTTCCGCGTCGTCGTCGATCATCGCCGGTACACCACGCCAACAAAGAATTCGGTTTCGCGGTAGCTCTGGCCGGCGGCGTTACTGTCGCGCTTCTCGTGCGAAATCGCAGCCCGCCAGCTCCAGTGCGCCGTAAGGGTGTGCTGGAATGCCGCGCCATAGCGCCAGGTCTTGTCGGTGCGGTCGAGCACGTCGTAGTCGAGCTTTTCGCCGGTGGCGAAGAAGGACAGATCCATCCTTGGCTGCAGACGGTAGGTCAGCAAGAAGCTTCCACCGCGGCCGGTCTGGTCGAAGGTACGGTTATTGATGTACTCGAGCTTGCGGAACATCGGCGAGACGGTGAACGACAGGCGCGTGCCCTGGTAGGAATAACTGGCCTGCAGTTCACGCTGCAGGTACACGTCCGAATCGACCACGGTATTGCCGACCACCGTGGTTCCGCCAAGACTGGTCTGCCCCGGCTCGAGCGTGGTGCTAAGCAAGAACGGCGACAGCGGCGTGGATAGGTCCTGCGCCGCGTCGGAGAACTGGTACGCACCGGAAATGCCAAACGAGCTGCGCGTGGTCGGCTGCCAACCGACGGCCGCGCGCAGCAGCGGCTTGGACTCGGTGCCGCCCTGGTCGAAGTCCAGGCGCGAGTAACCCACCGTCACGTCGGCGTCGAAATGCGCCAGCTGGCTGGTGTAGCGCAGGTACCCTTCGTCGCGGCTGTAGTTGGATCCGGCCGCGTCGTTCTGGAAGGTCACCCGCTGCGTCTCGACGTTCAGCGACACCACGTCGGTGGGACTTAAGTCGCGGAAAAGCCGGCCAGCCAGCACTCCGCGGGACGAATTGAAATCATCCACCTTCGATGCGTAGCTGTTGATGTAGTGCAGTTCCACCTGGCCGCGCATGGCATCGCCGAAGCGGAGCTTCAATATGGGCCCCAGGGTCAGCACGTTGGTCTGCTGCTGGTTGTCCGGTGCATCGCTGGAGAGCGAATCGACCGGACGGACGCCCGCATAGTCGGCCACGGTGAAGTCCAGCCGGTTCGGCACGACCGTCCAGTTGCCGGTGGCGGCAAGCTCCGTCTGCGTCGTATCGTCGAAGCTGCTGGTGGCGTAGTGGTGGTATTCCACGGTCCCCGCCACGTTGGCCTGGAAGGTGGAGCCCTGCTGCAGGTAGGTGAAGGTGGCGCCCGGGATGAGAATATTCGCCGACTGCGGATTGTCGGTGGAAAGTGCAACGTTGTTGCTGTGCTCGATGCCCCCGTAAAGGGAATAATCGAACTGCCCGGCGCATACGGCCGTCGGCCCGGCGGCCAACGCCACCAATACCGCACCCGCTACGGCCCTTCGTGCCAGCATGCCCCTGCTCCCTTCCCCTGCCGGCACCCGTCAGGGCGCCTGGTTGAAAACCACGCCGGCGAGCTTGCCCGGCTCGAAGTTGGCCACGGCCGTGCTGATGGCGCCCGGGGTATCGCGGCCGTAGCCGGCCACCACCACGACGAAATCGGCAAGGTCGGCCAGGATGCGCGCATCGGGCGAGCCCTTGATCGCCGGCCCGTCCAGGAACACATAGCGGTCGTTGTAGCGTGAGCGCAGCGAATCGAGCACGGTGCGCATCCGCGAGGACGAGAAATACTCGCTGCTGTTCTCACGCGACTTGCCCGCCGGGATCAGCCGCAGGCGCGGGATACCGGTGTGGTACAGGATGCGTTCGATGCCAAGCGATGGATGTTCCAGGTAATCGATCAGTCCGCCATGGCCAACCTCCACGCCCAGGGCGCGATGCTGTTCGGGATAGCGCAGGTTGCAGTCGAGCAGCAGGCTGGTGCGTGCCTCGTCGAAGGCAAAGGCCGCGGCAAGGTTGCGCGCCACGAAGCTGCCACCTGATCGCGGACTCACCGGCACCACCAGGGTGACGAAATTCCCTTCACCGGCAAGCCCGAGCAGGCGCGTGCGGATGTTGCGGAAGGCGTCGGACTGCAGCCTGACCGATTGCTCCCGATGGATCAGCCGGCGTTCTTCCAGCTGCAGCGGCGCCAGGGCACCGCCCGGTTCCTCCATCCTGGCGATCGAATGGCCGGTACCGCGGGAGAATTCCGCCGAGGACACCACGGTCGAATCATTGGCCGACGCGTTCATACCCACCCCTTCAGGCGAAGCCAGAAAACCACCAGGTAAACGATCGCGACACCAGCCACGATGAAACCGAGCAAGGAATTACGTACCCGGTCGCGGCGACGGTCGCGCGGCGTCGGGTAGTAGGGAATGGCGGCGAGCACGGTAAGCCCGGTGGCCTGCTCCAGCTGCCACACCGAGCGTACGCGCGGGTCGAAGCGGGTCACGCCGAAGAGCAGGCCGAAGGGGATGGCCAGCGACAACGCCACGCCGGCGAGGCCAAAATGCATGAAGCGGATGCCGGTAGGCTGCAGCGGCATCACCGCCGGGTTCTGCACCAGGAAGGTCAGGCCGCGCTGCTCGGCATCGAGGTTCATCGATACACGGGCACTCTCGCGTCGCTTGAGCAGGTCCTGGTAGACGTCGCGGTTCACGGTGTAGTCGCGGGTCAGCTCCGAAGTGACGTTCTCGGAATTGGCAATGCGGCGGCTACGCTCCAGTTCGTTCTGCAGCATCCCCTCACTGGCGCCGATACGGGCACCGGCGGCCGCCGCTTCGCTGCGGGTGGCGGCCAACTGCATTCGTAGCTGCTGGTACATCGGGTTCATCTGGGTACCGTTGTCCACCGGGATCGGTATGCCAGCCATCCTGGCGGTGTTGCGGCGCGCTTCTTCGCCCTGGGCCTGCACGCGCAGATCCTGGATCTGATGGCGCAGGCGGATCACGTCCGGATATGAATCGGTGTAGGTCAACAGCAACGTATCGAGCTGCTGCTGCAGCGCTGCCATCTGCGTCTGCGCGACGCCCTGCACGGTCTGTACGGCATTGACCTCCGACTCACCCGTCAGCTGCGCCTGGATCGCGGCAGCCTGGGAATTCTTCTCCATCAGCATCATGCGCGTGTTTTCAATCTGGATGCGCAGTTGACCTATGCGCGCATTGGTGTCCGTCTCGCTGCCCGGGCGTGCATCGGCGTTGGCGTCGCGATAGGCCTTGAGCTTGTCTTCAGCGTCGGTAAGCTTCAACCGATAGGCCTCGACCTGGCTATTGATGAAATCGTAGGCGTCGTGGCTCTCGCGCTGCTTGGACGCCAGGCTCTCGGAAATGAACAATTGCGCGAACTGCCGCGTCACCAGGAAGGCGCGCCTGGGATCGGAATCGAAATAGGTGATGGTGATCAGGTTGTCGCGCGCAGTCTGCAAGACCGTGCGCGACTTGATGCCCTCGATGAGCTTGTCCTGCTCGAGCGGCGTCGGGTTCGTTGCCATCCAGCCACCGGCCACCAGGATCTCCGACAGCACCTTGCGGCTGAAGATCACGTCGCGGGCGATGCCGGCGCGGTTCTTGGTCCCGGTGGTGGAGGCTGCGCCTTCCATCAACGGCGTGATGATGCTGCTTTCCTGGGCCAGGATAGTGGTGCTGGCCTCATATTTGCGCGGCCACAACAGGCCCGTGGCCAGGGCCGCCAGGGCGATGGCGGCGAATACCAGGGCAATGGCCAGGCGGCGGCGCTTCGCTTCGCTCACCAGCGCCGGCAACAGGCCGCTCAACGGCATCAGTTCACCACTCATCGACGTCCCCTCCTCAAAATGCGCGCTGCGGCACGGTGATCACGTCACCGGGCTGCACGGGGTAGTTGTTGGCGAGGTCGCCCTGCTGGAGGATCTTCTCCAGGCGAATCGCATACGACGTCGTCGCCCCGGTCTCGCCGTGGCGGTAGAGCTCCGTGCGGTCGGGGGCTGCGAACTCGGTCGTGCCGCCGGCGGCCAGGACCGCGTCGAGCACGGTCATGCCCTGCCGGTAGGGAATGGAAATGGGGCTGCGCACCGCGCCGGTTACCCGGACGCGTGAGAGGTATTCGTGGCTGCGCAAGGCGGTAAGGATCACGGCTACCTGCGGATCACGGATAAATGAAGCGAGCTTCGTGCTGATTTCCGTCGATACGGCGGCCGTGGTCTTGCCGCCCGCCTCGACGTCGCCGATCAGGGGCACCGTGATCTTGCCGTCGGGCCGTACCGGCACGCTCACGCTAAGGTCGGGGTTGTGCCACACCGTTACCTGCAACTGGTCGTCCACGCCGATCAGGTACGTATTGACCGCTTGCGTTGCCGAATCCACCTTGGGCGGTGGTTCGGTGGAACCCCCCGTGGCACACGCAGTGAGCGCACCTGCCAGTCCTACCGTCGCAAGGAAACGGAGCATCTTCATGAGCATCACTGCCAGTGGCCGGAACTGTAGCCACGGTAACCAGATGCCCCGCACAAAACGATTCACTACACGGCTGGAAAGGCTCGTCCATGGCGTCTAGTACTTTGGTTGGGTAGACCGTGAACCGCTTCCCCGGCCCGGGAAGGCCACGTTGCTACACTAACCGTTCCCCCAGCCACTGCCTTTGCCCATGCCATCGCTTCGCATCAAACGCTACCTCGTCACGGGCCTGCTCACTTTCATCCCGCTATGGGTAACGTGGCTGGTGCTCTCGTTCGTGGTGAACCTGCTGGCCGGCATCGGCGCGCCCCTGGTGGTGGTTGCCATGCATGCCGTGGGCTGGGTATCGCCTGCCACGGAAGCTGCCATCCGCGACAGCTGGTTTACCTGGCTGCTGGCGTTGGTGCTTACCCTGGCGGCTCTTTACCTGGTGGGCCTGCTGGCCAGCCGCGTGGTCGGCAAGCGCTTGATCGGCGCATTCGATGCCGTGCTCAATCGCATCCCGCTGGTGCAGACGATCTACGGCGGCACCAAGAAGCTGATGTCGGTACTGCAGAACCAGCCCGGCGGCCTGCAGCGCGTGGTGCTGGTGGATTTTCCCCGCAACGGGATGAAGGTGGTGGGCTTCGTCACCCGCGTCATGGTGGAGGAACGCACAGGCCGGGAGATCGCCGCGGTGTATATCCCTACCACGCCCAACCCTACCGGCGGCTACCTGGAACTGGTACCCGTGGAAGAGCTTACGCCTACCGACTGGACCATGGACCAGGCGATGGCCTTCATCATCTCCGGCGGCGCCGTGGCGCCGGATATCCTGCCCTCCCGCCTGCCCGTGGACGAGACCTGATGCGCCTTGCCATTTTTGCCGCCGCCCTGCTCTCCACCGTTGCCATGGTTGCCCACGCGTCGGCCCCCACCCTCCCCGCCAGCGGAAAATGGACCACGCCCGCCGAGGCCTCGGCTTTCCGCACCACGCCCGACTATGCCACCACGGTGGATTACCTCCAGCGCCTGGTCGCCGCCGCACCCGGCCGCCTGCAACTGATGTCCTTCGGCACGACGCCCCAGGGCCGGGCGATGGACGTGGTCGTGGCAAGCAATGTCCCTGGCATCACCCCCGCCATCGCCCGCGAACGCCACCTGCCCGTACTGCTGGTGCAGGCCGGCATCCACCCTGGCGAGATCGAGGGCAAGGACGCCGGGCTGATGCTGCTGCGCGACGTCGCCCTTGGCGGCAAATTCGCCGGCGTTTTGGATCATGTAGTGCTGGTGTACATCCCGGTGTTCAGCGTCGACGGCCACGAGCAGTCGAGCCCCTATAACCGCATCAACCAGAACGGCCCCGAATCGATGGGCTTCCGCGGCCAGTCGCAATACCTCAACTTGAACCGCGACTACATCAAGGCCGATGCCCCGGAGATGCTCGCGTGGCTCAAACTCTGGAACGCGTGGCTGCCTGATTTCCTGGTGGACGTGCACACCACCGATGGCGCGGACTACCAGTACGACCTCACCTGGTACACCGAGGATCCCCACAAGCTCGACCCGGGTATCGATGCCTGGCAGCGCGCCACCCTGGCGCGGGTGATGCCGGCCTTCGACCGCATGGGGCATTTGAATTCCCGTTATCTTGAATTCAAGGACGGGCGGGACATCACCAAGGGCCTCGTCAATTTCGGTTCCGGGCCACGCTTCTCCACCGGCTACGCGGCGCTACAGAACCGCCCGGCGCTGCTGATCGAAACCCACATGCTCAAATCGTATGAGGTGCGCGTGCGCGCCACGTACGATCTTCTGGCCCAGTTGCTGCGGGATATTGCCGCGCACCCGGAAGAACTTACCGCCGCCACCACGAAAGCCGATGCCACCACCGTCGCCCGGGCCTCGAACGCGGGGGCCAGCGTGCCGATCACCTTCAAACCGGATCCGGCCACCACCACCAGGGCGTTGAAGGGCTACGCATTCAGCCAGACAAAGAGCGACGTCTCCGGTGACATCTGGGTGCAATACGACCCCACGAAGAAAAAGACCTACCAGATCGAAGACCAGGACGGCCTGCTGCCGGGCATCAGCATCACGCCGCCTGCGGCCTACGCCGTCCCCGCCCAGTGGACGCAGGCCATCGCCCGGCTCGACGCCCATGGCATCACCTACCGCAGGCTCACCGCGCCGCTCACCGTCGATGCCGACGGCTACCAGCTGGACAACCCGGTCTGGGCCTCCAAGCCCTTCGAAGGCCGGCTGATGGTGCAATCGTTCACCCAGGCAACCGTCAAGCGCCATGTGACCCTGCCGGCAGGCTCGGTGATCGTGCCGATGGACCAGCGCGCCGCCAACGTGGCGATCGAACTGCTCGAGCCCCAGGCACCTGACTCGCTCCTGCGCTGGGGTTTCTTCGACGCCACGTTCGAGCCGAAGGAATACGGCGAACCCCGGGTACTGGAGGCCCTGGCCCGCCGGATGATGGCCTCCGATCCAGCCCTCAAAGCTGAATTTGAGAAAAAATTGAACGACGACAAGGCGTTCGCCGCCAGCGCCCGGGCAAGGCTGTTTTTCTTCTTCCAACGCTCGCCCTGGTACACCGTGCAGGGCGTGGGGGCCTATCCCGTGCTGCGGTTGCAGCAGAAACCGGCGTTACCTTCGACACTGTAGGGACCGTGACTTTTTTCCTAGTCTCAACCGTCGCCCCGGCCGCCGGGGTCATTTCCACACAGAGGGACATCCATGACCACCCAGTTCATCAAGCCGCTGGCGCTCGCCGTCAGCCTGGCCCTGGCGGCTACCGCCTGCGGCAAACACGACGATGCCGCCCCCGCCAGCACGCCGGCCCCGTCGCAGAGCGCAGCCAGCGCTTCGACCGCCGCTGCCCCGGCCGCCGCGGCCTCCGCAGCAGGTCCCACGTTCAACATTGCCGACCTCGACACCTCGATCCAGGCCTGCGACGACTTCAACGGCTTCGTGAACTCCAAGTGGATCGCCGCCAACCCGATCCCGAATGACCGCACCCGTTGGGGTGCGTTCGACAAGCTGGCCGAAGCCAGCCTCACCACCCAGCACGAGATCGTCGACGCAGCGGCCAAGAACGCCGACAGCGCGGCCGCCGGTTCAGTGGAGCAGAAGATCGGCTGGCTGTATCACTCGGGCATGGACGAAGCCTCGGTGGACCGCGCCGGCATCGATCCGGCCAAGCCGCAGCTTGAGAAGATCGACGGCCTGAAGTCCCAGGCCGACCTTGTCGACTTCATCAACGACAGCTTCTCGCACGGCGACAACAAAGTGTTCGAGTTCGGCTCCGGCGCGGATTTCAAGAACGCCAAGATGCAGATCGGCTACGTGAACCAGGCGGGCCTTGGCCTGCCCACCAAGGACTACTACAGCAAGCCCGACTACGCCGAGATCCGCAAGCAGTACGTGGCGTACATCGCCAAGACATTGCAGCTGGGCGGTGTGTCCGAAGCCGATGCGCAGAAGCAGGCCGACGCCGTGCTGAAGTTCGAAACGCAGCTGGCCGCAGCCTCCTTGGCCCCGGTCGAACTGCGCAAGCCGGAAAACCAGTACCACTTCGTCTCGGTGAAGGATGCGGACAAGATCACCCCGCACTTCAACTGGGAGAAGTTCTTCGACGCCCAGGGCGTGAAGATCGACAAGGGCTTCTCGGTGTCGCAGCCGAAGTTCTTCGCCGAGTTCGACAAGATGCTCACCGCAACGCCGGTGGACGATTGGCAGGCGTACCTCCGCTTCCATGCCATCGACGACGCCTCGCCGTACCTGTCGAAGAATTTCCAGGACAACAAGTTCGACTTCTACGGCAAGACGCTCGCCGGCCAGCCGGAGCAGAAGCCCCGCTGGAAGCGCGTACTTGCATCGGTCAATTCGTCCATGGGCGAGGCGCTGGGCAAGCTGTACGTCGACAAGGTGTTCCAGCCCGAAGCCAAGGCCCGCGCGCAGGAGCTGGTGGACAACGTGCGCAATGCGCTGAAGGCGCGCATCCAGAACCTCGACTGGATGAGCGATACCACCAAGGCCAAGGCGATCGCCAAGTGGAACACCTTCCTTCCCAAGATCGGCTACCCCGACAAGTGGCGTGAGTGGTCGGGCCTGAACGTCAAGAGCGACGATTACTACGGCAACGTGATGGCCGCGGCGGATTTCAACTACCACTACGACATCGCCAAGATCGGCCAGCCGACCGACCGCAAGGAGTGGGGCATGACCCCGCAGACGGTCAACGCCTACTACAACCCCACCGACAACACGATCAACTTCCCGGCAGCGATCCTGCACCCGCC
>Ga0193717_1002457_pt1 | contig 10724 bp, 8 predicted proteins | sample U2c2metaG_FD_145900 | JGI IMG/M metagenome (GOLD analysis project Ga0193717, IMG submission 145900) | Soil microbial communities from a riparian zone of the East river system, Colorado, United States - U2c2 | ecosystem: Environmental > Terrestrial > Soil > Riparian zone | place: USA: East River...
AGCCTTGTTGGACCGCATCCAGAAGCTGGAGGAGCGTCTCAATGCAGTCGAAAAGGTCATTCCCGGACCCGGAGCAGCGCAGGCTGCTGCCGCAAGTGCGGTTCCTGCGAACGCTTCAGAGTTGGATCGAACAGCGAACGTTGCACCGGGTCCGGGAGTTGAGCCCGGAACCGAGACTGCCGCGGAACCGATCCCCGCGACGAAGCAGGACGACAGCGCCGCAGAAAAGTTCTTCGGCCGTTACACACCGAATTTTGGTTACAAGGTCGCCAACACAGAATACGGCGACATGAATGTCAGCATATACACGTATGCTCGATACCTGAATCAGCGAGGCCTCGCCTCAACCTACACGGACGCGTTCGGCATTACCAAGAGCGTCCAGCAACGTCAGGACTTTCAGCTGAATAAGGTGCAGATCAAGTTCCTCGGTTGGATCATGAGCCCAAAGCTGCGTTACTTCCTCTACGCCTGGACATCCAACGCCAATCAAGGTCTTGGAGCACAAGTGGTGGTAGCGGGAAACCTGAATTACACGTTTAACAAATACATCACCCTGTCGGGTGGGATCAACGGCCTGCCCGGGACGCGGAGCATCGAGGGCAACTTCCCCTTCTGGCTGGGAGTGGACAGCCGCATGATCGCCGACGAGTTCTTCCGTGGCTCGTACACTTCGGGCATTTGGGCCAAGGGCGCAATCACAGACAAGCTCCGGTATCAGGTTATGCTCGGCAACAATCTAAGCACGCTCGGCGTACCCGCTAGCCGGATCAATAATAATTTCAACACCCTGGCGAGTGCACTCATCTGGACGCCCACCACAGGGGAATTCGGAGCGGGCTTTGGCGACTTCGAGGACCATCAAAAGTTGGCCACTCGCCTGGCCTTCCACTACAGCCGGAGCGATGAGAACAAGGAGAGCCAGCCGAACGCGGATCAGTTCGAGAACACTCAACTCCGACTTTCGGATGGCACTGTCATTTTCGCTCCTGACATCTTTGGCCCGGGCGTCACTGTCACCGACGCGCGTTACCAGATGACCAACGTTGACTGGGGTCTCAAGTACAAGGGCTATTCGCTCGAAGGGGCGTACTACATGCGGTGGCTCGACAACTTCGGCGGAGCGGGAACGGAATCAATCGCGCGAATCTTCAATCAGGGCTACCAGGTCGAAGCCTCGGCGATGCTGGTACCAAAGAAGCTTCAGGTCTACGCCGGATATTCGAAAATATTTGGCAAACAGGGCAACCCGTGGGACTTCCGAGCCGGCGTAAACTTTTTCCCATTTGAGAACAGAGTTGTCCGATGGAACACCGAGCTGCTCTATCTAAACAGGTCACCAGTGGGTTACACATCCGTTCCGTTTGCGCTGGGAGGCAAAGGTTGGGTCTTCCACTCAACCTGGGAGTTGGCGTTTTGAGCCGGCTTCCAATCAAGCTTGTTCTAATCGTGTTTCTAGAGTTCGATCAACAAGTTGTGCAGTGCGACTTGAGGGACAGTCTTCGGTCCTAGGGGGACCAAAGTTTATAGAAACAGTACCTTAGAAAAACCTCTTCGCTCCAGCGGAGCGAGATATTTGCTTTGCTTTACAGAACATTGCGCTCCTAAGGAGCGCGGGACGCAAATTTCGCACGTGAGCTATAAACATTTGGCCGCTCTGCGGCCAGGGCCTTTGGCATCTTGTTGTCGCAATTTTAGAGAGAGAACAGTAGGCAAGATTATGGACCAGCGAGGTTTCAACATCACGAGTTCTCGTTTGGCGCTGATTTTGTTGGTCTGCCTTGTGCTGTTGACGTCGTCGATGTCAGCGGCGGGCCAGTCGCAATCCGGCGCGGCGCAACCGAATGATTACCTCTTCAACGACTCGCACTTCCATCTGACTAATTACATTCAAGAAGGCATCGACATTCACGACTTCCTGAAGATCATGGGGAACAAAACCGGACGGGTGGCGCTCTTTGGCATACCACTGCAGCAACAGTGGTCCTATCGCGTCGACGCCGATCGCGCCCCTACTTATTACATGAATTCTGACGCTCCCCTCTATTACTATTCCTTTACTGACGCGTGGATCGCGATGGCCTATAAGTCTCTGTCGAAGGAAGAGCAGGCGCGTTTTGATCCGATGATCACCGGTTTCAATCCGACAGATATGTACGCCGCAGATCATATTCGCCGCGTGCTGCAAACATTCCCCGGCGTCTTCTCAGGTATTGGAGAGTTCACGATTCATAAAGAGTTTGTCTCTGCGAAAGTCGCCGGAGGGGTCACCAGTCTCCTGGATCCGGCCCTCGACAGGCTTATCGACTTTGCCGGAGAAGTGGGTCTGGTGGTGCTAATTCACAGCGACATCGATACACCGTTTGCGAAAGAGGGATCAGCACCTGCGTACTTTGATCAGATGAAGGCCCTGCTTAAACGGCATCCGAAGGCCACAATCATCTGGGCGCATTCGGGGATGGGCCGGATCATTCGACCCGTGAAGGATCACGGTGCCGTCATAGAGCAAATACTCAAGGACCCAGGGTTCAATCACGTGTATCTCGATATTTCGTGGGATGAAGTTGCGAAGTATTTTGTCGCCACGCCCGCATCAACGAAGATCGCAGCCGAATTCATAAATCGGTATCCGGATCGTTTCCTTTTCGGCACAGACGAAGTCGCGCCAGCTAACCAGGAGAAGTACCTCAAGGTCTATAACCAGTATGCGCCCATGTGGAAACTGCTGGACAAGGAAACAAGTGAGAAAGTGCGCAAAGGAAACTACGAGCGGATCTTCGACGCAGCCAGACTTAAGGTGAGAGCCTGGGAGAATCTGCACGCCGGTCGACCGTAGTCAAGTGTAGCTTTGCAAAAAAACAGTACTGTCATGTTTTCAAAATCTAGTTGCTCATGGCGAGCTCGAGGCAAACGATCTACGAAATGTCACTAAATAATTCGTGTTGGTTCGTGTGATTTCGTGGATCGTCCTTTCTAAGACTCGGGAAAGAAAAGGGGATTATGCCGAAGGTGCACCTCAGGCAGATTCACTAAAACTTTACCGCTCTTTCACGCATCTGCCGCCTGAGTTCCTTATAGTCGCAACTGCGCAACACTTCGTCACACATATTGAGAGACCGATCTTCGGCACAAAAACCATGACTACAAAACTCCACGGATCAACCTTCAACAAGCCGTCAGCGCTTCTTGTCTTCAGTGACCTTGCAGTGTTTGCGCAGTCCGGACAGGACCAGCAGCCTATTTCCGCGTCGACTTCTGGCGCTCAACAGGATCCGAAGCCTCCTTCCGCGCCGGTTACTGCGGCGGAGGACGCGCCAACGATTCCGAATGATCAATTGGACGCGCTGGTGGCTCCGATTGCGCTCTATCCGGATCCGCTGTTGAGCCAGGTGCTGGTGGCTTCTACTTATCCGCTCGAGCTAATCCAGTTGCAGCAGTACCTGGATAAGACAGCGGGTTTTCTGAGCGAGAAGGCTGTGACGGAGGGCGTCCAAAAGGAGGACTGGGACCCGAGCGTTCAAGCTATGGCCGTATTGCCGAGCGTAGTTAAGCGGCTGGCGGAGAACATTAAATGGACCACAGACCTGGGAAACGCATTTCTGGCTCAGCAGACTGGCGTTATGGACGCAGTGCAACGCATGCGCACGAAAGCAAAGGACGCTGGAAAGCTGCAATCCAATGAGCAGATGAAGGTCGAAACAAAAGAGGTCGAGAGCAAAACCGTCGTGGTGATTGAGCAGTCCAGACCGGAAGTGGTGTACGTGCCGTCTTACAATCCGACTGTGATTTGGGGAGCGATGTACTACCCCTATCCGCCCTTTTACGGAGGATATTACGGTGGTGCCGGCATATGGTACGGCTCCGGCATCGCGATCGGTGTTGCCTGGGGTGGAGGCTGGGGATGGGGCTGCGGATGGGGCGGCAACAATATCAATATCAACGTAAACAACAACTTTGTACGGCACTACAACAACACGAATATCAACCGATCTGGAAATCGGATGAATAGCGGTAACTGGCAGCACAACCCACAACATCGCGGTGGCGCTCCCTACTCAAATAGGGCGACTGCAAATCGGTTTGGCGGCGCGGCGCGGGGAGATTCGATGTCCACCCGTCAGGCGGCTGTGCGTCAGAATCTCGGTCAGTCCCGCGGCGGCGGAGCACGCGCTGGCACTTTGGACCGCAGCAGTTTTGGGATTGGCAACCGGGACCTGAGCAATGTGGGAGGCAACCGCGGAAACTTTGGAGCCAACCGGGGCAATTTCGGTGGGGGCGGCGGCGGCTTTGGCGGGGACCGTATTGGCAGTAGAGACATTTCAAGAAGCCCCAGTCAACGGAACACCGGATCCTTTGGAGGTAGCGGGTCTTTTGGCGGTGGCGCCGCCCGGGCAAGTAGCTCACGAGGTGCTTCCAGTATGCGAGGTGGGGGCTACGGTGGTCGTGGGGGTGGTGGCTTCAGCGGCGGCGGAATGCGAGGGGGCGGCGGAATGCGGGGCGGCGGTCGCCGGCGGTAGCCGAAGAAATGTTTGAGGAAAAATCGATGAAAGCTGCACCAAACAATCTGGTCGCCTCAAGGATTCTTTTGCTTGCGTTCACGATTCGTTGGCAGCAGGACTGTCAGAATTGACAGTTACCAGGGCTCTTTACAAACTTTAAGATGGCTTTACTTATTTTTGGGAGTGTGGCGAACGCTAAACAAGAGGATCTTAGCGAAGAGGGCTGCGTGGCTCAAGAAACCGGACTCTTACTGGTTTATTGACCACAGCGATTATTGACCACAACGTAGAAACTTGAAGGAGAAAATTGAAATGAGAAACAGAAAATCAATCGCGGTAGTGGCTCTGGCTTTTGTGATAACTCTGATCACCGCAGTCGGGTCCTCGGCGCAAAGCGCAAGCAATGCTCGGCCCGTACAGGTTCCGCAAGGTGAGAAGCAGAAGATTCAGGGCGTCGTCAGTATTCGCGCGGGCGATTCGTTCAAAGTCCGCGACCCGGGCGGCGCGGAAACTACGGTGCTCTTGACCGGCGACACTAAGGTCAGTTCCCACAGCAGAGGTCTGAGGGGCAAACAGGCTTACCCGGTAACCTACATCATGCGAGGTCTGCGTTTGCAAGCTGAGGGTCGAGGAGATGCTGAGGGCAATCTGGTAGCCGATTGGGTCAGGTTTGATGAGCAGGACCTGCGATCTGCTCAGGCTCTGGAGCAAACAGATGAACTCGCCAATGAAAACCAGGCGAGGCTTACTGCCGCTGAACAGGCCGCTCGCGAGGCGGCGGACGAAGCGCGCCGGATGGCGGGACAAATTGCGGAAAATACGGCTCTCGCCAATGACGCCCGAGCCAGGGCCGATGCGGCACAAGCCCAGGCAGATGCGGCTTATAAGGCTGCGGCGTTGGCCAACAATCGAATCAACGGACTCGATGATTACGAGCAGGTTCGCACCATCCCGGTTCTCTTCAAAGTAAACAGCAGCGTCATTAACGCCGCCGCCAAACAGACGATGGATGAAGCGGCAGCTTGGGCCAAGGGAGAGAAGGCCAAGGGCAATGCGAACGGTTGGCTGGTTGAAGTCGTGGGATTCGCGGATACAACCGGCAAGTCAGCGCGAAACCGCGCCCTAAGCGAACGACGCGCCAAGGCCGTAATTCAATACCTGGTTGGCGTGCATAATTTGGATCTGCGACGGCTGGTTCAACCCTTTGGATATGGTGATTCCAAGCCTGTCGCCGATAACAAAACTGCAGCCGGGCGGGCAAAAAATCGGCGAGTCGAGATCAGGATTTTGCAAAACAAGGGAATCGCACAGACTTCTGAATAGGAGGGGCCTAAGAGAGAGCTCTTCAGCGCCAGAGGGCAACATATCGGTTGAGCTGCCGCAGTTAGCGAATCGCTGATTGCGGCAGCGTCGTTTCTGCTCATCGTGACGACGGAGCACGGGTCACTACTGTCCCAACGTTAGTCGAATAGCAATGAGCACTCAACTACTGAACAGGAAGCGGTAGCGACCTGGCCGTCTCGTAGCACTCAAGCACACGAGGTTAGAGCGGTGGCATCATCAGCAAAACTCAACCATCAAGATGAGCAGTTGAGTCTGTGGCAACGGCCAGGTCGCTACCGCTTCCTGTTCTGTAGTTGAGTGCTCTAGTCAGAGGACCCAGGCGCCACAACAAATGGTAGCGACCCAAGACACAAACAATGAGCCGAGCAACGTTGGGAATGAGCACTCAACTACTGAACAGGAAGCGGTAGCGACCTGGCCGTCTCGTAGCACTCAAGCACACGAGGTTAGAGCCGTGGCATCATTAGCAAAACTCAACATCAAGATGAGCAGTTGAGTCTGTGGCAACGGCCAGGTCGCTACCGCTTCCTGTTCTGTAGTTGAGTGCTCTAGTCAGAGGACCCAGGCGCCACAGCAAATGGTAGCGACCCAAGATACAAACAATGAGCCGAGGCTTGTCATCGGATGACCCAGCTTGCCTTGCTGAAGAGACTTCAGGTCACCGACGACTAGCTCTGCTCGCCCTCGCCGACTGGTTCCGCGCTAGTTCTTATGTTGGCTATGTTCCCGGGACGCACTTCAAACTCTACGTAGACGGGCTTTTCGTTTCGCAGGATGTCAAGAACCTGAGGGTAGTCTTCCGCCAGGTAGTGACATGAGATGTAGCCGGATGCTCTCTGAGTATCGGCGACTGGCATCGTCGTCGTGCTGTGATGAAAGTACGCTGCGCCAATGAGACCATCACTGTCATTTCGGAAACCGATTATAGCTCGGTAGGGATACCCGGCGGCATTCTTACCCCCGGCATAATAAGCTACGTCGTATTTCTTTATCTCTATGATTGCCATGACGGGAACTTTCCCACGTCTTAGGTTGTATGCGCAAGGCTGCCAAAATCATGGTTCCCAAACGGGTTGGTGCCACCTGTTGGCATCGAGTGTGGATGATCGTTCAAAGTGGTTCGAGGACGGCTTGCTGAAGCCAATTCGGAATCGGAATGGATGCGGTAAAATGGACCGAACGTTTTCCACGTGTGCGGATCAAAACACCGGTAATGGGCCAGCTCATACGGCTGTGCCAGCATCCGCATAGGCCAGTTACCTTTCGTTCGATTGTGGAAAAGAGAGTCGCCACAAGATCTCGCTGCTGCGTCAGCTGCGGCTGATTGATACTAATTTCTCGCTGCATAATCCCTCCGATTCGTGCCTCACAAACTTTGGCCGCCGGCCTGTGGTCAGAATTTCGCGCAATTGAAAGTAGGTTCCTTTGGTGTTACCACGACTGCTGGTCAGGCAGCTTTTGTCCGAGAGAGGGTACGAAGGTGACAAGCTTTCTTCCGCTGCTGGAGTCGTCATCGCCGGCGCGGAATTGCTTCTTGGAACCGGGAACGCTCGGGCTGTCGTAATTGAAGGTCGGTTTCGGACTGACGAACTGGCTGGTCCCAGAAACGAAGTTGTTGTGCAACTTGAAGGCGCTTGCCGACAACATCGGACTTGTGGTTCGGGTGACGTTGTTAACGGGCGAGCGGTTAGCCGTGGTAACTCGCAACTTCGCGGCAGCGATCAACTCGGTGTTGGAAGCAATCGTTTGCTCGATGGCTTGTGTGTCAACCGAACCTTGCATGTCTCGGCTGGACTGATCCAACTGAGCCTGCGCAAAGGACGGGACTGCTGCGGCCAACAAGGCGATTGCGGCGATTGATAAACTCGAGATTGTTTTGTGGCGGGTCATCGTTTTGGTCTCCTTCAAAATTTTCTGCAACCTGCTATGGCGGGAGAATACCAAGCAGATAGGCCGTTGAAAATTGTACGTTGGTGCCAACGCCTTGTACTTTGGTGCAGGTACCTGTGCTGACTTTCTGCAGCTATTAGAAGCCGGATTGGGCCCGATGTCCGACATGGTTGAAGCATGTCGGACATTCAGGGTCCGCTTTTCTCACTTGTCGCTAAATGCAGGATTTTAGGGCGAGGTTAAACCTGGAGTGAACTCAAGTAAGCGTCAGGGCCTCGACCGAATGGATGGTGTTGAGAAGCAAGTCGATGCTGAACGGCTTGTCGAAAAAACCGACCGCCCCAGCTTTCAGCGCCCGCTCGCGTGTCTGCTCGCTGGCTTGTCCAGAGATGAAGATGATGGGAATTCCCTGTCCGGTGTCGTTTAGTTGCTGCTGCAATTCCAGGCCGCTCATTCCGGGCAAGTCCACGTCCAGAACCAGGCAGGCAGAATCGTGAAGTCGTTCCGAATCCAGGAACTCCTCAGCGGAAGTGAAGACCGCGACTTGCAGCCCGGCTGCTCCAATAATGCGCGCCAGCATTCGGCCCATCGACCGGTCATCATCTATCACTGAGACCAAGTTGTTTGTGGCCGCACCTGCCGGCTCGCCTGTATGGTTCCCCAAAGACATTTCTCCCCCAACGATCTGAGCCAGAGCTCTTCCGGCTTTCACTATACAAGTTGGAAGGGGATGTAAGAATTGTACGAGGGTTCAGGCGCTATTGTACCAAAGTACAATATGACTCAACTCTGGGGCACTGCAATCCCCAATTTGTCGGCCATGCGGACCAGGTCGGCCACTGAGTCGGCCTGCATCTTCTGCACCATCTGTCCGCGGTGCGCCTTGATTGTGCGTTCAGTCGTGCCCAACTTTAGAGCGATCTGCTTGTTGAGTGAACCGGCTGTGACCAGTGCGAGGACCTCGCGCTCGCGAGCGGTAAGCGATTCGTAACGTCTCCGTAACTCGGAGACCTCATCGCGTCGTTGCCGGGCTTCGCGATCGAGGCTGATACCTTCCTTAACCGAGTCGAGCAGATCCTGATTGCGGAACGGCTTGGAAAAAAAACCGACCGCTCCGGCTTTCATCGCCTCAACCGTCATCGGTATGTCACCGTGTCCGGTGATGAAGACGATGGGAAGCTGGTGGCCCGCTTCGGCCAATTCACGCTGTAAGTCGAGACCACTTAATCCGGGCATCTGCACGTCGAGCACCAGGCACGCTGGACCATCCGGCGGCCGAACCTTCAGAAACTCCTCCGCCGAAGTGTAGGAAATCGCCTTCAAACCGACCGTGCCGACTAATCGGGCAAGGAAGGTGCGGAATGATGGATCGTCATCAACAATTATTACGACTGGCGCTGGTTCCGTCATGGACCTCCTTTGGTCGCGGCCGGAAGGGCAAACTTGAACAGCGCCCCGGGTTCCTGGGTTGGTTCGATCCACAGCCGTCCTCCATGAGCTTCGACAATCGACCTGCTGATCGCTAACCCCATTCCCATTCCCGAAGACTTAGTTGTGTGGAAAGGTTTGAATAGCTGCTCAGCATCTTCTACTTTTATTCCGGGGCCGCAGTCGCGCACTGCAGTTACTACCTCGCCACTCTCTGAGCCCCAGATCCGCACCGTTAACTCGGGCCGTCTCTCTTTCAGCTTGGTCATGGCCTCTATGCCGTTCATTACCAGGTTAAGCAACACCTGCTGCAATTGCACACGGTCGCCTTTGACCATCGGCAGTCCGACCTCCAAGTCGCACAGGAGTCCGACTTGCCTTCTGTTCGCCTCGTGGCTCACCAAATCCAGCACCTCCCGCGCGACCTCACTGACATCGAGTGGCACTCTCTCAGGCGCTTTCTTCTTCACCAGTGATCGAATGCGGGCAATAACCTCACTCGCGCGACGCCCGTCGCTCGCGATGTCTTCGAGAGCCTCGCGCAGCTGCGCGAGGTCCGGCTGGGTATCTCTGAGCCACTGAAGACAGATGTCCGCGTTGCCGACAATGGCGCCGAGCGGTTGGTTGACCTCATGAGCGATTGAGGCGGCCAGCTCGCCCATTGTCGTTACTCGGGAAACGTGCGCGAGTTCGGCCTGGGTCCGACGTAACTGCTCCTCCGATCGCTTGCGTTCGATCGCCAGATCCAATTGAGCAGCAACCGCAGTGATCACCTTGACCAGGCGCTCATCCTCATCCCGCGGCTCTCTCATGAAGAACTCGATGACCGCGATCACCTTTTCACCAGAGAGAATCGGCAGTGCCAAAGCAGCCTTGAGGCCAGACTCTCGCGCTAAGACAGCGCGCGGGAAGTTGGTATCAAGCGTGACGTCTTTCACCCATGCTGCCTGCTTCGAACGCCAGACGCGTCCCGGTAGACCCACTCCCGATGGGTACCTCGAATTTACTGAACCCCACCGGAATTCTTCCAGCGCAGCATCTGCGGTGAACCATGCTGGGCTGCACTCAAGAACAGTTCCGTCCTGCCCAGGCAGCCAGGCTTGACCGAGCACCCAACCGGTCCTCTCGCACACTCGGGAAAGCACGACCTCGATTGCGGAAAAAAGATCCGGGGCCATGGCTACCTCTATCGTGATTGCCTGTAACAAGCTCACCTGCTCTTCGGCCCGTCGACGCTCGGTGATGTCGTTCGACACGGACAGGAGGCAACGCTGCCCGCCGATCTCTACCATCAGCGAGGACAGCAGCACGACTCGGGACGCGCCGGCCTTGGTACGGATATTGGCTTCCAGGTCGCGAACCACTCCACGATCCCTGACTCGCTGAATCAGTTCGGTTCGCGTCAAGGGCATCTCCCAGATGTGATCAACCGAGGTCCGGCCAATAAGCTCCGGACGTGCGTAACCGCTCAACTCGACAAAGCTATCGTTGACTTCAATGATGCGACCTTCGTCGAGCGTCGCGATCGACATTGGGTGCGGATTGGCATTGAAAGCCTTTGCA
>Ga0193717_1002458_pt1 | contig 10722 bp, 8 predicted proteins | sample U2c2metaG_FD_145900 | JGI IMG/M metagenome (GOLD analysis project Ga0193717, IMG submission 145900) | Soil microbial communities from a riparian zone of the East river system, Colorado, United States - U2c2 | ecosystem: Environmental > Terrestrial > Soil > Riparian zone | place: USA: East River...
CTCCCTCGTGCTGCAGCTGCGCTCTCTGACCGACGACGACGTGCGTGAACTCGTCCGCAGGGCGATCGCCGACGAGCGTGGTCTCGGCGGCACGGTCACCCTCGAACAGGACGCCGAGGACCACGTCGTCCGCCTCGCGGCGGGCGACGCCCGGCGCGCCCTGACCGCGCTGGAGGCGGCCGCCGACTCGGCGGCGGCCACCAATGACGGCGCGATCGACCTCGCCACCGTGGAGTCCACGGTCGACAAGGCGGCGGTCCGCTACGACCGTCAGGGCGACCAGCACTACGACGTGATCAGCGCGTTCATCAAGTCGATCCGCGGCTCCGACGTCGATGCCGCGCTGCACTACCTCGCGCGGATGATCGAGGCCGGTGAAGACCCGAGGTTCATCGCGCGCCGTCTGGTGATCCACGCGACCGAGGACGTCGGCATGGCCGACCCGACCGCGCTCCAGACCGCGACGGCCGCCGCGGCGGCCGTGCAGCTGATCGGGCTGCCGGAGTGCGCGCTCCATCTCGCCCACGCCACCGTGCACCTCGCGACCGCGCCGAAGTCGAACGCGGTCACCACCGCGATCACCCAGGCCATGGCCGACGTCCGGCAGGGTGCGGTCGGCCCCGTGCCGGCCCACCTGCGCGACGGCCACTACACGGGCGCGAAGAAGCTCGGCAACGCCACCGGCTACCGCTACCCGCACAACGTGCCGGAAGGCGTGCTCGAGCAGCAGTACCCGCCGGACGAGCTGGTGGGCCGTGACTACTACCAACCAACGCAGCGCGGCGCGGAGCGGGCGCTCGCCGAGCGGGTGCCCAAGCTGCGCAGAGCTATCCGGGGAGACAAGTGAAGGTCGGTTTCTGGTACGCGCTCATCGACGACGGCATCCACCCCGTCGACCTCGGCAAGGGCCTGGAGGAGCGCGGTTTCGAGGCGTTGTTCGTCGGCGAGCACACGAACCTGCCGGTGCACGACGACCAACCGATGCCCACCGAGGACCAGGCCCGCACCCATCCGAGGATGGTCGACCCGCTGACCACGCTCGCCGTCGTCGCGGGCGCCACGGAACGACTCACGCTCGGCACCTCGGTCCTGCTCGCCGCGCAGCACGAGCCGATCGTCACCGCCAAGGCCATCGCCAGCCTCGACACGTTCTCCGGCGGTCGCGTGGTCATCGGCGTCGGCGCGGGCTGGCACGACGGAGAGCTGCGCGCCCACGGCGTCGACCCGCGCCAGAAGGTCGCGGTGCTGCGCGAGCACATGCTGGCCATGCGGGAGATCTGGACGAAGGACGAGGCCGAGTTCCACGGCGACCACGTCGACTTCCCGCCGCTCTACTCGTGGCCGAAGCCGCCGTCCGGCCCGGTCGTCCTCGTCGGCGGCGGACTGCGGCCGGCATGGCGCAAGATCGCCGAGTACGCCGACGGCTGGCTGCCGATCTACCCCGGCGAGCCGGGGCCACTCGTGGCCGACCTCGCCGACCTGCGCGGGCGCGCCGCCGACCTCGGCCGCACCGAGGTGCCGGTGACCGTGATGAACCCGCCGCCGGACGAGCGAGTGCTCGACACCCTCGCAGAGGCGGGCGTCGAGCGGGTCCTGCTCGAGCTGCCGAGGGCGGACCGCGACACCACGTTGCGCACTCTCGATCAACACGCCGGCCTGCTGGCGTGAGCCGAACAGGCCACTGTCGGGGTAGCGCGGTAACCTGACCCGCATCCCAGACCCCGGTATTCAAGGAGGGCTCGTGTCGGCAGGGGAGCTCGCCGCACTCATCGCGGCCGGCGCGTTCGTGCTGCTCGTTCTGCTGCTCGCGATCCCGTTGATCAAACTCGGACGCACGCTCGACGAGGCGACGATCGCGCTCAACAAGGCGTACACGAACACCGACCCGATCTTCAGCGAGGCCAACACCACGCTGACGCGCGTCAACTCGCAGCTCGAGCGGGTCGACGGCATCACCGCGAACACGCAGGCCGTCACCGGCAACGTGTCCGCGCTGACCTCGGTGTTCACCGCGACGCTCGGCGGGCCGCTCGTCAAGACGGCGGCGTTGTCCTACGGCGTCAGCAAGGCGCTCAGGGCCCGCCGCAAGGCGAAGGCCGACGCGGACGGCAAGCACGCGCGGCGCGGGAAGCGCAGGGGGGCCAAGTAGTGCGACGCCTATTTTGGCTTGGGGTCGGCGTTGCCACCGGCGTAGCGTTGTCGAAGAAGGCACGGGAGACGGCTCGTCAGGCCACCCCGGCCGGCCTCGCCGGGAACCTCGGCGAGGCGATGCGTGAGCTCGCCGGCGCGATCGGCTCCTTCGGGGCCGATGTCCGTGCTGGCATGGTCGAACGTGAAGAGGAGTTGTCCGAGGTGGTGGAGCAGCGGTCTGGAGTGAGTCCGATGGCCCGCCATGCCCTCGGTGTCCGGGACGGCGCGCGCCCGCTGCGGCCCAGCCGTCCTGCCGACGCGCGAGCTCGCCGGGCGGGCAGCTGACCCCGCGCGTTCGCGCGCGGCGCGGCGCTGTCCGCCTTGGCCGGACTCCCCGTCGTTTCGACACCTCAAGGACACATCGTGCAGACACACGAGATCAGCAAGCGATTCCTGGACCACTTCACCAGCAGCGGGCACACACTGGTGCCCAGTGCCTCACTCATCCTCGACGACCCGAACCTGCTGTTCGTCAACGCGGGGATGGTGCAGTTCAAGCCCTACTTCCTCGGTGCGGAACCGCCGCCGTACCCGCGCGCGACCAGCGTGCAGAAGTGCGTGCGCACCGGCGACATCGACGAGGTCGGCAAGACCACCCGGCACAACACGTTCTTCCAGATGGCGGGCAACTTCTCCTTCGGTGACTACTTCAAGGAAGGTGCGATCGAGCACGCCTGGAAGCTGATCACCGACAGTCGGTCCGACGGCGGCTACGGCTTCGACCCCGGCCGCATCTGGGTGACGGTCTACAAGACCGACGACGAGGCGATCGAGCTGTGGCGCAAGATCGCCGGGCTGCCCGACGAGCGCATCCAGCGGCGCGGCGGCGACGACAACTACTGGGACATGGGCGTGCCCGGTCCCGGTGGCCCGTGCTCGGAGATCTACTACGACCGCGGCGCGGCGTTCGGCGCGTCCGGCGGTCCGGTCGCGGACGAGGACCGCTACCTCGAGATCTGGAACCTCGTCTTCATGCAGGACGAGCGCGGCGAGCTGTCCCCGAAGAAGGACCACCCGCCCATCGGTGAGCTGCCCGCGAAGAACATCGACACCGGGCTCGGGATAGAGCGTGTCGCGTTCCTCCTGCAGGAAGTGGAGAACGTCTACGAGACGGACCTGGTCCGTCCGGTGATCACCAAGGCGGAGGAGATGTCCGGGCGGCGTTACGGCGCCAACCACATCGACGACATCCGCTTCCGGGTGCTCGCGGACCACGCGCGGAGCGGCGTCATGCTGATCGGCGACGGCGTCACGCCGAGCAACGAGGCGCGCGGCTACGTGCTGCGCCGTCTGCTGCGCCGGATCGTCCGCTCGGTGCGGCTGCTCGGCGTCAACGAGCCGGTGCTGCCGGAGTTCGCGGCGGTCGTGCGCGACACCATGGGCCCGGCCTACCCCGAACTGGTCAGCCAGTTCGACCGCATCGAGTCGGTGGTGCGCCAGGAGGAGGAGACCTTCCTGACCACGCTGGCGAGCGGCTCGAAGATCTTCGACCTCGCGGCGACCGAGACCAAGGAGTCCGGCGGCAAGGTCCTCTCCGGCGACCAGGCGTTCCAGTTGCACGACACGTACGGCTTCCCGATCGACCTGACGCTGGAGATGGCGTCCGAGCAGGGCCTCAAGGTCGACGAGGACGGCTTCCGCCGCCTCATGGGCGAGCAGCGCGACCGTTCCAAGCAGGACGCGGCGCAGCGCAAGGTCGGGCACGGCGACGGCGGCGCGTACCGGTCGATCCTCGACAAGCACGGCATCACCGACTTCCTCGGCTACCGCGATCTGTCGATTGAGGCGACGGTCGTCGGCCTGCTGTCCCACGGCCAGTCCGCGGTGTCGGCCGGCGAGGGCGCGGAGGTCGAGGTCATCCTCGATCGCACCCCGTTCTACGCGGAGGGCGGCGGCCAGCTCGCGGACACCGGCAAGATCGTCGGCGACGGGGTCGTGGTCGAGGTGGCGGACGTGCAGTCGCCGGTCGCGGGCCTGAACGTGCACCGGGGCAAGGTTCTCTCCGGCGAGCTGATGATCGACTCGACGGTCCAGGCGGAGGTCGACCCGAACCGGCGGCGCGCGGTGTCGCGCTCGCACTCGGCGACCCACCTGGTGCACGCGGGCGTACGGCGCGCGCTCGGCACGCAGGCGGCGCAGGCCGGCTCGCTGAACGCGCCGGGCCGGCTGCGGTTCGACTTCACCTCACCTGGCGGCGCGGTGCCGCCCAGCGTGATCGCGGACGTCGAGGACGAGGTCAACGACGTCCTGCTGAACGACTACGAGGTGCGTTCCGAGGTCGTCAGCCTCGACGAGGCGCGCAAGTCGGGCGCGATCGCGTTCTTCGGCGAGAAGTACGGCGAGAAGGTCCGCGTCATCACCATCGGCGACTACTCGAAGGAGCTGTGCGGCGGCACGCACGTGCACCGTTCCGGCGAGATCGGCGTGGTCAAGCTGCTGTCCGAGGCGTCGATCGGCGCCGGCGTGCGGCGGGTCGAGGCGCTGGTCGGGCTGGACGCGTTCCGCTTCCTCGCGCGGGAGCACGTGCTGGTCGGACAGCTCGCGGAGCAGTTCAAGGTGCGCCCGGACGAGCTGCCGGAGCGGATCGGACAGACCGTCGAGCGGCTGCGCACGGCGGAGAAGGAGCTCGAGCGGCTGCGCGGCGCGCAGCTGCTGTCGTCGGCCGGCACGCTCGCGGACGCGGCGGAGGACGTGCGTGGCACCGCCCTGGTCGCGGTCGCGACGCCGGACGGCATCGGTGGCAACGACCTGCGGTCCCTCGCGTCCGAGGTGCGCAACCGGCTCGGCGCGCGGCCTGGTGTCGTGGCGTTGTTCTCGGCCGACGGCCAGAAGGTCAACTTCGTCGTCGCGACCACCTCGGCGGCGCGCGACGCGGGCCTCGCGGCGGGCAAGCTGGTGCCGGCGTTCGCGCCCGCGATCGGCGGCCGTGGCGGTGGCAAGCCGGACCTCGCGCAGGGCGGCGGCGGCAACGCGGCCGGTGTGCCGGAGGCGGTGTCCGCGCTGCGCAAGGCCATCGACGTCGCAGCCGAGGTCGGCTAGTGACCGGACCTGACCGGCCGGGCCCCGACGATCCGGGGCCTGGCCGCAGGCTCGGTGTCGACGTCGGATCTGTACGGGTCGGGGTCGCGATCAGTGATCCCGGTCCGGTTCTCGCGACGCCACTCGTTACGCTGTCCCGCGACGAACGCTCCAACAGCGATCTGGATCGCCTCGCGGAGCTCGTTGTCGAGCACGAGGTGGTCGAAGTGGTGGTCGGTTTACCCAGGACCCTTGCCGCGGAGCACGGCAAGGCGGCAGCGATCGCGTCAACGTATGCGCGACGGCTGGCGAGTCGCGTGCGACCGGTTCCGGTCAGGTTGGCGGACGAACGCTTGACCACGGTGACCGCTACCAGGATGCTCAGCGATCGCGGTGTTCGGGGAAAGCGGCAACGGGCGGTGGTCGACCAGGCGGCGGCCGTCGAGATCTTGCAGGCCTGGCTGGACGGGCGGGCGCGGCAAGTGCCTCCGGAGGCGCAGGAACGATGACCCACGACGATGATCTGGATCTGTTCTCCGACGCGCGGACGGAGCGACAGCGCCCGGTGCGGCCCGACCGCGCCCGGCGCAGGCCACCACCGCCGAAGAAGAAGCGCAAGGCAGTGCTGTGGATCAGCATGGCCGTGGTGCTGGCGCTCATCGGGCTCGGCGGCTACCTCGGGCTCAAGCAGATCATGGGCATCGGCGACTTCGAGGACTTCGCAGGTCAGGGCGAGGGTGACGTCGTCGTCGAGGTGCACGACGGCGACTCGACGGGCGACATCGCGGCCACACTGACCGACGCGGGGGTGGTGGCCAGCTCGCGCGCGTTCGTCGCGGCCGCGGAGACCAACGCCGACGTGCGCGCCGTGCAGCCCGGCTACTACGTGATGAAAACCAAGGCCTCCGGCGCGGCCGCGGTCAGCCGGCTCGTCGACCCCAAGGTCCGGGTCGGGAACCTGCAGATCAGGCCGGGCAGCCAGCTCGAGAACGTGACCAAGGGCGACGGCAGCGTCGCCAAGGGCATCGTCGCGTTGCTCGCGGACGCGTCGTGCGCCGAGCTGAACGGCAAGAGCACCTGTGTGCCGGTGGAGCAGCTCGCGGAGGTCGCGAAGACCGGCGACCTCGTCAAGCTCGGGGTGCCCGAGTGGGCGATCCCGGACGCCGGCAAGGCCGAGCCGCATCGTCGGCTGGAGGGCATGGTCATGCCCGGCGTGTACGACGTCAAGCCGGGCGCGACGCCGGAGGAGCTGTGGAAGCAGCTGCTCACCGAGTCCGCGACACAGATGCAGGCGCTGGGCCTGCCGACGATCGCCGACGACACGGGGTACACGCCCTACCAGGTCCTGGTCATGGCGTCGCTGGTCGAGCGCGAGGCGATCGGCAAGGACTTCGGCAAGGTCGCCAGGGTGACGTACAACCGGCTCAGGGAGTCGATGAAGCTCCAGTACGACTCCACCATCAACTACGTGCTGGACCGCCCTGCCATCCGCACGAACGAGTCGGACCGGGACAAGGTCGGGCCGTACAACACCTACGACAACACCGGCCTGCCGCCGACGCCGATCTCCTCGCCGAGCGAGGACGCGCTCAAGGCCGCGGTGACGCCGGAGGAAGGCCCGTGGCTCTTCTTCGTGCGTTGCCAGACGGACGGCACGTCGTGCTTCGCGGTCACCAGCGAGGAACACGACCAGAACGTGGACCTGGCAGGCCAGAACGGTGCCTACTGAGCCACGTCGTGCCGCGGTGGTCGGCAAGCCGGTGGCGCACTCGCTGTCGCCGGTGCTGCACGGTGCCGCGTACGAGGCGCTTGGATTGACGGGGTGGACGTACTCGCGGGTCGAGGCGTCCGAGTCGGAGCTGGCGGCGCTGGTGGCGTCCCTCGACGAGTCGTGGGTCGGGCTGTCGGTGACGATGCCGGGCAAGCGTGCCGCGCTGGAGCTCGCTTCGTCGGCGACCGAGCGGGCGACGGCGGTCGGCGCGGCGAACACCCTGGTGCGGCAGGCGTCCGGCTGGACGGCGGACTGCACCGACGTGGACGGGGTGGTCGGCGCGTTGCGCGCGGCCGGCTTCACCTCCGGTTCGCACGGCCTGGTGCTGGGCGCCGGTGGCACGGCGTGCGCGGCGCTCGCGGGTCTGGCCGAGCTGGGCCTCACGTCGGCGACGGTCGTGGTCCGCGACCCGGCGCGCGCTGCGGACGCGACGCGCTGCGGGACAGCCGTCGGGCTGACCGTGTCGGTGACGAGCTGGGCCTCGGCATCGTTCGCGGCGTTGGCGTCGGCAGCGGACGTGCTGGTGAACACGACACCGCCGGCCGCGGTCTCGGCGGAAGTGCCGTTCCTGGCGCGGGCCGGCTGCGTGCTGGACGTGATCTACCACCCGTGGCCGACGCCGCTGGCGGAGGCGGTCACCGCGGCCGGCGGCCGGTTGGCGACGGGCCTGGACATGCTGCTGCACCAGGCGTTCGGCCAGGTCGAGCAGTTCACCGGGCGGCCGGCGCCGCAGGAGGTCATGCGGTCCGCGCTGCGCGAGGCCACCGGCGGGATCCTGCCGTTGCCGCTGGTACCCCATGGATGAGGAAGCCCTTCGCGCGGTCACCATCGGCGAGCTGACGCCGTACGCGGCGCCGGTCGTCATCGAGGACTACAACCCGGCGTGGCCGCTGTGGTTCGACGAGGAGCGCGCGCGGATCGAGGCGGCGCTCGGTCCGGTGGCGTTGTCGGTGGCGCACACGGGTTCGACGTCGGTGCCGGGGTTGCCGGCGAAACCGATCATCGACGTGTTGCTGCAGGTCGACGACTCCGCGGACGAGTCGTACGTGCCGGCGCTGGCGGCGGCGGGGTTCGAGCTGCGGATCCGTGAGCCGGAATGGTTGGAGCATCGGGTACTCCGTCGCCGTGGCGAGCCGCACGACGTCAACCTGCACGTGTTCTCGCCACGGTACGCGGCGGCGGAGATCGAGCGGATGCTGGGTTTCCGGGACTGGCTCCGCGCGCACGAGGATGACCGAGACCGTTACGCGGCAACGAAACGTGAACTGTCCACACGGGACTGGAAGTATGTGCAGGACTACGCCGATGCGAAAACCGAGGTCATAGAAGAGATTCTGGCGAAGGCGCGCGGCTGACCAACCCGAGCGAGAGTCCCATTCGCCCGCCTTCCTTCTTGTCTTGTCGTCGATTGCGCGCGACCGTGGACCCATGCACCCCATCCCCATCCTCGCCACCGCGGGTTTCTTCCTCGGCCTGCTCGGTCACCAGCTGCTGTCCCGCCTTCGTCGGGGCGCGATCGTCCACAAAGGATGGTGCGCCGGCGGAGTTGCGATCCTGTGGTCGATCGCCGCGTGGCGGGTGGCCGACGGTCACCTGTCGTGGTGGTGGCTACCGATCCCGTTGGTGGCGGCGTGGTTCGCGGTGCTGTTGACGGTGGTGGACCTGAAGCACCGGCGGCTGCCCAACGCGCTCACGCTGTCGGCGTACCCGGCAACGGCCGCAACTATCGCGGCGGCGACCACACAGGCGGGTTGGCCACTGGCGAAAGGCGCCCTGATGGGCGCGGCCGCGCTGGCCACCCTGTACCTGGCGGTCCACACGGTGGCCCCACAAGCAATGGGCGCGGGCGACGTCAAGTTGTCGGGCAGCCAGGGCGCGATACTCGGCGCCGTCGGCTGGCCCGCGGTGCTGGTAGGCGCAACCTTGTCGGCGTTGCTGACGCTTGCCCTGAGGGTGGTGGCCCCCAAACACGCGGCAACCACGTGGCGAACCGGCATCCCCCACGGCCCAGGCCTGCTGGCGGCGACCTACCTGATCGCCACCTTCGCGGTAACCCCAACACCCCCTTGACCTCGCCGGACCCAACCCATGGGGCTGGCGGCAGCACGGCCGAGGCGGCCACCGCATCCCACGCAGTCTCGCCGATGGCCGGACGCACTCGCGGTCCCATCGACTCAGCACTCCGAGTGGGCGCGTTCGCCGAGGTTCGCCACCTCTGGTCAGGTAACTCACGGTCGGCACCGGCGCTTCCGCCTTCGCTGCGGCTGGATCGGCCCGCGCCGTTCGGTCGCGCCACTCTGCACGTCCTTGTGGCCAGGTGACCTTCGATACGACGCCTCGTCTCAGCCCTTCGCTGCACGATCGCGGCTTGTTCCGTTCCCGCTTCACGCCCGGTCCGCTGGCGGGCGGTCGCTCTGTCCTGTTGTTCGCCGCGGTTCGCCAACTCCGATGGCAGGTGGCTCCAGGCAGCAATCGGCGCCGCCGCCTCCGCGGCGACACTCCGCGCACCCTTGGTGCCAGCTGGCCTTCGACGCGAGGCCTCGCAACACCCCTTCGACGCACGACCGCAGCCGTCGTTGTGCACCCCCCGCGAAGCGGCTCTCACAACCACCACAACTCAGCACGCCAGCGTCAGGCGAGGTCGGAGGACATGACAGGATCAGTGGGTGTTGCGTTGGATCACCGCTGGGGAGTCGCACGGGCCCGCTCTCGTCGCTGTGCTTGAGGGCATGGTGGCGGGCGTCGAGGTCACCACCACCGACCTCAACGAGCAGCTCGCTCGTCGTCGTCTGGGCTTTGGGCGTAGCCCGCGTATGGGGTTCGAGACGGACAAGGTCGAGTTCCTCGGCGGGTTGCGCCACGGGCTGACGCAGGGCGGCCCCATCGCGGTGCGGATCGACAACGCCGAGTGGCCGAAGTGGGAGCAGGTCATGTCCCCCGACCCGGTGGACGCCGACGTGCTGGCCGGTCTGGCCCGCAACGAGCCGTTGACCCGTCCGCGCCCCGGGCACGCCGACCTCGCCGGCATGCAGAAGTTCGGCTTCGACGACGCCCGCCCGGTGCTCGAACGCGCCAGCGCCAGGGAGACGGCCGCCCGGACCGCCCTCGGCACCGTGGCGCGCGCCTTCCTGCGCCAACTGCTGGGCGTCGAGATCATCAGCCACGTCGTCTCGATCGGTGGGGCCGAGGCGCCCGACGGCCCGCCGCCGGGGCCTGGCGACCTCGCGGCCGTCGACGCCAGCCCGGTTCGTGCGTTCGATCCCGCGGGCACCGACGCCATGGTCGCCGAGATCGAGGCGGTCAAGGAAGCCGGTGACACGGTGGGGGGTGTCATCGAGGTGATCGCCTACGGGCTGCCGCCCGGCCTCGGCTCTCATGTCCACTGGGACCGGCGCCTCGACGCCCGCCTCGCCGCCGCGCTCATGGGCGTCCAGGCCATGAAGGGCGTCGAGATCGGCGACGGTTTCACCACCGCCCGCCGCTGGGGCAGCAAGGCCCACGACGAGATTGACCCGGCGCACCCCGGCGTGACCCGCCGCACCAACCGCGCGGGCGGCCTCGAAGGTGGCATCACCAACGGCGAACCACTGCGCACGCGGGTCGCGATGAAGCCGATCTCCACGGTCCCGCGCGCACTGTCCACAATCGACACGTCGACGGGCGAGGCGGCCGTCGCGATCCACCAGCGGTCCGACGTGTGCGCGGTGCCGCGCGCGGGTGTGGTGCTCGAGTCGGTGGTCGGG
>Ga0193717_1002459_pt1 | contig 10722 bp, 5 predicted proteins | sample U2c2metaG_FD_145900 | JGI IMG/M metagenome (GOLD analysis project Ga0193717, IMG submission 145900) | Soil microbial communities from a riparian zone of the East river system, Colorado, United States - U2c2 | ecosystem: Environmental > Terrestrial > Soil > Riparian zone | place: USA: East River...
CCTTTCAACGCAGCATAAGCCGTAAGCTCCCGGACATCAAAATCCGGGTAAGGAGTAACAAAGTCAAACACATTTTCCTTCCAGTTTCCAAACCAGTCTTCCCAACCCACATTCCATCCCTCAACCAGCACCCCACCCAGATGACTGGCAGCCGCAAAATCAATATATCGTTTGACGTTCGCCGTATTGCCTCCATGCCGGCCATTAGGGATCAGCGCACCTGTAACCACACCACTCCCAGCCACCCCCGAAGCCAAAACGCTATCCGCATAGTCAGAATAGCTCCAGGTACTTTTCCCAGTCTGCATCTCCCACCATACGCCCACAAACTTCATCGGATGGATCCAGTCCGTACTCGCCAGTTTCGAAGGTTCATTCAGATTCAGGATCAGCTTCGAAGCAAGGATCTCTGTCGCCTTGTCACTGACGATCACCGTCCGCCAGGGCGTCGCAAAAGGAGCATGCAGATAAGCCTTGTTACCCACCGCATCCGGCACCAACTCGGCCGACAACACGAACTTCGAACGATCCACGTGCAACTGCATGGCAGGATAACCGATCAGCGCCGCCTCATGAATATTCAAATACAGGCCGTCTGCCGATTTCATCATCAGCGGCGTCTGCACCGACTGTGGATCAGGCGCAACCCTAACCGCTATATCCGTAGAAGCCGCAACCAGCGCAGCATTGTCTATCTGGCTTAAAGCCGATGTCGTATAGGGATATTCGTTCGTATCATAGTCGCCCGGGATCCACCACGTCTTGTGATCGCCCGCCAGACTGAACTGCGTCTGCTCATCCGTCACAACAAAGTATTTCAGATCCGGCTGTTTGGGAAATACATACCGAAACCCAACCCCATCCTCAAACACCCGAAAGACGATATCCAGCCACCGCACCGGTGTCCCCCCCTTTTGTAAATGAACCGTCAATTCCTCATAGTGATTGCGGATCTCCTTCACCTCACCCCATACCGGCTCCCAATTCGCATCCACCGACTTCCGCTCCACACCCTTCCAGCTAAAGCCCTTGTAAAAAGTGCTGTCTTCCTTCAATACAAACCCCAGCCGCGACGACAAAACCAATGGCTTATCACCAAAACTCACAGCATACACCGGAGTCCCCGCCCCATCCAATCCCACCGTCAGTTTGACCTTCCCCAGCTGAACAGTCTCCCGGCCTCCTCCGCCACCCTGAGCCTTTACAAAACAAAAACAAAGCAATAAGCAAAAGCAAGCAATAACCTTGTACGGTAACATATAAAGCAGTTTTCTCAAATAAAGATATGTGTATTAAATACACTATCCAATTAATACCCTGGGTTCTGCTGCGCCGATGATATCTTCGCATTCGCATTCGTCTCAAGCAACGGGATCGGCCATGCATAAGACTTGTCCGGGAAACTCAGCGTACTCGTCGCCATATCCTTCACATAGAACGCCGCTTCAGACTTCCCCAAATGCCAGCGGCATACATCCTGCCACCAATGCCCCTCATTGAACAATTCCGCCCAACGCTCATAATACAAAGGGCTATTCCCCAGCACCGCATCCCCCGCAGCAGCCGCACTCGTAGCACTCGTCAGCGACGCATAGTCCACCGCGGAAGGCGCATCCACAGGCAGACCATAAGCCCTGCGTTTGATCTTGTTGATATATTCAAGCCCCGTCGCAGGATCAGCCGTATTGATGGAAGCCTCCGCATACAACAGGTATACATCAGCGAGCCGCAACAAATAGATATTCGCCCCATCGGCCTGACCGCCCGGAACATTATTCACATTACAGTAGATTGGCGCGTACTTCCGGAAGCTCCACTTGTAAACAGTCGCATCAGGCGCCCCCGCCGGCCGAGACACTGGCACAAATCCCGTCGTAGGTATTGTCCCCGGTGTATACCCCGCCGCCGGACTATTGATAGCCGAGTCCACCCAGGGCTGCAAAGCATTTACAAAAAGACGCGGGTCAGCCGTCTGATTGGTCCGTACCGCAAGCGAGCTTGCCTTATACGCAGGATCCATGATCTTCGCAGGATTGGACGGCGACTCTTTCTGCCCTGAATTAAAGGCAGGATTAGGCACCAGCGTATAAGGCGGCAGCGGGAAACCAAAGCGCAGCACATTCTTATCGTGGATCTGCTCGTTCCCATAACCCAATGCGATCGCATCGTCTTCCTTTCCATCCGTTCCCAATACCCAGGGACTCCAGATAAGCCCATTGATGCTCGTCGAGTTCGGCGCCCCGCCATAGACGCCGTAGTTTCCCTGTGCAGAGTAGTCGATATTCAGCTCGAACAAGGATTCTTCATTGTATTCATTGGCGCTGATGCCGGTAAAGGCATCTTTATATTTGGAAAAAGGCATCAGCGATTTACCACTGTTCTTTATCACGTCAAGCAATACCTGTTTTGCGTTCACATAGTCTTTTGTAAACACATAAGCCTTGCCCAACAAACCTTTTGCAGCCCACTCACTCGCCCGGCCCAGTTCATTACCCTTCCATACCTGCCCATGCAGCAGATTTATCGCCTGGTTAAGATCGCTTTCGATCAACGTCCACACCTGCTTTATCGTAGCACGCGGCACCTGTGAGCCGGTCAGCGAAGTAGATAGGACCGTGTCGATCGGCACACCCAGCCCTGCGCCGCCGCCGGGCACATTGTCCTGCCCAAACAAAGTCTCCAGCGTGAAATAATAATAGGCACGCAGGACATACGCCTGACCACGGATAAGCCCTACCGTTCCCTCGTCCCCGGCATGAGAATATTTGGTCATATAGACGTCCGTAGCCTGAAGAGTCATATTGGCGTTCTTGATCCCGGCATAACAAACCTGCCATACCCCCAAAGCATAAGAGTTGGTATTCGTAAATTCCGTCTTACACATTTCTGTCCAGCCCGCATCATACCCGCCATCGTCGGCCGTATGGGTACAATTGGCCATCGCCTTCGGCAGGTAGTTAAAGCCGAACATATTGGCGTCCCGCATCGCGGAATAAGCCGTCGCCAGTACGCTGTTCAACCCGTCGATGGTATTGGGATACGTGGTCAGCGAATAAAGATTGGTAGGGATTACCTGCTTGGGGTCCTTTGAGCACCCTGTCACAAGCAATAGCACAGGAATTATAATTAAAAAGATTTTCTTATACATGATAATAAGTTTTAAAAATTCAAATCAATACCGGCCGAGTAAATACGATTCTGCGGATACTGCGGCACCCCATCAAGCCCCCTCGTCGTCACCCCAACAGAGTTGCCTACATACCCACTCATGTTGGCACGCGAAAAAGAGCTTCCAACCTCAGGGTCCAGACCCGAATATTTCGTGATCGTAAAAAGATTATTCGCCATCACAAAGATCCTCGCACCCTTGACCTTCACCTTCTCCAGCAAGGAATTCGAAAAATTATAACCTAGCTGCAGGTTCTTCAGCTTCAGATAGCTGCCGCTCTCGACAAAATAGCTATTCACCTTGCTGTAGTTGCCATTGGGATCATAGCTGAAAGTCCCATCCGGTTTTATGAAACCCATCCTCGGCTGTGAAGTCAGTCCGTTACTCCCAAAATAAGAGTCCTTCAAAGCCGCAGTGGTGACGTTCGCATCGCTGACAAAAGGATACTGTTCATACGCCTTTACACCATTGAACAGGTCTACACCCGCTACGCCATTAAAGAGCAGCGCGGCATCAAAGCCTTTGTAGTTGAGCCGGATATTGATCCCATAGACCAGTTTTGGATTGGGATTGCCGATGACCTGCTGATCAGCCGTGCTCAGCGTAGTGCCATTCTTCGAGTCATGAGCAAAGATAAGATCGCCGGCATGAGCTCCCGGTTGCGCACTGGCCGCAGCCTCGGCATCGGTCTTAAACATCCCTGTTACCCTGTAGCCATAGAATGATCCAAAAGGAAGACCGTTCTTCGTGATCGTTATCGGTTGATTCGCCATCACCCCATATCCCTCATTCCCGTTGTTGTAGTAGTTGTAACCATCGTACAACGCATCCGTTGCAATGCCATCCAGGTTGGTCACCTTGTTCTTGTTGAATCCGGCTGTGACACTCACATCATAACCGAAGTCCCCCACCTTGTCTTTATATCCCAACAGGACATCAACCCCCTTGCTGCTCACACTCCCGATATTGGCAAAGAACGGCGCCGAATAACCCGAATTGGGCGGCAGAGGCAAGGCATACAACATGTCCTTCGTCGTCTTATTATACCACTCCACGCTGAAATAGACCTTCCCCTTCAGCAGCTCTCCGTCCAGCCCGATATTCGTTTCCTTGACCGTTTCCCAGTGCAGGTTCGGATTGGGAATAGTATTGATCGAAGTGCCGATATACAACGGTGCACCCGGCGCAAAATTGGCGGCATTCACAGACGTGTTGCCAAAACCCGCTACACCCGAATATGGACCATAAAATGAGGCAAACTGGTATGGAGGTATATTGCTGTTCCCCAGTGTACCATAGCTGCCCCGAAGTTTCAGCTGGTTGATGGTCGGTTGTAAAGACTGGAAGAAAGCTTCGTCACTGATATTCCAGCCCGCTGACGCCGCGGTAAACGTTCCCCGCTGTTTGTTTGGACCAAACACCGTAAAGTTTGCATCCTGCCGGATCGATCCCGACAAATAATACCTGCTGTCGAAACTATAGTTGATCCGCCCAAACTCCGATTTTATAAGACTGTTCGGATCGTATGAACCCGTGGCCGACGTTGTCGACTGTGAGGTCGTGATGATCGAAAAGTCCGGCAGACCATTCGCAGATACCGTCGTATTCAGATTATTATACCGCGCCGAGATCTCCTCATACCCCGCCACCGCGGTTATATGATGTTTCCCGAATTCCTGGTCATAGGTCAGCACAAAATTGCTCAGCAGCTGGCCATTCTGAATATACATCTTGTTCAATGCGTTCGTCGAATTCACCACCGCCCCGAAATTAAACGGCGCCTGGTAATAATCCTGTGTTTCCTGGAAATACGAATACCCCAGCGTCGTCCTGAAATTGAGATGCAGCGGCAGTTTTACCTCACCATAGATATTCCCCTGAAAATTATTCTGAACATCCGAAGCAGTCGCGGAATACGCAGCCCCGACCGGGTTTGGCGCACCGAACTGAATGCCATAGCCGGGAGGGACCGTGCCCCAGGTGCCATCCCCGTTCTTGATGGGGATCACGGGCGATGTACGGAATGGAGCGTTATGCAACTGAGCCTCAGCCCCGACAAGCGGTGCGGTCTTACGCTGCGAAAAAGAGATCTGCTCGCCTACTTTGAAAATATTACCCAGCTTGTAATCGGTATTGATCCTCGCCCCGCCTATATTGGAATAGTTGCGGATAAAGATGCCTTTCTGCGCATTGTAAAAACCGGATAACAGATAATTGACGGCCGGAGACGCCCCCGAGATCGAAAGATTATAGTTCTGTTCATAGGCATTGCCATACAAGGCATGGACCCAATCGGTATTGGCCAGCGTATCCGTATGTGCCGCATTCTTGAAATAAGAAGGGTTGATGACATTCTGGAGTTTAATATAGTCGGCCTTGCCCAGCAGGTTGTCGACTAGCTTCGGCTTGGTAATGCCATAACGCGCATTGAAGTTTATCGTTGGCTTCGTCCCCGACCCTTTCTTGGTCGTGATCAGAATAACCCCGCCCGCTGCAGCAGATCCGTAAATGGCGGCAGCACTCGCATCCTTCAAAATGTCCACCGTCGCCACGTCCTGGATATTGATATTGTCTCCCGGTACCCGCACCCCGTCGACGATATACAGCGGAGCCGGCTGATGCAGCGAAGAAAGACCCCGGATAATGATAGTGGGTGTCGAAGCGCCCGGCTGCCCCGAGTTATTGATGACCTCCACCCCGGCAGCCCTTCCCTGCAAGGCCGCAGTAAGACTGGTAACAGGCTGATCCTTGATGGCAGCACCTTTTACAGAGGCTACAGCGCCCGTCACATCCTTCCGCTTCTGCGTTCCATACCCCACAACAACTACTTCGTCCATGGCAGAATGCCCGGGTAGCATAGCTATCCGAAAGTCGGAGCCACTCTTTAAGCTCACCTCCTGCGTTTCGTAACCAACATAGGAGATCTGTAAGGCCCCTGCATTTGCGGGAACAGACAGGCTGAACCTGCCCGCTGCGTCAGAGTTGACACCATGTGAGCTACCCTTGACTTTTATGGTCGCTCCCGACAAAGGACCACCCTTATCATCTGACACCGTTCCTGTGACGGTTTTATTCTGAGCCCTGGCGAATGGAAATAAAAGGAGAAGGAAAATGCATAGAAGCATTCCGCTCAGCAATCGTTGCTTAGTCATAAACAGTTAATTGTTATGTTAAGGAATAGAAGATTATCGCATATGGCCTTCAAAGGAAAAAACTAGCGGAGCGGAATGCAATTTATATTCGGTTAGTATAAGAAATATACCCCAGGATCACCAAAATCATAAACGCAAGATGATGATAATCAATTTCTTGAAATCACATTAAATAAATTAAAATATAATTGACTTGTAGTTCGTTGGAGGGGATTTCAAATGTGTACAAAGGACATAATAACGGTTATCCGTGTTTGAAGATCTTATCGATCAGGAGGTTGAGCACCTCCAAAAAAACAAGAGTAATAATGATCCATTCCAGGAAAGTACTATTGCGATATTGAAGCAGGTCCTTAAAAAGTTCGAGGTTCTCCTTGATGATCTCCAGACCTTCCCGGATATCCCTGAACCTTTCCTGCAGATCAAAAGTCCGCTTGAGACCAAGGTCTATCCGGTTGAGATCCTCATCCTCCCAGGTCTCAGGAGGGCTATCGAAAATATAGAGATTTTCCGCAATACGGTTTTTCAGATTCAGGGTCTTGCCAATATACATCTTCAGATCGCGCCCTGACATGTCCATCCGCCCTTTCTGCTCCAGTCGCAGCGTATGATTATTTGTTTCTTCCTGTAGCAGGTTGGTCTGCTCCAAAAAATAATCCAGTGCAACTGATTGACTGACATTCAACATGATCAGTCTCAGAACTTCGATATCCGGCTTTAGGATCTCTATCTTATTATATCCAAACTTGTTCTCCCGGGCATTCGTCTCTACTTCAAATTCCTCACTCAGCTTTAGCTCGAACACATTCCGGCAATAGGGGGCTATCCTCTTCAAAAACTCGTCTGTCCGCACCTCGTCGCAATTCAAAAAACAGACTACTCCATATTTAAAGATGTATACAAATGTCTCCTCCCCCATCTTGTAAAACAATTCGTCGGCATCATAATGATAGATACCTTCCTTATAGGCCGCTCTGAATGCCTTGACATCGATACTGTCTGCAATCTGGTAAGATATAACGTGCAGCATACACCCAATTTAATCGATTTTCAGCAAACCGGACGATCAATGTATCAAAACCGGACAATTCCCTAACCAGCGCATAAGTATTGCGTTGCAGGTCAATTGCATCGCATTCCGGCATATCTTTGGATATCTACGCTTTACAACTTAATCTTGTCATGTCTAAATTATTTGGTCCGGCACTGCTAATGCTTTTTTGCCTCGGCGCGACAGCGCAAAAATCTGCTCAACAACCCCCGGCAAAACAAGCCATTAGCAACCTTGAAAGAGACATTCCCGGTTTGCTGCAGCAGGCAGACGTGCCCGGCCTCTCCATCGCCCTTATCCATGACGGCAAAATAGTCTGGACCGGCGCGTTTGGCATTGCCAATGCAAAAACAAAAAAACCAGTCACCAAATCCACCGTCTTTGAAGCCGCCTCTTTAAGCAAACCCGTCTTTGCCTACGGTGTTATGAAACTGGTGGATAAAGGCATGCTCAACCTCGACACACCCTTGAATAAATACCTTGGTAATAATTATGATGTGATCAATGATAACCGCATAAATCTCATCACCGCCAGACACGTTCTTAGCCATACCTCCGGTTTTCCCAATTGGCGGGGAAATGACGACTCAAAAGACTTACGCATCCATTTTACCCCCGGTGAAAAATGGAGTTATTCCGGCGAAGGCATGGTCTATCTTTCAAAAGTGGTGGAAAAGATCACGGGCATCGCCTTCGAGGATTATATGCAGCAGGAGGTCCTCCGTCCGCTGGGCATGACATCCAGCAGTTATATCTGGCAGGATCGCTATGATACACTGAAGGCATACCGCCACGACATCCTTGGTGAGTTTACCGGCAGGAACCAGCCCGAAGACCTCCACGCCGCCCGCGCACAGGACAGTCACGACTCCACCGGTGCAAGTCACCCCTCCACCCCTGTCCGCGAAACCGGCAATGCCGCTGCCAGCCTCGTCACAACCGCCGAAGACTATGCCCGCTTCATCATAGCCGTTATGGATGGCAAAGGCCTAAAAAAATCTACCTGGGAGCAAATGCTCACCCCCCAAGTCAGGGTCACTCCAAAATACCCGCCCATCGCTTGGGGCCTTGGCTTGGGACTGGAAACTATGGACGAAGGAAAATACTTCTGGCACTGGGGCGACAATGGAGATTCAAAGGCATATGTTACTGCCTTCCTCCCGAAAAAAGACGCCGTTGTCTACTTTGCAGACGGCTCCAACGGACTTGCCTTTACAAAAGAGATCCTGGCGGACGCCCTCGGCGGCGGTGATCATCCAGCCGTTAACAACCTGGATTACGAACGATACAATTCCCCTTCCCGCTTACTGCTCAAAGCCGTCCTCGCTAAAGGCGCAACGCCCGCTCTCAGCGAATACAAACAACTACGCATTCAGGACAGCGCACAGCGGATAAACGAAGACAAAATGAATACAATGGGCTATACCCTGATGAGTAAACAGCACCTCAAAGACGCCATCGAGGTATTCAGACAAAACACCGAAGATTTCCCCAACTCCTGGAATGTGTGGGACAGCCTGGCTGAAGCCTATGCCAACAACGGCGAAAAAGACCTGGCTATAAAGGATTATGAAAAATCTATTCAACTAAACCCCGATAATAAGAATGGTATCAAAAAGCTCGAGAAACTTAAACAATGATGCCGGTCCGACAATCAAAACACAACAGATCCTTCTGCACCTTATAGGTTGTGTCGTTTTCTTATCCTTACCCTTACTCTTCTCCCCGGAATCCCTAAGCCTTCACTCCTACTTAACCAACCCGCCCACCCAGCGTGACATCATCGCTTACATGCTGGTGCTCGGCGTCTTCTACTCCAATTTCTACCTTCTTATACCCCGCCTTTACTTCCGGCGTAAATATGCATTCTATATCCTGACCAATATCCTTACCTTCATCCTTATCACCGAAATACCCGACCTCCTCATCCGTCAACCCGATCGCCCCCCTTTTCCACCACCCGGACCTTCTTTCCGCCCCAACTCCCCCAATCTCTTTCGCGACTTCGCCCAACACCTCTTCCTGTTTCTGGTCGTCCTCTTCCTGGCCCTCCTGCTCAAGATCCGCAACCGCTTGAAACAGGCCGAAGCGGAAAAACTCCACGCCGAGCTCGCCTACCTCAAAGCTCAGGTCAATCCACACTTTCTCTTTAATACCCTCAACAGCATTTATTCCCTGGCCCTCGAAAAATCCGACCGCACCCCCGATGCCATCGTCAAATTATCCTCACTGATGCGTTATGTCCTGCTTGAGACCAGCCGGGAGAAGGTGCCTCTCGAACAGGAGATCACCTACCTCTCCGATTACATCCAACTGCAACAAACCCGCTTCGAAGGCAGTAGTTTCGTCGACTTCTCTATCTCCGGCCAGCCGGAAGGAAAAAGCATCGCCCCCCTTTTACTCATACCGTTTATCGAAAACGCCTTTAAGCACGGCGTCAACCCCGAAGAGCCTTCCCCTATCCTCATTCGTATCGACATCATAGAAGATCAGCTTATTCTGCTGGTAACCAATAAAAAACTGGCCTCCCCCCAACCAACTCCCATTCCCAGCGGCCTGGGTATTAAAAACACCCGTTTACGTCTACAGCTTCTCTATCCGGCGCGATTTATCTTAAACATCGACGACGGAACAAAAGATTTCTCCGTTTCCCTAACTTTGAAGCTGACATGATAAAGGCCATCGCCATAGACGACGAAGCACCAGCACTAAAAATAATCTCCAATTTCTGCGATCGGACAGAAGGCGTCCGCCTTGAACAAACGTTTCTTGCGCCGGCCGAAGCCCTTCGCTACCTCCAATCCACTTCCGTCGACCTTATCTTTCTCGACATCCAGATGCCCTCCCTCTCAGGGCTCGAACTCTACAGATCCATCGGCACAGGAACCCTGGCCATCTTCACAACGGCCTATAGCGAGTATGCAATAGAAGGCTTCAACCTCAATGCCGTCGACTACCTGCTAAAGCCTTTTACCCTTCAACGATTCCAGCAAGCAGTAGCCAAAGCCACCGAATACCTCTCCTTCCGCGCCTCGATCTCCAACCCCAACCTGGTTTCCCCCTCCAATCAAACCTCACCCCCCCGCACCGAAACCCTCATCATCCGCGCAGACTATAGCCTCATCCGTATCCCCGTCGCCGACATCCTCTTCATCGAAGCCGCAGACGACTACCTCAAGATCCACCGCGAAAACAAAAGCCCCTTCCTCGCCCGCATGACAATGAAAAGCATTCTCGAAATGCTCCCCTCCGACCAATTCATCCGCACCCATCGCTCCTATATCGTATCCATCCCCCATATCGACAACGTCCGCAACAAAACCATCTCCCTCGCCGGACAGGAGATCCCC
>Ga0193717_1002461_pt1 | contig 10715 bp, 11 predicted proteins | sample U2c2metaG_FD_145900 | JGI IMG/M metagenome (GOLD analysis project Ga0193717, IMG submission 145900) | Soil microbial communities from a riparian zone of the East river system, Colorado, United States - U2c2 | ecosystem: Environmental > Terrestrial > Soil > Riparian zone | place: USA: East River...
TTTGATTGCCGCGAACGAGGTGATCCCGCCGGTCGCCACGCCGATCGCGGCAATCAAAACAGCGAGCGATGCGGACGACATGATCTGCGCACGTTCGTAGTGGCCGGTGCGCGACAGATAGCAGGCCGTCAGAATCGGCGTTGCAAGCCAGGCATAGAACAGGATTTCAAGCGGGCTGGGCACGCCGCTCAGCGCCAGATGGATCGGCAGCGCGGTCAGCGCCACCAATCCGCCGATGAAACGCGGCGCAATGAATGCCCGATGGCGCGCCGCAGTCAGCGGATCGAGCCGCGCCGAGGGATGCACCAACGAGTCGAGATAGAGGCGGATTTGCGCGAACACGCTCACGTCACTTAAAGACACGCCCGACGGGACGCGCTCCCCACATGCGCGGATCGTGTCAGAGGGCGCTTAAACGAACGCTAAGGGAACGCGGCGCCGGAGCCTGCGCGGCGCCGATACCGGCTAATACCGAAGCAACGGGGTTGGTTTCGTCCCGAATGGTGAACGGTCGGTTGCCGAATGAAGGCGGCACGGGGGCAGACCGCGCACCGCACGAACGCAAGATGCGCCCGTCTGTCGCATGGCTTCGTTTGGTGCGAGGCGGGGCGCCGCGGCGAGCACGAGAAATGCGCACGCGCGCCGGCATCATTTTCTTAACGATGAAAGTCGTTCAAATTTTAGGAAAACTCGTCGAAAACTTGCCTCGAACATGCGCAAAATCGACAGCACTGAACGAACGCCGCCTTCAAAGGCCTCTGCTAGCGTCTCCTCAACCGCGGTGAAAACGCCGTGGAGGACACAGGGCAGAGTCATGTTCTTTCTTGTTCGTGCGGCGTTCTGGCTCAGCATCGTCATCGTGCTGCTGCCGACGCCGGAGTCCGCGAAGCTCCCGGAGGCAGGGATCGGCGCCGCGCAGGCCGTCACTGCGGCATCCGCCACCGTCTCCGACATGAGCCAGTTCTGCACACGCCAGCCCGAAGCCTGTCAGGTCGGCTCGCAGGCGCTCACCTATTTCGGACACAAGGCACAGGCGAGCGCGAAGTGGGTCTACGAGAAGTTCACCTCGAAGACCGAGCCGCCGGGAGCGGCGGCGCCCGCGAAGGCGCTCGCCGAGGCCGATTCGCAGAACACCTTGACGCAGGCCGACACGGCGCCGGCGTGGCGCGGCACGCAGCAGCGCCAGGCCGACGCTCGGCGCTCGCAATAGCCGGAACCCGCTGAAAATCGGGCTATACCCCGCCCCGCCGCACGCCTATATCCTCGGCGTGCAACGGCGCGAGGCCCATGAGTAACGCGGCGACGATCGACGATATCATCGAGAATTTCGCCCTGCTCGACGAGTGGGATGATCGTTATCGCTATGTGATCGAGCTTGGGCGCATGCTTGCACCCTTGCCCGAAGAGCTGCGCAACGAGGCGAACAAGGTGCAGGGGTGCGCCAGCCAGGTCTGGCTCGGCACCAGTGTGAAGCCGAATGGTGCGAGCGGGCCGACGCTTTCGTTCGTCGGCGACAGCGATGCGCATATCGTGCGCGGGCTGATCGCGATCCTGTTCGCGCTCTATTCGGGCAAGCCCGCGCCGGAGATTCTCAAGACCGATGCGGTCGAGCTGTTCAACCGGCTGGGTTTGCGCGAACACCTGACGCCGCAGCGCTCGAACGGCTTCCGCTCCATGGTCGAGCGCATCCGGTCGGATGCGCGCGCCGCGCTGGAGCACGCGGCTTAGGTCTCAACAACGAATTCGCTGTCGGCATCGAGCCAGGTTCGGATCGGCGCACGCGCACGGCCGCGCGCCTGTTCGGCAAGGCCGTAATGGCGCGCCAGACGATCGAGCGCGAGTTGCACCACGACCTTGCCGCAACGCGGCGGCCAGCGCCGGTCGCGCTCGATGTCTTCCAGACCCTTGAGGAAACAGCAGACATCGAGAAGCAGCCCGGCGAATTCCGGCCCGACCGCGTCAAGCGCGCCGCGCAACCGCTGGCGCGCCGCGACCGCTGCGTCGGTGAAGGTGCCGCTTCCAGCCTGCCCGCGCCGGCCTTGCGCCACCGAAGGGTCCCAGTTGGACGTGACGCGCGGGGTCATCTGCGCGCGCGTGAAATCGCCGCGCAGCCGCTCGCCCGCCTGGAACTGCACCGGCTCAATCAGCGGCCGACCGTCGCGCCCTTTGCGCCGCGCAAGCCAGGCCAGCGGGCTTTCCGCCTCATCGACCAGAACATCGGCAGGGCCGTCGGCGGTTGCGATAAGCCGGCGCGCGAGGCTCAGGTGTTGCGCGCGAAACGGATCGATCGTGTCATCGGGGACGATCTTCTTGCTCACGACACGGCTCCGAACGTCGCATCGACATTGCGGCGCAAGGCGTGCTCGAGCTCGGCGAGCGCCGTATCGAGCCCCCTGTCGGCGCGCCGGTCCTCGATCCGCCGGCACGCATGGGCCGCAGTCGTGCGGTCGCGCCCGAACGCACGGCCAACCTCGGTAAAGCTGAGGCCGAACGCCACATGGGCGAGATACATCGCGCTCTGGCGCGCCAGCGCGACGGACGCACGTCGCCGCGTGCTGGCCCGCAATTCGCCGAGCGGGACGGTGAATGCGGCGGCGACCGCAGCATCAATGATGTCGCGGGCGCGCCGAGGCGGCTCGCAAAACCGGACCGCCGTGGGGTTTGTTTGCCTTCCTTCCAACGCACCCAAGCTGGCCATGAATTCCTCCGGGTAGGACCTATTACCTCGGCATCATGCACCAACCCCGGGTTGGCGGGGATAACTTATTTCTCTTTTCTCGATACCCTGTTCATAACAAGAACCCTGTCCTAAGGTAAGGAAGGTCTATCAACTTGAAAATAAAGATATTTTCGTCAGCCTTGCGCTGATGGAACTATTTTGGGATCAAATTCTGACATGCGCGAAAGCCGCCGCGGGCCGGCGCGGCGCTCAAGCAAAACCAGGTCCAGGCAGGCTATTTCGAGCGGCGGCGGCGCTGCTGGCCGAGGCCCATCTGCTTGGCGAGCTGGGAGCGCGCGGCGGCGTAATTCGGCGCAACCATCGGGTAATCGGGCGGCAGACCCCACTTCTCGCGGTAGGCCTCCGGCGTCATGTTGTACTGCGTGCGCAGGTGCCGCTTCAGCGATTTGAACTTCTTTCCGTCCTCGAGACAGACGAGATGATCCGGCGTGATCGATTTCTTGACCGATACGGCCGGCTTGAGCGGTTCGGGCTGGGCATCGCTCTGGCCAACCGAAACCCGCATCAACGCCGAATGCACCTGACTGATCAGGCTCGGAATCTCGCCCGCCGAAACCGAATTGTTACTGACATACGCCGATACGATGTCGGCCGTGAGTTCGATGAAGCTGCCGCTCGGGTTGTCGTTCATGGGCCCAGCGTTCCTGTCACGAGGTGAACTGAACATAGTCAGCGAGTAGCCGGCACCGTGACGCGTCTTGCGGCTTGCTCGCGGCCCTACGCGCCGATGCTTCATTCAACCGGACACACATCTCCGGTTACGAATCGGACATTCCGAATTACATTGATTTATAGTATTCCGGCCCCTGCTATTCAAGTTCAAACAGCAGATCGCGCAAGCATATCCATCACGATATTGCGATATCTGCCTGTTCGCCGATGTATTCGTGTCGCGACCTGATGTCGCGGCTGCTCCGGAACGCCGCGACTGCACGAACGTCACTTGCCGCGACGCGAGCTGCTTCATAGGTCTTCGAGACCGGCGGGTATCCGCCAAAGATCATCGCAGCGGAGTCACGATGCTCGAGCGCACCCCTCGCCTGCCTCCCCCGCCGCGCGCGGAACGTCGCCCCAAGGTCTCGACCCTGCACGGCACGACGCTCGTCGACGACTATGCCTGGCTGCGAGCGGAGAACTGGCAGGAGGTGATGCGCGATCCGTCCGTGCTCGATCCGAAGATCCGCGCCTATCTGACCGAAGAGAACGATTACACCAAAGCCGCGCTCGCCCATACCGAGGCGCTGCAGCAAACACTGTTCGCCGAGATGAAGGGACGCATCAAGGAGGACGACTCCACGGTGCCGAGCCCGGACGGCCCCATGGCCTATTATGTGCGCTATCGGGAAGGCGGGCAGCATCCGATCCTTTGCCGGGCGCCGCGCGACGGCGGACCGGAGATCGTGCTGCTCGACGGCGATGCGCTTGCGGCCGGCAAAGCGTACTTCCAGCTCGGCGGCACGCAGCATTCGCCCGATCATCGGCTGCTGGCATGGTCGGTCGACGAAAAAGGGTCCGAGTTCTACGAGCTGCGCGTTCGCGAGGTCGGCGCGGGCCGCGATCTGCCTGACGTCATTGCGGACGTTTCCGACTCGCCGGTCTGGACCGCCGATTCGACCGCGTTCTACTACGTGCGGCTCGACGCCAATCATCGCCCTTCACGCGTCTATCGCCACCGCCTCGGCACGCCCGCGGCAGACGATGCGCTCATCTACGAGGAGCACGACAGCCGTTTCTTCGTTTCGCTCGGCCGTACGCAGTCCGGCCGCTTTGCCGATATTTCGGTGCACGATCACGAGACGTCGGAATCCTGGCTGATCGATCTGACGGCCGCGGAGGCAACGCCGCGTCTGGTCGCGGCGCGCGAAGCCTCGCTGCAATACGATGTAGAGCATCATCCGGCCCTGGGAGGCGAGGAGGTTCTGCTCGTTCGCACCAACGCGGACGGCGCCGAAGACTTCAAGATCATGCTCACGCCGCTCGCGGCGACCGCGCGCGAGAACTGGCGCGACGTGATCCCGCACCGGCGCGGCGTTTATCTGCTGAGCATGACGCTGCTGTCGGATTGGCTGGTGCGGCTTGAGCGCGAGGACTCGTTGCCGCGCATCGTCGTGCGTCAACTCGCAAGCGGCGAGGAGCATGCGATCGCGTTTCCCGAGGAGGCCTACTCGCTCGGCGCCGAAGGCGGCTACGAGTTCGTCACGGATCGTCTGCGCTTCCATTATTCCTCGATGACGACGCCGAACGAGGTGTGGGACTACGACCTGAAAACGCGCGCGCGCACCTTGCGCAAGCGCCAGGAAGTACCGAGCGGGCACGATCCCGCGGCCTATGTGACGCGGCGCCTGCGCGCGAAGGCGCCGGACGGCGAGATGGTGCCGATCTCGATCCTGCATCGCCGCGACGTGAAGCCGGACGGCACCGCGCCGCTGCTGCTCTACGGCTACGGCGCCTACGGCTATGCGCTGCCGGCCGCGTTCAGCACCGGCCGGCTCTCGCTGGTCGATCGCGGCTTCGTCTATGCCATCGCACACGTCCGCGGCGGCAGCGACAAGGGGCGGCATTGGTACAAGGACGGCAAGCTCCTGAACAAGCCGAACACGTTCACGGATTTCATCGCGGCCGGAGAATTCCTCCGCGTGCAGGGCTATGCGGGCCCGGGCAAGATCGTCGCGCACGGCGGTTCGGCCGGTGGCCTGCTGATGGGCGCGGTCGCGAACCTGCGGCCCGATCTCTTCGGCGGCATCATCGCCGAAGTGCCGTTCGTCGATGTGATCAACACGATGCTCGACGACAGCCTGCCGCTGACGCCGCCCGAATGGCAGGAGTGGGGAAACCCGATCACCGACGAACAGGCGTTCGGCCTCATGCTCGGCTACTCGCCCTATGAGAATGTGCGGGCGCAGAGCTATCCGGCGATCCTGGCGCTCGCCGGATTGACCGATCCGCGCGTGACCTATTGGGAGCCGGCGAAGTGGATCGCGAAGCTGCGCAGCCTCAACACCAGCAAAAACATGATCGCGCTGCGCACCAACATGGAAGCGGGTCATGGCGGCGCGGCCGGGCGGTTCGACCGGTTGAAGGAGGTCGCGCTGTCCTATGCGTTTGCGCTTGACGTGGTGGGCGCCGCCGGTGCCTGAGGCTATTTCTTGCTCACCAGATACTGCTGCAGTTCGTCGATGGTCGCGAATTTGACCCTGCCGGTCGGCAGTTCGGCTTCGATCGACCCGTCCATGAACAGCGAATAGGCCATGCCGTCGATCACGCCGGAGCGATACACGGTCGCACCGGCGCCATTCGGGTTGGCCACCGCCGCGGGCCTCGGCTGCGGACGCACCGGAGGCGCCGCCGGGGCAGCCTCGGGGATGCGGGTGAGCGGGGTGAGATCGACGGGCGGCGCAGACACCGGAGCGGGCGGGGGCGTCTCGGTGGATGGCGTGCGCGCAGCACGAAGCGGGACGGGCGAGCTTCCGCGGCCAAGCCAGCCCAGCAAGGATGGCCGTGCGGCCCCGTCAGCAGCACGTGCCGGCCGCGGGGCCGGGTCCTCGCGCCCAACGGCCGCGACCGGCGGCAGCGGCAACGGCTGGATCTCCAGCCGCTCCGCGATCCTGCTCAAGGTGCGGACCGCGACCCCAAGCGCGGCGATGATCAGGGCCCCGATGATCGCGATCACACCGGATACGAAAAGCGCGGCGCCGGCGAAATCCTCAACCGGCACAGCGTAGCCCAACAGCGCCACGCCGGCCGTGGCCACGACAAGGCCGACAAAGAGCAATACCAGATACATTCGAGCCCCCCGCGACACATTTCAGGAACCAACGCGGCAGGGCAAGTGTTTCCAACATGATAGCCGGTGACCGTTGCAGCGGCGACACGGCGTCGCCCGCCAACAACGGCGTTGCCGCGAGCGCGGCCCCGGCCTATCTAGAGGATGGAACTCGCCCCCCAAACCTGCGGGTTACGCCCATTTCGCTTCCCATTCCCAAGGAGTTGACCATGGCCTTCACGCTGCCCGACCTCCCTTATTCGCACGATGCGCTCGCGCCCGTCATGTCGAAGGAGACGCTCGAATTTCACCACGACAAGCATCATCAGGCGTACGTCACCAACGGCAACAACGCGCTGAAGGGGACGGAGTGGGAAGGCAAGGACCTCGAAGACATTGTGAAGGGCTCGTACGGCAAGAACCCGGCCGTGTTCAACAACGCCGGCCAGCACTACAACCACATTCACTTCTGGAAATGGATGAAGAAGGGCGGCGGCGGCGACAAGCTGCCCGGCAAGATTGCGGCCGCGGTCGAGAAGGACCTCGGCGGCATCGCCAAGGCGAAGGCGGACTTCATCGCGGCCGGCGTCGGCCAGTTCGGGTCGGGCTGGTGCTGGATCGCCGTCAAGGACGGCAAGCTCTCGATCGACAAGACCCCGAACGGCGAAAGCCCGCTGGTGAAGGGCGCCTCCCCGATCCTCGGCTGCGACGTGTGGGAGCACTCCTATTACATCGACTACCGCAACGCCCGGCCGAAATACCTCGAAGCGTTCTGGGACAGCCTGATCAACTGGGAGCACGTCGAGGAGATGTACTCGGCGGCGAGCAAGTAAGCTGTTCGGCGCGCCCTCTTCCCTGCGCGGGGAGAGGGCGTCATTCCCTGCGCGGGGAGAGGGCGTCAGCCCAAAATCTCATCGGCGATCCGACGCGCAAGCCAGGGGGCCGTTGAGTACTTTCCGGTGTCGACTGAATAATACGAACCGATCCGCTTGACGCCGAAGCGGTCCCGCCGGTGCAGGGATGAGGCTGGATCCGCCAGCGAACCGCTGCCAGGCGCGATAACCCAACCGCCGACGATCTTGACGCTCTCGGCGTTCTCGACAATATCCGGCACGTCCGGAAAGTATTCCATCAGGCCCGCAATGGTGTCGCGCAGCACAGCCCGCTCTCGTTCGGCGCCGGGACTCGGCGGGTCCTCTTCGCTCACCTTCGTAGAGTCGACAACAAGGCCGGCCGGGTACCACGACAGATACAGATCGCGCCCGTTGTAGTTTTTGATGTCGCCGAATGGTCCCGTAGCAATCATGACGCTCGGCAGCCTGCACGACTGCGACGTCTTCACGAACAGCGAGAGGCGGTATCGGTAGGACCAGATTTCGCCGTCATTAAATCCCGACACGGTGTCGACCGCGGCGCGCCCTTGCCAAAGCGCGTTGACGATCACGTCGAATGCGGTGTCGCTCGCAGGCGCACTCTTGACGTTCCAGACGCCGGCGCTTTCGGCGATGCCTTCAACCCGGCAATTGAATATTTTTTCGATTCGTTTCTCCGCGTCGACCGCCTGGATAAAGCGATCGGCCAACAGGCTTGTCTGAACCGAACGTTCGGGAGTCCAGAAGCCCGCGACGATCTGCGCGGAGCTTGTCACGGCCGACAACTCCCGCGCCGTCATTCGGACCGGACGCGCATCCCCCGATCCGAGCATGTGCCGCTGCGCATCCGGGTGGTCGTGGATCAGGTCGGTGACCTTGTCGATATACGCGGCCATCGACGGCGCATCCACGACCGAATCGCGATGCGTGAGATAGATGTCGTCGACGCGCGTGATCGCGTCATCGATCGAGCTGCCGATGAGCTCCTCGACGATCGATTTGAACGCAAGGCCGCCCGGGACGAGCTTGCGCGCCGTGGCGAGAGACGGGTCGCCGGCATACAGATAGCCGAGATGAATTTTTCCTTCGTTCCAGCGGCTGGCATTGGCGAAGGGGACCGACGCTTCGTCGATCAGGGCGACGCGAGCGCCGCGCCGCGCCAGCAGAAGCGCCACCGAGCATCCCATGATGCCGGCGCCGAGAACTCCGACGCGAAGCTCGGGCCTGTTCACGCTCCGCCGCAAGGAGGCGGAACCGCATCCTCCTGGTTGACGTAGTCCGTCGCGTCATACGGTTCGCTGGCGAACACCAGCAATTGAGAGCTGGCGCTGACAAAAGTCTGCCGCGACCAAACCAACGGCGCGATGAACAGCGCCTGGTCGACCAAATCCAGCCGCACGACAGCTTTCTCTGCGAGATAATGAACTTCCACGTCGACCGCGTCGACGAGACTTATCAACAATTGCTGACAACGCTTGTGGGCATGCCCGCCGCGCTGCGCACCGGCCTCGCAGACTTGCGCGAGGAACGCGCGCTGCGGGAGAAACGGCAAGCCGGAAAATTCAAGCGGATGCAAACTTCCGCGCCCGTCCCGCTGCGACTGAACGCGGAAGAGTTGAACAGCAGTTCCGAGGATGAAGCGGCTGAATTCCAAGCGTGAATGCTCTTCAGGACGGAACCAACGTTCATCTTGCTGCGCGCATGGCGGAGGTTTGACCTCCCGATTGCGCCATGTCAACCTGACATCAGGTCACTGGTGCGCTGATGCAGGCGGGTCGCGGACAAGGTCAAAGCGGCGCGCGTGTCCTGGTCGGAGTGCCTGCCTACCGGGGCGTGCACCACATCGCCGCAACGCTTCGCTCGATTCAGGAGCAGGAATTTACTGAGTTTCATGCGCTGGTTTCCGTCGACGATGCCGACCATGAAACCGCGCGGGCCTGCGAGCTCTTCCTCTCCGATCCGCGTTTCAGCGTCGCCGTTCAGGATCGCCGGCTCGGCTGGGATGGCAACATCAACTGGCTCGTGGCGCAAACCCGCACTGAGTTTTTTTGCTACTGGCCGCAGGATGATCTCGCCACAAAAGACTATCTGCTTTCGCTGGTGAAGTTTGCCGATGCAAATCCGAGTTTTGTCTGTGCGTTCAGCGATATCCAATGGTTTGAACAGGAGCAGGCGCTTTCAACGTTTCCATCGCTCACCGGGTTTGCGCTGACGCGCGCGCTCTATGTTCTTGAATCGATGAATGGGGTGCCGTTCCGCGGGCTCACCCGGAAGGACGCGGCGGACCGGGTCGGCCCCATTCGCCGCACCGAATTCGAGAGCGCGCACGAGGAGTTCGTCTGGCTCGCCAAGCTTGCGCGTGAAGGCAAGTTCGGCCGGGTCGAAGGCCCGATCTATTACAAGCGCAAGCACGAGGGCTCGCTTTCGCCGAAATGGCATAAACGCGAAACGAGCTGGAAGCGTGCCGTCTGGCTCGAGTTCGGCGTCGGGATGCTCGAGGCCATCTTGCCGGCGGTTGCGGATTCGGAGCGCGAAGCTGCGCTGTCCGTCGTGCTGGAGAGGTTGTGTTGCCCCAAGGACGGACGCTTTCGTTTCTACGATCCAAGCCCTGAGCCGTTTGCATTTGCCGAGGAGTTTCTCGCAAAAGCCCGCGAGCGCTGCGGCATCGGGTCAGCCGGGGGCGCAAGTCCGCGCGCCAGGGACAATGAAATCATCGCCGAGACGATCGGATTCTGGCTCGACCGTGAGGCGGTGATTCGGAATTATCTGGGGAGGCTGACGAGCGACCTGAGCAGACGCGGCTCGCTGGAGCTGAGCTTCCAACAGGACGATCCGGCGACGAAGCTGCTTGAAACCGGCTGGGCCTCCCCCGAGCCGTGGGGAACATGGAGCGGCGCTCCCTCCGCCACGCTTCGGCTTCCGATCCCGAATGACCAAGATGGCTGGCGGCTCGCGTTCCTGTGCCGCGCGTTCGCAAGCCGGACTCACAGGCAAACGGTGCGCGTCGGCATCGAGGGTGGCGCAGAGAGCACGCAATGGCAATTCGAGACCGACGAATTTTGCCGGAAAGAAGTGTGTCTTCAACCTCAAAAAGCCGCGACAATTATCAGGTTCGGTTTTCCCGACGCGGTCTCCCCGTTCGCGCTGGGACGGGGAGAAGATAGCCGCTCGCTGGCGCTCGGACTGGTCAAGGTGACGATATCGCGCCCGGAAGTTGCATCGTGAAGACGCAGCCGACGATCAGGTTGACGTGTCCTCGCGGAAATACGGCTCGACCGGCCCCTTGAGCTTGATGGTCAGGGGCTTGCCCTTGCGGTCCAGCGCCTTGCCGGCCGCGACC
>Ga0193717_1002462_pt1 | contig 10710 bp, 7 predicted proteins | sample U2c2metaG_FD_145900 | JGI IMG/M metagenome (GOLD analysis project Ga0193717, IMG submission 145900) | Soil microbial communities from a riparian zone of the East river system, Colorado, United States - U2c2 | ecosystem: Environmental > Terrestrial > Soil > Riparian zone | place: USA: East River...
GTGGGTGGGGTTTCGATCCGGGTGGGTGTTTTCGCTGCCGCAAATCTCCTCAAAGCACTGCGTGGAGCGAAAATATCCATCCGGCGCGCCGGAAACCCGACCAAAGACGACCCATCCAAATTAGGCCCAGGTCACGCGGACGTCGGGGAAGCCGCGGCTGGTGGCGAGATGCTCCGCTTCCGCTTCGGCGAGTTTGCGCGCGGCGGGGTCGAACGTCTCAAAAGGACTGATGGTGAAGTCGAGACGCTTGCGGCCGCTGGCTTTCGAACGCCAGGTCGCCGCGATGTCACCGTCGGCGAGGACCACTCCCGGGTTGCCGAGCATCTTCCAGACCTCCTTGCGGTTGGCCTGGTCCGGGACCAGCAGCGTCTTGTCCCGTGCCTGCAGGAACGGGTCCAGCGGCGGCAGGAGTCGCACGAAATCGGGCTCCGGCGGGTTCTCTAGTTCGGAAAGCCGTTCCTCCGGAAGGAAAGCGGCCTTCCCGTCGACCCGGACTTCGACCAGTCCATCCGGCCACATGCCGTCGACGGACGTCTTCGTCGTCCCGACAAAACCCGCCGCGTCCGATTTGGCCGCCGGGCCGTGGACGCGCAGATAGTTCGCCACCACCGCGGTCGCGGCCTTGGCGTCCGGTTTCGTCTTGATGGCCGACCGGCCTTCGAGCGGGGACAGTGTCGCCGGGGAGACACCGGCCTCCAGCCGAATCCCGCCGTGGACCGCGGCCAGCCGCATCAGCTGCTCGAGGATGTGGGTCGCCTGGCAACCGCGGCACCAGTACGAAAAGGACTCCGGCACGATCTTGGTGACGGCCGTGCTCGCCGTGCCCTTGGACATCGTCTTGCCGACGGCTTTGCGCATCGCCCGCGCCGCGGTGAACAGGATTTCGGCGGCGGGCATCCCGGCGGCCTCGACTTGCTTGCGCTGCCAACCCATCCTGGCCATCGCGTCGCTTTCTTCGAGCGGCACGAGCGCGGAGATGACTTCGGACAGCTCGTCACGGCGATGGAAATGCGGCGCGCCGCGGTGGGTCCACGCCAGTACAAACCGGGGATCGTCCACAAGGGACTCTTCGGTGACGTCGGTGTCGAGCCGGGCGACGAGCGCGAGCAGTGCGGTGTCCCGAGGGCTGTCCTGCACGCCGAGGTCGAACACGGCCAGCTTCGCCGCGTCCGGCTCGTCGCGGTGCAGTCCCTGCGCGGCGACGCGGTACGCCAGCACCTGCTCGCGATCCACTTCCAGCATGGACAACTCCTAGCCGATCTCATACTCGAACGTGTAGGAAACCGTCTCTTGGCCCATGGTGCCCGTGACCGTGCCGGAGCCGGTCAGGCCGCTCAGCTCGCCCGTGCCGGAACCCGCGACCACGGTGAAGGTGCCCTGGAGCCCGTTGAGGTCGAAACCTACCTCGTGACGGACGACGAAGCTGCCCTTCTGGCCGGCCACGTTGCCCTCGATCCGCTCGAGACCGGGTGACGTGGTGGCGCCGCCGTCGAAGCCCTCGCCGGGGTAGAACAGCAGGAAGTCGCAGGTCGAGTCGCCGTCGATGACCCCGGCGTACCGCATGACCGCGTGCGCGTGGGCCACCCGTGGCGCGCCTTCCTCGCCGCTGACGAGGTGCTCGTCCCAGCTCTTCATGGTGAAGGCGTTGTCGGTCATGGTGCGTTCTCCTCGTGCTCGGTGCTTGTAAGAGCCACCTTGCCGGGTATACCTGTCAGGTTGTGTCAGGTATTTGAGAGAGAATCGAAACCATGCGCGCGAGCCGACTGCTGTCGATCCTTCTCCTGTTGCAAAACCGCGGCCGGATGACGGCCGACGAGCTCGCGTCGGAGCTCGAAGTGTCCGTTCGCACGGTTTACCGGGACATCGACGCGCTGTCCGCGTCGGGCGTGCCGGTGTACGCCGATCGCGGGCGCACCGGCGGCTACCAGCTGGTCGACGGCTACCGGACGCGGCTCACCGGGATGACCGAGGAAGAGGCGCAATCGCTTTCGCTGGCCGGGCTGCCCGGCGCGGCGGCGGAACTGGGACTCGGCACGGTGCTCGCGGCGGCGCAGCTGAAGCTGTACGCGGCGCTTCCCACGGAGCAGCGAAGCCGCGCGCGGATGATCGACGAGCGGTTCTACCTGGATGTCCCCGGCTGGCATCGCGGGATCGAGAGCTTGCCGCGGCTGTCCGAGGTCGCGGACGCGGTCTGGCGGAACCAGCGGATCAAGGTGGCTTACGAGCGTTGGGGCGGGTCGGTGGCTTCGCGGGTTCTCGAACCGCTGGGGGTGATTCTCAAGGCGGGCAACTGGTACCTCGCCGCGCGGCGCGAAGGTGTCGACCGGACCTATCGCATTTCGCGAATTCTCGAGCTGGAGCCGGCGGGGGAGTTCGAGCGGCCCGCGGACTTCGATCTGGTGGCGTACTGGCGGCAGTGGTCGGAGGAGTTCCAGCGGCGGATGTACCCGCGGACCGCGGTGGTGCTGATGTCCCCGCAGGCCCGGACGCTCGCGCCGTTCTACCTGGGCGAGGTCGGCGCGGGGGCGGTGCGGGACGCGGGCGAGCCGGACGCCGGCGGATGGGCTCGGGTGGAGCTGCCGGTGGAGTCGCACAGTGCCGCGATCGGCGACCTCCTGCGTTTCGGCCCGCACGTCCAGGTCCTGGAGCCGCCTGAGCTCCGCGCCCAGATTGCCGAGTCCCTGCTCGCCATGTCCGCCCACTACCGTTGACCACATGGGTGAACTGAGCGGGATCACGATCGGGATCACCGCCGAGAGGCGGGCGGAGGAGTTCATCACCGCGCTCGAACGCAGTGGCGCGACGGTGTGGCACGCCCCGACGATCCGGATCGTGCCGTTGCCGGACGACGCCCTGCTCCGCGCGGCCACCGAGGACGTCCTCGCCGAGTCGGTCGACTTCACCGCGATCACCACCGGCGCGGGGTTCCGCGGCTGGGTCGAAGCCGCCGACGGCTGGGGTCTCCGCAAACGCTTGCTGACGTCGTTGGGTTACGCACGGCTGTTCGTGCGTGGACCGAAAGGTGTCGGTGCGGTGCGCGGGGCAGGCTTGCGGGAGGAGTTCTCCGCACCGGAGGAGTCCAACAAACAGCTCTTCCGCGCGCTGGCCGACGCCGGTGTCGCCGGGCGGCGCGTGGCCGTCCAGTTGCACGGGTCGCCGCTGCCGGAGTTCACCGGGGCGTTGCGCGAGGCGGGCGCTCAGGTCGTCGAGGTCCAGCCGTACCGCTGGCACGCGCCCGCCGACCCGGCGTTGGTGCACGAGCTCATCGCGGGCACGCTCGACGGCCGCGTCCGGGCGCTCGCGTTCACCAGCGCCCCGGCCGCGACGAACCTGCTCAACCTGGCTCGCGAGGCGGGGACCTATGAGAAGCTGCTGGACGCCCTACGCGGTGACGTCGTGAGCGCGTGCGTCGGCCCGGTCACCGCGGCACCGCTGGAAGCCGTCGGCATCCGGACGTTGCAGCCCGAACGCCAGCGGCTCGGCGCGTTGGTGAAGCTGATCGTCGCGGAACTAGGTCACGACCTGGGTCACCAAAGCCCGCCTTCTTCGTCCTGATCGGGCTCGGTTTGCCAGCGGTAGGTGCGCAGATCGATCTTGTCGTTTTTCGCCAGCACGCCCTCCAAGCGCAGCAGTTCGAGCTGTTCGTGCCGGAGATGCGGTGCGGGCGTGCCGTTCGCGCGGAGTATGCGATGCCATGGCAGATCGTGACCGTCTTCGGCGAGGATCCGGCCCACCAGCCGCGGTGACGGGGCCCCCGAGGCAGCCGCGATATCCCCGTACGTCGCGACCTTGCCCGCCGGTACCGCGGCGATGACCTCCCGCACCCGCTCGTGCAGTTCGTCGTCCATGGAACCACTCTGCCGGACCGGCGGCCCAACACGCTGACCGACCCGCTACCACGATGTGTCGGACGGGCGTGGTTCCATCCAGGGGTGAGCGGGAGGAAAACGGCGAGCCAGGTCGGTGCGCGGCTGGTCCGCGCGCCGCTCGAAGTCGCGCACCCGCTGCACTGGGACGCCGGCGCGCGGCGCGTTTTATCCGCTCCCAGCGGGTTTTTGCGGGTGGTCGGCGGTCCCGGCACGGGCAAGACCAAGCTGATCGCGGCCACGGTGGCCCGGCGGATAGCTCAAGGTGGAGTCGAGCCTGAGCGTCTGCTGGTGCTGACGCCGTCCCGCCGATCGGCGGATGCGATGCGCCGGGATATCGCCCGCATGCTGAACTCCGACCCCGAGCTGGACACGGAGATCCCGCGTACCGCGAGCGAACCACTCGTGCGAACGGTCCACTCGTACGCGTACGGCATCCTCCGGCTCGAAGCCGCCGCGAACGGCACGCCCGCGCCGCGGTTGCTGGCCGGCGCCGAGCAGGACGTCGTCGTGCGTGAGCTGCTCGCGGGTGACCTCGACGAAGGCGGCCTGAACTGGCCTGACTCGCTGCGGCCCGCGCTGATGGTCCCGGGGTTCGCCGAGGAGCTGCGCGACCTGCTGATGCGCGCCGCCGAGCGCGGTCTCGGCCCCGAGGACCTGGTGAAACTCGGCAAGAGCCGCGGTCGTGAGGAATGGGTCGCGGCCGGTAACTTCTGGCGCCAGTACGAAGAGGTCACGCTGCTGCAGGGCGTCGGCGGCAATGCGCTCGGCATGCCCGTCTCGCCCGCGCTCGACGCCGCCGAGCTGGTCACTTCGGCGCTCTTGGCCCTGGATTCCGACCCCGAGCTGCTCTCCCGCGAGCAGACCCGCGTCCGGCACCTGTTCGTCGACGACGCGCAGCATCTCGACCCGCTGCAGTTCCGCCTGCTGCGCCGGATCGGCTCGACGGCCGAGGAGTTCGTCGTCGCGGGAGATCCCGATCAGTCGGTGTTCTCCTTCCGCGGCGCGGATCCCCGGCTGCACAACGACGCGGACAGTGAAGGCGGGCGGACGGTCCGGCTCACCACCACGCATCGGTTGAGCACCGGCGTGCACACCGTCGTCTCGCGGCTCGCCGGGACACTCGCCGGCGCGGCGCGGCACCGCAAGACCACCACCGTGCCGGACGCGCCCAAGGGCCTGGTCCGGGTCCGGCTCATGCCGACCCCGGCCGCCGAGGCGAGCTGGGTCGCCGATCAGCTGCGCCGGGCCCATCTGGTCGACGGCGTGCCGTGGTCGGAGATCGCGGTGCTCGTGCGCTCGCCCGCGCGCACGTTTTTGGTGCTGCAGCGGGCTTTGCGCGCGGCCGGGGTGCCGATCGGTTCGGCTCTCGAAGAGCTGCCGCTGGCCAAGCAGTCCGCGGTCCGGCCGTTGCTGGCCGTGCTGCGGCTCGCCGCGAACCCCGCGCTGCTGGACGTCGACCTGGCGGAGATGCTGCTGGCGTCGTCGCTCGGCGGTGCCGACCCGCTGGCCGTGCGGCGGCTGCGCCGTGGCCTGCGCCGGTTGGAAACGGCCGGTGGCGGGCAGCGGTCGAGTGACGAGCTGTTGGTCGAGGTGTTGCGGGACAATGATCTTCTGGTCGGATTGGCGGACGCCGAAGCCGCGCCGATCCGCCGGATCGGTGAGCTGCTGCGAGCGGCGCGGGACGCTGTCGTGCGCGGGCTCGGTGTCGAAGAGGTGCTGTGGGAGCTGTGGCAGGCCAGCGGCCTGGAGCAGCGGATGGTGCGGCTGGCCGGGCGCGGTGGTTCGCTCGGTATGCAGGCCGACCGTGATCTCGACGCCGTGGTCGCGTTGTTCGACGCGGCCGGGCGTTATGTCGACAGGTTGCCGCGTGCCGGGGTCGCCGAGTTCGCCGACTATCTTTCCTCGCAACATATCGCGGGCGACAGCCTGGCTCCGGTCGCTGTCCGCGGCGAGGGGGTTTCGCTGCTCACCGCCCATGGCGCGGCGGGTCGCGAATGGACGGTCGTGGCCATCGCCGGGGTCCAGGAGGGCAGCTGGCCGGATCTGCGGTTGCGCGGATCGCTGCTGGGGGTCGAAAAGCTGGTCGATCTTTTGTCCGGTGTGGACAGTGAGAACATGTCGGCCATCGCGCCGATCCTCGCGGAGGAACGCCGCCTGTTCTTCGTCGCCGCGAGCCGGGCGCGGCGCACGCTGCTGGTCAGCGCGGTCGCCGGTGAGGACGAGCAGCCGTCACGATTCCTGGACGATCTCGAAGAGGTCGGCGACGAGACGGCCAAGGCCGCGCGGACCCAGCCCGCCGAGCGCGCGCTGGTGCTGGCCGAGCTGGTCGGCGAGCTGCGCCGGGTTTCCTGTGACAGCAAGACCGAACCCGCGAGACGTCGTCGCGCGGTGCGGCAGTTGGCCAAGCTGGCGGCGGCCGGAGTTCCCGGCTCGCACCCCAGCACGTGGTACGGCGTCGCCGAGCCGTCGACGACCGAACCCCTGCACGGGCCAGGTGACCTGGTCAAGATCTCACCCTCCACTGTGGACATCCTGGCCCGCTGTCCGTTGCGATGGCTCATCGAGCGGCACGGCGGCAGCGACCCGGCGCAGCTGGCGGCGGTCACCGGAACCCTGGTCCACGGGCTCGCCCAGGCGGTGGCGGCGGGCACCAACGACGAGCAGCTCCAGGCCGCGCTCGACGACGCCTGGGCCCGCGTGGACGCCGGGGCGCCCTGGTTTTCCCGCCGGGAGCGCAAACGTGTCGAGCAGATGCTGCGCAACTTCATCACGTGGCTCCAGCAGAGCCGGGCCGAGCTCGCCGAAACCGGCGTGGAACAGGACATCGAGGTCGAGCTCCCGGCCGAGGACGGCGAAGCGCGCGTGCTGTTGCGCGGCCGCGTCGACAGGGTCGAGATGGACTCCGAGGGCCGCCCGGTGATCATCGACATCAAGACCGGCAAGGTCCCGGTGACGGCGGCCGAAGCCGAGTTGCACCCGCAGCTGGCCGCCTACCAGCTGGCCGTATTGCTCGGCGCGTTCGAAGGCAAGCCGGAGCCCGGCGGCGCGAAGCTGGTGTATGTCGCGAAGTCGAACAACAAGACCGGTTCCACGCAGCGTGAGCAGGCGCCGCTGAACGACGACAGCGGGCGGCAGTGGCTCGAACTGGTCCGCTCGGTCGCGGCTTCGGCGTCCGGCCCGGAGTACCAGGCGAGCGAGAACACCGACTGTGATCGGTGCCCGGCAAGGGGTTCGTGTCCGATCCGGCCCGAAGGCCGTCAGGTGACGGGTCCATGACCCTGGTTTCGCCCGCCGAAGTCGCCGAGGCCCTTGGCCTGCATCCGCCGACTCCGGAGCAGGCGGACGTGGTCGCCGCGCCGATCGAACCGGCGCTGGTGGTCGCGGGCGCCGGGGCGGGCAAAACCGAAACCATGGCGGCCCGGGTGGTCTGGCTGGTGGCCAACGGGCTGGTCACGCCGGAACGCGTGCTCGGCCTGACCTTCACCCGCAAGGCCGCGCGGCAGCTGGCCGAGCGGGTCCGCGCGCGGCTGCGGCGGCTGGCCGGTTCCGGGCTGCTGGAACAGATCGACCCCGGCGGACAGCGCAAGGCCGCGGTACTCGCGGGCGAGCCCACGGTGCTGACCTACCACGCGTACGCGGGCAGGCTGCTGTCCGAACACGGTCTGCGCTTGCCGGTTCAGCCCGGGGTGCGGCTGCTTTCGGAGACGGCGTCCTGGCAGCTGGCGCACCGCGTGGTGTCCACTTGGGACAACGACCTCGAAACCGATCGCGTGCCCGCTTCCGTGACAGCGCAGGTGCTTTCGCTCGCCGGTGAGCTGGGCGAGCATCTCGTCGGCGTCAAGGAACTCGGTGAGTACACCAGCTGGCTGTGTGAGGTCATCGAAAACGCGCCGCGCGCCAAGGGACAGCGCGCCGGGCTGCCGATGAAGCTCAAGGACGTCGTCGAGGCGCAGCGGTTCCGGCTCGCGCTGCTGCCGCTGATCGAGGGCTACCAGCAGCGGAAACGATCCGAAGGCGCGCTGGACTTCGCCGACCAGATGTCGCTCGCCGCGCAGCTCGCGGGGAGCCACGCGGAGGTCGTTGCCGGGGAACGCGAGCGGTACGGCACGGTCCTGCTGGACGAGTACCAGGACACCGGGCACGCCCAGCGCGTGCTGCTGCGCGCGCTGTTCGGCGGGGTGGAGAACCAGCCGATGCCGGTCACCGCGGTGGGAGATCCCGCGCAGGCCATCTACGGCTGGCGTGGTGCGAGTGCGGCGAACCTGCCGCGGTTCGTCACGGACTTTCCCCGTACGGAAGACAAGAAGCTGGTACCGGCCGGGAGTTTCGGCCTGCTGACCAGTTTCCGCAACCCGCCGGAGATCCTGACGCTGGCGAACGCGATCTCCGAACCGTTGCGCGCCAAGGGACTCGGTGTCGAGCGGCTGCGCGCGCGGGAGAACGCCGGAGCCGCCGATATCGCGTGCGCGCTGCTGCCGGACGTTCGCGCCGAACGCGAGTGGGTGGCCGACGCGCTCGCCTCGCGCTGGTTCGCCGAACTCGACGAGACCGGCACGCCGCCGACGGCAGCTGTGCTGGTGCGCAGGCGTGCCGACATGGCACCGCTCGCCGCCGAGTTGCGGGCACGGGGGCTTCCGGTCGAGGTGGTCGGGCTCGGCGGGCTGCTCGACGAACCCGAGGTGGCCGACCTCGTGAGCACGTTGCGGGTACTGGCCGACCCGCTCGCCGGCACCGCCGCAGCGAGGTTGCTGACCGGCGCTCGCTGGCGAATCGCGAGTGCCGACCTCGCCGCGTTGTGGCGCCGCGCCAACGACCTTTCCAGTCCGCCAGCCATTGACGAGTCCAAAAAGGACGAACCAGTGCTGTTCTCCGAGCGCGCCGAGCAAGCCGGACTGGTGGACGCGCTCGACGACCCTGGTGAGCCGGAGAAGTACAAGTACTCCAGGGATGGCCTCTACCGCATCCGGCGCCTCGGCCGCGAACTCTCCGCGTTGCGCCGACGCCTCGACCAGTCACTGCCCGAGCTGGTCGCCGACGTCGAACGCACCATGCTGCTCGACGTCGAGTCCCTCGCCCGGCCGAGTTCCGTCGGCCGGGCGCACCTGGACGCCTTCGCCGACGTCGTCACCGACTACGCGGAAGCGGCGCCGACGTCGACCCTGTTGTCCTTTATGGACTATCTGAGTACCGCGGCTCACGCCGAAGACGGCTTGACGCCAGGGGAAGTCGCGGTCGTGCCCGACCGGGTGCAAGTCCTCACCGCGCACTCGGCCAAGGGACTGGAGTGGAAGGTCGTCGCCGTCCCGCATCTCGTACAGGACGTCTTCCCGAGCAAGCGGCGTTCGTCGTCGTGGCTGCGGACCGTGACGGCGTTGCCGGCCGCGCTGCGCGGTGATGCCCAGGACCTGCCCGAACTGCGCGTCGCCGCCGGGTACGACCGCAAGGAAGTGCTTGAGGGGCTTGAACTCCACGAGGAAGGCTTCGTCGAGCGGGAGGCCGAGGAGGAGCGCCGGCTTTGTTATGTCGCGCTGACCCGGTCCGAGCACACGCTGCTGGTTTCGGGGTACTGGTGGAACGAGACGAGCACCAAACCCAAGGGCCCGTCGGTGTTCCTCACCGAGATCTCCGAGCTGATCCGGGATTCCGACGAGGGGATCGGCGCCATCGCGGCTTGGGCCGACGAACCATCGGCGGACGATGAGAATCCGCTGGTCACTGACTCGCGTACGGCTAAATGGCCCCTCGATCCGTTGGGGGACAGGCGGACCGACGTCATGGAAGGCGTCGAGATGATCTTCGCCGCGATGGAGGAAGCCGAAGAGCCGCCCGACCCGTCCGAAGAACCCGAGGAGCCCGAGGAGGACCCGGACGGCTGGATCTCCGACACCGACGTGCTCCTCGCCGAGCGCGCACGCGCCGCCGCGCACACCGAGCAGGTCACGCTTCCCGAGCAGCTCTCGGTCAGCCAGCTGGTCGAGCTCGCGGCCGACCCCGAAGCGCTCGCCCGCAAGATCCGGCGTCCGCTTCCCTTGCCGCCCAACACTTTCGCGCGGCGCGGCACGGCGTTCCACGGCTGGTTGGAGTACCGGTTCGGCGGCGAGCAGCTGCTTGAGATCGACGACCTGCCCGGCGCCGCCGACGTCGACGCGGCCCCGGACAGCGACCTCGAAGCACTGCAGGAGGCGTTCGAGCGGAGTGTCTGGGCGGACCGGACGCCGTTCGATGTCGAGGTTTCGTTCTCCGCCGACGTCGACGGGATCGCCGTGCGCGGCCGGATGGACGCGGTTTACCAGGAACCGGACGGCACCTGGACGGTCGTCGACTGGAAGACCGGCTCGGTCCCGGACGCGGACCGCGCGCGGCCGCTCGCCGTGCAGCTGACGGCGTATCGGCTCGCCTGGGCGGCGCTGCGGCGCGTCCCGCTGGACCAGGTGCGGGCCGCGTTCCATTACGTGCGCCAGGATCGCACGGTCTGGCCGGAGGACCTGATGGACGCCGACGGCCTGCGTGAGCTGCTGCGAAGTGTCCCGGAGCAGGCACAGTAAACTCGCCGGCCATGGAGGAGCAGCGGCCGAAGGTCCAGCGCAGGGTGATCGCGGCGGCGGAGGCGGATCTCGCGCGCCAGAAGTACGTCGCGCCGATCGACATCCTTTCGCAGCTGCGCTGGCTCCCGCCCACCTTCGTCGACAAGTGGCGTACCGGCCGGAGCGCGTATCTCGAAGGCGTCGCCGTCGACGAAGCCAAGGTCCGGACGGCGTTGGGGTATCTGCGATCTTGGGCGGAGCAGCAAGGACTGCTGGCGAGCGAAATGCCGTACCTCGCGGGGACGCGGGATCGGCGG
>Ga0193717_1002464_pt1 | contig 10704 bp, 12 predicted proteins | sample U2c2metaG_FD_145900 | JGI IMG/M metagenome (GOLD analysis project Ga0193717, IMG submission 145900) | Soil microbial communities from a riparian zone of the East river system, Colorado, United States - U2c2 | ecosystem: Environmental > Terrestrial > Soil > Riparian zone | place: USA: East River...
TCGCCACGGCGCAGCTCGCGCACCGACTTGACGCCGAGACGTTCGCCGCCGTCCTCGACGCCGGCCAGCAACGCCTCGATCAGCGTCGCATCCGGCAGCCGATCGACCTGCACGTGGTAGGTCTTGTCGAGCCGCGATTCCGGCGCGGTGATGCGTGCGGCCCACACGCTGTCGTTGCTCAGCAGCAGCAGGCCTTCGCTGGCCTTGTCGAGGCGGCCGACCGGAGCGACCCAGGGCAGGCCGGATTCGGCGAGCAATGCGTACACCGTCTCGCGGCCGCGTTCGTCGCTTGCGCTGGTCACGTAGCCGCGCGGCTTGTTCAGCATCAGGTACACGCGTTCGCTGGCGAGCACGCGCACGCCATCGAGCTCGATGCGGTCGCGCGACGCATCGACCGGCGTCTCGACATCGCGCACAATGCGGCCGTTGACCGCAACGCGCCCGGCGCGAACCTGCGCGGCCGCCTGCGTGCGCGAGCAGACGCCGAGTTTCGACAGCACGCGCGCGATGCCGTGTCGGACGGTGCGCGGTTGCGACGGCGGTGTACGCTGTGCAGGTGCCGATCGAGGTTTTTTCGCGCGGAACGACGGCATTGCCCGAGTTGAACCGAACCCGCCGGACAAGTCAAAACCGCCGATGGGTTCAACGCCGCGGCGCTTCAGACCGAACGGAAGCCGCCCAACTCCCGATCCGGGATGACTTCACGCCGGACGCTGTCGACGCGCGCCGACGGCGGACCGACGCGCAACCACTTTTCCAGCGCGTCCAGCGCTTCATCGTCGCCGCCGGCGATGACCTCGACGCTGCCGTCGGCAAGATTCCGCGCATGACCGGCAACGCCGAGCCGCAGCGCTTCCGATCGCGTCGACGCGCGGAAGAACACGCCTTGCACGCGACCGGAGACGACGAATCGCACCGTCGCCATCGGCGCTAGGTCTTCTTGCTGGCGCCGGCCGCGATCGCCTTCTCGAGATCGGCGGTCGTCACCGGCCCGGTGAACTTCTTCGCGATGCTGCCATCGGGCGCGATCAGATACGTCGTCGGCAGACCCTTCGGCGCGCCGAAATCCTTTGGCGGCTCGGCGATCGGCACGTTGGCGATCGGATACTTGACCGGGTGCTTGGCGAGGAATGCGACGATGTCGGGGATTTCCTCATCGCCGAATGCGAGGCCGATCGCGCTGACGTCGTCGCGGCTGGCGACGAAGCGCGAGATGTCGGGCATCTCCTTGATGCAGGGCGAGCACCAGGTCGCCCAGAAATTGACGATGACCCACTTGCCGCGATGCGCAGTGAGATCGAACGTGCCGCCGTCCAGCGTGGCGACCTTGAGGACGGGGATTTTCGCCGCCGCGGCCAGCGCGCCGGCTGCGAACAGCAGCGTGGCGAGCGCGATGCCGAGGCGCAGGGTTGATCGTTTCATGCTTGCTCCGTGAAGTGGTGCCGGGGTGCCCCGGATGCCGTGGACGCGGCGTCTTCGCACTCAGACCGCGCCGGTGGCGGAAAAATTTCGGACAGCGGCACGTCGAGCCCATCGCGGATGGCCGACGCCAGCCGCTCCAGCAGGTCGGCGGCGGGCAGCCCGCGATCGGGCTCGAGGCGCACGTCGAACGGCAGCCGGTAGCCGCCCTCCTCGTAGATCTGCAGCAGATTGACGCTGCCGAAATCGCGCACGACCACCCATTCGCCGAGCTCGCTGCGCGCGATCAGGCCGACGCGATGCAGATCGCCGAGGTAGCGCTGCACAAGATCGTCGGTGAGGAACGGCTCCGCGGCACACAATGTCTGGCTGTGCAGGCCGCGGCCATCGCGCTGGGCCGCGGCGAAGTGGCCGAGCACGCGCAGCAGGCCGGCGAATTCCTGTCCGCGCGGCAGGTGCTGCGAGGGCGGCCGGTAGTCGAACGCGCTCAGCGAGGCGGTCAGCGAGGCGCCGAACAGCACGATCGCCCACGACAGGTAGATCCAGAAAATGAACAGCGGCACCAGTGCGAGCGCGCCGTACACCTGCTGATAGCTCGCGCGCAGTGCATAGAACGCGAAGCCGCGCTTGGCCGCTTCGAACAGGACCGCGGCGATGAACGCGCCGACCAGCGCGTGACGGATGCGCACGCCGCGATTCGGAATCACCACGAAACCGGCGACCAGCACGCTCCAGACGATCAGGAACGGCAGCGCCGCGAGCACGCGCGTCTTCAGCGAAAACTGCTCCGCGGCCGCATCGATGAACGGCAGCGCGACCAGGTAGGAGCTGATCGCGAGCGCGGCGACCAGCAGCAGCGGACCGAGCGTCAACGCGGTCCAGTAGATGACGAAGCGCGAAGCAGCGGAGCGCGCGGTCTGCACGCGCCAGATGCGGTTGAACGTATCCTCGATGCTCATCATCAGCGAAACCGCGCTGAACAGCAGGATGAGGACGCCGATCGCCGTCGCCTTGCTCGCGTTCGTCGCGAACTCGGTGATGTAGCCCTGCAGCGTATCGCCGGCCGCGGGCACGAAGTTGGCGAACACCCAGCCGGTGATCTTGTCGCGCCATTCGGCGAACACCGGAAACGCGGCAAGGATGCCGAGGATTGCTGCGGTCAGCGGCACCAGCGCGAAGATCGACGTGTACGACAGCGCGCCCGCGGCCTGGAAGCAGCGGTCCTCGAGGAAGCGCTTCCAGGTGAAATGCAGCAACGCCAGCGAACGCTCGCGGTCGAGGTGCCGACTTCTGGCAAACTTTGCTGCGCGGTCGAACATCGCCCGAGACTAACGCAGGCCGCGCCCAAGACCAATCCGCAGGATGAAAATGCGCGAAATCCTCGTTCTCTACTACAGCCGCAACGGCAAGACCGCGCAGCTCGCACGGCTGGTCGCGCGCGGCGTGGAAGAAGTACCGGGCTGCGCCGCGCGCCTGCGCAGCGTGCCGCCGGTCGCTCCGGTCACCGAGACCTCGGCGCCGCCGGAACCGGACGAAGGGGCGCCCTACGTCACGCGCGCTGACCTGCGCGAGTGTGCGGGCCTGATCCTTGGCAGCCCGACGCGCTTCGGCAACATGGCGGCGCCGCTGAAGTACTTCCTCGATTCGACCGCGACCGACTGGGTGTCGGGCACGCTGGTCGGCAAACCGGCAGGCGTGTTCACCTCGACGAGCACGCAGCACGGCGGCCAGGAAACGACACTCGTCTCGATGATGCTGCCGCTGCTGCATCACGGCATGCTGATCGTCGGCATTCCGTACACCGAAGCCGCGTTGAACCGGACCGCAGGCGGCGGCTCGCCGTACGGCGCAAGCCATGTCGCCGGCGTGTCCGACGAGCATGCGATCAGCGAGGACGAGCGCGCGCTCGCGCGTGTGCTTGGCCGGCGCGTTGCCGATGTCGCTTCGCGGCTGGAGCGCGGCGCATGATCACCGAACGCATCGGCGTCGGCGCCTGGATCGCGTTGGTGGCTTTGCAGTTCGCCTGGTATCTGTGGCTCGCGCCGCCGACTGGTGGCAGTCCGCTGGTTGCTTTGGCGCTCAGCGTGCCGGTGTTGCTGTTGCCGCTGTTTGCGCTGCGCACGAGTGTTCGCCGTGCGCTGCTGTGGGTTGGCGTCGCGGCGCTGTTCTACTTCTGCCACGGCGTCGTCGCGGCGTGGGTTGCGCCGGCGGCGCGTGTGCCTGCGCTCATCGAGAGTGCGTTGTGCGTTGTGCTTATCGGCGCGCTCGGCTGGAGTGCGTGGAGTGCGAAAGCCTCCCAATCTCGTCATCCCGGCGAAAGCCGGGATCCGGTTTGATCTTCTGCTTTTCGCGAAAACCGACTCACGTCCCTGTGTTTTTTCGCGCTGCGGAATCGGCGCGATCCATCGCGCCGACCCCTGCGGGGCCTTTTCGGCCGCCCTCCGCCGCCCCACACGGGGCCCAAGATCAAGAGCGCCCCCTTCCGCCTTCGGCACCTTCCCCCGCAAGCGGGGGAAGGGAATTGCTTATAGGGTGGGCCTTGGCCCACCGGCTTTGGCTCTTCGGGGTCCCCCTTGGGCGCGGCGAGGACGCGGAGGAAAAAGCCCGCAGGGTGGCCGGCAGGAGGCCGGCCAGTTCGCTGTCAGGCCAAGGGATGGCCTGTCAGCGAACCTCCGCAGCGGCCTCGCGCAGTCGGCCGCAGGCCGACCGCTCCCGCGGGGGTGCCCTTCTCTTTGGTTACTTTCTCTTGGGCAAGCAAGAGAAAGTGACTCGCTCGCCATGGATGGCGAGTGAAAAACACAGGGACGTGAGTCGGTTGTCGCGAAAAGAACCAGAGACACCGGATTCCGGCTTTCGCCGAGGATGACGAAGTGAGGGAATTCACTCCGAACTATCGTCGCGCTTCATGCATTGCTCATGCTTGATGCGCAGCGCATCCGGCAGCCGCTCAGCAAGAAAATCGACGAACGCGCGCACGCTCGGCAGCATGCCGCGGCGGCTTGCGTAGACGAAATGCGCGGTGCCCTGCGGAATGCTCCACGCCGGCAGCACGACTTCTAGTTCTCCGCGCGCTATCGCCGGCGCGCAGACGAACTCCGGCAGCGCGGTCACGCCCATGCCGCGCCTGGCGGCTTCAAAAAGCAGCGCGAAGTCGCCGCAGATCACGCGCGCGTTCATCTCCACGTTGATCTTCTGGCCGGCGGCGTCGATCAGCTCCAGCATCTGCGCGCCGTCGTGCTCGTACTGCGACAGCAGCGGCAGGCGCTCGAGCTCGGCGGGCGTCTGCGGGCGGCCGTGCTCGTCGAGGAATTTCGGATTGGCGGCGAGCAGTACGCGCGACTGGCCGAACGTGCGCAGCACCAACGCCGCATCCGCATCAAGCTTGCTGCGTACGCGGATCGCGATGTCGATGCCTTCGTTGATCACGTCGACGCGGCGATCGGTGGCGATGATGCGCACCTTCACTTTCGGATACTGCGAGAGGAAATCCGGCAGCACATGCGCGAGCACGGTCTGCACCAGCGGGATCGGACAGCTGACGCGCACGATGCCGCGCGGCTCGGCGCGCAGCTCGTCGACGGCGTCCTGGGCAGCCTGCGCCTCCTCGAGCATCGCCCGGCAGTGCGCGTGGAAGCGTTCGCCGACCTCGGTGATCGCGAAGCGCCGCGTCGTGCGCTGCAGGAGCCTGACGCCGAGGCGCTCCTCGAGCAGTGCCACGCGCTTGCTCAGGCGGGATTTCGGCACGCCGAGCGCGCGTCCGGCCGCGGAAAACCCGCCGTATTCGACGACGGCAGCGAAAAAGCGCAGATCGTTGAGATCCGCCAGCGCGCCTTGGGCGAGGTTCATCATTGTTCTCCTCAACGAACGATCTATCCCATTATTGCCGACTTATCGTTCCATCGTCCACGCCATAGCTTATGGGCACGCCGGATTCCGGCATCGAACGAGAGGCTTTCCATGAAACTCCTGCACATTGACTCGAGCGCGCTCGGCGCCTACTCGGTCTCGCGCGAACTGACGGCGGCTATCGTGGGGGGCTGGAAGCGCCGCCATCCCGGTCTTGAAATCACCTATCGCGACCTCGCCGCCCAACCGTTGCCGCATTGGACGCCGGTGGCCGACGCTGCCGATCCGGTCGGGGACGTCGGCGAAGCGATCCGCGCGGAATTCCTGTCCGCCGACGTGGTCGTCATCGGCGCGCCGATGTACAACTTCAGCATCTCGAGCCAGCTCAAGGCCTGGATCGACCGTCTGGTGGTCGCCGGCAAGACGTTCAGCTATGGCGCTGCCGGTCCCGAGGGACTCGCCGGCGGCCGCAAGGTCATCATCGCCTCGGCACGCGGCGGCTTCTACGGCTCCGACTCGGGCCGCGCGCACTTCGATTTCCAGGAAGATTACCTGCGCCAGGTGTTCGGCTTCATCGGTGTGACCGACATCGAGATCGTACGCGCGGAAGGCATCGGCATCGGGCCGGAGCAGAAAGCGAAGGCGATCACTGATGCGCATACCGAAATCCAGGAGCGGTTGCTCGAAGCGGCTTGATGTTTCTCGATCACATCCCGTCGTCATTCCCGAAACCATAGGGTGGGCCTTGGCCCACCCTTTTTCGATCCGGGAACCAAACAAGCGGTGGGCCAAGGCCCACCCTATGGAAAGGCAGTTACCCCGCAACGCGCCTTGCCCGCCCCTGACCGCCCGCGTATCGTCGTCGCGCACTCCGCAACTCGGTCATGCGCATGGATTTCGTCCAGGCCGCACCGGTTCTCGCAAATACGTATTCCGCCGATCGCGTGCTGCGCTCCTATCTCTCGCGCGCGCTGCCTGATGCGGTCCGCAATGCGATAACGAACGACCTCGACGAGCTCGGTGCGCACGCAGCGCAAGCCTGGCTCACGGCGCGCTCGCGCCCGCCCGACGTACCGGTGCTCACGCAATGGGACGCATGGGGCAATCGCATCGACCGCATCGAGATCACGCCCGTCTGGCGCGACGGTGCGGCGATGACCGCGCATTACGGATTCGTCGCCGCCGGCCACGACGCGACCTATGGCGAGCTCGCGCGCGTCGACCAGTTCGCACGCGTGTATCTCTATCACGTCGCCAGCGAGTTCTATACCTGCCCGCTGGCGATGAGCGACGGCGCGGCGACCGCGCTGAAAGCAGCCGGCAACCGCGCCTTGAGTGAGCGCGCGCTGCCGCATCTGCTCGCGCGCGATCCGGCGCAGCTGTGGCTGTCGGGACAGTGGATGACGGAGACCGGCGGCGGTTCCGATGTCGGCGCCACCGAAACGATGGCGCGCCGCGGCACCGACGGCCGCTGGCGCCTGCACGGCCGCAAGTGGTTCACCTCGGCGGTCGTCGGCGAGATGGCATTGGCGCTGGCGCGCCCGAAAGGCGCCGGCGAAGGCGCGGACGCGCTCGCGCTGTTCTACGTCGAAACGCGCGACGCCGACGGGCGCTGGAACGGCATCCGCATCGACCGCCTCAAGGACAAGCTCGGCACGCGCGAGTTGCCGACCGCGGAAATCCACCTCGACGACACCGTCGCCGAACCGGTCGGCGAAATGGCGCATGGCGTGCGCCTGATCGCGCCGGTGCTGAACGTGACGCGCACCTGGAACACGATCTGCGCGCTGGCCACGATGCGCCGCTGCCTCGCGCTCGCCGACGACTACGCGCAGCGCCGCCGCGTGTTCGGCCGCACGCTGATCGAGCAGCCGCTGCACGTGGCGACGCTGGCATCGATGCACGCCGAATTCCAGGCCGCGTTCCAGCTCGGCTTCTTCGTTGTCGAGCAGCTCGGCCGCACCGAGCGCGACGGCGCCAGCGAAGACGATCGCGCATTGCTGCGCCTGCTGACGCCGCTGGCCAAGTTGTGGACCGGCAAGCTCGCCGTGAACATCGCATCGGAGACCTGCGAGGCATTCGGCGGCGCCGGCTATATCGAGAACACCGGCCTGCCACTGCTGCTGCGCGACGCGCAGGTGTATCCGCTGTGGGAAGGCACGACCAACGTACTGGCACTCGATCTGCTGCGCGCACTGGCGAAATCGGGCCTGCAACCGATGCGCGCCGCGATGGAACAACTACTGATTGATGCGCCGACGCAGGCGACCGCGATCAACACGGCGCTCGCCGCGGCCATGCGCTGGGTCGACAGCCGGCGCGACCGGCGCGATGCGCTCGAAGCCGGCGCGCGCGGCCTTGCCTTCACGCTGGCGCGCACGTTCGCCGCGGCGCTGCTGGCGCGCCATGCGACCTGGGCCGAACGCACGCACGGCGACATGCAGCCGCGCGCCGCGCTGGCGCTGTTCCTCGACCGCGGCCTGTCGCGACTGTCCGGCGATACCACCGCGGCGGCGGAATTGCTGCAGGCCGGCGCGCGCCGCAACGGCTGAGGCCATTCTGCGTGGGTAGAATGCACGCATGCGCGCCCGGCGCGTCCCTGTCTTTCCGGAATATCGCATGCAGCATCTGACCATCGTCACCACCGGCGGCACGATCGACAAGATCTACTTCGACGACAAGTCGACGTTTCAGATCGGCGCGCCGCAGATCGGCGAGATCCTCGAAGCGCTCGGCGTCGCGTTCACCTTCGAAGTGATTCCTGTATTGCGCAAGGACAGCCTGCACATCGACGACAGCGACCGCGCGCAGGTGCGCGATGCGATCGCGCGCCAGCCGCATCGCCACGTGCTGGTCACGCACGGCACCGACACGATGGTTGAAACTGCGCGCGCGCTCGACGGCATCAGCGGCAAGGTCATCGTGCTGACCGGCGCGCTGAACCCGGCGCTGTTCAAGGGCTCGGACGCGGTCTTCAACGTCGGCTGCGCGGTCGGCGCCGTGCAGACTCTGCCGGACGGCATCTATATCGCGATGAACGGCCGCATCTGGGACCCTGCGCGCGTGCGCAAGAACCGCGATGCGAACCGTTTCGAGGAATCGGCCGTCTAATACCGCAGCCCGACGGCGTCCGCTGGTCTAAACCCTTGTCGGCAAACGGGCATCCAAGCTGGCAAGATGAGCGCCTGCCTGGCTATGCCCCTGACGATGTCTGAAGCGCCGCGGACCCAACCCGCCGAATCCACGGATGCGGACGCGGACCTGGTCCGACGCGCGACAGCCGGCGATATGCGCGCGTTCGAAGCGCTGTACCGCCGCCACGCCGGCCGCGTGCACGGCGCCGTCTGGCGCCTGTCCGGCATGAACGAGGCGCGCGCCGAGGAGCTGACCCAGGAAGCCTTCGTGCGCGCCTGGCAGAAGCTCGGCAGTTTCCGTTTCGAGAGTGCGTTTTCGACCTGGCTGCACCGGCTCGCGGTCAACGTCGCGCTGATGGAGCTGCGCGCCCGCGATCCCGAGGACACCGTCGAAGCCGACGTTCTCGAAGCCGCCAGCGAACCGCTGACTCCGTTCTGCGCCGGCGAACGCGCCGACCTTGAACAAGCCGTCGCCAGGCTGCCGCCGCGCGCACGCGCCGTGCTGGTACTGCATGATGTCGAAGGCTGGAAGCATGAAGAAATAGGCCGCGAGCTCGGCATGGCGGTCGGTTCGTCGAAAGCACAATTGCATCGCGCCCGCGGTTTGCTGCGCGGGATGCTTGGAGAAGCGTCATGAACGATTTCGAGATCCAGCGCGACTTGCGCGGCATGAAGACGCCGCGGATGCCGAGCCATGATCTGTGGCCGGCGATCGCCGCGCGCATCGAGGCCGGCGCCGAAGCGGCCGGCCTTGATGCAGCGATAGCTCCGCGCGCCGCACGGCGCCGCTGGATTCCGCTCGCCGCGGCCGCCGGCACGCTGCTCGCGATCGTCGGCGGACTGCTGACTTTCACGATGCGCGAGCGCGACGTACAGTCGTCCGCAATCGCGGACGCGATGCCGCCGCGCGTCGAACGCATCTCGCCGCGCGATGCACGCGAGCAGGCGCAGCGCACGGGCGAGGATCCGCGTCTCGCCGGCGCCAACATCGTGCTCGACGCCGCCCATTCCGAACTGCAGCAGGCGCTGGAACAGCATCCCGATGCCGTATTCCTGGTCAGTCTGTTGAACCGCACCAACGCACAACGCATGAAACTCGAACAATTCGGCGCAAAAGCCGGATGACGACGGAGCAAGCCCCGATGAAGCGCATTCCCCTGTATTCCGCAATCCTGCTGCTGGCTGCGTCCGGCATGGCGTTGGCAGGTACGCCGATCAGCGAGACCCGCGACGTGAGTGCGGATGTGCGCATCGACGTATCGAACATCAAGGGCCAGGTCACCGTCAGCGGCTGGGACAAGCCGCAGGTGGCGGTCACCGGCACGCTCGGCGACGGCGCCAGGGCGCTGGCCGTCGAAGGCGGCGGCAGTCACCTCAGCATCAAGGTGCAGCCGCCGGACAAGCAGGGCTGGTTCAGCTGGGGCGCAGACTCGCGCATGGGCGACACGATGCTCGACGTGAGGGTGCCGCGCGGTGCCGAGATGCGCATCGAGGTGGTCAGCGCCGACGTCGCGCTCTCCGGCGTCGCCGGCCGCTCGCTCAACGTCAACAGCGTCAGCGGCAAGTTGCGCCTGGACACCGACGCCAAGGAAGTCGAGGTCGACAGCGTCAGCGGCAACATCGATCTGACCGGCAAGGCCGAGCGCGGCCACCTGGAAACCGTTTCAGGCAACGTGCGCGCACGTGGCCTCGGCGGGCAGGTCAAGTTCGAGACCGTGTCCGGCGACATCGACGCCGAGAACGGCGATTATCGCGAGATCAATGCAGGCACCGTGTCGGGCGACATCAACCTGCGCGGTAAACCGTCCAGGGACGCGCGCGTCGAAGTCGAGACGATGAGCGGCGACGTGCACCTGTACCTGCCGCCGGACGTCTCGGCGCATCTGCGCGCATCGACCTTCAGCGGCAGCATCCGCAGCGACTTCGGCACCGTTCGAACGGAAGACCATGGTCCCGGCAGCAGCCTCGATGCAACCGTCGGCGGCAGCGATGCTCGCGTGAATCTGGAAACTTTCAGTGGGGATATCGAGATTCGGCGGCAGTAGCCTCGGGCTTTGCTTTAGCCCTCCCCTTCAAGGGGAGGGTTGGGTGGGGGATGGTGTTTCGATTCTCGTGACAGGCATCCCGCCCATAACCTCGTCATCCCGGCGAAGGCCGGGATCCAGTTCCTGCTGTTCTTTTGCGATAACCGACTCACGTCCCTGTGTTTTTCACTCGCCATCCCTGGCGAGCGAGTCACTTCTCTTTGCTTGCCCAAAGAGAAGTAACCAAGAGAAAGGGCACCCCGGGTGGGGCCCAGATCAAG
>Ga0193717_1002465_pt1 | contig 10703 bp, 9 predicted proteins | sample U2c2metaG_FD_145900 | JGI IMG/M metagenome (GOLD analysis project Ga0193717, IMG submission 145900) | Soil microbial communities from a riparian zone of the East river system, Colorado, United States - U2c2 | ecosystem: Environmental > Terrestrial > Soil > Riparian zone | place: USA: East River...
CTTTACACATCCCCATTTTGCGATCTTAAAGAGCTGGATTCTTCCCGTGTCAGTCTCAGCAGATGCCCAGCCTCACTCCACTTTCTTCCCCTCGAAATCCTCATCGCCATATCCGGTGAAGCCGGTGACTTTCCCCGCCGCGTCGCGCTCGAAGAACAACCGTGTGTTCCCCATGGCCACGTAGAACCGGGTCTCACTCTCCGGAATCAACTCGCTCGAGTTGCCTCTGGCACGCGACATGAGACGCGCGCCATCCACGTAAACCTCGATCAGCGGGCCGTCCTCGATCTGGTAGTGGCCCACGTAACTCTGGAGCACTTTCGGATCGATCTTGAGGTTCCTGTCGGGACGGCCGAGCAGCCGGCCCTGGGTGCGAACCTCGACATCGCCGGGATGGCTCAGCGCACTCGCAAAGCGCCAGTTGTAGTCGAATGAACCCGACACGACGCGGGTCTGCTCAGGCGTAGCACGCTGCTTGAACGGTGGAATGCGGCCGTCGGTGATGACGTAGTCCCAGGCAGTCGTGCGGTAAGGGCTCGCTTCTGCGAAGTACATGCCCCCCGTCGAAGTGCCGGCGATCATCCATACGTATCGCTCGGCATTCAGCGGATGCGGGTAGATCATCTGCACGGCGGCATCTTTCGCTTTGAACGCCTTGCCGTCGATGCGCACGATGTCCCCGGAGATTCGCAGGGGCAGCTTGGCCGCGAGTCTGGCGGACACGCGATTCGCATCGGGACCGCCAATGAGCAGCAGCGAGTAGCGCGCGACGTCCGCATCCTTGATCTCACTGTCGAGGAACACGCGCGGCTGCACTTTCTGCCAATCACGCCACGTATCGATGAAACCCTGCGCCTTCTCCTTGGACAGCGCCACCATCTCCGGATCCTTCGACGAGGTACCGATGACGATGGCAAACGGAGTCATCAGGAAATCACTGGTGGCGCCGGGCAGCGCCGGCCGCTTGTGCAGCGGCGCGGGCTTGTAGTTAGTGCTGGCCAGGCGCAGCGCGCCTTGCGTGACGCGCAGGTCGCGCGCAACGCCGTTCCACACCACCTTCACCGGCATCGAAGGGTCTATCAACGCGGCACCGGGCGTCAGCACGATATCGAGCACGTTGTCCGTATCGAGGCGGATGACGTTGCGATCGACCACCTCGGCATCCACGCGTATGAACTCCAGCGGACTCGCGGCCTGCTGCACTCGAACCCACCAGGCGCCGGCGTTACGCAGCTCGGCGGAGCGGATGCGCACTTTGCGCGGATTCGGATCGCGCTTGTGCTTCAGAAACCATTCGACGCTCATGTACGCGTTGTTGACCGCGAGTGCCTCATGGCCCTTGCCGGGGTACTCGTGATAACGCACGTCGTAACCCCAACGCTGCAACAGCTTCACGCCCCACCGCGACCAGTCCACGTTCACCGACAGGTCCATGTCACCGTGGTGAACCAGGATCGGCGTGTTGACCAGGCTCTCGGCCATGGACCAGGAGCTCTGCTTCTCATTGAGAAAACGCTCGATTGGCGTGAGCTTCACGAGCTCTTCCTCGGACATCTGCGAGTGGTAGTCCACGCCGCCGAAGACCGGCGCGATGGCCGCAAACAACTCCGGGTGTCGCGTCGAGACGTTCCAGGTCCCCCAGCCTCCCATGGAATCTCCTGTGAGATACACGCGATCTTCGTCCACGCTGAGCAGGCGCTTGGCCTCGGCGATGCCGCGCAATACGTCGCTGTCGGCGAAGCCCATGTACTGCACGTTGCCGCGCCCGTGCGGCTCCACGACGATCACGCCCTGGTGATTGGAGAACTCCGTGTCTATCCAGTGCCGGCTGTCCACACTCCACCAGCGCCAGTAAACCGGGTTCGGCGGGTTGAACCCGTGCATCTGGATGACCATCGGCCACTTCCTGGCCGGATCGTAGTTAGTCGGCAGATAGGCGCGCGCAAACTGCGGGCTGCCGTCGGTTTCGTCGATCCATGCCAGACGCACGAAGCCGTTGGGACGGATTCGGCTTCCCGTACCGGCCCGCTCCAGCATCAATTCGTCGTATTCCATGAGCGGCGAGTGAATATCACCCCAGGGATTGCCGCGGGCGTCGGCCACTTTGCCGCCGAGACGGTCGTCCACCATGCTAGCCAGCATCTTGAGCGTGAAGCCTTCGGGCTTCGACGCATCCGCCTTCGCCGCCTCGGCGGCGAGCTCGCGTGCCTTGACGAGTGAATCGCCCTTGTACCAGGGCAGATGCGTGACCGTGAGCAAGCCTTGCGGATTCGTGGTGCTGCAGCGGACTTCATACGGGCCATCCACCCAGTCCTTGCCATCGATGTAGAGCTGTTCACCGCGCTTGGCGGTGGCGGTGTACTTCACCGTGCCGCCGGGTGCGATCACTTCCACTTTCACGGGCGGCGCGCCTGCGCGCTTGCCATTCACGTCCGTGTTCAGCGAGAAGCCGGCGGGCATGAATCCGGCGAATGACGGCCCGATCTCCGCGACGCGCGGTATCACCGCCCCCGGGTCGAGCACGCGCACCGTGAAGACACCCGCCGCATCCGTTTTCACGAGCAGCGCATTCGCACCCGCCGCGAGGTCCACTTCGATCTGGTCTTCATCGGCAACGATCGAACGGGCGCCATCCCAGCCGTGCACCTGCTTGCCGTTGAGCCAGACACGCACGCCACCGCCACTGCCAAGCGACAGCACGGCCTTGCCTGCGCTTTCGCGAGTGATCGTCGTGAAAGCGTAGCCCACCTCACCGTCGCCCGAGCCCGGAAAGTCGCCGAAGCTCACCTCGTCGCCCCACGTGGTGAGCCGATGCCACTTCACGGTGGGACCGCCGGCGCGTGACTGCTCGAGGCCATCGGTGGGGCGCACCGCGCCTTCGGCGCCGGCGGTACCCAGGCATTCCTGTTCCAGCGTGCACTTGAAGGGACCCACGATGAGCCACTGCCGCAGAAATTCCGTATTTCCGCGCTGCCAGGGCTGGCGCATTTCGTCCTTGAGCGTTCCGGCATTCGCAACGAGTGCCAACACGAAAACCGCGACCGGCACTCCGATCCGAATGAGCTTGTTCAATGAAATCCCCTCAGAATTACCAACCGCCTCCGCCGCCACCACCACCGCCGCCACCCGACGAGCCTCCTCCGCCGCCGCCCGAGCTCGAACCCGGCGCGGTGGCCGCGGAGGAGATGGCGCTGCCCAGCGACGAGCCCAGCTCGCGCGAGAAGCCGCCCATGTTGTGAATGTTCCAGGCCGGGCCCGCGTACCACGCGGGCGAGTAGTTCGGCGACTGCACGTCGAGCACGTTGGCAAAGCGCTCGGCCCAGCGCTGCTCCACGTCGAGCGCCAGCGCCGCGGGTAGATAGGATTCGTAGAGCTGCGGTGTGAGCGGCGGCGGCGGTCCCTTCATGCGCTTGAGGTCCTCGCCCTCGGCCACTTCGAGGTACATCTTGAATCCACGGATATGATCCATGACCGCCTGCCCGGCCACCGTCGGTGCCTTCAGCCACAGGCCAAACAAACCATTGGCCACCAGCATCGCGACTACGGTCGCGAGGGTGAACCAGCCACCGGGCGTTCCGAAGTGCCATAGCGGCCAGATGTCAGTTCTGCCTGGCAGCAGCAGCGCGGGCGCCGCAAGAACCAGACTCAACACGATGCCGAGCACGTGCCAACCGCCATTGATGCTGAAGAAGCCCGACGTGAAACGCTCCTTGAGCGACAGCCGGTGATTGCTGCGCGCCCCGCTCACACGTGCGTGGTTTTCGTTCTCGAGCACCAGCGTGTCGCCCTGCGCAAACAGGCTTGCCAGCAGCTGCTGTTCGTCGGCCGAGAGCGGCTGGCCACTCGCGGCCGTTTTCTGAAGCGTGAATGTACGGCCGATGCCCAGGACTCCCGCGTCCTGGTGAATGCGCAGATACCCTTTCACCGCGAGGCTCAACACCGCCGCCGCGAAACATTCGTTGTCGTAGCTCATGCGCATCAGGTAACGCATCGACGCCGGCGACTGACCCTTGGGCGATTCGTATTCGGGGATGGCGATGCGTCCCGGCGGATCGCGGCCGACGCGGGCCCAGATCAGATAGTAGTAGGTCAGCAGAGCCGCGAGGCCCAGCACGCCCATCAACGCCGGCAGGCCGTTGTTAGGCAGGTCGATGTTGAGCATTCGCTCGGCTGGCGACCAACCGGAGCGTCTCGCATCCACCATGCCGTTGGTGCCGGACAGCGGCTCGCGCCTTCCCGCACTCGGCGATTCCACCGCCGGCATGACGAAGCCCTTGGGCCACATGACGACGATGGTGATCCCTTCGCGGGGATTCAGACCGCGCGTGGTCGTGAACAGCGGCCCGCTGGCCTGCATGTTCGCGGTGTAATCCTGGCCTTTTGCACCCTGAGGGCCGGTATAGGCCTCGAGTTTGATCTCACCCGGTGGGATATCCGCGGGCAACTCCACGCGCGCCGTCGCGCGGTCGATCGGAAAATCCCAGCCATTGCCGGTGACGTTCCAGTACAGCTCGTCGTGCTCGGGGAAGAAGCCCAGCTGCCGATCGGTGCGAAACACGAGCTCATAGGTATGCTCGCCGAACTGCACGAGCTCCGATGGGTTGCCCACGTAAATGCGCACTCCATTGCCGCGATCTTCTGCACGCCACTGTTCGGGCCGCCCATCGCGCGATGCGCCCTGAAACGCGAAATCGACGACGTACTGCTGGCCATCGCTGCCGCTGTAGATAGTGGGGAAGTCGCGATAGATGCCGCGCTTGATCTTGTTGCCCTCGGCCCGCACGCGTATGACTTCGCGCACGTACAGCGAGCCGTCCGCATTCACCGTCACCGTTTCATCGAACGACAGGATGCGCTCGTCGGCGTACGCCGCATGGGCGCCAGCCCACGCCAGCAACGCCAGGAGGACACTCTTATATATGTACCGCCAGGGGCTCATGGCATGGCCACGGCCGGAGCCGCCGCCGCCTTCGGGTCTTCGAGGTCGAAGAATTCCGCGGCCTTGAAGGCAAACGTGTTGGCAATGAGCAGGTCCGGAAATTTCTGGATGCGGTTGTTGAAGAGGTTTACCGCGCCGTTGTAGTACCGCCGCGCGAACTGGATCTGGTTTTCCGTGTCGACCAGCTTGTTCTGCAGGTCGCGAAAGTTCTCGCTGGCCTTGAGATCCGGATACGCCTCCACCAGCGCCACCAACTGGTTCACGCCGTTCGAAACGCTTTTCTCCACTTCGGAACGCTGGTGGGTGGAAGCCGCATTGACGCTCTGGCCGCGCAGCTCGGCGAGACTGGTGAGCAGCGCGCGTTCGTACCCTGCATAACCCTTCACCATTTCCACCAGGCGCGGAATGAGGTCGTGACGACGCATGAGCTGCACGTCGACGTCGCTCCAGGCCTGGGCGACGCGATTGCGATCGCGGATCAGCAGGTTGAAAACGATGGCGGCCCACAAGAGGACCGCCAGGATCAAAATACCGAAGATCGTGAGCATCCGCGCCATGCTAATGGGCGCGGGCGCGCGACGCTATCTATGCGCCTTCAGACGAACGCGACGTCCTTGCCGCTCGGCGTGATCGAGTGCGGCTCGTAGCCCTTGGCGTAGCGCAACGGCCGGCCGGCGATATCCGCGCGCACTTCGGGTCGCTGCGCGATATTCACCTGGTTCTCGATCGAGAACGCGATGCCTTCCTTCGTGAGATCGATGGACTTCACGCCGGACAGCGGCAGTGGAATTCGTTTCGCGCGGCAGTAGCTGATTATGGCCGCGGCGATGGCGCCGAAATCGAAGCGAAGCCATTCGATGTCGCTCGAGTCCGGCATGCGCACCGCCACTTCGATGGCATCGCCGTTGACCCGGTCGGTCACGAACTCCGCCTGCAGAACATCGCCACGCGAAAGCGGCCCGTTCGAGCGGCGGTCGAAATGCACCAGCGCTTCGAGTACGGTTTCCAGCGGCAACATCAGTCGCCGGCTTTCTTGGATGGTCACTGCGGACATGGGGCCAGCGTATGCGCGCTCAGGAAAACACCTAGTAACAGGCCACAATAATCCGCATGTAAAGTGCGAAACGCCACCAGGATGTGAGGTCCATCACGCTCGGTGGCCGAAGATGGCCGGCAGCGAGCCTCGGCCGAGGCTCAACCGCCGATCCATCATCTGACTACTTGCTCTTCCCTTTGAGCAAAAAAGTCACTTTCAGCGTAACGCGGTATTCGGTGATCTTTCCCTTGGATACTTCAACGCTCTGATCCTTGACCCATGCGGCGGCGACGCCGTTGATGGTTTCGGATGCGCGGGCGACGCCTTGCTTGATGGCGTCTTCAAAACTGTCTTTGCTGGTGGCGATGAGCTCAATGACTTTGGCGACTGACATGTGATCCTCGATTGGATGGTGGCTCCCGGTCGAGAGCGAGTGCCGATCCTACTCGCGTTGCCGATACGCCCCTCGACATCGAACGTTACTATTGCTGTCCTGCAACGCTGCAACCGGAGGGCCTTTGGCGCAAGGCGCAACCATCTACACATTCGATATCGCCCTGGCCGATGCCGACCGCGCCGTATACGAAGAGCTCAACCTGCGCGTCGCGCAGCACCCGAGTGAAACGCCGGATTATCTGCTTACGCGGGTTCTCGCGTATTGCCTCGAATTCTCCGAGGGCATCGGATTCTCGAAAGGCCTTTCGGACCCGGATGAGCCGGCCATCTTCGTGCGCGATCTCACGGGTGCGCTTCAGGTGTGGGTGGACATCGGCCTGCCCGAACCCGAGCGGCTGCACCGCGCCAGCAAGGCCGCACCGCGCGTCGCCGTGTACACACATAAGGATCCCGCGCAGTGGGCGGTGCGCATCCGTGACGCGAAAATCCACCGCGCCGAGAAACTCGAGGTATTTGCATTCGAGCGTGCGTGGTTGACGGCTGTCGTCGCCCGGCTCGAGCGCCGCATGAAACTTTCGCTTGCGCGGTCCGAAGGCGAGATCTACCTCACGCTAGGCGCCGAGACCTCGCAGACCGTGCTGGAGCGGCCGCTGGCGTGAATAATGGCCACCGCCTTCAAACTCAATTCGCGACGATCGCGTCTACATTCCTGTACGAGCTTCTCCCGGGGAGATACAAATGCAAATCTCACGTCGCTCGCTGCTGCTCGGCAGCACGGCCCTTACTGCTGTTGCTTCCGCTGCTGCCACGCGCGCGCCGAAAAGCGCTGGCATCGACCAGGCACGCGCGGTCGTCACCGCGATGCTCGCCGCGGAGCCGATTCCCGCGCTATCCATCGCGGTGGTCCAGGGCAAAGAGCTCGTCTGGGCCGAAGCGTTCGGCAAGGCCAATCTCGATCTCGGCGTACCGGCAACGACCGCGCATCGATTTCGACTCGGCAGTGTAGCCAAGATCGTCACCGCCACACTTGCCGCGAGGCTTGCGACGCGCGGAATCGTCGACCTCGATGCGCCCATCGCAAACTACCTGCCGGACCTGCCCGAGCCGCACCGTGCCACCATGCTGCGCCAGCTGCTCACGCATCGCGGCGGCGTCCGCCATTACCAGGACAAGGATTCGTCGCCCGGTCCGGGCGGAGCTCCGATCGACTATCGCGACTACGCCAGCAATGCCGAAGTGCTCGCGATCTTCATCAACGATCCGCTCGTTGCCAAACCCGGCGAGCGCGTGTCGTATTCCACGTTCGGATACACGCTGGCTTCGATCGTGCTCGAGTCCGCGGCAAAGACACCCTTCCTCGAGCTCATACAAAGAGAGATCGCGCAGCCGCTGGCGCTGCCTTCCTTCGGGCCCGACGCGCCGCGCTCAATCACACCGAACCGCGTGACGGGCTACCACCCGGTCAAAATTGCGGGCGCCGTACATCCTCCAGTCGAAGGGCCATGGGCGAATATTCTTCCCGTCAATCCGGCGTACAAGTGGGCAGGCGGCGGATTGTTAGCCACGCCCACCGATCTTGCACGCTTCGGCGCCGCACATTACGCACCGGGCGTGCTCGATCAACGCACGCTTGACGCCTTGTTCACCGTGCAGACCCAGGCAACGAACAATTCGCCGCCGCTCGGCCTCGGCTGGCGCATCGACGACGACCCGAACAAACGGCTGCGTTGGCATCACGCCGGCGGCCAGGACGGCGCGCGTGCCAGCCTCGTCGTGTATCCAAAAGAGAAGCTGGCGATTGCCTTCGCCACGAACATCACCGCCACGCCAGGCGACGTGAATGGACCGAGTTCAAAAATCGCCGACGCCTTGTTAGGGATAGGAACATAACGGGCGACCTGTTATTTGCCTCACAATCCGGGGCGCCACCTAGGGCGGACCGCACAGAATTCCGGGGTTTCGATTGTCGGAGGCCCTACGCGCGAACTAGTTTGGCGCCATGAAAGCCGTAACTCTTCGTCGCCTCACTGCGCTGCTTGGTTATGTTTCATTCCTCGCAGCCATGCCGCTCGCCGCCCAGGTGGGCCCCATCCAGCCCGTGTTGGTGCTCGCCGATGGCAAGCTCGAGAACACACACGACAGGCCGAGCTTCGGCGATGACTATTCCGTTCCCGTTGACGTGTACGTGGCCGTCGATGGCTCCGTGACCAACGTCGTCGTGACGGCCTCCTCCAAGAACTTCAACGCCGATGCCGTGGCCGCTGACTACATGCGCAGCCGCAAGTTTCTGCCGGCGCTCGATGATCGGGGTCAACCCGTCGAGGGCATGGCCAAGGTCAACGTGAACATGTTCAAGCGCGGCACGAAGAAGGTCGTCCGCGTCACTCTCAAGCCGCCGCCGGTCAGCGCCGAGACCGAGCGGGTGCGCAAAATGATGTGCGCGGATTTCGTGTGGGAAGTGACCCGCATGCAGAACGAGGCCGGCATTCGCGACGCGAGCGTCGAAGTGATGCCCTACATGTCGGCGCACATGTATGCGCTGGGCAAGGACATGTCGAGCTCCGTCGAAGAGAAGTTCTGGGACACCTGGCCCAAGACGCTGCACAAGGTGATCGAGCGCTGTGAAAAGGCGCCCGAGAAAATGTATTTCACCGAAGTGTTGGTACCCGCACTCGACGGCACCATGCCGACGCGCGACACCGCGACCGCCTCCGCGCAATAATATTCCGCACCGCGGCAGGGCGGCGGCCATGCCGCTGTTCCATCTCGCCTTACTACCGCGCATGATCGCTCCCCTGGTTAGGGGAGCGGGCAATGGCGGATAACAGGAATTCTTCCGGACCGCGTCAGGCAGTGGTGCTCATCCACGGCATCGGCGAACAGCGCCCGATGGAAACGCTGCGCGGGTTCGTAGACGCGTTTCTCAAACCCGGCACGTATCACAGCAAGCCGGACACACTGTCCGATACCTACGAGATGCGGCGGCTGAAGCTGCGCAAACTCGCATCCGACGATCCGAAGGTCGCCAGCCTCAACGTCGACTGGCCCGAGACGGATTTCTACGAGTACTACTGGGCGCACCATATGTACGGCACCACCATCGCGCACATTTTCTCCTGGCTGTGGAGAGTGCTGACGCAGGGCGTGGGCGTCATCAAGACCGGCGGCCCTCGAGTGCACAAACGCCTGCGCTGGCTCGTGCCTGCCGTGTGGCTGCTCGTGCTCGCCGGCATTGCCGCCGCCGTCATCTTCGCGGTCAAGCAACTCACCGAGCCCAGCCGCATTGCCGCGGGCGTGGGAGTCGGCGTGTTGCTGCTCGTCTGGGGGTGGCTGCGCGGCCCGCTGCTCGACCTCAATCCGAAAAACATCAGCCGGCGCTACGACATCATCCGCGGCGGCATCGACATCCTGCGCAAGCTGCACACGGAGCACGACGAGCGCGGCGAGGAAGTGATGTACCGCTACGGTCGCATCGTGCTGGTGGGCCACAGCCTGGGTTCGGTGATCGCCTACGACATCCTCAAGCACTACTGGCAGGAGGTGAACGGCAAGATGCAGGTCAATGCGGCGCAGTTCGCCGCGGTCGAATCATTCGAAGGCGGCAACGACAAGGCGCCAGCCGATGGGCTGCCACCGCACGAGAATGCGATGAAGTTCCGCGGCGATCAGCACGCAGCCTGGCTGTACCTGAATCGGAACAAACCCGCCGGCGTGAAGTTGAACTACCAGAAAGACCGCGATCCTCCGCACGACGCGCGCTGGCTCATTTCGGACTTCGTGACCCTCGGCTGTCCGCTGACCTACGCGCCGCTGCTCATGGCCAAGGGCGTCGAAGATCTCACCAGCATCATCGCCTTGCGCGAGCTTCCGACCTGCCCGCCCGATCGCAGCAAACACCTGAACCCTGGGCACTTCACGGTGCGGCTCTCCACGGAACTCGAAAGGATCGTGGATTTCGACGTCCTGCCGCAGAGCGCGCAGTTCGCCACGGTCCGTTGGACTAACTTCTACTTCCACAACGATCCCATCGGCGGGCCGCTGGGCAGTATCTTCGGCAAGGGAGTCGACGACCAGGAACTGCACGGCCCCACGCTGCGCCCGATCACCGCGCACATCGGCTACTGGAACAAGTTCAAGCTCAAGGACGCGCCGCGCTGCGTCGCGCACCTCGAGAAAATCCTCAAGAATCAGCTCTGACCGCCGGCGCCTAGAGTACGGCCTGCTGCCGCGCGTACTGGCCGCGTTTCATGGCGATGTAGTCATCGTGCTCCACTTCGCGCAGCTGGCGCGAGAAACGCTCGGTGTCGGCGAACCACCGCTCGAGGCTTTGCT
>Ga0193717_1002466_pt1 | contig 10701 bp, 6 predicted proteins | sample U2c2metaG_FD_145900 | JGI IMG/M metagenome (GOLD analysis project Ga0193717, IMG submission 145900) | Soil microbial communities from a riparian zone of the East river system, Colorado, United States - U2c2 | ecosystem: Environmental > Terrestrial > Soil > Riparian zone | place: USA: East River...
TTCTCCGGCTGGATGCAGGGCGCGCTGGAGTCAGGGCTGAGAGCCGCGGCGGAACTCGGTGCGGGCTAACCACAACACGATGATGGTGATCAGCAATGCGCCGGTGGCGTACAACGCCACGACGTGCGTCGTGCCATACGCCCGAAACAACGCCTGGAACGCCAGCGGCGCGATGCCGCCCGCGAACACGCCGCCGAGTGTGTACGCCAGCGACGATCCGGCATAACGCACCTGTGTCGGGAATTGCTCGGCGATGAACGCGGCCTGCGGGCCATACATGAATGCGTGAATGCAGAGGCCGCTGACGATCGCGACGATGATGGCCAATTCACTTTTCGAATCCAGCAGCGGGAACAGCACCCACAGCCAGGCAATTGCGACAGCGGCACCGGCGCCATACACGGCGCGGCGGCCAAAGCGATCCGAGAGCAGGCCGGCGCAGAGGATGAGCGCGGCATTGAACGCGGCGCCGATGGTGAGCGCGGTGACCGCCAGCGTGCGCGACAGTCCGAGCGTCGTCGTGATGTATGACAGCAGAAACACCGCGAGCAGCGAATACATGACGTCCGGGCCCATACGTACGCCACCGGCGATGATGAGCCGGCGCCAGTGATGTCGGACGACCTCCCCGAGTGGCGATCGCGCGCGTTCCTTGAGCTGAGTGAACTGCGGCGTCTCGGTCACACCGGCGCGCAGCCACAAACCGAATCCGACGAGCACCACGCTGGCGAGCAGCGGCAACCGCCAGCCCCAGTCGAGGAACAGCTCCTGCGGCACCAGCGTCAGCGTGAGTGCGATCGCGCCGCTGGCGACCAGCGTGCCGATCGACGGGCCCATCTGCGCGAACGAAGCGTTGCGGCCGCGTTGGTTGTCGCTGCCATGTTCGACCGACAACAACACCGCGCCGGCCCACTCACCACCGAGCGCCACGCCCTGCGCGAAGCGCAGTGTCACCAACAGGATCGGGGCGAGCACACCGACCTGTTCGTAGGTGGGCAGCAGCCCTATCAACATCGTGGTGATGCCCATCATGAGCAGCGTGATGACGAGCACGAAGCGGCGCCCGTGGCGATCACCCAGGTGTCCGAACAACACTCCACCGAGTGGCCGCGACAGATAGCCCACCCAGAATGTGGCGAACGCGAGCAGGGTGCCCGACAGCGGATCGAAGTTCGGGAAGAAAAGTTTGTTGAACACCAGCGCGGTGAGCGTGTTGTAGACGGCGAAGTCGTAGTACTCGAGCGCCGTGCCGGCGATGCTGGCCATGGCCAGCCGCGGCATGCCGGGGGATTTCGGTTCGCTCATGCTTTCCCGTACCCGCCGCCGCCAGGCGTCTCGATGACGATGACATCGTCGCGCTGCACGGCGGTCGAGAACGCGGCGTCGAACGGCTCGGTGCCGCCGTTCGCGCGTTCGATCCAGTTGCGGCCGGTGGCCGCGGATGAACCACCCGCGGCTCCGAAAGGGGCGATGCGCCGGTGGTTAGCCAACATCACCGCGGACATGGGCTTGAGGAACCGAAGCCGGCGCTCGACGCCATCGCCGCCGCGATGCGCGCCTGCGCCTCCCGAGCCGCGACGAATCCGAAACGATTCGAGCCGCACCGGGAATCGCCATTCCAGCACTTCCGGATCCGTGAGGCGCGAGTTGGTCATGTGGGTCTGCACGGCGTCGGTACCGTTGAAATCGGGGCCGGCGCCCGAGCCGCCGCTGATGGTCTCGTAGTACTGGTGCTCGTCGTCGCCGAACGTGAAATTGTTCATGGTCCCCTGGCTGGCGGCCATCACTCCCAACGCGCCATACAGGCAATCTGTCACGACCTGCGAAGTCTCGACATTGCCCGCGACCACCGCCGCCGGAAAACGCGGCGCCAGCATGGAGCCTTCCGGCACGATGAGCTTGAGCGGCTTCATGCAGCCGGCGTTCATCGGGATTTCATCGTCGACCAGCGTGCGGAACACATACAACACTGCGGCGCGCGTCACCGGCAGCGGTGCGTTGAAGTTGTTGTCCTGCTGCGCGCTGGTGCCGGTGAAGTCGATGGTGGCTTCTCGTCGTGCCCGATCGATGCGGATCGACGCGCGGATCACGGCGCCATTGTCCATCTCGTAGGTATATGCGCCATCCTTGAGCACATCGATGACTTTCCGGACCGCCGCTTCGGCGTTGTCCTGCACGTGCTGCATGTAGGCCTGCACCACGGCCAGGCCGTAGTGCTCCGACATCGCCCCCAACTCCGCGATGCCTTTCTGGCAGGCGGCGATCTGCGCGCGCAAGTCGGCGAGATTCTGCGTGACATTGCGGACGGGATACGGACCCGCGGTCAGGAGTGCCCTCAGCTCCTCTTCGCGGAACACGCCGCGGTCGACGATGCGCACGCTATCGATGAGCACGCCTTCTTCTTCGATGGTCTTCGAGTCTGATGGCATCGAGCCCGGCGTGATGCCGCCGATGTCGGCGTGGTGACCGCGCGCCGCGACGAAAAAAGCGGGCCCGCCTGCGCCGAGGAATACCGGCATGACCACCGTGACATCGGGTAGGTGCGTGCCGCCGGCGTACGGCGCGTTCAATGCAAATGCATCGCCCGGCTGAATGTCACGGCCGCGCCGCCGAAGGATCTCCTGCACCGACTCGCCCATGGACCCCAGGTGCACGGGCATGTGAGGCGCGTTGGCGATGAGCTGTCCCTGCACGTCGAACAGCGCGCAGGAGAAATCCAGGCGTTCTTTGATATTGACCGAGCTCGCGGTGTTGGCCAGCGTCACGCCCATCTGCTCGGCGATGGCCATGAACAGGTTGTTGAAGATCTCGAGCAGCACGGGATCGGCCTTCGTCGACACCGACTCGCGTCGGGCGGCGGCGATCTTGTCGAGCAACAGGTTGTCGGCGTCGGTCAGCGTCGCGCGCCACCCGGGTTCGACGACGACAGTGGTGTTGCGCTCGCAGATCACGGCGGGACCGGCGATCGTATCGCCCGGACGCAATTGAATGCGCTCGAAGAAGGGCGTCTCGACCCATGCGCCGTCGAAGAATACCGCTCGCATGACGACGGGCGTCAGCGCGCCATTGCGGGGCGCGAAAGAACGCGCTGCGTCGGTGATGTCGGGCGAGCGGCCCGTGGCGGTCACGCTGATCGTATCGACGACGATCGCGCGACCCGGCACCTGGAATCCGAAGCGTGCGCGGTATTGCGCCAGGAACGCGTCCTGGAGAGATTCGGGCGTGGAGTTTGTCTCGAGCCGCAGTGTCAACGTCGAATCGGTATCCAGATATTTCAGAAGCACACTGCGTTCGACCTGCGCCGCGGAGCCGGCGAAACCTTGTTGCGCAAGTTCCGCGAGCGCTTCCTGCTCGAGCGCGGCGAAGAGCGCTCCCAACTGTTCGAAGCCCGCGGCGCTCGACGGCACTTCGGCGGTCTGCTGTCGCATCACGAGGGTGTCGGCAAGTCCGATACCGTACGCGGACAACACGCCCGCCAGCGGATGAATGAACACGCTGCGCATGCCGAGCGCATCGGCCACCAGGCAGGCGTGCTGGCCCGCAGCGCCGCCGAAGCAGGTGAGGGTGTAGTCCGTCACGTCGTGGCCACGCTGCACGGAGATCTTCTTGATGGCGTTGGCCATGTTCTCGACCGCGATGCGGATGCAGCCGGCGGCGAGGGCGGCGACGTTTCGTGCGCCACGCTGGTCAGGCAACGAGGCGGCCAGCTCCGCGAACAGAACCTTGACCCGTGCGGCGTCGAGCGGTGCGTCGCCCTTCTGGCCAAACAAGGCCGGAAAGAAGTCGGGCTGAATACGGCCCAGGAGCACATTGCAATCGGTGACGGTCAGCGGTCCGCCGCGCCTGTAAGACGCGGGCCCGGGATTCGCGCCCGCGGATTCGGGGCCGACGCGCAGTCGCACGCCATCGAAGCTGCAGATCGAGCCGCCGCCCGCAGCGACCGTGTGTATCCGCAGGATGGGCGTGCGCAGGCGCACGCCCGCCACCTCGACGTCGAGTGCGCGTTCGTAATCCCCGGCGAAGTGGCCGACGTCCGTGGACGTTCCACCCATGTCGAAAGCAATGATTTTTCCGAAGCCCGCGGCCTGCGCTGCGCGCGCCGCACCGACGATGCCGCCGGCCGGGCCCGAGAGGATGGCGTCTTTGCCGTGAAAGGACTTCGCATCGGAGAGGCCGCCCGACGACTGCATGAACTGAAGCCGGGTGCCCGGCAATGCGGCCGCCACGCGTTGCACATAGCGCCGCAACACCGGAGATAGATAGGCGTCGGCCACGGTCGTATCGCCGCGCGCCACGAGCTTGATCAGCGGGCTCACGCGGTGGGACGTGGATATCTGTTCGAAGCCGATGCGCATTGCGATGGCGGCGAGAGTCTGCTCGTGGGCGGGATAGCGGTAGCCGTGCATCAGCACGATGGCGCAGGCGCGGAGGCCACGGGAGTGTGCTGCACGGAGTGCGGATTCGGCCGCGGCTTCGTCGAGTGCGCGCACGAGGTCGCCATGCGCGCCGATGCGCTCGTCGACCTCGATGACTTCCTCGTACAACATCGACGGCAATTCGATGCGTCGTACGAACAGCTTCGGGCGATGTTGATAGGCGATGCGAAGGGAATCGGCGAAGCCGCGCGTCGTCACGAAGACGGTTCGGTCGCCTTTGCGCTCGAGCAGGGCGTTGGTGGCGACCGTGGTGCCCATGCGCACGGACTCGATGAGGTCAATGGGCAATGGAGCGGTGGGAGCGACCTCGAGCAGTTCCCTGATGCCCTGGATAGCCGCGTCTTCGTAGAGGGAGCTTTCAGACAGCAGCTTGTGGGTGAGAAGCGTGCCGTCAGGACGTCGCGCCACGATATCCGTGAAGGTTCCGCCGCGATCGATCCAGAATTGCCAACCCACGCGCGCAGCTTAATGGGGACACTCCCCTTTTCCTAGCAAAAGGGGCCGCACCTCGCGGTAGCCCACGTGACACGAGGCGCGTCCCCTTTTGCTAGCAAATCAGGAATGTCCCCGTTAATTCGCGCTCCAGGCGAGTGCCTGCGTCGCCCATTGCGTTCCCGCCGCCGAGATGAACTGGTGCTCGCCATGCGGGAAGCCACTTTCGAAGTAGATCTGCGTGGGTAGCGTGCGCGACGGCACCAGCCAGGAGCCATCGGTGAGCTGCGTGTCGAGCAGGAAGCGCACGCCGCGCTGGTAGGCAGGCGATTGCGCCGAAACGCCCGCTTCATGCAGCGCCACCAACACCTGGCCGGTGGCATAGGCATCGCTCGCACGATATTCCAGCTGCGCCCAGCCACCGTCTGTCTTCTGCGCGGCGAGCAGGGCATCGACCGCCGCACGACGTTCGCTTGCCGGCGCGCGGCTCCAGGTGAGGCCTAACAAATGAAATGTTGCATCCTCGGTATTCTCCGGTGCCGCATTTCGCAGCCAGGTCGTGCCCCTGGCGATCGCTGCGCGGTCCGCGGCGCTGCGCGGATTACCGTAGAGCTGGATGCCGCGCAAGCTGACCGCCGTCGCGGTGAACACGCTTGACTCGCTCGGCGGACGTATCGGGCTCACCCAGCGTCCGTCCGGAAATTGCGCGCGACGCAGTAGCCGCACGAGCGCGTCGGTCGTCGGATCGGCCGGGTGATCGGCGGCCGCGAGGCTGATGAGGATGTAGCCCGTGGTCGTGAACAGGCCGCCCGGCACCACGATGCCCTGCAGCGCCTGATCACGCGTGGTTGCCATGTCTTCCGCGAGCACGCGCAGTTCACTCGCCGCGATCTTCTCATCGAGCGCAAAGCCCTGGCGTCGCAACGTTTTCGCAGTCATCAGTCCCAGCAGATTGTGATGACAGGAAACACAGCCGCCCTTTTCGTAGAACGTCACGGCGCTGCGCTGAATCAGCGGAACGCTGCGCGCAATTGCCGCGCGCGCGTCATTGCTGGATACGTATTCCAACTTCTGCGCGGCTTCCTCACGCGTCGGCTTTGCGCCGGCGCGCGTGAGCACGTCGATAACCGGCGCACGGCCGAGGCGCCGCGCATAATCGAGCGCATTCAACCCGTCCGTGCTCACGGCATGCACGTTCGCGCCGCGCGCGATGAAATCCTGCATGACCTCTGGCGGTATCGTTTCGGAGATCGCCGCCATCATCAGCGGAGTGCGGTCTCTGTTGTCGATGACATTGACGTCGGGATTGCGTAGCAGCGCGGCGCGCAGCATCTGCGGATCGCCCGCCGCGCCGGGCGGCAGCAGGATCGTCAGCACGCGTGGCATCGCAGATTTCGGATCGGGCTGCAGGATTGTCAGGCACGCGTCGCAGCGCGCGCGCAGCGCCATCGTGGCCGCCGCGCCACCCTTGTCGGGAAGGCGTGCCACCAACAGTCGCAGTGCTTCGGGATTTGCGCGCGCGGCGAGATTGAGCGCGGGCTGCGTAACTTCGGCACCGCGCTCCAGCAGGAGTTGTACGAGCGGCGCGGAATCCCTTGAAGCTGCCGCGAGCATCAGCGGCGTTGCCCCGAAATCCGAGGAGGCATTCGGATTGGCGCCGCGGTCGAGCAGCAGTCGCGCCTTCGCCAGATCGTCCACAGCCCACATGAGCGCGCTCGCGGCGCGGTAGTTGCGCAAGTTGGGATCGCCGCCCGCATCGAGCATCGTGCGAAGTAGTTGGACATCGCCATACAACGCGGCTTCCATGAGGGGCGTCGTGCCACCGACGCCGCGCGCGTTCACGAGGGCCGGCTGTGCTCGCAGCATGGCTAGTGCCTTGCGCCGGCTCGCCTTCTCGAAGGCCGAGGTGCGAATCAGCGCTGCGAGGCGCACCGCCGTCGCATCGGGTGGCGGCAGATCGCTCTCATTGGCGAGCTCGTCGGGCCACTGCGCGCCGGCGTCGATCCATCGGCGAATCGTGTCGATTTCCTCCGGCGAGAGCGTGTCTTCGAGCGGCATCTGCGGGCCGAAGCGCGAATCGAGCACGCGCCGGTAGAGGCGGCTCGAATCGCTGCTGCCCGCGATGATGTTGTGGCGCACCAGGCCGCTGAACGCCGTGCTGCGCCGGTCCACACGGTAGCCATTCTTGTGTTTGTCGGGACCGTGGCACTCGTAACAGTGTTTCTTGAATATCGGTTGCACATCGCGCGCGAAGTCGGGCGCGGGCGTTTGTGCGAAAGGGGCGGAGGCGAGGCCGAGGCAGGCTGACAGTCCTACGAGCAGGCGGACGGCGAGATTCAATGTGACCTCCGGCGGTGACACCCGCGCTTTTCGCACGGTATCCGATTCACTCTGACGAGTCCCGCAGAATCCCTACAAGAACTGTCGGCGCTGTGACCGAATACCTCTTCTGCGCGAGGGACTCTCTCGTGAGGTGCGGCCCCTTTTGCTAGGAAATGGGGAGTGTCCCCATTACCGGGTGGCGCGCGTGATCCGGTAGAGCCACTCGCCATTCACGAGGCGGTTGTAGGCGCGGAAGTCCTTCACACCCGACCAGTCGCGGAAGTCATTGCGCATGTGCTCGGGGAAACTCATGACGATGGCTTCGCGCCGCACGCTGTCGAGATCCAGCGCCAGAACTACATTCTTCGTGATGTCTTCCACCGACGCGATCTGGAAGCCTGCCGCGGCGATCATGGCGGGCGGATCCTTGTCCTTCCACGCAAGGTCCACGTGAAAGAACGTGCCGCCCGGCTTCAGCACGCGAAACGTTTCCGCGAAGAACCGCGCGGGGTTGTCATACAGGTGAGAAGCCTCGACGTTGAGCAAGGCGTCGCAGCTTGCGTCGGGCAAGGGCAATGCTTCCGCGTTGCCCGCCTGAAAGCTCAATGCCGACACACCGGCGAACCGCTGCGTGGCGAGACTCAGGTTTCGTTCGCTGATGTCGATGCCGAGGTAACTCGCAGGCAGATAGGTGGCGGCGACATGGGCTGCGCCACCGCCGCGGCCGCAGCTCACTTCCACCACTTTCTTGCCGCGCAGGTCCGCGTTGCCCAGCAAATGCCGGTAGAGCTGCAGGCAATACTTTTCGGGTTCCGCGGTGCCCTCGAGATCCGCAGACAACGGCGCAAAGCCGTAATTCATGAACGCGAAGTCGGTCGAGGTGGTCGCGGCGGCGTTGTAGAACTGGCGTGCCTGTTCGCTTCGTGAATCGGCGGGCGCGTTCACTTCGCCGCCGTGGCGTGGCGGATCTTCATCTTCATGCCGTAGCGCGGAAACATCGTGGTGCCGGGAGCCGGCTCTACTTTGTGACCCGGCGCGAGCTCCAGGTCGAAGCGCTGCGCGATGCGCGAGACGATGAGCTTGAGCTCCACCAGCGCCTGGCCGGCGCCGATGCAGTTGCGATGGCCGGCCGCGAACGGCAGGTAAGCGAAGCGATGGCGTGTCGCGATCTGCTCGGGCGAGAAGCGTGTGGGGTCGAACTTTTCCGGGTCCGGATACAGGTGCGCCTGGCGGTGGATGGCATACATGGAAACGGCCACGGTGACGCCCGCCGGGATGTGAAATCCGCCCACGGTGTTGTCCACCATCGCGACACGCGAGATGGAGTGAATCGGCGAATGCAGGCGCAGGGATTCATCGATGACCTGGCCGGTGTATTGCAACTTGTGCACGTCATCGGCGGTGGCGAGGCGGTCGCCCAGCACCTCGGCCACTTCAGCGCGCATCTGCGCGCGAATGGCCGGGTGGCGCGACAGCGCCCAGTGGATCCAGCAGAGTCCGGTGGCCGAGGTCTCGTGACCCGCGAAGAACAGCGTGGAGATCTGGTCGCGCAGTGACTTGTCGTCAAACTCGTTGCCCTCGGCGCGGCTCGTGGCGACGATGCGCTTGAGTACGCCGCAGCCTTCGAAGTCCGTGGCGCGGTGGCGCTGGATGAATCCCAGGATGCAGGCGTCGAGCGCGGCGATGGCGGCGTCGAAACGCGCGATGAGTTCCTTGGAGTGCGGAATGAACGCGCGCACGATGTTGCGCGGCGCCTGCGGCCAGTGTTTCTTGACGGCCGCGGCTACGTCGCAGAATTCGTCGGCGATCTCCGCGAACGGCTCGCCTAACAGGTAACGCCCCGACAGCAATTGCGCCAGGCGATTGAACTCCGGTTCGACGTCGAAGATCTCTCCGCGATCGGCGTAGCCGTCCCAGCGATTGAGAAAATGATCGATGTGATCGGCCATCCAGCCGACGGAGTTGTCGATGGCTTCGGGCTTGAACGCCGGCTGCGTGATGACGCGCTGGCGTCGCCACTCGGCGGCTTCGGAAAGCAGGAGTCCCTGGCCCACCAGCGACTGTATGTGCCGGTAGCGGATGTTCTTCATGTATTTCTGGCGATGCGTGATCAGCATCTCCTTGAGCATCTCGGGATCCGAGAGCACGTAGAGATACTTGCCGCGGATGGGGACACGCGCGAGGCCGCCATACGTTCGCGCGATGTTTGTCAGCGCTTCCATGGGATTCTTGAGGAAGGGCAGCAGGCAACCGATTACGGGAAGGCCCTTTGGGCCGGGCGGGTGTCTGATCTCTGTGGCGATTGCGCCACGAGTTGTTGCCGTCGCAACAGTGCTCACTGAATTCACGAATGCCCCCGGAGAACCTGAGCGCGAGATTAAATCTTTGTAATTGTCGGCGCTGCGGAGCGTAGCGCAATTTTTGATTCGCCACGCATTTAACGCTGGCCGACAAACGCGGAACGTAGTTTTCGGAAGCTTCTCCGGTCTGTACGTTACCGAACAATCGAGCGTTTACGCGTCGCCGTTCGGTCTTGCCATTACCCACTCCTTATCTCTATGTGCGGGCGGACCCATCCTCGACCTGCCAACGGTGTCCGGGGGTTTCCCGAAGCAGGTAGCAAGGGTTCTCCCCAGTTCCTCACCCGGCACCTTTTCACAGTTTTGCCTGCTGGCAGGCCGGCGAAGACAGGATCACGCGCGTCGCGGCACGAGAATCCCGCATGGGTTGGTGGCGACGCTTTTTCAACGGCCTGCTGTCCAAGGACAAGTCCCTGGCAACTGGCCTCATTCTCGGGTTCATGGCCTGGACGCTCATGCGCCTGGTGGACGGCATCGCCGCCAACGGCACTATCGAATACGACATCGCCAATAGCCCGGCGACGCTGGCCGATGGCCGTCCCGGGTATTTGGTTCGCGTGACCCTGACCAATCTGTCCGCCGACACCGCGCTCACGAATCTCAAGGCGTCGATCGCCGCCTCCACCGCCGACATCGTCTTCAGCGTCGATCCGAAGGATCGCAGCTGCGCGTTCGAGCCGCCGGGCTGGGGCGGCCAGCCCACCTGCGACGCCTTCACCAGCGGCTTCGATTTCCTCGCGCCCATGATCGTCGCCGGCACACAGGTCGCGTTCGAAGTGAAGTACACGCGCCCGGATTCCGTGGCCGCTCTACCCATCGTACGCATCAAGCCGGAGACGACGAAGTTCCGCCTGGTCGAACCCGGATTCTCGACCTTCGTCGCGCGCAACCAAGTGGGCCTGCTGCTCGCGTTGTTGATGCTCGCGCTCGTCATGTTTTTTCTGAGTGTCGCCGCCGGAGTGCCCAAGGGAGAGGCTCATGCGTAGCTCATGTGTTCTCGTCGTCAGCGCCTTGCTCGTGGCCTGCGGTGGCGAACGATCCTCGGGGACGGAATTGCCGCCGGGCGACATCGCCGCACCGGCGCAGCCGGCTACACCGGCGGAGGCAGACCAACCTGCGATAGTTGCACTGGTGTTCCGCGTCATGCGCGA
>Ga0193717_1002467_pt1 | contig 10700 bp, 6 predicted proteins | sample U2c2metaG_FD_145900 | JGI IMG/M metagenome (GOLD analysis project Ga0193717, IMG submission 145900) | Soil microbial communities from a riparian zone of the East river system, Colorado, United States - U2c2 | ecosystem: Environmental > Terrestrial > Soil > Riparian zone | place: USA: East River...
CAACATCATCGCCACGACCGGCCGGCCGGCGCTGATCATGGCGCCCAACAAGACCCTGGCCGCCCAGCTCTACAGCGAGATGAAGTCGTTCTTCCCCAACAACGCGGTCGAATATTTCGTCTCCTACTACGATTATTACCAGCCTGAAGCCTATGTGCCGCGCACCGACACCTTCATCGAGAAGGATTCGTCGATCAACGAGCAGATCGACCGCATGCGCCACTCCGCGACGCGCGCGCTGATGGAGCGCGACGACGTGATCATCGTGGCGTCGGTGTCCTGCATCTATGGCATCGGTCCGCTGGAGAACTACCAGAAGATGACGTTCCGCCTGAGCAAGGGCGAGCGGGTCGACCGGTCGACGCTGATCCGCCGGTTGGTCGAGCAGCAGTACAAGCGCAACGACAACGCCTTCCAGCGCGGCACCTTCCGGGTGCGCGGCGACACCGTCGACCTGTTCCCCGCCCACTATGAGGACAAGGCGTGGCGCATCGAGATGTTTGGCGACGAGGTCACGTCGATCTTCGAGTTCGATCCATTGACCGGCGAGCGGACAGCGACGCTTGGCGACATCGTGGTCTACGCCAACAGCCATTACGTGACGCCGCGGCCCACCATGCAGGGCGCCATCAACCAGATCAAAACCGACCTCAAGCAGCGCCTCGACGAGTTCAATCGGGCCGGCCGCCTGCTCGAGGCGCAGCGGCTCGAGCAGCGCACCATCTTCGACATCGAGATGATGGAGACGACGGGCGCCTGCGCCGGCATCGAGAACTATTCGCGCTACCTCACCGGCCGCCGCGCCGGCGAGCCGCCACCGACGCTGTTCGAGTATTTCCCCGAGAATTCGCTGCTGATCTGCGACGAGAGCCACGTCTCGGTGCCGCAGATCGGCGGCATGTTCCGCGGCGACTTCAATCGCAAGAGCGTGCTGGCCGAGTTCGGCTTTCGCCTGCCCTCGGCGATCGACAACCGGCCGCTCAAGTTCGAGGAATGGGAAGCACTGCGCCCGCAGACCATGTTCGTGAGCGCCACGCCCGGCGACTGGGAAATGGAACGCACCCAAGGCGCCTTCATCGAGCAGGTGATCCGGCCGACCGGCCTGATCGACCCGACCGTGATCGTCCGGCCGGTCGAGAAGCAGGTCGACGACCTGATCGCCGAGTGCAAGGACTGCGCGAAGAAGGGCCAGCGCGTGCTGGTCACCGTGCTGACCAAGCGCATGGCCGAGGACCTGGTCGAGTACCTGCACGAGGCTGGCATCCGCTGCCGCTATCTGCATTCCGACATCGACACGCTGGAGCGCATCGAGATCATCCGCGACCTGCGGCTCGGCGCCTTCGACGTGCTGGTCGGCATCAATCTCCTGCGCGAGGGCCTCGACATCCCGGAATGCGCCCTCGTGGCGATCCTCGACGCCGACAAGGAAGGCTTCCTGCGCTCGCCCACCTCGCTGGTGCAGACGATCGGCCGCGCCGCCCGCAACATCGAGGGCCGCGTCATCCTCTATGCCGACAAGATGACCGACTCGATCAAGTACGCCATCAGCGAGACCGACAGGCGCCGCGCGCGCCAGCAGGCCTATAACGACAAGCATGGCATCACGCCGGCCTCGATCAAGAAGAACATTTCCGAGATACTGCAATCGACCGCCGAGCGCGACCACTACACCGTCGATACCGGCGTCTCGGGCGACGTCCATCTGATCGGCCACAATCTGCGCAGCCACATCGCCGAGCTGGAAAAGCGCATGCGCGATGCCGCGGCCAATCTCGAGTTCGAGGAGGCCGCACGTATGCGCGACGAGATCCACCGGCTCGAAGCCAACGAGCTCGAGCTGCCGGGCCAGGCGGCCAGCGCCAATGTCGGCGTCCATCTCGGCAAGATGCAGCATTCCCGCGTCTTCCGTGGCGTGCGCACCGGCTCGGGCGGGCGCGGCAAGCCGGCCCGGCGCAGCAGCAGATAAAGCCAAGGTGAGGCGCGCCTTTCTCGCCGGCCTGGTCGCGGCGCTGTCGCTGGCCCTTGCCACGACCGCCGTCGCGCAATCGCCCGGCCCGCAAGACACCGAGCGCGGCGCACTTCGTGAACAGGTCTGGCGCATTCCCGCTGCCGGTGGTTCGCCGCTGATGGCCGCCACGGTGATGCGTCCGCCCGGCGAAGCGAGGCTGCCGCTGGTTGTGATCAATCACGGCTCGCCGGCCGACAGTTCAGATCGACCCAAGATGGCGCGGCCGCGCTACAATGCACTCTCCTCCTGGTTTGTTTCGCGCGGCTATGTGGTTGTCCTTCCCCTGCGCCGCGGCTACGGGGAGACAGGCGGCAACTGGGCCGAAAGCTATGGCTCGTGTCGGAATCCCGATTACGCTGGCGCCGGCCTGCAAACCGCAGCCGACATCAAAGCCGCCATCGACTTCATGCGCAGGCAGCCCTTCGTTGCCCCTGACCATGGGGTCGTCGTCGGCCATTCGGCGGGCGGCTGGGGAGCCATTGCGCTCTCGAGCCACAATCCACCGGGTGTGTCGAGCGTGGTGAATTTCGCCGGCGGGCGCGGCGGCCATCAGCATTTGCCCGGCGGCGGCACCGGCAATTGCACGACCGACGCGCTGGTGCAGGCGGCAGCCAGGTACGGCACCAGCGCGCGCGTCCCGTCGCTCTGGATCTACGCCGAGAACGACAGCTTCTTCGAGCCCAACCTCGCCCGACGCATGGTCGACGCTTATGACGGCGCCGGCGGGCAAGCGACTTACAGACCGGTTGGTTCCGTCGGCCACGATGGGCACGGCCTTGCCAGCAGCGACAGCGGCCAAGCCGTCTGGTCGCCCCTCCTCGCCACCTTCCTCGCCGCGCACCCCTGAAGACCATGGCGAAACAGCCGATCGACCATCTGCGCGCAATCTGCCTCGCTTTGCCCGAAGCCGCGGAAAAGCAGGCATGGGGTGATCCGACCTTCCGCGTGCGCGACAAGATCTTCGCCATGGAAAAGCGCGGCGACGGACGCATCTCGCTATGGTGCAAGGCGCCGCCGGGGAGCCAGGCGGTCCTGGTCGGCGCCGACGCCAAGCGCTTCTTCGTGCCGCCCTATGTCGGCTCCAAGGGCTGGATCGGCGTAAGGCTCGACGACAAGCCGGACTGGGACGAAGTGGCGGCGTTGGTGAAGCGCAGCTACCGGCTCACGGCGCCGAAGAAACTCGCAATGCAGGTCGACTAGGGCGTGTACTCATAAGTCGAGCTTGCTGAGTGCAGCTTGCTCAATGTCTGCTTTACGCCTGATAGCCATCGAACAGCGAACATTTCGGAAAGTCCGATTTGTGCCAGAACTGGACGTCGCCGTCGCCTTTTTCGATGCCTGTAAGCCGATGTCGTGGTGTGCGGAGGTCGCACGCCCATGTCAGCTGCTCATCTCGGCAGCCACTTGCTCTAGCCAGAAGCGCATATCCATCTCTCGATACATTGTGGTGGCGGCGGTGAGGTGCTCGCCGGCCTGCTCCCGTTTCCCGGTGTGCTGATAGAGTTTTCCAAGTCCGAGGTGGCAATGGGCGACGAGCGGCTGCATCCCCAGTCTTTCGGCAACCGCTAACGCCTTCCGGTAGTAGGTCTCGCCGCATTCGGCATCAAACTGGTCAGGATGGGTCACGAGGTCACCAAGCAAATGCAGCGCATGAGCGGCGTACCCCGGGTGCGATGGAGAATTCTTGAGAGAGCAATCGGCCAATCTCCGTGCGTCGTCGAGCCTGCCGAGCAGCAAAGCGGCGCGTCCCAACCAGTGATAGTCCATGCCAGCCTGGTCGATGGTTCCACGCGTTGTCATGCGGTCGAGGAATTCCGCCCCCTCCCGCAGACGGCTCAACGCTTCGCTCGGCTCACCGATATGAGCGAGGATCAGGGCTGACGAGGCGACCGCATGGGGAAGGGAGATAAAGATGTTCCCTTTGCGGTACTCCGCTAGTCCGCGCTCGACAAATGGGCGCGCTTCTAGCCAGTCCCCCTTGGCGAGGAGCCGCAAGCCCGCGGAGAGGTGGGCCAGGCCCACGGCGTGGGTGGCGTGCATCGGCTCGGCGGACCGAAGCACCTCTTGAGCGTGCCGGGCCGCCTCGGCGAACCTACCGAGCTCGGCAAGGCTCCTGACCAGGTAGTTTTGACCCAAGACAGGTCCTGGCGAGTGGGCAACATATGAAACCTCCCCCACGGGCATCACTGCGAGACTTCCCGTGACCAGCTCGACGACTCGCTCATAATCACCCCGGTTCCAATGCACCTGTACGAGGTTCATCACGGCAACGAAGCGTAGGCTCGCGTCCCCGATCCGCTCTGCGATCGCCAGACCCCGGGCACCGTTGGAGAGCGCGTCGTCGAGCTCTCCATGGTAGCAGTTCATCACGCACATACCCGTATAGATAAGCCCACGTCTGCTTTCGTCGTTCAGTTTCTCGGCAAGAGGCTCGGCCTCGCGAAGACGCTGCAAAGCCTTTCGCGTTTCACCGAGATTGGTCAGAGCACTGCGCAGGTAACGGAGGATATCGAAGCTCTGCTCCAGCTTGTGCCGGCTGTCCGGTAGCGCTTCCAGCACAAGCAGCGCCTGATCATACCAACCCACGGCGGTACGGAGCGCTGAGTGTCTTCCGGCCTTGAGCCCCGCTTGGAACAGATACGACACCGCCTTCTCGCGCAACTCGCCTCGGAGGGCGTGATGGGCGAGGAGTTCGACTTGCTCGCCAAGGCGATCTTGGTGAAGTGTCTCGAGCGCGTCGACAATCCGCGCATGAAGTTCGCGGCGGCGCTCCTGCAGCATGCCGCTGTAGGCGACGTCCTGGGTCAGCGCGTGCTTGAAGCTGTATTCGAGGTCCGGAAACAGACCAGTTTCATAAACGAACTCGGCGGCTTGCAGGCGGTTGAGCACTCCGCTAAGCGCTTCGTCTGTCAACTCGGCGACCGCCCGGAGCAAGGAAAGCGGCACGCGCTTTCCAACGACGGCGGCGACCTGCAAAAGGCGCTTATCCTCCGAGGAGAGCCTGTCGATGCGAGCCGCCAATATCACCTGGACTGTCGCCGGGACCTGAACGGCGTCGACCGGTCGGGTCAGGCGATAGTGGCCCGGTGGTCCTTCCAACGCCTTCGTCTCCACCAGCGTGCGGACTGTCTCCTCGAGGAAGAACGGGTTCCCGCGCTTGACGAGGAGCTGCTTGAGGGGGGCCAGCGCGGGATCATCGCCAAGAAGCGCGTTCAGCAGTTTCCTGGCACCTTCAGCCGGAAGCGCGTCCAGCCGCATCTGGCTGTAGTACGTCTTGCTGGCCCAACCATGCTGGTATTCGGGCCGATAGGTTGCGAGCAGCAGTATGCGTGCCGAGCCAAGGCTCTCGACGAGGCCGTCGAGCAGGGCCTGCGTCTCGCCGTCGATCCAGTGCAGATCTTCGACGACCAGAAGAAGCGGCTGCTTGCGTGCTTCCCGCAGCAACAGGTGCCGTATGCCATCCAGCATGCGACGCCGACGCTCAGCCGGGTCGAGCGTCTGCCATGCGGCATCATTCACCGGCGCGTCGAGCAGGGCCAGCAGCGCCGGCAGCGTCGGCTCGAGCGCACGGTCGAGCGCGAGCAGCTTGCCCGCAACCTTGTCGCCGATGGCCTGAATGCTGTCTTCGTTCCGGATCTCAAAGTAGCTCCTGAGGAGACTGACAACCGGCAGATAGCTCATCGCCTTGCCGTACGAGACCGCGGCGGCTTCGAGCACCAGCCACCCCTCCAGGCTCTGTGAGTGGGTGAGTTCGTAGACGAGGCGTGACTTGCCCACCCCAGCCTCGGCAATCAGCACCGCGACCTGACCGCGTCCGTCACGGGCAAGTTGCTGCGCCCGGCGAAGCTGTTCCAGCTCAGAGTCGCGGCCAACAAAGCGCGTCAGCCCGCGACGTGCGACCGCCTGGAGCCGGGTTCGCGCCGGACCAACCCCCGTCACTTCGTAGACTTCCAGCGGATCGGCCAGCCCCTTGATCGAAACAGTACCGATCGAGTTCACGGTGACGAAGCCTTCCGCGAGTTCAAGCGTCGATGGTGTCAGCAGAATGCTGCCCGGGTTCGCGAGTTGCTCCATGCGTGCAGCCAAGTGCGTCGTCCGGCCGATGGCCGTGTAGTCCATGCGCAGATCGTTGCCGATGGCGCCCACGACAACCTCGCCGGAATTCAGTCCAACGCGAATCTGCAGGTTCACGCCGTGAGCACCGAAGACACCCTCCGCATGGTGCTTGACCCGTTCCTGCATGCGCAGCGCGGCGTAGCATGCGCGCACTGCGTGATCCTCGTGGGCAAGCGGCGCGCCGAAGAGCGCCATGATGCCGTCGCCTGCCACTTGGCTGACGGTGCCCTCGTAGTGATGGACGGCCTCCATCATGTGTTCGAGGACCGGGTCGAGGAGCTGGCGCGCCTCCTCGGGGTCACGTTCGGCCAAAAGCTCCATCGAGCCCTTGAGGTCGGCGAAGAGGACCGTCACCTGCTTGCGCTCGCCTTCGAGCGCCGTCCTGGAGTTTAGGATCTTTGTGGCCAGGTGCTTCGGTGTATAGGTTTCAAGCGGTCCAAATCGTGACTGCGTGCTCGTGGACACGCCGGTTGGCCGCGCGCACTCCGAACAGAACTTTGCCGTCGGCGGGAGCTGATGACCGCAATGCACACATGTCCTTGCCAGCGGCGATGCGCACTCTGCGCAGAACTTCGCTGCCACGTCGTTGAAATGCTGACACTTCAGACACTTCATTGGCGACCTTCCAAGCGAACGGACACGCTCGCAAGTTGGGTTCAGTAAGTTCGCCGCTTCGCCGTCTATAGTCTGGCAGGCCTCTTTGCATTCCAAGTCTGCCTATTGAATTCCTGCCACTATCCTTGCCGACAACTTTAACGTGCTCTCCCGTCGTAAGGAACTCCTACTTGTCGCTACCAATTCAGCCACTGGATAGCCGACTGACGGACGGATAACCGACAGCCCCTCCTTCGGATGTCACGTCGGGCGCGGCATGTCAGGCAACTTCGCGACTGGCGCTCGATGGCACTTGATCGTTGCCGCCGAACCTATGCCACATGCCGTCGGCTCATACGATCCAAGATCGGTACTGCACCGTCGCCAATTGGTTATCGCTACTTTGGCACTCGACCCTTTATCGCGTTGGCGCGAGCTAAGCCACTTCAAGTTTGGCACCGGCGCCAGCCAATCCAGGAAGATCTCGCCCGCGAGCCGGGTCCAGACTCCCATCATTCGCTCATAGGTGGCGCCGTCGTCGAAGCGAATTTGCAGTTCAGCCGTCAGGGACGTTCTGCCCATTGAGTATGTGTCCATCAGGCAATCGCTGCGTGTTCATTGAGTCTACGCACTAAGTCACCTCGTCGGTGAAGACCTTGAAGCTGACCAGCGTGTTGGGACCGAATGTATGGGTGATCGGCACGTCGGCGGCGTCGCGCCCCTGGCCGATCAACACGCGGCCGATGCGCGGTATGTGGTTGCGCGGATCGAAGGTGTACCAGCGGCCGCCCAGATAGGCCTCGAACCAGCCGGCGAAATCCATCGGCGCATCGACCGGCGGGACACCGATATCGCCGAGATAGCCGGTGCAATAGCGCGCCGGAATGTTCATGCAGCGGCAGAAGGTCAAAGCGAGATGCGCGAAGTCGCGGCATACGCCCCGGCGCTCGGTGTAGGCATCCCACGCCGTCATGGTCGGACGGGCATGCTCATATCCGAAGGTGATATGGTTATGGACGTAGTCGCAGATCGCCTGGACGCGCCCCCAACCCAGCGGCGTGTTGCCGAACAGGTCCCACGCCGCCTGGGTCAGTCGATCGGTCTCGCAGTAGCGGCTGCCCAGCAGGTAAACCAGTGTTTCCGACGGCAGGTCCTCCACCGGATGCTGAATGGCGAACGGAACGACCGGGTCCGGCAAGCCGGTGTCGTGTACAAGTCCATTGCCCGACAGGCGCATCCGCCCGGCCGGTGCCAGGATGCGGCAACACCAATTGCCGTAGGCATCGCGGTAAGGCGTGATCGGCACCGACGGCGCGGTGACCAAGTGATCGGGAACGATGACGTCGGACGCCCGGCTGGGATGGGTTCCGAGAACCATGATGATGGGGGTCGGCTGCGGGAGGTCGTAGATCAGTTCGTAGCCGACACGAATCTTCATCCGATTGTCCTCAGAGGATCACCTAGTGGCGAAGAGCTCCCGCCGCATGAGCAACGCGAGGCCTTGAACCGGGTTCCGAGTCAATCGAGCTGTCTGGCGAGCTGTTCGGCCTTGGACGGGCCATGACGCTCACTTTCACTTCCATGCCGAGCGGATCGGTCGCCGCGCCGATGAAGGTGCCATGCAGCGGCAAGGCGTGCAGCGGATCGCGCACGACCGCGACCGTGACCAAGCCGCTCTTGCCCACGCTGCCGCAGGTCGGATCGAAATCGACCCAGCCGACGCCCGGCAGATAGACCTGTGCCCAGGCATGAGTGGCGCCATGCGCCGCACCGCCGAACGGCGCATCGGGCTCGTCGAGTGCGCTGGCCAGATAACCCGACGCAAAGCGCGCGGCGAAGCCGAAGGAGCGCGACGCCTCGATCATCAGCAGGGCAAAGTCACGGCAGCTGCCGTGGCCGAGCCGCAAGGTTTCAAGCGGCTGCTGAATGCCCTTGGCTTCGCGTCGCTGATAGAGAAAGTCCCGGTTGATCGCCTGGGAGATCCGCGTCAGCAGCTCGAGCATACCGATCGTGCCGCTCTCGGGCAGCAACTGACGCGCCCAGCTTCCGATCCTGTCCTCCGGATCGGGCTGGTGACGCTCGATGCAGTGCGCGAGGTCGGGCAGCTCGTCGACGCTGTAGGAGACGGGAAAGGTCTGGACGGCTTCCTCGATCGCGAGTTCCGCGGAGGGCACGGGCAAATGTTCAACGCAGACGGTGCTCTCGAAGCTCAGCTCGGTCGAGACGCCATCGAAACGCGCGATCGCCACGTGATTGCCGAAGGCGTCCTGGACGAAGCGAAGACTGCTGGGCGCCGGCGTGATCGCGAGGTTGGCCTCGACCACCCGCTGGTCGTGCGAGTCGCGTGGGCGCAGCATCATCCGGTGCTCGCCAAAGGCGACCGGTTGGCGATAGCGATACGTCGTGACGTGCCGGATGGTCAGTGACGGCATGGTATCTCCCTTGGTCGATATCATGCACGATTCACGCCAGTTCGGCACCTCATTTGGTGTATCTGCGCAGGTCCTGCTACAAGATGTATGCTTCAGTTCTCGCGGCTGAGCGCGCTTTCATGCCATTTGCGCAGCAGCAGGTACGATACCAGCGACAGCACAGCGAAGATTGCGATGCCGGTCGCCGAGATCAGCGCAAGGGCCGCAAACATGCGCGGCACCTTGAGCTGGTAGCCCGATTCGAGGATGCGATAGGCCAGGCCCGATTCGGCCCCACCGGTACCGGCCACGAACTCCGCGACCACCGCACCGATCAGCGCCAGGCCACCCGAGATTCGCAGGCCGCCCAGAAAATACGGCAGCGATGCCGGCAGTCGCAGATGGAGCAGCGTGCGCCAGCGACCGGCGCCATAGAGCTCGAACAGGCTCAGCAGATTGTGGTCGATCGAGGTGAGGCCCAGGATCGTGCTCGACAGGATGGGAAAGAAAGCGACGATCCAGGCGCAGATCAGCAACGAAAGATCGACATTGTTGGCCCACACGATGATCAAAGGCGCGATCGCCACGATCGGCGTCACCTGCAGGATGATTGCGTAGGGCAGAAACGACAGCTCGATCCATTTGGACTGCACGAAGAGCACCGCGAGCAAGCCGCCGCCGATCACCGCGGCCGCCAGCGCCTCCAGCGTCACCGACAAGGTGACCAGCAAGGACGGCCATAGCGTGCCCCAGTCCGCGACCAGGGTTTGGGCGATCAGGATCGGCCCAGGCAGGATATAGCTCGGCACCCCGCCCAGCCGGACAGCAACCTCCCAGAGCACGAGCATCACCATGCCGACAACGAGCGGCGCGACCACGCGGGGCGCGAAGACATGCCCACTCATGCCGCCATCGCCTCGCCGAGCCGCGCCGAGGTCTGCCGGCAAAAGCCTGCGTATTCGGCCGAGGTGCGGAAGGAGTCGGACCGCGGATAGGGCGCATCGATCACGAGTTCCGACAGGACGCGGCCGGGCCGCGCCGCCATGACGGCGATACGCTGCGACAGGAAGACCGACTCGAACACCGAATGGGTGACGAAGACCACCGTGAAATGCTGGCGTTCCCAGAGTGCGAGCAGGTCCGCATTAAGGCGGTGGCGCGTGATCTCGTCGAGCGCAGCGAAAGGCTCGTCCATCAACAGCAGACGCGGCGCCGTCACCAGGGCGCGCGCGATCGACACGCGCATCTTCATGCCGCCGGACAGCTCGCGCGGATAGGCTCGTTCGAAACCGCCGAGACCGACCAGGCGCAACGACTCGGCCGCGCGTGCCTCGCTTTCCGACCTGGCCATGCCCTGCAGCTTGAGCGGCAGCAGGGTGTTGGCGAGCGCCGTCGCCCAGGGCAGCAAAGTAGGCTCCTGGAAGACGAAGCCGAGTTCGTGGTCTCTCGTCGCACGCCCGCTCCCGGCACCTTCGATAGTACCGCCACTGGGCGCAGCGAGGCCGCTGATGAGGCGGAGCAGCGTGGACTTTCCGCAGCCCGAAGGACCGAGCACGCTCAGGAATTCGCCG
>Ga0193717_1002468_pt1 | contig 10700 bp, 5 predicted proteins | sample U2c2metaG_FD_145900 | JGI IMG/M metagenome (GOLD analysis project Ga0193717, IMG submission 145900) | Soil microbial communities from a riparian zone of the East river system, Colorado, United States - U2c2 | ecosystem: Environmental > Terrestrial > Soil > Riparian zone | place: USA: East River...
CGCGCCTGTCGCCCAGGAACAGTAATACCATCAATCCGGTAAGTACTGCTCCAATGGCTCCCTCTTCGGCCAAGCTTTTCACCGCATTTATAACGTAAACTGATTGGTCAAACACAAACGACAGTTTTACGTCATCAGGTAATAAAGCCTGGAACCGAGGGAGTGCTTTTTTGAGGTTTTGAACCACCTCCCATGTTGACGCCGTGGCCGATTTGGTAATTGGCAGATAAACCGAACGTTTACCGTTTATTAAAGCGTAACCCTGGGTAATATCGGCGCCATCCTCAACAGTGGCCACATCATGTAAAAACACCGTTTGGATGCCATTTTTGTATAAAGGGATATCGCCAAAATCCGAGATCTTTTTAATAGTGGTGTTTGTTGGCGCCAGATAGTTATAATCGCCTACACGTACGTTACCTGCTGGGGTGTTCAGGTTATTTTCGCGTAAGGCCGCAACAATCTGATCGGGTGTTAAGTTATGTGAACGCAGCAAACCCGGATCAACCTTAATTACGACCGAACGCTGGTTACCCCCAAATGGTGCCGGTGCAACCAAACCCGGAATAGATGTAAAGGACGAACGCACATACACCAGCGCATAATCAAGCAATTCGTTATTGTTACGTTTAGGGCTGCTCAATACCAGCTGACCTACCGGCAGGGTTGAAGCATCAAAACGTAAAATAAATGGCGGCTGTGACCCCGGCGGGAACGCAGCCTGGGCCCTGTTGGTATAACTCGTGACCTCGGCCGCGGCCTGAGCCATGTTAGTACCTTCGTAAAAAGTAACCTTTATCAAGGTTAAGCCCTGTATATTTTTAGTTTCGATACTTTTAACGCCCGAAACAAATAGCAGTAAGTTAACATACTGTTTACCAAAGTATGCTTCCATCTGGTTTGGGGTAAAACCTCCGTATGGATGGGATACATAGATAACCGGTAAATTAAGATCAGGAAAGATATCTATCTTGATAGTACGTACCGCATTGATCCCGAAAAAAAATAGTCCGGCTACTATAACCAATATGGTAATTGGTTTTTGAAGCGCCCCTTTTATCATTCCCATTATAAATGTGTATAGCTGTTATTAAAAATTATTGATGAATATGCCAAAATCGCCTGTGGCAGCCGACTTGAACAGTAAAGCCTGCCATACATTGTTTAAAGCGATATAGCGGTCAACCTCGGCCCGGTTCAATGTAAAAAGAGCCTGCGTAAAATCAACTATATTGGCCAGGCCGTTTTTGTACAGGGTGTATTTTTGTTGATACGCATCACTTGCAGCCGAAACTTCAACCGGTACCTCACGATAATTTTTCAAAGAATTTCCTATGCGGGTTTCTGCCAGTACCTGCTGTGCAGTTAACTGTTGCTCAACAAGGTCATAATCATTTTTAAATTGCTCTGAAGTATACTTTTGCGATTGTACCTGGTAATGCACCCTGAACGGATTAGTCAGATTCCAGACCATGGCCACACCAAACAGATAGTTATACCGGGTAGGATTGGCACCGGCACCATAACTGCTGTTGTAGCTGTTTAAATTGGTACCATAATCGGAGTTAAAGCCCGATCCCCTGCCCTGGTAAACACCAAACAGGCTGAATGTAGGAAGAGCAAATGTTTTTAAATACTTAGCCTGCTGATCGCTCACACCTATACGGTTCTTTAAAAACCGTAGTTCCGGGTGATCGCCTATTTGAACCGTGCTTTGCGCCCCAAGGTTACCAGGCAGCTTAGTGATAAAAGCACTGTCAAGCACAAAATCCTGCGACGGGATGCCCAGGAAAATTGACAATTGATTGCTCTGATCCTGTACCGTTTGCAAAGTGTTGGTTAAAGAAATTTTAGCATTTGATACCTCGGCATTAGCCAGTGACGAATCAACCCCGGGGTTTAAGCCATTTTTTACACGGGCTACTACCACTGTTTGCAAGTCAATGGCACGGTTCAGGTTGTCCTGCTGAGCTTTTGCCAGCTGTTGGGCAGCCAATAAATTAAGATAAGTGCTTGCCACTCTCACCTCGTGTTGAAATTGTTCTTGTACCAGGTCGGTTTCATTAAGCGAAACTATGGAGCGCTGTACTTTAACCTTTTCAACAGACTTTCCAAAACTAAAAAAATCCCAGCTTACATTGCTGAGATATAGCGAACCAAATGCCGCGTTCCAGTTTTGCTTGGGCAATGCCGGGCCGGATGAGGCCACAGACAAGCCATGATAGCCAAACAAAGGCCCATTTTGACCGTTGGCGGTTCCGTAATCCTGCTGGGCCGAAATACTTACATCGGGTAAATATTCTGTGCGTGTTTCTTTTAAGTTTGCCTTAGCAGCATTTAGCTGATTTGCTTTGGATTTGATGGTACCGTAATTAGCGAGTGCCATTTGTTCAGCATCTTTGATATTTAAAACTTTTTGCTGAGCCTGAGCATGGAAGACAGAAAAAACACCTACAAACAGAAGTAATTGTTTTGAAGGTAAATTAAACATATTGTGTATTTTGTACACAGCAAAGGTATCAGTATTTTACTATATGAAAAAAATGAATTAAATTTGTTACAATCATTAGCAAAACTAATAATGAATATAGCTCTTCATCATTTTCGTTTGGTTGATACCATATCAAAAGAAGGTACATTAACTAAAGCAGCTACATCACTGCACCTTACACAATCGGCCCTTAGTCACCAGTTAAAGGAGCTTGAAAAGGAATTAGATATCGAAGTTTTTCACCGTCAGGGTAAAAAATTACATTTATCTGAGATTGGCTACCGTTTTTTGCGGAGTTCTGAAAAAATAATTGCGGAGATCAGAAGCATGGAAGAAGATATCCGTAATTACAAGAACGGCAAAACTGGTAAACTCAATATCAGCATGCAATGTTATACCGCCTACCACTGGTTGCCCGGAGTAATTAAAACCTTTAAAAGCCAATGGCCCGATATTAATATCAACATCGTATCTGACGCTACACGCCGCCCGCTGGAGTACCTGATGCGTGGCGACCTTGACCTGGGTATAGTGCGCACCCAAATGATAAACACAAAAATAAATTATGAACCTATTTTTGAAGACAGGCTGAATGCCATTCTCCCGGCAGATCATCCGCTTGCTCAAAAAGAGGTGATAGACATTTGCGATTTTAAGGACCAGGACCTGATATTGGCTCTTTATGACCCCTCCTACCAGGATACACCACTTATTGAAACCCTGATACAGCAACAGCATGTAAAACCTAAAACGCTAAACCGCATACACTATACTGATGCCACTATTGAAATGGTGAATGCCGGGCTGGGCATAAGCGTAATGGCCGATTGGATTGTAAGACCCTACCTGGCCAATAAAAATATCGTAGCCAAACCCTTGCACCATAGCGTTGCTAAAAGAACATGGTATGCTGCAACCTGTAAGGATACGCCGGTTATACAGAATTTTTTATCATGCCTTAAATTGTATTTTGCTGAAAATCAAATGCGCATGGAGCAGGAAAGCTTTGAAGAACTACGGGAATTGCAAGCGGTTTAATTACCTGCTGCTTTCGCTTTTTATAAGTGGGCAGGTTAATGCACAAGTGGCGTTAAGGCCGTTTCCACAACATAGTATATATGCCACTGGCACTATAAAACCCAGCCATTTGCCGCAACAGCAACTGGATAAACAAGCAGGTACTTTTTATGACCAATGGAAAACACGTTATGTAAAGCCCGGTTGTAATAAGGAGCAATACTACATTTGGTTTGAAAAAAAAGGCAAGGAATGCGTTTCTGAAGGCCAGGGTTATGGTATGATGATCACGGTACTCATGGCCGGTTATGATAAGGCCGCCAAAACTACTTTTGATGGTCTGTATAATTATTATAAAGCACATCCGGCTAAAACATCACCCTACCTAATGGCATGGGCGCAAGGTAAAAATTGCAAGGATCTTGACCGCAGCACTGCTACCGATGGGGATATGGATATTGCCTACTCCCTGTTGCTGGCCGCTCAGCAATGGGGTATTAAGGGCAACATCAATTACCTGCAGGAAGCCCGCAACATGATAGCAGCTATCATGCAGCACGAAATAAACGCTAAAACATACGCTGTTTTGTTAAGCGATGCCATTGAGCATGATAGCAGGGATTATTTTGACATGCGCTCGTCAGACTTTATGCCCGCCCATTTTAAGGCTTTTGAAAATGTTTTACAAAACGGAAAATGGCAAAAAGCGATCAACAACAATTACCAGCTTTTTAGCCTGATGCAAAATAAATACAGTCCTGACGCAGGTATAATACCTGATTTTATCAGGGGCATCAATGAAAACCCACGACCAGCACAGCCCCATTACCTGGAATCGCCCTATGACGGTTATTATAATTACAATGCTTGTCGTGTGCCCTGGCGTATAGCAAGCGATTATTTACTATATGGCGATAAGCGGGCAAAAGTGATGGTTGATAAAATAAACCATTGGATCCGCGAAACCACTGATGGCAACCCGGATAATATTTCAGCGGGATATACGCTGGCCGGTAATGACATTAAAGGCAGATACTTTGAAGCGCTGAGCTTCATAGCCCCTTTCACCGTATCGGCAATGGTTGACAAAAGTAACCAGCCCTGGCTCAATAAACTATGGGATTACCTCATAGCTTTTAAGCTTAAGGACTATGATGATTATGATAACAGCATTAAAATGCTGGATATGATCTTGGTATCAGGAAATTACTGGAAGCCATAATATCAATCCGTCTGTTACTGATAAAATCTAAGTACAACTATTGATAAGTAAGTCAGCCACATTTTTTCCACTGGTTAAAGCCGCTTCCACCGTACCCATCGCAGCGCCTTCATAAAGGTATTCTCCTGTGAAAAATATGGTATTATCAACCGGAGTATTAACTGTTCTGCGGGCGCTGGGCGTATCCACCGTATCATAGGCATAAGATCCGCGGCTAAAGGGTTTGGCTGTCCAGTTAACCACATGCCATGATTTAATTCGCGCTTTCAGTACATCTATACTTAATTTAAAGATATTGCCTACTGACTGCAGACCCTGCACCAATATTTCATCATCACTAAGATCTTTTTTAGCCTCGGCATCCGGGCCACCAATCCAGCCGGTAAATACGGTTGAGCGGTCAGGAAATTGTGTCCACCAGGTAGGTATATCTTCCTCTGAGAACAAATACCCCATGCTTTTAAGGCTTTTACCCGCCATTGCTTCAGTTTGCTTATTTTCCCAAAAAGCTTCATCAAATTCCAGCACTATTTTTATCACCGCGCCAAAGCCCATTTGTTGTATGGCTTCCTGATGCGTTTTAACTGGCGGATGAAATGTTATGGCCCCCTTTTCTTCTCCCCCTGCCTGTAAAACCCCAAGCGGAATAGCCAGGATTACTTTTCCCGCGTGGTACGTTGTGCCATCGGCCGTAATAACATTAACCTTATCCGGTTCCCAGTAAATATCTTTTGCAATAGCGTTCAAATATATTTCTCCGGCATTGGCTTTGCATTCATTTGCCAGGTAGTTCATCAATCTGCAATATCCGCCCTCAATGCGGTACTGAGCATTCTCTTCCTCACTTTGCCATTCATTACCTAAGGCAAAACAACTGGCTTTCTGAGGATCGGCGGTATCATAGCCAGATACAAATTGCCTTACAGATGCCCTCAATTCCTTGTATTTATCGCCGGGAAATTCTTTAAGCATAAATCCGTTGATATTTGTATCCTGCTGCAGTTTATTCAGCTTTTCTATCAGCAGGTCCCAATGTTCAATAAAATACTCGTTGGTAGTAAACTTGCCCTGATCATACCTGTACATTGATGCTGATGCCGGGTTGTATTTAATACCTGCTTCATTCAACAAGCCAAGTGTAAAGGGCAGATCGCCATGTACAAACTCGGCACCCAGCTCTATATGTTTTGAAGATGCACCTTCATGATGCGTATGTATGCGGCCGCCAATGCGATCCTGTGCCTCCAGTATAATTACCTTTTTACCTGCATTAGCCAATTCATACGCGGCCGTCAATCCTGCCGCGCCAGCCCCTATTATCAATATATCGGCAGTGTTCATAGCATTTATTTTACAGATAAAGTTAAGTATTGTGTTGATGGATTTGGAGATAATTTTTTTATACCAGGCAGTGTAAAATCACGACCGCTAAAACAAAAAACGAGGACGTGTAGACTTAGTTTTAAAAACTTTGCACTTAAAAATCATTTGTCTGCGGAACACAGACTTAAAAATCGGAACGAGCTGCCAACATTGGTTGGAGTTTTGACTTCCGAAGCTGCTATCCCTTTAGGCTAGCGGTAGTTCACTTCACCGGCAATATAATTACCTGTTTGTCCAGGTTCCAGCCTTCTAATAGTACAGTTGGTGCTTGGCTGCCTAATTTGGCCACTGGTGCACTTACCGATACGGTTGTACTTTCGTGCGGGGCCAGTGAAAAATAATTACCCGTCCAGTAGCTTGGCATTACCTCTTCACCACTGCTGATCAGTTGCGGGCGAACAAAAAATGCCAGTTGGCCGGAGTTATTGGTAAATTGAATGGTCCACTTGTTTTCACTTGCGCCTTTCTCGGTTTTTAAAACCTTAGCCTGCACCTGCGCATGTTTCATATCATTTAATGAGGTAAAATCGTCATTGGCCGATAGCCAGTAAACATTGTGCGACACTGTTTTGCCGGCTCCATTTTTCAGGTTAAGCACCACAAAACTAACACCGTGTGCCCCCGCCAGTATATCTTTTAACTGAATAATTTCCTGTGTGCCGGTTGTAGCCAGGCCCACATGTTCCGCTTTTGACGATTTGATCGGTTTACTGTTGATATCAAAAACATCGGCAGTAGCGATGAGGCTCCCGGTGGCATGATGGGTACGGTTAATAACAGCTACGGATGAATTATCATAGTTATACTGGATGTGTACGGGTTCACAGGCATTTTGCATAGCGTAGTAGCCCGCATTTGGTTCCAGGTACCAATCATATATCTGCCAGATCACACTGGGCAGGGCCGCGTTAAGTTTCCAGAGCATTACGCCACCTGTTTCATTCAGCTTATGCCCGTCGGCTTCAAAAATACCTTTGTAGCCTATGGCATTCATGAGCTGCATCTTGTCCGAAAAATTGATAATGCTACCTGGCTTCCCGTACCTTTTTACCATTTCGTCATAGTACTTATCATACTTACCCGCGCCGGTTGCTGCATCATGGTATCCCCAGGTATTGTTAAGCGGGAAAGGCAGTGTGGTATCCCAAACCAGGTTGGGTATTATTTTAGGCAAGGTGGTATAGGGCGGTTGCGATGGAAGTCCGGTTTCATCCTTAAACACCCAATCTTTGCCTGCATTGGCCAGCTTATAGTAATCCTTAGGATCTTTCCACTCATAAGGGCCGCCGCTGTAAACACCAGATGGCCTATCATCAGGCCATGAGCCTTTCCAACCTGCAGGCAATTTGGCAAAGCCGGATGAACTTGGGATGAACGGTCTTGTACCATCCAGTGTGATGATATCATTGCGCATCACATCATATAGTTCCTTGCGGGCGTGCCCTTCGTTACCACCTGTCCACACCAGTAAGCTGGGATGGTTACGGACGCGGTAAATGGTACTTTCTATATTTTTTATAAACACATTTCCTTCCAGCGGCCAATCGGGCGAGCCTTTAAACTCGCCTTGTGTATCGCCGGTGATCCAGAAATCCGACCATACCATTTGCCCGTATTTGTCGGCAGCATTCCAAAAAGCATCGGGTGGTGTAATTCCCCCACCCCAGATGCGTACCAGGTTCACGTTGGCGTTACGGCAAAGGTGCAGTTCATAGTCATAACGGGCCGAATCGCGGTTTACCAACATATCGGGCACCCACGCACCGCCTACCAGGTGCACCCGCTTGCCGTTTACATAAAAATCGCGGCGAACAAAACCGTTTACATCAGTTGCCTTTGACGACACCGTGCGGATGCCGAAAACAAAAGTAGTATCATCACTCCTACCCTTACCATCGGTGTATTGCAAACGGATGCGGTAAAGGTTTGCCCTGCCATAGCCATTGGGCCACCACAGCCTGGGCTGCTTAATTAACAGCTGGCTAATCTTATCCGCGTTTAACTCCACCGCTTTAGCCGAATTTGCAGCTACAGCAATAGCCTGGGTAAACTGAACGGGCAACCCGGCAAAGTTCTCTGGTTTTATGCTGATGGTGAGCTTGCCATTACTTGCAGCCAGCGTATTGTTTGATAGCGTCAGGTTTAAGGATAGCTTGGCTGTGCTGGTATCGGGCAGGTTAGGTAAATTGGTTACCAATTTTGGCCTGCCTATAGTTACAGCGCCTGTTGTGCGCAGAAAAACGGGTTGCCAAATACCCATGTTACGGTCGCGCACGGGTGGTATCCAATCCCACCCCGCTGAGCAAAGCATGGTAACATTTTTACCAATATCGCCGGTTGGGCCGCCATTTTCATAAAACGGACCTAATGCTTTTAATTGTTCTTTTGCGGGATAACCAGGATAGTCCAAAGGATATATTTTTACGGCCAGTGCATTATCTCCACCGGCATTAATGGCGCCGCTTACATCAAGGTTGTGCTCGGCAAACATGCCTGCCATTTGGGTACTATCGGCAATTTGTTTTCCGTTGAGCCAAACAGCAGCGCGGTAATTTATGCCCTTAAATATCAACTGAAACCGGCGGCCTTTATCGCCGGCAGGCACCCTGAATGTTGTACGGTACCAGTATGGCTTTTTCCAGGGGTTAGGATCGTTGGGTAAATGACTGTACTGCTCCAGGTTGTACTCCTTGTTAAACTGATCAGATGCATCGGGGATCAGCATATTATTTAAACCCTGGTATGGATCAGGATAAATATGATTAGCCACTAAACCGGTAAGCACGGTTGAAGGAACTTTCACCGGGAACCAATAAACCGGCGAATGGTATGGTGTGGTTGATAGTTCGGCCCCGGCGGCGCTAACCAATGCTGATGATTGCAGATCGAAATTAGTTAACTTAACCTGTTTTACCGGTGCCGATTGTGCAAATACACAAGCAGGCACTATGCACATGGCAAAAACACCTAAAGCAGCATGAATAGTTTTTTTCATCAAAAATAGTTTTAGAAATCAGCCCCGCCGCAAGTGATTGATCAGCATAAAAATGCAAGGTCCCGCGATGGTTCAAGCGTAATAAATAACAACCCAAAACTAACTAACCTACAGCAAGTTAATAATGTACTTATTTATCATTTCATTATACTATTGCTGCTTAATGAGCTTTTACAGCTTCTTTTTTTAGGGTATTATGAAGTACGATCAAGGGTTCATACAGGTCCCAGTTGGGTTCAACATCTTTTTGGATCATGAGCCCCTTTGCCCCTGCCGAAAAATTACCCAGGATAATATCCATATTACCGTCGTGGTCAATGTCGTTCACATCCATCGATATCCAGCGGCCATACCCATTAATGGGGATCTCATGAACTTTAAACTTACCGGGACCGGTTTGTTCATGGTAAGTAAACCCTTCTTCAGGGTGATATTTAAAATCAGGGAAGAAGGCAATAACGGCTATATCCAGATCGCCATCATGATCAAAATCGGTAGCTACAGCTTTTGAGCAACCATTAATATGATAAAAATAGGTTTGCTTAAATTTCCAGTTGCCCTGGTTAGTAAAAATATATACGCCATGATAAGGCTTAAGAACAGGCGAAAAATCATTATTATCGCCGCAGGTATATAAAATATCCAACTGGCCATCGTGGTTAATATCCATTAACTGAAAACTGCTTGATCCATATACTGATGGAAAGCGAAGCAGGTTTTGAGCGCTAAAACCACCCTTTTTATCATTTAAAAACAGCCAAACCCCTTCATCGGCCTGGGCAAATAAACAGGCTATATCCGGCCAGCCATCGTGGTTAAAATCGCCGGTGTATACCTGGGTCGCACCGGGTATGGCCCTTATTGCTTTTCGCTTAAACTGATGATTGGCCTGCTGTTGTACCAGGTATAAGCCCCCCTGATTATGCCCAAAGCCGCAGGATACATAGTCCGTCAGGCCATCCTTGTTAAAATCGCCATAGGTGCTTTTTACCGGGCGCGGCAGGCTGTCTGTAATTAATTTGGTGTTGTCGTTTGTTGATTTGCCGTTCAGGTTAATATTTATCAATTGGCCCTTAAGCTCATCATTGGGTGGTAATATCCCGATGCAGGTTAAAACAGCGCCATTGGGTTCAGATTCGGTTTTAAAAAAAACGGCGTCGGTAACGGGTGAGCGAAGTTGTTTAACCAATACCGGCTGCAGTTTGCTGTTCCATTTGTATAGTTTACTGCCTACATCACCGGTATAAATATAATTATCGTTGGGGTTATAAGCAACCATACTCGTCATAGACTGTAGTCCTTTATGGTCAACATGCTGGGGTTGTTTCAGGCTGAATATGGCCCAATCCTTTACAGCATTAGGTTTGGGCATAAGCAGTTTTTTAGGTGATGCGGTTTTATACCAGGTTAAAATCTTATACCAATCATTTTTGGATATGCTTGTTGCCGACGAAACCAGGTAACTCCCCATAAAGCTCTTAAATCCAAATTTGGGAGCCATTGCCGGCATAACACCTGTTTCCCAGGTATAACTATCGAGCAATGACGGATCAGGCAGTTGGTGGCAGCCTGAACAATGCACTGCTGCCAGT
>Ga0193717_1002469_pt1 | contig 10693 bp, 16 predicted proteins | sample U2c2metaG_FD_145900 | JGI IMG/M metagenome (GOLD analysis project Ga0193717, IMG submission 145900) | Soil microbial communities from a riparian zone of the East river system, Colorado, United States - U2c2 | ecosystem: Environmental > Terrestrial > Soil > Riparian zone | place: USA: East River...
CCGACAGGCGCCGACCTGGTGATCAGTTTGTGACTGGCGTTGACGCCTTGGCCGGTCTTCACATCGATGGCGGCGAAGGCGCCGCGCGTCGAGGCCAGCGGGAGCATGTGCACCCGCTTCACCCGGACCGGAGTGGCGATCGGCCGGCGCACGAGGTTGCCCCGCGCGTCGGTGATCTCCTCTTCCATCCAGACGTCGACCTCGTGTGGACCGTGATCGAGCAGCGACATCAGCTCAGCCGACCGTCCAGCTCGTCGGTCATCGGGAACCCGTGCCCGAAGCTGTCGGCGAGCCAGTAGGTGTCACCGGTGGCCTCGTGCTCGCCCCGGGTGGTGGACTGGGTCCACATCCCCGTGGTTCCCGGGCGGTACTTGCGCAGGGTTTCCTTCTCCTCATCGGTGAGGTAGACCCCACCGACCCCGCCTGGGATGCCCACGCGCTGGTAGGAGTAGTCGCCCGAGGACTCGCTGGAGTATCCGTCCGGGTTGCGCACCGCACGCTCGACCGCCGTCACCGTGATGTCCCAGACGGTCTCCGGCATGGCCGGGTCCAGGGTGTGCGGGACAGCGATGTTGCCGTCGGAGTCGAGCGCCAGCCAGAGCCGGCCGCTGGCCCGGCGCACCTTGATCGACACCGAGTTGAGCAGTGCGTCGATCCGGTCGGCTTCGGTGCCCGAGAACGTGCGCTCGACGCGCAGCTCCACATCGGCAACCTCGGCCAGCGCCGGGTAGCGGGGGTCGGTCATAGCTCAGCCCAACACGAGCTTGACCGCGCGGACGAACGTCTTCGGGGCCTGGCCACCCTGGCTGGTGGTAGCCACCGTGACGCCGGGGGCGGTGCCGCCGGTCAGCGCGTGGTCGGCCGTCACCTGGTTGACGTTGTCCAGCTTGGCGAAGGTGATCGTGTACGGACCACCGGCGGAGCCGGCGACGGAGACGTTCTCCGCCTTGAGCGCGGCGAAGCCCCGCAGCGCGGCCTGCACAGCGGAAGCCGCCGCGTTGTAGGCCAGCGCGGCCGTGGTCTCACCCCGGTAGCTCAGGGTGAAGGTGCCGCCGGTCGGGATGCCCCCGATGGTGACCGTCTGGGTCTCATTGCTGCCGGGACCATCAACCACAGGAGTGCAGCCCATGTAGACGTCGAGCATGCTCCTGTCCTGCGCGTTCCGGAAATCATAGTCCTTGATCCACCGCATGCCGATACCCGCGAGGGACTGGCGCGAGCCGAACTTGGCACCCGACGGGACCTTGGGCGCGACCATCACCGCCGAGTAGGCGGTCCGGTGGAAGGCGTAGCCCTCGTCCGGCTCCAGGGCCTGGCTGACGATGATGTTGTTGAACCCGGCGATCCGGCCGACGTTGGCGTCCCGGAACGCGGAGCTGTCACCCGACTGGTCGGCGTGGTTGAAGTGGTCGTCCTTGAGGAAGGCCGCCTCCAACCCGGACCCGATCACAACCCACCGGTCATTCACCGGCACGTGCGCGTTGTTCAGCGCGGCGCGCGCGTCGACCATGTCCGGGAAGGTGTCCGCCGCCGTAACGGTGATGGTGGTGGCGTACGTCGCGTCCTGCATCATCTTGGCGATCTTGTTCTCGGCCGCCTCGGCGACCGCCCGCACCATCGGGGTGAGGATCTGGTCGCCGTAGCTGACGATGTCGAGGGTCTCCTCCTCGTCAGTGGTGGGCACGGCGGAGTAGAGGGCCTCGTCGAGCGTGACATCGATGCTGGTTTCGACCAGCTCGTCCATCTCGATGATTCCCGTGCCCTCGGACGCATAGGTTCGTGCGCCCCGCAGGGGTCGGCTCCGCGCGGTGGTCCGCGACGGCACCCGAATGGTGACGGTGTCACCAGCGTTGCCGACCCAGTCGGAGGCCACAGTGGCGTCCGTCCAGACCACCTGCGGAAGGATGATCTCCCGCTGGAGAAGACCCAGGCCCATCCTGGTGATCTTCTCCGCCTTGGTAAACGTGTTCGCCACAGCGAACTCCTCTCTCTGTTGAGAAACCGCTGGTCAGCACGTGGCGAACCGTGGCGGTCAACGCCGCCTGGTAACCAGGGCGGCGAGCTTGTAGGGATCCATCTCCCCGGGGTCGTTGTCCTCGGGATCGGAACCGCCCCGGAGCTTCTCCTTGGGTCGGCCCGGGGGACGCTTGTTGTCGGTCTTGTCCTTGCCGCCGTCGCCGTTGCCGGAGGGAGCCGGCGCGATCAGACCGAACAGCTCCTCGGCGTCCTTACGCAGCGCGTCTTCGTCCTCGCCCTGCAGTCGCTTGGCGACCTGGGAGATCTGCCGCGCGGTGGCGTGCTCGGGAGCCAGATCCTCAGCGATCTCGCGGCGCGCGATGCGGGCCTCGGCCTGCTCAGCGCGGGACTTGTAGGTGTCGCGCTCGCCGGAGGTGCGCTGCAGCTCGGTCTTGTCCTTGTCCTCGTACTGCTGAGCCCGAGCCTCGGCCTCGTCGGCCCGCTTCTTCTCCTTGAGTCGCTCGGCCCGAGCCTCGCGCTCGCGCTCGCGCATCCGGTCCAGAGCCCGCTTGCCGGCGTCGCCGAGCTGGTCGGCGCCCTTAAGATCCGGGTCGTCGTCGTCATCGGGATCGTCGAGTAGGCGCTTCTGCGCGTCCTTGTCGACACCCTCCAAAAGGTCCTTCTCGTCCTGCTTGTCGTCGTTCTTGTCCTCGTCAGCCATCGCGGCTGCTCCTCTCCCCCAGTGCGGGGGTCCTGGCCAGGCCCCTTGCGGGCTTGACCACGTCTTGGGGCGCGCCGAAGCGCGATAGATTGAGCGCCATGGGCTGCTCGGTGCTGAACCCGAAGTCGACACGGCGTATCGCCAGGTCAACGGGTCAAGAGGTGGTGCGCGCGTGGTCGCACGGGGGCTACACGATGCACTTCGTGACGCCAGAGCACCGGCACGGTTGGTGGGACAAGAAGACCGGCGAGTGGGGCTGGCACGACACCGATGACCGGATCGACCACTACACCTCGTGCGCGGTGCTGTTCCCTACCGCTTCTTCCACTTGCGAGCATTGATCGCAAAGTTGGCGCGCTTACGGGTCTTCGGGTTCTTGCTGGCCTTCAGCTTGCGCAGCTTCGAGACCGGGATCTTGTGGCCCTTCTTGGTCCCGGTCGAGCGGCGCAGCTTGCCCCGGTTGGCCTTCTTGATCTTGATGGGCTTCCGCCGTCGCTGGGCCATTTGGGCTACCTCCGGAACAGATCGGCCACGCTGAGCGATGTAGGGGTACCAACAAAAGGGACGGATGAGAGCCATGGGGAACGCGGGACGCGACATCTTGATCGGCCTGAGTCGTCTGGTGACCATCCCGATAGCGGTGCTGGTGGTCCTGTTCCTGGGGGCCCTCGCCAGTGCGGAACCGACGCGGCAGTCCCCCGAGACCACCGCGTCGGCCCCCTCAACAGCGCCCGCGCTCCCCAGCCAGGCGCCGGAGTCAACAGCCCCACTGCTGTCGGCCCAAGCCGCCAGCGGGAACTCCGTACAGGTCGTCAGGGTGATCGATGGGGACACGCTGGTGGTCACGCTGAGCGGCCGGGAGGAAAAGGTCCGCGTGCTGGGCATCGACTCGTGCGAGATGTCCACGCCGGCTGGCCCCGAAGCGAAACTCGCCGCCGAATCATGGCTGCCGGCCACCGTGACGCTGATCGCCGAGCGGCCCGCGCCCCACGATCGGGATCAGTACGGCCGGCTGCTGCGGTACGTGAAGATCCCGAACGGGGATCTTGGCGAGCTGATGGTCACCGGCGACCACACCGGGGTGTACGCCGGCCGCAATGACGCCAGTCCCGCCTACGTCGCCAAGCTGCGCTCGCTGGACCTCGGTGGGCGAAACTGCGCCGGGGCCCCCACCACGAAATACGTTCCGCTGGCGGGTGGCGGAGACGACGATGACCGTAAGAGCCGATTCTGTCGGCGACACGCTTGGTGCTGATCACGCGGCCGCTGCGCGCTTAGCCTCGCGCCGCAGGCCTTCCCAGTGCCGGCGGAACGCATTGCGAGCATCGCGGCCGCTGTAGCCCTTGGTGGCTTCCTTCCAGAGGGCCGCCCACTCCAGCTCGTTGTCCCGGCCGGCGTAGCTGTCCTTGTTGAACACCGCCACCGCCGTGCACTGGCAATTGCCGTGCGCCTCGAAGCCGGCCGCGCGCGAGCTGCCGTAGACCGGGCCCCGGCTGGCCAGCATCACGCAGAACGCGCACGGCCCGGTGGCCGAGCTTCCAGTGACCCGGGCCCACCCGAGCGCGGCTTGGTCCGCCCGGACCATGGTCATCGTGGTCTTGCGCTGGCCCCGGGCGACCTGCCGCTGAGCCTCGCCGCTGGCGATCACCAGAGCGGTGTTCTTGGCCTCGCGCTCGCTCTCCCCATGACCGGAGCGGCGCTTCAGCTCACCGGGCCCCACGATCCGCAGGACGCGCTCCGCCCGGCGGTCCTCCTCGGGCCACTCGATGACCGCCGGCTTCGGATCGGACCAGTCAACCTGGACCCGATCGCGCCCCGCCACCTTGACCGCCCGCCTGTGCTCGACCACGGCGAGCTTGCGCTGCTCGGGCACCGACAGCGCGGCCTTGTTGTCGAAGGTGAAGCTGGTCTTGCCGTCGCGGAATACGGCCACCGGGGGCGGGGTCTCCAGCTCGGGGGCGGCGGCCACCCGCATCTTCAGGTGGGCGGTGACGGCGGCCTCAGCACTCTCCTGGCGCCATTTCCGGATGGAGTCCAGTACCTGGTGTGCCCAGGCCTCGTAGGTGCCGTCCAGGTCGCTCCAGGACAGCAGGTCCCAGAGCCGCACGAAGTCCTTGAAGAACCCCCGGTAGATCTTCCGCTGACGCTGTCGATGGGTCTCGGCGAGCTGGTCGAGCAGGGTCATTCGAGACCGTCATCAGGCGGTGGAGCGTTCTCCTGCGGCGGCGCGTTCTCCTCGCGATCCAGCTCGGCGCGCATCCGCTCGATCGGGTCGAGCGCGGCGGCCAGCTTCGCCCACTCCTCCACGTCGGTCCTCGACACGCCGGGGATCTTCGCCCAGAGCGCCTGCGCGGGGATCTTGAGCATCTGGTGCGCCTTGCCGAGCGCGTCCACGGCCTGGGCCAGCGAACGGATCGAGGTGTCCTGCCAGGAGACCCGGCCGGTGAAGTCCGCCGCCCCCTTGGCGTCACCGAGCAGGTGACACGCCAGCCGTAGCGCCTGAGCGTGTCCGGAGCCGGCAGCCATCTGGCGCTCCCCGACCTTCGCCTGCTGGCTGGCGCGCAGGGCCGCGAGACCTTCAGCCGAGACGTTGATCAGCGTGCCAGTCAGCTCGTGGGTCGGGGTCTGGGTGACCGCCGCGAGGATCTCCACGTCGGTCTGGCCGGCCCGGATGAACCCGTCGAGGGAGGTCTCGTCGAGGGTGCCGAAGCGGGTGTCCGGGTCCTCGGCGATCAGGATGTCGTCCTGGCGCAGCCGCAGCTTGTCCCGGTTGGCTTCCTCGTCGGTGTCCGGTTCGGCCATGCCGGTGGCGGTGCGGATCTTCCAGGAGTTGAAGTGCTGGACCAGCATCCGGTCGTAGCTGGTCTTGTTGATCCGGGCGGCGATCGGGATGTGCGGCTCGATCTCGCCGGGGGTCCGGCCTTCCAGGTCGAGCTGGTTGCAGTAGCGCACCACCGGGCAGACGCCGGCACCGTGATGCTCGGTCTTCTCGATCACCAGCTCGGGCACCAGGTCGATGGCGATGCCCCGGTTGCGCAGGCTGATCGTCCGGACGGTCTCGTCGTCGTAGAGCTTGAGCCGGGTGACGCTGCCGGTCTCATCGAGCATCTGGATCGCGTAGACCGGCCAGTCGTCGGCGGCCGGGTCCTCGTAGAAGGCGAACATCCGGCGCGGGCTGACCCCGCGCATCACCACAGTGGCCTCGCGCTTGTGATCCACGCCCGGCAGCACGGTGACATAGGTGTAGCCGAAGGCCAGCATCGTGCGGTGGATGGCGGTCTGGCGGTGCCCGAAGTTGTTGGCCTCCCACACCTTCCAGGCGGTGGTCACAGTGTGCAGGAACTCCTGGGACACCTGCGCCGGATTCGCATCCTCGTCCGGCTCGGACACCGGCTCGGGACCGGTCGCCTCAGTGTGCGCGTGCCAGCCGTCCACGTACATGCACTGCGCGGTGGAGGTGACCACCAGACCGAGCCAGGGCACCCGAGCCAGCTCGCGCAGCGCCCGCAGCTCGCGGGTGGCGCCCCGGGGCAGCTCGATCATCTCCGGGTCCCAGCGGTACCACCGGTCGATCCGGTCGAGGCGCTCCTTCTCCGCGCGCCAGGCCGGAATCAGCTCATCCCGCAGCAGCAGGGCCAGGGCCTTGCGGCCCTGCTCCTCCGCCAAGGCCTGGGCCTCGACGTCCTGCTCAACCAGCGCCAGCGTCACGTGCGCACCCCCTCCTCGACCCTCGGATCAGCCGCCGACAGGGCCTAGTGCCCCACCGAGCAGCACCGCGAGGGTGAAGCACGCGGCGCCCAGCCAACCGAGGGTGATGCGGGGCAGCCCGATGCCGAAGGAGGCGATGACGAAGAACACGAGGGCGAACACCAGCAGGATCAAACGAATGATCTCCATGCGACTGCCTCCTACACCGATCGGGTGAACCTCGAAAATTCCCGGGGGTTTCCGTGGGCTCAGGCACTTATGACCATCTATGAGGGCTTGACGCTGAGCGCCACTTCCCAGTCGGTGAGCAACTCCGCCGTGCTACAACCCGCCGGCGTGAGCACCTCCAGGATTCGATCTATGCGCTCGGCGTAGGGGATGTTCGACTCGGGCAACTGGGTGATCGTGTCCATCGGATTGCCTCCTGGGAATGCGGAACGGGGAACTCGGGTTACAGTGGGCGTACGGATTGAGACTCCGTCGGCCGGACCCGTACGAACCGCCTTTGGCGGGGGTCCGGCCACTCTCATGTCCGGGGTCGGGTAGCTCCACCGGGATGAGGCTCTTCCGGCCGGTTGCGCTGGGCCTTCCGATCCCGGTGAGCGCGCTGGCTGGCCTGGTTGCCCTGCCATCCCGTGCGGGTCTGGTGGTGGCTCTCGCACAGCGAGCGCAGGTTGGCGTCGGAGTTGTCATTCCGATCGCCGATGTGGTCGACCTGGTTGGCCCGGATCTGGCATTCGTAGAGCCGAGCGCCCAGCTCGGGGCCCTCCTGCACCAGGCCCCACTTGCACCGGTATCGGTCCCGACGCAGGATGCGCGGCCGAGTGCTCCGGTACCACCGCGCGTCCAGCTCGGTCCGGCGCCGGCCGGGCGTTCCCGTGCGATCCCAGGCCATCAGCGCTTCCTCTTCCCGCCGGGGTTCGCGGCGGCCCAAGCCTTCATGGCCTCCCAGGTGGCCAGCGCGGACACGCACTCGCTCACGCTCTTGGGGTTGACCACCTGCGGGCCGGGCCACTGCTTCACATCGCGCGTGCGAGCGATGTGCTTGCACCAGTTGATCGCTGAGGCGATCGCGTGGCCGACCTCCATGCCGCGCTCGAAATGCATGTGCTTGGCCGCCCGGTAGATGATCGAGGAGTGCCACTTGGCCTTCAAGCCGGCGGGCAGCCGGTCCACCCAATTCTGCTCTCCGGGGACCTTCTCCAGGGCTCCCACGCGCTCACCCCCTCGGGTCTAACCACTCCAGCCCGTTCAGGTCGGCGGCGATCAGCGCATCCAGCCACGAGCCGTAGGTGGCCGGTAGCTGCGAACTGGGCAACAGCCCGATCTCCCAGTGGGCGGGCCCTCCGGCGATCAGCCCGGCTCCGTCGAGCCACCACCGATGCCAACGCCACCCGTACGTCCAGGGCCCACGCTTCCCACGCTCGCGCCTCGGGGTATCCAGCCGGCGGCGCGAGACCATCAGGTAGGTGCCGTCCCCGACCTCGCGGCGGAACCAGGCATCCTGCCCGAGCCACTGGCAGCAGCCCCGGCGCCCTCGGTGGCGAGGGATGTCCTCGTAGAGGTGCAGCGTCCGGACGGCGGTCACGCCGGGGTCAACGAGCGAGGTAGGGGTCAGGTGACTACCCGTTCCTCCGCACAACGAGGTCAGGCTCCAGCAACCCGAGGCGTCGGGCCAGCAACCGAGCGGAGCCCGGGTTCGTCACGGCCAGCTTGTCGACGGCGGCCTGGTTCTCCAGCCGTCGGGCGATCAGTTCATCCAGCACGCCCACCGCGTCACGCTTTCCCAACTCCGCGAACTGGGCCCGCCAGGTGCGCAGTTTCTCCAGCTCGGACATCAGCCTCACCACACCTTTCCACTGCGCTGACGCTCGCCGGCTCCCTTGTTCAGCACCAACCGCCGCGTCATGCGAGCGCCCACCGCGCAGACCGCGAGATCAATCTTCCGCTTGGAGTCGCGGGTCTCCTTGCCGAGCGAGATCCCCCACTTGTTGGGCCGGCGGCGGGCGTTCAGAACGTGCTGGCGCAGGACACGGTCACCGTCATGGATGAGCTGCCCGTTCTCGACCTCAGCGGTGAACTGCTGGGCGGCGGCGGTGAATCGCTCCTGGTGGGTGTGGTTCGACATATCCCACATGATCGAGTGGCTCTTGTCGCCGGACTTGATCGCCCAGACCAGCAGCTTGCGCGCATAGCGCTTGTGCCACTCGTCGAAGCTCGGATCCCAGTAACTCTCGGCCTCGTCGTCCAGCGCGTGGCTCGGGTCGCCGAAGAACGCGACCACCTTGTAGGAGTCGAAGGCGCTCTGTACGGCCTGATCGACCTTGTCGCGGGGGACTGTCCAACCCCTGCCCTCGTCGCCCCGGGGCTTCTCCCAGTGCCCGATCCGCCAGAGCAGCCCGTCGGAGAGCCGACAGCCGACCAGGCCCGTAGTGTCCCGGCTCTTGGACCCGTCGAAGAACATGACCACTCGCTCGCCCGGGAGCACGAGCTGGCCGGCGCGCTCGCAGAGGCCCCAGGCGCCCTTGGTGACCCAGGCGTCCTCGCGAGCCTTGACCTGGTTGTACCAGAACCGCCGGCTGCGGCTCGGCGCGTTCCGGACGTCCTGGATCGAGTCGCAGATCGTGGGGATGTCCAGCCAGGTCGAGTCGCCCCGAACCGAGAGGAGTACCTCGGGCGCGGCCTCAGCGGTCAGCGGCGCGTCCTCGTGGGCTTCGAGGGAGTCGTAGAGCAGGCGCTGCGCGCTGGCCCGGCCATCGATGTCGGCGGCGTCGTAGGCCTCGCGGGTGCGCTCGGCGCCGGAGTCCATGCCGGGCTCGAAAGCGTTGGTGATCTGGCCGGATCGGGCAGCGCCGCCCTTGCTCTTGGTGTTGTTCCGCTCGATCACATCGAGCATGTCGTGCCCGGAGTTGGTCTCCAGGAAGTGCTGGGTCTCGTTGAGCAGGACAAAGGTCGACCGGGCGCCTTCCAGAGTGTCCGGCGAGGAGGTGACCGCCTCGAAGATCTTCGTCGAGCGCATGGCGTAGACGATGTTCTTGCCGGGCGAAATGCCAAAGGTCTCGCGCGCCTCGTCGGTGATCAGCGAGGGCAGCAGCCGCATTGTGTTCTTAGTCTGCTTCTGGGCCACGGCGGCGGTCTGGACCCAAGCCTCGGGGTGGGACTCACCGATTACCTGATAACCCTGAACATCGGACACCCGACAATTCCCGACCAGCTCGAACAGGCAGATGCACGCCGCTAGGGGGTCTTTTCCCCAGCCCTTCAACCGCTGCAATAGGAAGTCCCGATAGAGCCAGCGACCATTCGCGTCGACCGCGTACCAATGAAGCAGGAACCGCGCCTGCTCCAGCGTGAATCTCCACGGGGTATCGTGGCTTTCCTGCAGCCACCTGCCGGCGAAGGTGAGGCACTCCCAGCCGAGTGAGCGCTCCGGCAGAATCCAGTGCTCGCGCCCCAGAACGGTCTCGGTCTGCCAGGTCGGCCCTATTCGGGTCGGTGCCCAGCGATAGGTCGGGAACTCAACGGGTTCGGCCAGTTCCTCGCGGTACCAGCCCTCGATCTCGGCCAGTTCGTCCCGCTCGTCGAGGGGGGCGGCCGGCGCGAGCAGGACAGCCATGGGGTCAGCCCCCGCTCGGCAGTCGCAGCAAACGCATCAGTCAACCGGGCTTGCTGACCCGGTCCCAGCGGGCCCGCGCGGCCGAGCGGGCCTTCTCGGAGACGTCCTCGGAGGTCTCGCCCTTCTTACCGGCGCTCCGACCCTCGACATCCGGCAGCTTGAGAGCCTTCAGGTGGCCGAGCAGGGTGATCCGGTGCTGGCGCAGCTCGGAGATCATCGGATCCGCCACGTCCTGGCCGTTGTAGCCCTTGGCGATGTTCGACCGGCTTCGCTGGCTGGCGGCCAACTCGTCGATCAGGTCCATCTCCCGGCAAGCCTGCGCCAGGGTCTCCAGCTCGTCGACCCGCAACCGGTAGGTACCAGTCACGTCGGTCCAGAACCGGCAACCGTGTGCTTCCAGATCGATCGGCGGTTTCGGAGGGTAGTCACCCATTGAGGGCTCCTCTCCGGTCGGGGTCACGTTGCGTGACCATTTTTGGGTAGTTGTGGATCTTGGGTCACCCGATCGGGTGGCACGCAGGCTTGAACGCTATCGACGGGCGGGCAGTGGATCTTGCGAGGGGGAGCCACCCCCCACCCCTCCGTCACACTCCGTCACCAACTACGCGAGGTCGACGGCGATGCGTCGGAAGGGAAGCAAAAATCTCAATCACACTCAGTAATCAAGGCACCGGTGCTCGTTTGAGCCCACA
>Ga0193717_1002470_pt1 | contig 10690 bp, 7 predicted proteins | sample U2c2metaG_FD_145900 | JGI IMG/M metagenome (GOLD analysis project Ga0193717, IMG submission 145900) | Soil microbial communities from a riparian zone of the East river system, Colorado, United States - U2c2 | ecosystem: Environmental > Terrestrial > Soil > Riparian zone | place: USA: East River...
TAGTCGGATAGCCTTGCCGCGCCCATACCCAGCAAATCGCGCAATGCGCTGGGAAATCGATCGACGATGCGCGCGCGCAGCCGCGTCGGAACCGCCTCGAGCGTGTAGTCGGAGGAATCGATGGCGCCGTGATTCCCGGGCCATGCTGCCGCGGTCAACGGCTTGGCTTGCGCGGCGATCACGGCTTGCCGGCCGGCTTCGAACGCCGCAAGACTCGCCTCGACGCCGACGCCGGATTCCTTGATCGCGCGATGGTATTCCTCGATACCCCAAGGCAGCACACCGGCACCGGCGATACTGCCCAAAATGACGGCGCTGATTCTGCCTCCGGCGGCATCGGCCACCTTCACCATGTCAAAGCCAATCAACTTCGCTGCGGTCGCCGATGCGATTTCAAACAATTCGCGGGAGCTGACCCGGCCCTCGCCGAGCGCGATTTTTTCGCTGATCGTGTAATCACGATGAGTTGATGCGATGAGCGTCGTGCGTTCCTTGGTGACCAGGCCGCGATTGATCGCTCTGCCGGCCTCCATCCATTCCGAAGCGACCACGATGTCCACGTCGCCGGGATTCGGCATCAGCGCCATGACCGGTTCGCGGCCTTCCGGTGCGTCGCTGCGGCGAAAGAACTCCAAGTAATAGATGGTTGCGCCGGTGCGCTGCGCGACTCCCGGAACCGAGGTTGCTTGAACAAAGAAGCCGGCGCTGCGCGCTGCCATGACCAGCCAGTCGGTCACGACGCCGCCGCCTTGCCCGCCCAAAGCCGCGATCGTCAAGCTGATGGGACGTGATTGCCTCAAGCCAGCAGGCTGATGACGGCCGAACGCACCCGCGCCTTGAGCCGGTCCCAAGCGGTCGGGTTCACAATGACATCGGCGCGATAAAAGGACGGGCAAAGAACCGCAGCATGCGCAACTTCTCCGCACACGCCGCAGCCCACGCAGCTATTGTCCACATAGGCCACCGGATCCCGCCGCAGCGGGTCAGGATTGTTCTTGACGGTGAGCGAGGGACAGCCGGAGAGCCGGATACAGGAGTGATCGCCGGTACAGACGTCTGCATCGATGCCGAAGCGCTCGCGCACCACGCGTTTGCCGTCGCTGACCATTTTCTTGATCCCGGGCGCAACGCGGCGCTGGCGATTCAATTGACATTCGCCTTCCGCGATGACGATCTTGGGACCTGTGAATTTCGTGAGCAGCGCTTCCCGCAAAACCCCCATCGTCTGCTTCATGTCGTAGGTGCGAATCGTGCGCACCCATTCGACGCCGACGCCGCGCACGGCGGTCTCGATGCGATTCCTTGCGCGCCGGCCTTTGATCTCGGCTGAAGAGGACGGGATGTATTGCCCGCCGGTGGCGGCCGAGTATCCGTTATCGACAATAATGGTCACGCCGTCATGGCGATTGAACACGGCATTGCCGATGCCGCTGGTCAGGCCGTTGTGCCAGAAGCCGCCGTCGCCCATCATCGATAGCGCGCGCCGCGGATTCGGCACGTTGAACGAAGCGCCGCCCGCGGCGCCCAAGCCATAGCCCATGATGGTGCCGCCGAGATCGAACGGCGGCAGGGTCGAGAATGAATGGCAGCCGATATCGGCGCTGACCTGCATCGGCCCCATTTCCCGCGCAAGTAGTTTCATGGACGCGAACAGCGGCCGCTCCGGGCAACCCGTACACAGTCCCGACGGGCGCGTCGGCACGTTGCGCGCCAGCAGAGCTGCCGGCAGCAACGGAACATCCGCGATCGGCAATCGGCCGAACTCGGACAAGAATTTTCGGATGCCGGCGATGACGACGGCGCCGGTATATTCGCCCGCCATCGGCAGCGGCCCTTTGCCGACGATGCGGGTCTGCACATTCGCCTGCCGAAAGAACAGGCTCGCCGCTTGTTCGATGAACTCGGGCTGGCCTTCTTCGACGATCAAAACGGCCTGCTTGCCCGCCGCAAAAGCGGTGAATTCTTCCGGCACGAGCGGATAGGTGACGTTCAGAACATACAGCGGAATCTTGCATTCGCCGAACACGTCGGCCAGCCCAAGGCGCTCGAGCGCGCGCAGCACGGTGTTGTACAAGCCGCCTTGCAGCACGATGCCCACATCGCAGGGATTCTCGGTTCCGAAGTACTCGTTCAGTTTGCGTTCACGAATGAATTTGACCGCCGCCGGCCAGCGCTGTTCGATTTTCGCGCGCTCCTGTGCGTACGTCGAAGGCGGCAGAATGATCTTGTCGAACGTTCGGCTGGGGTTGTCCATCGCTTGCTGCAGCGTAAACGGCGGGCGGCGATTGTCTTTCGTCCGAAACCGGCCCACGACATGGCAGGCGCGGATCCGCAGCATGAGCATGACCGGCGAGTTGCTGGCCTCGGACAGCTCGAAGCCCTGCTCAACGGCTTGTACGATGGACGGCAGATTCGGCCGCGGATCGAGCAACCACATTTGGGATTTCATGGCGAACGCGTGCGTGCGTTCCTGCATGATGCTGGCGCCTTCTCCGTAGTCCTCACCCAGCACGATCAGCGCGCCGCCGATCACGCCGGCGGAGGCTAGATTGGACAATGCGTCGGAAGCGACATTCGTGCCGACGGTGGATTTCCAAGTGACAGCACCGCGAATCGGATAGTTGACCGAGGCGGCCAGCATCGCCGCCGCGGTCGCTTCGCTCGCCGAGGATTCGAACCGCACGCCCAGTTCGCCCAATATGACGCTGGCATCGGCCAGCACATCCATCAAGTGAGAGATCGGCGCGCCCTGATAGCCGCCCACATAGCCAACGCCCGACTGCAGCAGCGCCTTGGTGACGGCCAAGATCCCTTCGCCTTCGAACTCGGCGCCCTCGGTCAGTCGCAACGACTGCACCTCTTTTGCGAATGAGCGTTCAGCCATGCGAGTCAGTATATTCCATTCGGCTTTTAGGGCTGCAATCGCGTTGCCGACCAACTGATCGCGCCGCTGCCGCGAGACCCGGGCAGCGATCGCGTCCAACGCGCGCGATCGTGGATGCGATATTCCCCCTCGACCCACAACTCCACGGCGTCGGCATTCAGGCGATATCCACCCCAATTGGGCGGCCGCGGCACCTCTGCGGAGATGTTGTCGGGTTCCGCAGAACCGGGACCGTCGTAAGGGATGCCAAAGCGCCGCGCCTCACGGGCCACGGCTGCGGCGAGCGCGGCCCGCGAGTCCACCGGTTCGCTCTGCTGGCTGGCCCAGGCCCCCACCTGCTTTTGCCAGGTGCGGGTTCGGAAATAGGCGTCGTTTTCGGGATCCGACAGCGGCTCGACCCGCCCCTCGGCGCGCACTTGGCGGTGCAGGTGATCCCAGTGGAATACGATGGCGGCCCGGGGGTTGCGCTGCAGCTCGTTGCCCTTGCGCGACCGATAGTTGGTATAGAAGAGTAAGTAGCCCTGTTGCGCTGCAATTTCCTTGCAGAGCACCACGCGTGCGGACGGGTGCCCGCGGCTGTCGACGGTTGCCAAGACCATGGAGTCGGGATTGGGCTGCGCGGCATCGCGCTGTGCCTGGGCCAACCACTGTGCGGCGATTTCGAGCGGATTCGCCGGCAGGGGATCCGGCAGGGTTTCGGTCCAAAATGTCTTTTTGCTGCTGCTCATTGGAGAATGGTAGCGGTGCCGATAGGAAACATGGGGCTTTCTTTACTATGAATCTGGATGAATTGCGTACGGCACTCACGACGCTCGATGGTCAACTTCTGGAATTGGTTGCACACCGACAGGCGCTGAGTGAGCAGGTGGCAGCCGTCAAACGGGCCACCGGGCGTGCGACCCGGGACTTCGGCCGGGAGCGGGAAGTGATATTGCGGGGCCGCACCACCGCCGAACGGCTGGGGATTTCGCCGGATCTGGCCGAATCGCTGCTGCGCCAGCTGATCCAATCCTCATTGGCCACCCAGGAGCAGGCCCGCGTGGCGGCGCAAGCGCAGGGCAGCGGCAAGCGCGCCTTGGTCATTGGCGGTCACGGCAAAATGGGCGGCTGGTTTGCCGAATTTCTGGCCTCTCAGGGGTTTCGCGTCGCCATTGCCGATCCCAAGGGCGGCCTGGCGGGCTTCGATATCGTGGCGGACTGGGAGACCGATGCCTTGGATTTCGATCTGATCGTGCTCGCCACACCGCTGTCCGCCACGGCCGACCTGCTGCAGGTTTTGGCGCGCCGGGCCCCGCGCGGACTGATTTTCGACTTGGGTTCGCTCAAAACACCGCTGCGAGCGGGTCTCGATGCCTTGGTCAAGGCCGGCTGCCGCGTGACCTCCGTGCATCCCATGTTCGGGCCGGACACCGAACTGTTATCGGGCCGGCATGTGATCTTCATCGACCTCGGAAATAGCGACGCCCTGGCCGAGGCACAGGAATTGTTCGCACCCACCATGGCGGAGCGGGTCGTCATGGATCTTGATGAACATGATCGCCTGATCGCCTATGTGCTTGGGCTATCGCATGCACTCAATATCGCTTTCTTCACGGCCCTGGCCGACAGCGGCGAAGCAGCGCCGCGCTTGGCGAAGCTCTCGAGCACGACCTTTGATTCGCAGCTGGAAGTGGCCAGCCGGGTCGCCGCGGAGAGTCCCGATCTGTATTTCGAAATCCAGAGCTCGAATACTTACGGCAACGAATCGCTGCTGGCTCTGCAGAAAGCAGTGGAGCGCTTGGTAACGACAGTGAAGACCAAGAATGCGACGGAGTTCACGGCCCTCATGAATCGAGGCAGAGCCTACTTGGACGTGCGCGCGGCTGCGCGCGCGGGTTGAGGAAAAGGGAAATGCCTCAGGTGGATGACGTGGGCCGCGAAATCGACGAACTCAAGAAGCGCGTCGCGGAAATGACGGCGGAGGCTGCGAACAACGAGACCATCATGAAGCGCACACAGGCGCGCGAATTGACGCTGCTGCGCGCCGACACACTGTCGCAGCTGCTGCATGCCATGGTCGACGGGTTGCGCGAGTCCTACTCGCTCGATGCGGTGAGCGTGGTGCTGCTCGATCCCCAGCACGAGGTTCGGCATTTGCTGGTTGCCGGCGGCGATCGGCCGGAGGAATTCAAGCAGATATTCTTTGTCGACTCGCTGGTCGGCTTGGCCCCGCAGCTCGCCGTGCTGCACAAACCCTGGCTCGGGCCCTTTGTCGGCGCGGATCATCACCTGCTCTTTCCGGGGATACCCAATCTCAAAAGCGCCGCCTTGGTACCGCTCCCGCGCAAGGACCGCGCCACCGGCGCCCTGTGTTTCGGCAGCCGCGAAGCTTCGCGCTTTACCCGGCATCACGGGACGGATTTTCTCGCGCATCTAGGGGCGGTTGCCGCCGTGTGCATCGAAAACGCCGTCAATCGCGCGCGTCTGCTGCGTGCCGGCATCACCGATTTTCTGACCGGCTGGCACAATCGGCGCTACTTGCAGCAGCGCCTGAAGGAAGAGCTGGCTCGCGCGCAGCGGCGCAGCGGCAGCATCGCGTGCCTCATGATCGACATCGATCGATTCAAGGGCATCAACGACGGATATGGGCACCTGGCCGGCGATAATGCGCTCAAGGAGGTTGCGCACCGCATCGAGGCGCAGATTCGCAGCATGGACACGGCCGCGCGCTTCGGCGGTGATGAGCTGGCGATCCTGTTGCCCGAGGCCACCGCTCCGGAAGCGGCGAGGCTGGCGGAACGCATTCGAGAAGTGATTGCCGCGATGCCCTTTGCGCTCAACTCGCAGATCTCGCGCAGCCTGACCGTGTCCGTGGGCGTTGCCGCAGTTTCGCCAGGCAGAGACGAGCCGGATCTCAAGGCGCTTGCAGACCGGCTGGTTGCCGATGCCGATGCGGCGCTGTATCGCGCCAAGGCTTTGGGCCGAAATCGGGTACAGCTGGGGGCCGGCTAGCCGGCGACCTGCCGACGCGCGCGCCACCGCGACCAGCCGCTACCGCAGTGCAATAGACACTTGCCAAATTCCGAAGCCGACTCGCCTGGATATATATACAGTTATCGACCTGTATGCTAGATTTTGCGCAGCGATAATCAACGGGAATGCGAGGTATCACTATGGTTACGCGGCAGCGCTCGTCCAAGACCCGGCGGCTTCGAAGTCGACCCCTCACTGCACCAGACGATGCGCAAAATCGGCACGAGTACGGTGTTCCGGTCCCCAAACGTCTGCAAGAAGCAATCCAGGCCGAACGCGACAACTTATGCAAAGCCGAATCGCTGCTCGCCTGTATGGTCGTCTCGTTGGAGTATCGAGACGATCCCCTCGATGGTCCGTACTTCCCCGCTGTGGCGCAACTGGCGCGCGAGTTGGTGGCGCGGTCAATCGACGGTCTGGATCCGGGAGTACTGCGGGAGCGCCTGCTGCGAAACAAGATCAAGGAGGTATTTTACGTGCCCTTCCTTGATCCAGAAATGTCCACAACTGAACCAAGAGAGTTCATCGTAAGCGATCATCGGCTCGCGGCTTAAGGGATGAATAACCGCCGAAGGATCCGTGCTGTGCTGCCCAGAACGCAGCGTACCGACCGTGCAGTCGCAGCAAGGATTCGTGCGTGCCCCGCTCGACCACCGCCCCTGTCTCCAGCACGATGATCTCGTCGGCATGCACGACGGTTGACAGCCGGTGGCTGATCACAAGTGTTGTGACGGACTGAGATATTTCCCGCAGGTTTCGCACAATCTCGAGTTCGGTTGCAGAATCGAGCGCCGAAGTGGCTTCATCGAAAATATAGATTCGCGGGCGCTTGATCGCGGCTCTCGCAATAGACAGTCGCTGCCTTTCTCCCCCCGAAAGCTTGAGCCCTCTCTCCCCGACGTTTGTATCGTAGGCATCGGGCAGGTTCGAGATAAAGTCGTGAAGGTGCGCCCGACTCGCCGCCTGCTCGATTTCCGCCTGAGTGCAATTTTCCTTGCCGATGCCGATGTTGTCGCCGACGGAATCGTTGAAGAGCACCGCATCCTGGGGGACGACCGCAATCGATTGACGCAAGGTCGCCAGCGAAAGCGAGGAAATCGGCACGCCATCCAGCAAGATTCGGCCGGCGTCGGGTTCGAGGAACCGCACCAGCAGTCGTACCAGCGTCGATTTGCCCGACCCGCTCGCGCCAACAATGCCAACGGTCTTGCCTGCCGGAACCTTGAAGCTCACACCTCGGAGGGCGGCGCGGCGAGCCCCATAGGATAGGGTGACGTTCTCAAATTCCAATTGACCGGGACCGTCGTGGTGCATGACATTGCCTGGTTGCTGCGGCTCGGATTTCTCGTGAAAGAGTGCAAGAACTTTTTCCAGCATGGCAGCACCTTGCGAGAATCCCTGCATCGCATAGCCGAGCGCCTCGACGGGTCGAATGACCTGCAACATATATGTGGTGATCAGGACAAAGTCGCCCACGGTTAATCGGGCTCCCTCAACCTCATGCACGGCATAGAGCGTGGTGGCAGCCAGGAAGGTGGCGAAAATCGTTGAGACCGTGACGCCATTGAGGGCGTACCGTCGATAAAAGCCCACCCACTCCGCCTCCGTGCGCGACAGCGCACGGCCTACCCGGTCCTGAACGATAGACTCGGCGGCAAAGCACTTCACCAATTCCACATTCAACAGCGTATCGGTCATTTGAGCGGCCGCATCCACGTGAGCGGCAGATGCGCTCCTGGCCGATCGAGCGATGGTCATTGCGGCATACGTGAAGACCACGGCATAGCAAACGAGAGCACCGCAGAACAACAACAGAAAGGCGGGGTGTGCCAGACGTACGAGCACGATGATGATGGTTCCCAACTCGGCCGTGACCGGCAGGAGCGTGAACACGAGGTGGTGCAGGATCATCTGGTAGCCCGTCAGACCGCTCTCCAAGGTTTGACTCACCGCCCCAGTCTTGCGGTCCAAATGAAAGCGCAACGGCAACCGCAGGATGTGCGCGAAGAGGCGGCCGCTCAGCATACGGAACATTCGCCGTTCTGCGCGCGCGTACACGAGACCGCGGACCTCGCCCACCGCTCGCGCCAGAAATTGGCTTAGAACGTAGGTCCCGACGAGGATGGATGGCGATAGCGGGTTACGCGGCTGACCCGTGAATCCATCCACCAGCCACTTCAACACGAGCGGCCCGAGCGCCGTCAACACAGAAGCCACGATGACCAGCAGCATGACGGCAGCCAGGCGCCGTCTCACGAAGCGGTCGGCGTCACTCCACAGGATTCGCACAATTTCTGATATCCCACTGCCCATGATTTATAGAGTCGCAAACAAGTTCGCGAACTCGAAGGTACCTCCGGGTCAAGAGAGCTCGACTGTGTCGCTTATCCTGACACCAAGCTTCCGCTCGCCGAAATGGGGGCAGAATACTATTTCCGGTTTGGCGCCAAAGCTTTCGCGAAAAAGCGCCTCATAGCTACGCCGCCTGTGTGCAGATACCGATTTTGGACCGCAATTGAAGAAGCGCGCTGCTTGCGCGGGCGTGGCGATCTGATGCCTGATGAGGTACGACACGCTCAGGGCTCGCACCATCGGCAGTGGGCGCTTGCGCGATCTGGATCGCAAGTTCTCGTACGTCACGATACGTCTCCAGGCAGCAGCTTGGTCCCGCGGTAATCGCTGATCGCACAGAGCATTGAATTGCCCAATCACCCGCATCACGACGCCTGGAATATCTCCTTCAAGATCGCGCGAACGCCGCGTTCGATCCGGTGAGCGTCGACCGGTTTGGCGCCATATGTCGGCGATGAACTGGGCATCCCCCAAAAGCCGTGGATCCCTTGCCGAACCACGTTTGAACAAACGGGCGTGACTTGACGCCGGCGCCTGGTCGAACAACTTTCGATACGCTTCCTCCTGAATCTGACGGCTGTAGGCGCCGCGAGTCAGCATGCGAAGGACCACGTTCGTCGTCACCCAATCCTGTTTCTTGCTTCCTCGGTATGCCGCGTCGCTGCTCCACCACAGGCCGCCCTGGTAATCATCCGGTGCGTCGAGGCGGCGAATCCAGTGAATGAAGTGCGTGAGCGGGACCAGCCACTGTTGGTGCTGGAACAAAAGCACGTGATAGTGCCATCGGAACAACGAGCCATGCTCATCGTGAGTTCGATTGAAGAGCCGCGCGTACTCGTGTTGAAAGCTGCCGGTGATCGCGCTCAATCGGCCTTCGCCCACTTGCAGCGCCAAATGCGCTTCGTGCTCGGCGATGTAACCCGCATGCAGCCGCGCACCCCTCTCTCGCAATGTTGAGCGCAGCAGTTTCAGTACGGTCTTGAGCTCCGTGTGGCTTGTTACAATTCTCCTGTTCGTTACACTGTGCAGAGCGACGTAGTACCACCCAAACGGAATAGACGGCAGTCGTGCGAGACGCGGCATCACTGGCTCCTCCATGATTGAGCCAACGGACTCCTCGCGAAAGTCAATCCACTCCTTTAGCGAATCAACCGCGGAGCGCAAGTGATGCAGAAACTAGCGTGGCGCTTACCGCGGTCCCGAGCAGATTTATCGTCATCTTCCGTGAGGTACGATACGATCCTCGATGAAACTGAACGCTCAAACCAGAGCGCAAGTAATATGTACCAACACGTTGCGCTGCAGTCAACGAAACTGGCAGTTATGACACTTCATCGGTGTCAGGCAAAAGTCTTTTTGAACGATGGATTCAAGCGTGATGGCACTTATGTATCCTCCTCGGTGTCTGCCACGACCACGCTTCAGCACCTTTTCACGTTTAGATTACGGTTGCTGCGGGCATCCACTTCGTGGCCAACTGCGGTCCGCCGCAATTCAACGGCACACCCGTGCAGCACGTCCACAGTGCGCACCTAATTCCGTAACCACATGAGATGCCGCGACAATTAGCTTCTCCAATCCGCGGCGCTCGACAACCTGTAAGCGAAAGCACTACTGTCTCCTGCTCAGGCGTCAGCGTTCCAACACTATTGATATCTGGTCCGCTCGCGCTGCAAGATATTTTCAGTAGCAGATTTGTGGTTGACATTTGGGTCTAGACGTCGTTTGGCTGTGAGTGCCACCACTGTGGCGGCATCTACCACTTCTAGTCGAACGAGGAGATTCAAATGGGCAAACTCACTGATATGGGTCGTGTCTCAGAGGAGACAAAAGGCCTTAGCACGGGCAACGAGGCGGGCGGCCACAACAGCTGACGGTCGACGGTGCGCGGCGCTTCGCCGCGCACCGGCTTCCTTTTAGCTGTTGGTATGAATCGACCCCAGTACTTCCTCAGCTCACACGTGTTCGTGTGTGCAGTAGAGTTGCACTGGATCATCCTAGACGTGAGCCGGGACAAGTATTTGTGCATCCACAAGCGTCACTTCGCCCAACGCGGACCGCAGCTGCATGGATGGAGCGGCGCATTCGAGCCAACGGATTGCAACTTCGACGAAATCTCGTGTGACGCGATTGAACTCACAACCGATCTACTGCAGCAGGAAATCCTGACTCAGGATCCAACCCGAGGAAAGCGTACTGACGCAGTCAAGATACCGGCAGCAACTGCTGCCTTCAACTCGCGTCGAGCGGGGCCGAATAGAGCACTGCAGTTTCGCTACGCTCCAGCGTTCCTCCTCGCATCTACACGTGCAGACTATTACTTGAAACGCCACTCCTTTGCGAGAGTAACTTGCGCCGTGGACGCGCGGAGACACCGCAAGTCTGAGCGACGTCAGATGGTTCACGATGAAAGCGTGGAAGCGTTGCTATTTATATTCAACG
>Ga0193717_1002471_pt1 | contig 10684 bp, 10 predicted proteins | sample U2c2metaG_FD_145900 | JGI IMG/M metagenome (GOLD analysis project Ga0193717, IMG submission 145900) | Soil microbial communities from a riparian zone of the East river system, Colorado, United States - U2c2 | ecosystem: Environmental > Terrestrial > Soil > Riparian zone | place: USA: East River...
CATCGTCGCCGGCAGCACGACATCGGCGAGCTTGGCCGTGTCGGTCATGAACTGCTCGTGCACGCAAGAGAACAGGTCGTCACGCAGAAAGCCTTGCTTCACCAGCCGCTGCTCGGGCGCGACATTCACCGGATTGGTGTTCTGGATCAGCATCGCCGTCACCGGCGGACCGCCATAAAGCGCATCGCTGGCGCCGGTCAGCACCGGTCCGATGCGCGAATGGTCGAGATGGCGGATCGAGGGATCGCGCATCTTCGTGCCTTCCAGCACCTCCTGGTTGAGCTTGAAGATGCCGGAATTGGAATGGAAGGCGCCGCCGCCCTCATACTGCCAGCAGCCGGTGACGGCGGCGATGCAGGAGGCGGCATGCATGTTGACCGAGCCGTTGCGTTGGCGCGCGAAGCCATAACCGAGGCGGAAATAGGTCTTTTTCGTCGTGCCGACCAGACGGGCGAAGGCTTCGATCTCGGCGACCGAAAGTCCGGTGATGCCAGCCGCCCATTCCGGCGTGCGGGTGCGCAGATGCGCTTCCAGTCCCTTCGGGTCGTCGGTATACTTTTCCAAATAGGCGCGGTCGGCCATGCCTTCCCTAAACAGCACATGCATGACCGCGCAGGCCAGCGCGCCGTCGGTGCCGGGCTTCAGCACCAGGCCGAGATCGGCCTGCTTCATGGTCGCGTTCTCATAGACGTCGATGACGACGATCCTGGCGCCGCGCTCCTTGCGCGCCTTGATGGCGTGGGTCATCACATTGACTTGGGTGACCACGGCATTGGTGCCCCAGATCACCACGCAGTCGGATTTCGCCATCTCGCGCGGGTCGGGCCCGCGCAGGGCGCCGGCCCCCATCATCCAGCCGGTCCAGGCCAGATTGGTGCAGATCGAACCGAAAAAGCCGGAGTATTTCTTGGCATGACGCAGCCGGTCGATGCCGTCGCGCTGCACCAGCCCCATCGTGCCGGCATAGTAATAGGGCCAGACCGTTTCCGAGCCGTATTTCTCCTCGGCGGCGATGAATTTTTCGGCGACGAGGTCGAGTGCAGCCTCCCAGCTCGCCTGCTTCCAGGTGCCGTCGCCCTTGGCGCCGGCCCGGATAAGCGGCTTCAGCAAACGGTCGGGATGATGAACGCGGTCCGCATAGCGCGCGACCTTGGCGCAGATGACACCGGCCGTGTAGCTGTTGGCCTTGGCGCCGTGCACACGGCCGATGCGGTTGCCGTCGAGCAGCTCGACCTCGAGCGCGCAGGTCGAGGGACAATCATGCGGACAGGCCGAATGGCCGATGCGAAGGTTGGCGTGCTGGTTCATACGCCTTGTCTAGCGGCTTTCGGGTGCGGCGTGTAGGGCCAGATATGCCCTTCCCTTCTCCCCCTTGTGGGAGAAGGTGGATCGGCGCGCAGCGCCGAGACGGATGAGGGGTGCTGGAAGAATGAGGCGTTGGTGTCCTCTGGAACACCCCTCATCCGTCGCCTTCGGCGACACCTTCTCCCACAAGGGGAGAAGGGAAGAACCCCTCCCCTACTCCGCCGTGCCTTCTTCATACTCCGCTGACATGGTCAGCCATTTTTCCTCGTGGCCGGCCAGCGTCTGGGTCAGCTGTGAGCGCTCCTTGGCCAGCCGGGTCGCGGTCGAGGGATCCTTCTCATAGACTGCCGGGTTGGACAGCTCGTCCTCGATGCCGTCGATGCGCTTGCGGATGCGGTCCATCAGCGCTTCGGTGGCGCGGATTTCCTTGGCCAGCGGCTCGAAGGCGGCGCGACGCGCCGCCGCATCGCGGCGGCGGTCGGCCTTTGACGCCTTGTCGGCCTCGCGCTTGCCACGGCGGTCGCCGGACACACCGGTAACCAGCGTCTTGTAGTCTTCGAGGTCGCCGTCATACGGATTGACCGCGCCGTCCTTGACCAGCCACAGCCGGTCGGCGGTCGCTTCCAGCAGATGGCGGTCGTGCGAGATCAGAATCACGGCACCTGGAAATTCGTTCAGCGCATGGATCAGCGATTCGCGGCTGTCGATGTCGAGATGGTTGGTCGGTTCATCGAGGATGAACAGGTTCGGGCCCTCGAAGGCCGACAGGCCCATCAACAGCCGCGCCTTCTCGCCGCCCGACAGATCCTTGGCGGCGGTGTTCATCTTCTCGGTCGTCAAACCGAACTGGGCGACGCGGCCGCGCACCTTGGATTCCGGCGCCTCCGGCATCAGCCGGCGGACATGCTCATAGGCGTTTTCGTCAGGCCGGAGATCGTCGAGCTGATGCTGGGCGAAGATCGCCACCTTCAGCCCCGGCGCCACCGTCATGGTGCCGCTCTCCTGCTTCAGCCGGCCGGACAGCAATTTGGCGAAGGTCGACTTGCCGTTGCCGTTGGCGCCGAGCAGCGCGATGCGGTCGTCGGCGTCGATGCGCAGCGTCATCTTCTTCAGGATCGGCTGCCCTTCGGTGTAGCCGACATTGACGTTGTTCAGCGCCACGATCGGCGAGGCCACGGTCTTGACCGGCTCCGGGAACGAGAACGGCCGCACCGTGTCGTTGACGATCGCCGCGATCGGTTTCATCCTCTCCAGCGCCTTGATGCGCGACTGCGCCTGCCTCGCCTTGGAGGCCTTGGCGCGGAAGCGTTCGACGAAGGATTCCATATGCTTGCGGGCGGCTTCCTGCTTGACCCGGCCCTTCTCCTGCAATTCCTTCTGTTCGGTATACTGGCGTTCGAACTGGTCGTAGCCGCCGCGCCAGAAGGTCAGCTTCTTCTGGTCGAGATGAACGATCGAATTGACGGCGCGGTTGAGCAGGTCGCGGTCGTGCGAGATCAAAAGCACGGTGTGCGGGTATTTCGACACATAGTTTTCCAGCCACAGCGTGCCTTCGAGGTCGAGATAGTTGGTCGGCTCGTCGAGCAGCAGAAGGTCGGGCTCGGAAAACAGCACCGCCGCAAGCGCCACGCGCATGCGCCAGCCGCCGGAGAAGGACGAGGCTGGACGCCGCTGCGCGGCATCGTCGAAGCCGAGGCCAGCGAGAATGGTGGCGGCGCGCGACTCGGCTGAATGCGCGTCAATGTCGGCCAACCGCATGTGGATGTCGGCGATGCGGTGCGGATCGGTGGCGGTCTTTTCCTCTTCGAGCAGTGCCGTGCGCTCGACATCGGCCTTGAGCACGATCTCGATCAGCGGGTCCTCGGTGCCTGGCGCTTCCTGCGCAACCTGGCCGATGCGCGTGTTCTTGGGCAGGCTGATCGAGCCGGTCTCGGAAGCAAGGTCGCCGGTGATGGCCTTGAACAGCGTCGTCTTGCCGGTGCCGTTGCGACCGACCAGGCCAGCCTTGGTGCCGGCCGGCAAGGTCAGCGAGGCATGGTCGAGAAGCAGGCGCCCGGCCATGCGGAGCGAAAGGTCTGAAATAACAAGCATGGCGGGGGCTTTTGCACGGACATCAACGCTTCGCAAGACCTTGCGGGCCAGTTGGCCGCACAAGGCCTGAAAACGACGCCCGCGGGGGCGCCGTCAAAGCAGCCGATCAGCGGCTTGCCATACCGGCCAAGTAGGCCGGCCAGGCAGCGCTCAGGCAGTCGCCTTGCGCTTCGTCGGCTTGGTTACGGCGGCCGGCGCTGCTGCCGGTTTGCGGCCAAGTCCCGTCGACTTTGCCAGCGCCGACCGTGTCGCCGAATAGTTCGGAGCGACCATCGGATAATCCGGCGGCAGACCCCATTTGGCACGATAGTCGTCCGGGCTCAGGCCGTAATCCGTCCTGAGGTGCCGCTTGAGCGACTTGAACTTCTTTCCGTCCTCAAGGCAGATGATGTAGTCGGGAAACACCGACTTCTTCGGATTCACGGCCGGAACCTGGCTCGGGCTCTCCGTGACAGCCGCGCCAGCCAACTTCCGAACCGAAGCGCTGACGCTGGCAATCAACTCAGGCAAGCCGGAAGCCGGAAGCGGATTGTTGCCGATATAGGCCGATACGATATCAGCCGTCAGTTCGATAACTGTCTTATCATCGATATTTGACAATTCTTTCACCCTATTTCCGACAAAGTCGTCTACCCCTGCGAAGACTTATGTCTATGTATCTTTTTAACCGGGCCCCCAACGGACCGACAAGTCCCAACAAGGAATCAAGACTCGCCAAAACTACTTTTCACAGGAAATCGACGTCGCGCAAATTAGAAAATCTAATACTTGGAATTAGCAGACTTCGCAGCATGGCTGTCGGCCAATATCTCCAGAATACGCTTCCAGCGGGCGCAGCGGCCGAAATCCTTCTGTTCTATCGCTTTTTCGGCCTTCATCGCGGCGTAAAGCGGCGCCTCGGCGCCGAATTCCTTGATCAGCCAATGCGCTTCCTGCCTGGCCAGACGTTCATTTTCGTCAAACATGGTTTTCGACCTCCGAACGTTCCACGCCGACCGCGACGCAACTGCCGATGACAAGGACGGCTCCGGCAATGGCGGTCATCGTCAGCCGTTCACCGGACAAGGTCAGCAGCAGGGTCGAAGCGATTGGCGTGAGATAGGCGATGACCGCGACCTTGCCGCTGCCTTCGAGCTTCAAGGCGCGCGACCAGAAATAATAGCCCAACCCCATCGGCCCGGCGCCGAGATAGAGGCCGAGAGCCAGGTCCGTGCCAACGGGCCAGGTGAAACCTGTGCCGACAGGCCAGGTGAAACCTGTGCCGATAGGCCAGGTGAAACCGTCGCGAGCGCACCACAAGAACGTCAAGGCGACACCGATCAGCGACGAGGGCAGCAACAGACGATCCGGCGAGGTGGCAACCCGTCCCACCATGATCGAATAGAAGGCCATGCACAGTGCGGACCCGAATGCGGCGAGATAGCCGACGAGATCGCCCTGCAGCCAGGATTGGTTACGGCCTCCCGAAATCACCAGTGCAACGCCGATGAAGCCCACCACCGCGGCAAGGCCCAGCAGTGCCGGGCGCCGCGGATTTTCCAAAGCGATGACCGCCGCCGCGACCATCAACGGCCAGGTGTAGGCCACCAGATTGGCCTCGATCACCGGCATCGAAGCGAAGGCGATGTATTGCAGCACCATGGTGCCGACCAGACCGATGAAGCCTACCGCGAGAGGCACGAGCGCGGCCCCAGCCGCGACAGGTGCTGCTCTTTCCCGGCTCATCAACCGGATGGCGGCGAAGACCAGTGCAGCGCCTGTAAATTGCAGGAACTGCACCTGCGACACCGGGTGACTGGCCAGCAGGGATTTGCCGACCAGCGCATTGGTCGACCACAAGGCGACCGCGCCGGCAGCGAAGACCAGCGCGGATATCGAGCCTGATCCATGCCGAAAGAATCGGCGTGGCGCTCTATCTCCGTGTTCGACCATGATCCTGTCCGAAAACCGGTTTCCACTTTTCGGGATCATGGTTCATTACCATGATTCCCTGGCTCCGCCCGGAACCGGTGCCTCGGGCGACACCGGAACGGGATGCTCTTCCTCGAACCGGCGATAGGCCGGCAACTGGTTGGTCCAGACGTCTTCGGCCAGTTCGTTGACCCATTCACGGTCATGGTCGTTGTCGGCGGCGAGATAGAACATGCGGTTGTCGTCGACATAGGGTTTTGCCACCGAGCGCTGGTTGAGCACCAGCGTGACACGCTCGCCGAACTGGATCGGCGCGGTGCGATGCAGGACACCGAGGAACTGGCCGAGCGTCGCGTATTTCATCTTGTGGTCGATGCGCATGACACGGTTGCGCGGAATCTCGCGGCCGGATTCGAGGATGGCGCGGCCGGTTTCGGAATCGTCGCAGTAGATTTCGAGATGGCCGCCGACCAGCGGATTGCTGATCGACAGCGGAATGAGCTCGGTGACCGGAACGCCGTCGCAATGCCATTCCACAGCGCCGTCCTTCGGGTTCATGAAGGTGACGGTCGAGCCGACGATCGACAGCGGATAAGGCTCCAGCTTGGTGCCCATCATGTCGGACAGCCGCTCCAGGCGCAGCTTGTCATGCAGCAGTTCCTTGATTTCGGGAATGAAACGGTCGGCACCGGTGATGAAAGTCAGGTCGAGGTGCTTGTGCACGGCATGACTGGCCTTGAGCTTCAGAGCAGCCTCCTCGATCGCGGCAAGCAGTGCCGGGTCATAGCCGTGCAGATACTGCGCGACGCCGAAACTCGACACTTTCCAGGCTGTCTCATGGCCGATGATGGCTTCGCGGCTCATCGCATAGCGTAGTTCGGGAATGGTATGGGCGTTCATTGTACTTCTCCAGGATGGGGGCAACACTTAGTAAACAGTCGATTAATTCACCCACCCCTGTAAAATTAGGAATGCTGGTGCTAGAGTAAGCCCAGCTTAAGGTCGAAACCGTGCGTCTGCTCAGTCAGGTCAACCTCAATTCGCTGAAAATCGTGGAGAGTGCTGCGAGGCACGGGAACTTCACGCGCGCCGGCGAAGAACAGTTTATCACCGCTTCAGCGGTCAGCCAGCGCGTCAAAAGCCTGGAGGATCAACTGCGCTTCAAGATCTTCCAGCGCGGCGGCAATGCGGTGTCATTGACGCCGGAGGGCGAGACCTATGTCTCGCGCGTTCGCGAGGCGCTGGAGCGAATCGTCGCCGCCAGCATGGAGGCGACCGGGCAATCGCAAGAACATGTGTTGAAGATATCGGTGCTGCCGACCTTTGCGGCACGCTGGCTGTTTCCGCGCCTGCCGCTGTTCCAGCGGCAGCATCCCGACATTGTGATGCGGGTCTCGACATCCTACGCGACGCATGAGTTCACGACTTCCGAGTTCGATCTCGAAATCCGCTATGGCGACGGCCATTTTCACGCGCTGCAGTCCGATCTGCTGTTTCGCGAAGACCTGACACCGGTGTGCAGCCGCAAGCTGTTCCATGAGGTCCTCGGCGACAAGCCGCTGTCGAAAGTGACACCGGACGACCTCAAGCACTTCACGCTGCTGCACTCCGACACCTGCACCCAGAACTGGCAATCCTGGCTTGGTTTCGCCGGCGCCAGCTTCGTGCTCAGCGAGACCAGAAGCATCTATTTCGATTCATGCATGATGTCCTACGAGGCGGCCAACGCCGGAATGGGTTTTGCGGTGGCCAATCGTGCCTATATGGCCAGCGATATCCGCGCCGAAAGGCTGGTGGCTCCATTCGATGTCCACCATCCGAACACGGCGGGGTGGTATTTTGTTTCCCCTCGCAAGAGCCCTGCCGCGCGCAAGGTGTTGCTGTTCAAACAGTGGGTCATGGCAGAGGCGGCTCTGACGCAGAACCAGCTGGACAGCGAGATCATCGGCTGAGCGCCTATCCAGGCCCTTGTCGGATCAGGCAAATGCCCTGCCCTCCGGCGTTCTCTGGAAATTTATCAAGTCAATTCCAAGGCTTGGCTTACCCAGTATGGTGAAAATGGTATGCACCTGCCCTCGGTGGTGTGTCTGGTGGTTGAAGAGATGGTCCAGCGCCGGGGCCAGCCTTTGCGAGACCGTGCGCATGTCCGAGACCGTCATGTAGGTGAAGCGGCCCGTCAACGCCTTGTCGCCGAGGCCGCCCACCCAATCGATGATCCGCTTGTCCTCGGCCTCACGCGCCATCCGCAGGCCGGGCAAGGCCCGGTGCAGGATGGCGTCCAGCGTCGTCGGCGCGTCGCCCTCGCCGGTGAAGCGCTTCATCCAGATGCGATCGGCTGTCAGCAGGTGATTGAGCGTGCCCATCATCGAGCCGAAAAAAGCCCCGACGTCGCGGTTGAATTCCTCTTCGTCGAGCTCGGTGGCGGCATCATAGATGCGGCTGTTGGCCCATTGATTATAGGCCGCAAACATCATGAAATGCTGTCTCATGGTTTCCCTCGGCTCGCGTCGATACGGGGCCTAACTAACCCGCGAGGGGGCCGACGCCAATGACCATTCTGCTCTATGACCTCGTTGGGCGCGACACCATGCGTCCGTTCAGCCCGCATTGCTGGAAGGTGGCGATGGCGCTTGCCCACAAGGGGCTCGACATCTCCACCGCGCCGACGCGCTTTCTCGAGGTGCCCGCTGTCGAGGGCGGCGTTTCGAAGACCGTTCCGGTGATCCGTGACGGCGACAAGGTCGTCGCCGATTCCTTCGCCATCGCCGTCTATCTCGACCAAGCCTATCGCGATCGGCCGACGCTGTTTGGCGGCGAAGGCGGCAAGGCGATGGCGCGCTTCATCGAGCGCTGGTCGCAGCTCACCATCCATCCCTATGTCACCACCGCGGCGATCATCGACCTCCACGCCATGCAGGACGAGGAGAACGCCGCCTATTTCCGCCAGAGCCGCGAGCAACGCTTCGGCAAGAAGCTGGAGGATGTCGTCGCCGCGCGCGACGCCGGGCTGGCAGCGTTTCGGGCGGCGCTGGAACCGTTGCGCTCGATGCTTGGCTATCAGCCATTCATCGGCGGTGCGTCACCGCTGTTTGCCGACTACATCGTCTTCGGCGCCCTGCAATGGGCACGCATAGCCTCGCCCTACCAGCTGCTCGACGATAGCGACGTGGTGGCGCAGTGGTTCGCCCGCTGCCTCGACCTGCACGGCGGGTTGGCCCGAAAGGTGGCGGCGGCGGCGTGACGCCGAAGCGCTTGGCCTTTTGCCGCAAGGCAGGCACGAGGGCCGTCCTTGTGAAAAAGCCCAGCAGCGAGATAGCCAGGCCCTACTTGGCCGCCTTCTTCGGCTTGCTGGTCTTCGGCTTGTCAGCCTTCGCCTCCTTGGCGGCGGCCTTTGCCTTGCCGGCGCCGGCTGCCTTCTTGGCGGGCTTCTTCGCTGCCGACTTCCCCGCGGCATCCTCCTGGTCGACGTCGGCTGCTGCCTGATGCCAATGGCGATCATGCTGGCCGGCAGGTTGCCCCTCTTGCAGCCAGATCTGGTGCGCGCGGTTGCGAATGCGTTCCTGACGATCGTCTGTCATGGTCATGTTGTCTCCATTCGGGCCGACTTCAGCGCGGCGCCGACACGCGACTATAGCAAGCAAAGCATCGCATGACAGCCATCCGATCTCGCACGCCGGTCCGCCCCCGGCGCCGGCCTGGCGCAGAAACGCACAGCGTTCCGGCCCTTCGCTCTCGCTTCGGGCGTTCGTCACTCGGAAAGCCAGGTTATTGGCTTTCCGTCCGCTTCGCGGACCGTTTCCGGCCCTTCGCTATCGCTCCGGGCGTTCGTCGCTCGGAAAGCCAAGCAATTGGCTTTCCGTCCGCTTCGCGGACCGCTCCTCACCCCTTGGCAATGGGCCGGGCGGCTTGTATAGAGCCCGCCACTCTCAATTCCATTCTCAGACAAGGACGACCCATGGCGCTCGAACGCACCTTTTCCATGATCAAGCCGGACGCAACCCGGCGCAACCTCACTGGCGCCATCACCAGGATGCTGGAAGAGGCCGGCCTGCGCGTCATCGCTTCGCGCCGGGTGTGGATGAGCCGCCGCGAGGCGGAAGGCTTTTATGCCGTCCACAAGGACCGCCCGTTCTTCGGCGAACTGGTCGAGTTCATGTCGTCGGCACCGACCGTCGTGCAGGTGCTGGAAGGCGAGAACGCCATTGCCAGGAACCGCGAAGTGATGGGCGCCACCAACCCGGCCAACGCCGCCGAAGGCACCATCCGCAAGGTGCATGCGCTGTCGATCGGCGAGAACTCGGTGCACGGCTCCGATGCGCCCGAGACGGCAGCAGAAGAGATCAAGTACTGGTTCTCTGACACCGAGATCGTCGGCTGAGCCGACGCTCGCTGGATACATGCAACGAGGCCGGCGTTCGCCGGCCTCTTCGTTTGAAGTATCCCGGCGGGTAGCGGCCGCGCCGAACCTTGATTGCTCACGGTGAGTTGGCACCAGGAAGCCGATCTTTGGTGATCCTTCGCTGAGGGTGGCCGGCAGGCCAGAGGGGGTGCTGTCTCGCCGGCATCAAAAGATTTGGCCCCCGGTCAGCTCGCGGCGCTGAAGCGCAGGATCTCGCGGCCATCCTTGTCTGATAGAACGAGCTTGCCGGCGTCGACACTGTATGACGCCGCCTTGGCCAGAGCGTCGAACAATGCCTTTTCCTCGGCCATCACTTCCGGCGCGCAGGCCTTGTAGGTCGATCCGATATCGCTGATGGCGATCGCCTGGCCATCGACCTTGGCGGTGGCGAAATAGGTGTTGCAGGGGCCGCTGCCGCCTGCCTTGCCGGCCTCGCTGACCCTGAACGTGGCTTGCGGTGCGGTGATGGCGCCAATGCCGTCGACATAGTCGACCAGCCAGAGCTGACCGAAGACAGAAGCCGTCGGCTCGGAGTTCGGCGCCACCATTTTGAGCACGATGGTCTGCGGCACGTCGGTCAGCGGATCGACCTGATGGCGTACATCGGAGATGAACATGAGCTTGTCGTCGACGGTAATGCGCGCCTGCAGCGCATAGGTCAGCTGCGAGCGGATGACGGAAGGGTCGAATTTGATCTCGAAGCTGATCGGCACCTGGCCGGTCGGCTTCACGGTCTGCTCACCGATGATTTTGGCGGGCGCGTCGGCCAGCGAGACATCGGCAAGCTGGACGGAGAGCACGGCGCTCGGCGGCAAGGAGATGCGCTCGCGATAGATCACCTGGCCTCGCACGGAATTTTCGGCGGCAACGGACAATTCCGGCACGGCCAGCATGCCGACGAGCAGAGGCACGAAACCGAAGACGAAGAACTCCGCGATCCTGTCCAGCATGACCATCTCCCCCGGGCTGCCAATGCCC
>Ga0193717_1002472_pt1 | contig 10682 bp, 6 predicted proteins | sample U2c2metaG_FD_145900 | JGI IMG/M metagenome (GOLD analysis project Ga0193717, IMG submission 145900) | Soil microbial communities from a riparian zone of the East river system, Colorado, United States - U2c2 | ecosystem: Environmental > Terrestrial > Soil > Riparian zone | place: USA: East River...
ACAATCCTCGCGGCATTTGACAGTGGTTCGCGAAAGAGCCGGATCATCGGCATAGCGCCGATCTGATCGATCTCCGTTTTGCGCGGCAAGCAATTGAAAAGGCTGGGTGCGATGCGAAACTCTACGCCGCGTCGTCGCCCGCTGCGCATCATGACATCGAAGAGCGCGTCTCCATCGACGCGGGGATCGGCGATTATCACTTCGTTGGCTCCCGAGTCGCGGATGGCCTCTGGCAGTCCGGCGAGGTTGCTGATGACCGGCACCCCTTCGTAAGTCGTCTGTCCGGGCCCCTCAATCGCGCTGTTCTCAACCACACCAATAACGCGGTAACCAAGGGACGGACGTTCACGCATTTCCTTGATACACAGAATTGCTTCAGGTCCCTGGCCGACCACCAGCGTAGGAATAAGATTAAGCTGCCGTTGTCTCGCAAACATCTGCAAGCTTCTTGCCAGCAGTCGCAGCGTAACAACGCCGGCGAAAGAGAGCAGAAAGTCGAGCACAAAGACGGCCCGCGCATACGAGAACGAGCGATACTGAAAACCACCACGATAGAGGAAAGCTGCGGCTACAATCAGCAGAGATCCGATTGCGGCCGACTTGAAGAGGCGTACGGCGTCGTCAAAAAACGAAAACTCTCCACGCAGTCGGTAGAGATTGTAGTGGTGCAATATCAGCAAACGGATCAGCACCACGAACAGCAGCAGCGCTCCATAGGGAGCAAACTCACGGCTCCAACTTAACCCGCCGCTGGCGGTTCGCTCAAAGGCGGAGGCGCCTTCACGAAAGTAGAACGCTCCGACAAAAGAGAATGCTGCGATGAGCCCGTCTCCGACGACCAACGCCATCTTGGCGACGGGGATAACCCACTGCGGCGCACGTCTGGGAACGCGCACGGTGCTGGCTGGGATTCGTGGTTTCTTAATGCGCTCGGCTCTCATTGCTTTTACAGATGACGATCGACATGCGACCTACGCTCCGAGGATCAATTCTACTATCTCAGCTCGCACATTCATGGCGCGTCGAGGATTTCTGATTGGCTTTTTCTTAATCTCCACAGTTTCGAGGTCCTTAATGGAAGTCAGTCGCTTAAGTCTCCCTTCCCGGACCAGTTGCTCGTCAACCGCTGCCCACTTTCCCGCAAACGTTGTTACCGCCGGTACGCCGAGGGCGGCGGCTTCACGATTCATAGTGCCACCGGCACTAACAACCAGATCAGCTGCGGCTATTAAATCCGCGCCCGCCAGGGCCTCATGTGGAAAAATGATGTTTTCCCCTCTATGACGGGCAGCGAGTTTCGCCTGCTGAGTCTCAATCCGTGCCAGCAGAACCACCTTTACATTGCTCTGGGCGCTGACTTTCTCGAGCAACTGGTCAAACAAGTCGTCCTCCATTCGGTGATAAAGGGCAAAACTCGCGGGCGGTCGTGCTACCACGAGCAGGTCGGACTCAGTTATCCCAAGCTCGCGCAATTTTTCTCGAAAATCTGGATCGGGAAGGAAGTCGGCCAGATAAACGTCTTCCTTTATGCCGTGGTAACGACGCACCTTTTCTCGTGCACCACAACGACGAAGCGACTCCTCCGGAAAACTGTCCGGAACGATAACTCGCGACGCAAGCCGGAATGATAGATGGTTGGCAGGATGGTGCTCATAGTCCATCAAGGTAACAGTCTTAATCCCCAACGCCCACGCTGCAACTATGTGCTCATGAGAATTGTGACTAACGGCCAAATCAAATCTGCGATTGCGGGCCCATCTCGCCAACCCAACCGCTCTTTGGATCAACTTCGCGCCCTTGCTGGAAAGGTCTCTGCCGCCGTGGGAGCCAATCACAGTCGGAGCCAGACCGGCGGCGACCGCCAACTCAACCGTCTGAGCAAAATCACGAGCAGTTATTTCAACTTGATGGCCGCGTTGCTCGAAATCTTTGATGAGTGGACGGAAGAAGGGCACATGGGGCGAGTTTCCAAGATCAATCCAGATACGCATTGAACCTTACTGCCTGCTGGTCACCGACGTGTTCGATGTGTCGCGTAGTATTTTGGCCACCCGTTCGCAAGAAGGAAGCGAGTACCCCAGAATTCCTAGCCAAGCTGCAAAGACTTTTCCAATTCAGACGTTTGAGCAGCCTCAAAATGATCATGCCCCACTCCAGAGACCCTACTCTAAACCTTTAACGGTATCCAGTAGTCCCGCGGGTAAATTCGGTACAGTCGCACACCAGGACCTTCCACCGTCTTTAAGTATTCTTCGTAAGCCAAGAGCTGTTTCTCCGGACCGATGACGTAGTAGATACCGCCTTCGACGTCACCCGCCTTTACTCCCAAGCCGGGCAAGAGGCGCGCGTAGACCGCGGCCATGCGCTTGAAGAGTACGTCAGCGAGCTTCGGATCTTTCCGCAACGCAAGAATGGATTGGCGGAACCGGCTGATTACATCAGGAGTCAAACCATCGGCGATGTCATTAGCCATAGACTCGCCACGCACCTCATAAGGTGAGGCTGAGCGGAACGCGCCGAACGCGCCAGCGATGGCGTACTCGACCAATCCCGGGTCAGGCTTCGCCTTCTTCAATTCGTCGATGACGAAGCGCAGCGTCTGTGGCAACTCCGGCGTGCGCTCGGCGTAATAGCCCATCCGGCCCGTCGCCGGGGAGCCACGAAACCCGTTCGAGTAAGCCAGGCCGGCGCCCCACGTCTTAATGAAGATGCCGTGTGCGCCACCGCCTGCGTAGAGCCGTGATGCGAGGTAGTCCAGAATCGCCTCGCGGTTGTCGGCTTCCACGTAGCTCACGGAAGGCGCCGAGTTAAGGAATACTCCGCCCTGAGTGTTGGGATTTATCAGCCCCACATAAAGGGGCTTGTCTTTCTCACCTATCCGACCTCGCAGCCGGCTTTCAACTAACTTGGTTTGCGAATACTCCGCGGGTTGTAACCGTTTCTGGTCGAGTCCCGCGACGAGCGCGCCGACGCCCGGTTCCAACCCCGTGCGTGACGCCGGAGAACCGATGAAGAAAAGCCGCGCGCCGCCAGTCTTCAACAGACTCTGACGCACCGCGTTCAAGTTTGCCAGAACTTCGGTTGGAGGGATCATCAGGTCGTGCCGGATCTGGCGGACGAGATACTCCCAGTCTGATTGAAACGTCGAGTCCGGTATGTCCCCGAGCACTTGTTCGAGGTCTTTCGCCGCCTCGACCGCGATGGCGCCGCTCTCGGGCGAGAGGTGCGTGAACTCTTCCCCGTAAGGTTGCAGGGAAGCAGGGATCTCCTTAACTAACTCACTCTTGGCTTGCAGCGCCCCCAGCAAGATCTTCAGTTCGTCACGTTTCGCCTTTGCTGCCGCCCCGGCCAGGTTAGATAGAAAGATCGAGATAGCCTCGCGATGGGATTCCGACCCTGCATCTTTAAGCATCCAGCGTAGCCGATGGACGTTATGAGCTCGCGTAAGGAACGACGAGGTGGTCAGCAGCAACGGGCTGTCCTGACGCCAGAAAGCGTCCGCCGGATCGCTAACCCAATTCTCTTCCGCTCCCTGCATGCGATTGCGGAGGTCACTAAGAGTCTGATCAACCACGTCGCGGATACGCGGCAGGTTTTCCGGCCGCCAATCCGGGTTCATGAGCACGAGCTTCACCCACTCGAGGGCCCGTTGTGATTCGCCCAGGTCGTTCCCCGAACCGCGCACCGTCAACTCGGCACGGTTGGTTTTAAAGTTGGTGCTGAAGTAACTACTGAGCGCCAGAATCTCCTTGCGCTGCATCTCGCTCATCTCTTCAAACGAAATGGGCTTGCCGTCTTTGATGACCCCGGTTTGGGTGAGCAGAGCAGGCAACATCGAGACGTAAACGAGTTGGTCCTCAGGAACACTGTCGAGACGTAGACCTATTCCGACGGTCGCGCTCGTCATGTTCTCAAAAGTCGCTGCCACCAGCGGCACGCCGCTCGGCAAAGTCGATACTTTGAAATCGAGTTGGTCATCGAGCGTCAATGGTGGGTTCTCGACAAACCGAAGGGTGGCCGTTTGCTGGGCCTGGCGCTCGAGTTCCGCCGTGGTGGCGTCATAGTCGACTTTGAAACGTCGCAACGCCTCGGCGTCGTCACTCACTCCGTACTTCGTCTTGAGGCGTGCGAGCTCAGCCTTCTCACGCGCGGCTTGTGCCTGCTCTTCTTGCTCTCCTAATTGCGGGGCCGGCTTGGCCGCCACAGCATAAGGCGCGTCGGTCAGTTTCCACTTGGCTACAAAGGTGCGCCAGACGTTTTCTTTGGCGCTGAGAAGTCTTTCGATCGCCGCCAGCTCGGGCTTCATTGTTACGGACTTACGAAAACCCCTGGTGCGATTGAGATCGATGAGGTGTGACATCCAACCCGCGTCCGAAGAGCGGAAGCCAAAGCCCGGCGGCGAATTGACGAACTTCGAAAGTGCGCGGCGGTTCTGAATAATCCGATTCCGGAGTCGCTCGTTGAACTCGCCCAACTCCGGCGAGCCATCTTTGAAGGAGGCAATGCGCTTCATCTCATCGAGTATCTTCTGGCGCACCTCTGCGATCTTCTGCTCAGTCATGTTTGCAGGGGCGACATCGGTGAGCCCCATGTAAACTGGATTACCGACGACCATTTCGTCATCCATGAAACCGAAGACACCCTTGGCGCCTGTCTCCATCACCCTGCTCTTCGAATCGACAAACATCTTGTAGAGATTGGTAGTGGCATCGCCGGCCGCATTTGCCAGAAATAGGTTCAGCAACGTCTTCTCCTGTGTGTCGAGGTCGCGCGCCGCGGGCCAGGCAAACATCACCCAGCCGGGTTGCTGGGCGTTTTGGTGGGGATACTCGACCAGCCGAATCTCACCAGCCGGGGAAGGCTTTGGAGCAGTCAAGTCCGCCTCGGATGCAAAACGATGTGTCTCCTGCTTGGGCTCTAAACGATTGAGAATCTGATTCAAGCGACTGAGCACACCGCCAAGCGGCATCTCCTTCGGAAATGAAGCGACCATACCCATATTGCCGAGTCGATAATTGTCAGCGTGAAAACGACGGATATGTTCCGCTTTCATCTCGCGAATGGCCGCTGGCCAGCCGCCGGCCGAAAGTGCAAGCGGATGGTCCGGACCATAGATCATCTGGTTGGCCACTCGGAACAACAGACTGACCGGGCGCTCATAAGACGAAACCATCTCCTGATAGACCGTGCCCTTCTCCTCCAGGCCAAGACTCTTGTCGGTCGGGTTCTCATTGATGCCCCAGTGACTAACCTCCCGACGAATCTCTTCGTCCGTGTAGTCGGGGTGCAACAGTGCGTCGGTCTGACTCTCGAACAGTTTATAGAAAACCTCGAGCCCCGCAGCGGTGTGAAGTTGATAGACCGTGCGCCACTGCATCGTGAAAGCGTTCGAGCCCGCCAGCGACATGTCTTCGAGGCTCGCATGCGCACGGCCCGCGTTGCCCTTGCCGAGCAGCAAGTGCTCTTGTGTGTGCGGTTCGCCACGATCTGACGTAGGGAATGAATTTACCCACATCAGCACTTGCGGAACTGACTGAAGCTCAAGGAAGTCCAGGGTGAAGCCGGTGCGCTGGTGGCGAAAGCGGGCGCCGAATGCTTTGTCGGCGTCGTTGAGGTATAACGCCTCAGCGCGGAAACCGTTGATCTCTTTTCCTTCGGTGAGTGAGTCTAATGCCAGGCTGTTAGCTTCTTGCGCCACTAGTACCAAAGGTATTCCGCTGGAAAGAATCGAGCAACATACCAGCATTGACAAAAACGAGGCACCCATTGGGTTCATCTAAGCTCCTATCCTCGATTAAGGCGTTGCCCCGCCGCTCAGTCAGAACCGCGAGCGGTAAGTAGCATAGACTTTAGTCTTTGTTGCTTGTATCAATGTCATCACCATTCACAGACTAAAGTCTATGCTACTTACCGCTCGCGGTTCTGACATGCTCTTCCTCGGTGAGGCGTGCCAGTGCATAGAGCATCCAGCCTTCGGTCCAGCGCATGAACGGCGTGCGAACGGTGTAGAAACGACGTCGCTGATAATAAAAGAAGCCGCGCTCATCGCGCATGTTGCGGACTGACCAATGCGCGATCTTTTGCGCCCAGGCCATCGCGTCGCGATCCAATCCGCGTAGGTCCAGAAATGTGATGATGGCAGTGGCCGCCGCATGCGCATCAGCTGGATAAAACCCGTCATGGTAGTATTTCGGCCATCCATCCGCAAGAAAGAAGCTGGTCCGCCAGAATCTGTAGCCACGCAGCAAAGCCTCGTCGAATTCCGTCGTGTGCGCTCCCTGACAATGAGTGATGATTCGCGTCAGCGAGGTCAATAAATACGCAGTGTGAAAGTTGTCTACCCACGCTTGATTCTGTGCGGCGCCGTAGACCCATGACCCATCCTCTTTCTGCTGGTTAACGACATAGCGCCCGGCTTTTACAGCCCACCGGCAGAGTTCATGCTCGCCCGTTAAAGCGGCAACTCCGGCCAAGGTCTCGGCCGCCAGCAAACTGGCGTTGTAGATGCGATTTACGCTGCCGGGTGAGTAGCTGAAGCAGACTTCCGTGTCCGTTTCTTCACTGCGCGCAAGATCTTGAAGAATGAAGTCGCAGACACTGCGGGCCGTTTCAAGATACGCTTCATCATCGAAGGCCTGTGCTGCTTCAAGGAAGGCCCGAGCCGCGAACGCAGTTGGTACGATTGTAGGGGTCCCGCTTGGCGCAAAGAACGCGCGTGATTGCCAGTCGAAGTTATAACCCCACGCCACACCGCTCCAGCCCTGCAAACGCATGGAATGAAGATCGTTGAGCAGTTGGCGGACCTCTTTCTCAGCCTCGACTGTCTTGGTGCTGCGATAGTTCGCCAGAGCCGCGAGCGCAAACAGGGCAAGGCCTTTGGAGTTTCTGCCTGCGGGAACGAGGCCAATTCTCCTGAGGTTCACAGGAGAACGTTTCACGAGCTGCGTCCACGCAACGCGGGCCCAGCGAGAGTGTTTTAAAGGAGTTGCCTGAAATAGACGACTGTTCAGTGCATCGAAGGGATCTTGTCCAGCGAAGTTGTGTGAGCGGCACCAGGCAAAAAGTTGAGTGAACGCGTCTTGAATAGTGGAATCGGGCATGAAAGAAACGGGGCGGCACAGGTTCGGCAGGTTGAGAAGGGCGGTTGCCCTGTGCGGCTTTGCCGCCTTCCAGTGCGGTAAGGCTCCGCCTTACCGAAATGAACTCAAATTCATTTGAGGCTATGCCTCTGTAAAATAGCCTTGTCCTGCGGTAGGCGGAGCCTTACCGCACAGGAGGGCGGCGAAGCCGAACAAGACCATCTATCTCCTCGCCTGCAAATTACCTTACAGCCCTTCAACCTACCAAAGCCACGTGCCGTCTGCCCCTGCCGTCTGCCCCTGCCGTCTGCCTCCTACCTATTCCCACTGCCCACCGACGTCTCAATGCGGCGCGCGGTTTCGATAAAGCTCTCGTGCCAGAGTTCAAACATCAGCAGCGTCCAGAGTAGTTTGCGATGGTTGGCGGTGCCCCGTTCGTGTTCGTCCTGCAGTCGCGTTATGTATTCAGGATTAAAAACACCGGCCCTGCGCACCCGTTCCGGCGACAGCAGATCTCGTGCGAGGGGGCGCAGTTTTCCTTTCAGCCATTCGGCGACCGGAACCCCAAAACCCTTTTTGCTTCTGCGAGTCACAAAGGGAGGCAAAAGATCTTCGACGGCGCGTTTGAGGATGTACTTCGTTTTCCGGCCTCTCAACTTGTAGTGTGCGGGCAGTGAAGCGGCGTATTCAGCGACGCGGCGATCCAGGAATGGCGCGCGCACTTCCAGGGAGACAGCCATACTGGCGCGATCTACCTTTGTCAAAATGTCTTCCGCAAGATAAAGCCTCGTGTCCAGGTTCTGCATGCGTTCGACAATGTCCTCGGCGTCACACTCAGCAAGCATAGCCCGCGCACCTTGATAGACGTCGCCATCGGTGGCATGCAACGCCTCTGGAGTCAGCAATTGCTCATGCTCCTCGGGCGTGAACGAGCCAAACCAAATGTGATGGCGAGCCACGGCTTCGTACTTCGCGCCGGTGATGAATCTGAGCGCCTTGTAGTCAAAAGAAAGATTCTTGGTTTTGACCGGCATCAGACGGACCAGAGGTTCGATAACCGCGTTCTTCAGCGCCCCGGGAACGCGCGCGTAGATTTCCGCCAGGCGATGTCCCCAGTACATCGGGTACCCGGCGAAGAGTTCATCACCGCCATCGCCGCCGAGCGCGACAGTCACATGCCTGCGAGTGAAGCGGGAAAGCAGATACGTGGGCACCAGAGAGGGATCACTGAAAGGTTCATCCATCCACGAACCAATCTCGCCGACAAGGTTTGCCGCCAGGTTGGCGCTCAGGCGTTCTTCGTGGTGATCGGTGCCGAGAAACTTGGCCACCCCTCGAGCATAAGAGGATTCGTCGAAAGAAGACTCCGCGAACGAAATTGAAAAGGTCTTGACCGCTTCCGACGAAGCCCGGACAGCCAGGGCAGTCACCGCGGATGAATCGACGCCGCCGGAAAGCAACACTCCCAGGGGCACGTCAGAAACCAAACGCATGCTTACCGAATCGGCCAACAGTTCCTGAAGTCGTTCTGCAGCTTCTTCTTCAGTGGGAACGGGCTGTTTCGTTTGATAACTCAAGCGCCAGTAGGCAGCAGTCTCGATCTGTCCGTTTTCGAGCGTCAGTGTGTGAGCAGCGGGCAGTTTGTTTATTCCCTGGTAGATGGAAAGCGGAGCCGGAACGTAATCGAAGGAAAGATATTGACGCAGGGCCTGCAGATTCAGCGCGGGAGCAACGGCCGGATGGGCCAGCAAGGCTTTCGGCTCCGAAGCAAAAACCAGCGTGTTATCAAAGACGCCCCAGTAGAGCGGTTTCTCGCCAAAGTAGTCGCGGGCGATGAGCAGTCTGCGCAGGCGGGAGTCCCAAAGGGCGAAAGCAAACATGCCGTTGAGATGTTGCACCATGTCCTTGCCATACTCTTCGTAGAGATGCGGCAGGACTTCGGTATCGGAGGCACTGCGGAACGAGTGGCCGCGTTTTTCCAGGTCGGAGCGTAATTGACGGTAGTTGTAGATTTCGCCGTTGAGGACCACCGCCACGCTCTGGTCTTCGTTGAATACGGGTTGTTCGCCGGTTACCAGATCGATAATCGCGAGGCGGCGCATGCCCAGGGCAACGCCAGTTGAGACGAGCAAACCTTCCGAGTCAGGCCCGCGATGAACCAGGCGCTCGCACATGGAGTGCAACAATCCCTTCGCGCCCTCAGGAGGCGGTGTGCGGGAGTCAATACTGGCCCAACCGGTTATTCCACACATACGTTATTGCAATTGATGAGCGTTACATAAGCATCCGCAGATTACGCAGCCTAGGACTTCAGCCATATCGGATGTCTCATATATCACTCATTATCTATCAGTGTTCTCCAAAACCAATTTTCTCGCGCACGGCGTAGATCGATTTCTCCTGCGACTCGTGATACGTCCGCACCAGCATCTCCGCGAGCAAACCCATCAACAAGAACTGAATGCCCACCGCAAACATTACGATTGCCAGAATCGGCAGTGGCGTTTGCACGAAGTCTGCTTTGTGAATTAGCTTCAAAAAGACAGCATACAAACCGGCTATCACTGATACCAGAAAAGCCAGCATGCCAAACGAACCAAAAACGTAGATGGGTTTGGTCTGGTATGAAGCCATGAACTTAATCGTCATCAAATCAAACACGACTTTGAGCGTGCGCGACAATCCATACTTCGACTTGCCCATTGTGCGCGGATGGTGTTCGACCGGGATCTCCGAAACACGCGCGCCTACCCAGGAGGCGTAGATCGGAATGAAGCGATGCATCTCTCCATAGAGCCGCACGTCCTGGAGCGCCTCGCGCCGATAGGCTTTTAGCGAACAGCCATAGTCGTGAAGCGGAACGCCTCCAATCCAGGAAATCAACCTGTTCGCAATCATCGAAGGAATCTTGCGAGTGATCAGCTTGTCCTGCCGGTTTTTGCGCCATCCGGAAACCACGTCGTAGCCCTCGTCGAGCTTGTCCAACAGCCGGATGATATCGGCAGGATCATTCTGCAGGTCCGCATCCATCGGTATCAAAACGTCGCCCTGGGCTGCGTCAATTCCGGCGGCCATTGCCGCAGTCTGGCCATAATTGCGTTTCAGAGCGACCACGCGAACGCGCCCATCGTTGGCAGCCACTTCACGTAGGACTTTCAGGCTGCCGTCAGTTGAACCGTCATCGACGTAGATGATCTCGGCCGTGCGACCTAGCTTGTTCAACGCCTCGTCCAGTTTAGCGTGCAGCGGCAGGATGTTGGGTTCTTCGTTGTAGACCGGAAGGAACACGGAGATCTCAGGCGCTTCGACGCCGCGGGGCGAGGAGTCAACCTGCCTTCGTGTTGCCACTTCCTGGTCGTAGACCTTCATATCTTTAAACTGCCCTAGTCAATCAGTACGACGCGCGACGCAGACAATAGAAACGCCAAAAGGGAATTTCATATAACGGAGTAGCGACGCCTCAGCGCCAAAGATGCGTCCCAGTACGCCGTTCAAGAATCCAACGGTAATGTTGTTTTCGGAGGCAGGACGGAAACCCGTAGCGCGCATCAGCAGGCGACCCAGCAAGATCGGCGCGAAGAAAGTGATGTTCGCATAAGTAGC
>Ga0193717_1002473_pt1 | contig 10680 bp, 11 predicted proteins | sample U2c2metaG_FD_145900 | JGI IMG/M metagenome (GOLD analysis project Ga0193717, IMG submission 145900) | Soil microbial communities from a riparian zone of the East river system, Colorado, United States - U2c2 | ecosystem: Environmental > Terrestrial > Soil > Riparian zone | place: USA: East River...
CACAGCACCGAAAGGCCTGGGCGCTTCGCGACCTTCGCGCACGGCGTCTGCCAGTGCCACCAGGTCGTCGTCATCGCCATAGGACGGAAGCGGTCCTGCGTGACGTACCAACTCCCACCCACGCGGTGCGGTGATACTTCCCGCATGAAGGACACACAGATCCCACGAGTGCGGCTCCGAGACGGTCGCCAGCGGGCCGACGACGGCAGTCGAGTCCGAATACACGAAGGTCAGCGTCGCCACGGCGTAGTGCGGGCACCCGGGCCTGCAGCAGCGACGGGGAGCATTCACGGACACGAGGCTATCGCGCAACCTCCCTGCGAGCCGACGGACACGCGCAGACGCGGGCGGCCCGATCTCCAACCGTTACGATCAACGGTCATGGCCGACCCGCGTTCCCGCCGTGGTCGTGAGATGCGGGGCCCATTGCTTCCCCCGACGGTGCCGGGTTGGCGAAGCAGGGCCGAACGGTTCGACATGGCCGTGCTCGAAGCGTACGAACCCATCGAACGACGATGGGCCGACCGCGTCTCGACATTGGACGTCGCCGTCGACGAGATTCCGCGGATCGCTGCGAAGGATCCCGACAACGTGCAGTGGCCGCCGGAAGTGATCGCGGACGGCCCGATCGCACTTGCCCGGCTCATCCCGGCGGGCGTCGACGTGCGGGGGAACTCCACTAGGGCGCGAATCTTGTTGTTTCGCAAGCCAATCGAGCGGCGGGCGAAGGACACCGCCGACTTGGCTGAGTTGTTGCACGAAGTCCTGGTGGCGCAGGTGGCCACCTATTTGGGCGTAGAACCCTCCGTCATCGATCCCACGATGGACGACGAATAGGTGGGTTGATCAGATTTGCGCTCGGAGCGCGTGTCAGATGATGCCGCGCTTGAGGCGACGACGTTCACGTTCGGACAATCCACCCCAGATCCCGAACCGCTCGTCATTGGCCAACGCGTAGTCCAGGCACCTGTCCTTGACCTCGCAGCCCAAGCAGATGCGCTTGGCCTCACGAGTGGAACCGCCCTTCTCTGGGAAGAACGCCTCAGGATCGGTTTGCGCGCACAGCGCACGTTCCTGCCACTGCTCGTCGTCTTCCGCGGCCGCATAATCGTCGACGGCTTCCGGCACCAAACTCAGTTGCGGCCGTCCAGTTGGGGTCAACTGTGCCGGTCCCGTATTCGTGTGCGGTGTGCTGCCTACTGAGCCGAGCATTCGGCTGTCAAATCGGATGACATGATCGAAATCGACGCGCTCATAAGACATTTTCCGCCTCCTCACCTGTCTAGTACTTCCCTATGTCGAGCCTTGCCACGTGCCCGTGGGGCCCTTCAATTCGAACAAGTGATCGAATCTCGGTCTGCGACACCGGAACCGGCCGGCCAACCGGGAAATGACACTGATGTGATTAGACACGGGTTAGCTGCAGCGGTCAAGCGTTAGCACGGATTCTCATACCATCCTGTTACCAAATTCGGGCGCGTCGGTTACCTGGCGTGTCGGTCACAGCCCCCGCCGTCGTCCTTGGTTACGGCTAAAGGCCTAGTGTCGGACGATGTGAGAGTCACCGTTCTGGTCGGTGGAGTCGGCGGGGCCCGATTCCTGCTCGGCGTACAGCAGTACCTCGGCCTTGGCCAGTTTGCCGGGAATGCCACCGGGCCGACCGGCGATCACGAACTGACCGCGATCGTCAACGTTGGTGACGACGCCTGGATGCACGGAGTTCGGATCTGTCCCGATCTCGATACCTGCATGTACACCTTAGGTGGAGGTATAGACCCCGAACGGGGCTGGGGCCACCGCGACGAAACCTGGCACGCCAAGGAGGAACTCGCCGCCTACGGAGTACAACCCGACTGGTTCGGACTAGGCGACCGTGACCTTGGCACCCATCTGGTGCGCAGCCAGATGTTGCGGGCGGGGTATCCGCTGACTCAGGTCACCGAGGCGCTGTGTGCGCGTTGGAAGCCAGGGGCCCGCCTGCTCCCTGCGAGCGACGAGCGCTGCGAAACACACGTCGTCGTCACCGATCCCAGCCCGGGGGAACAGGCCGGGGAGCGGCGGGCCATCCACTTCCAGGAGTGGTGGGTGCGATACCGCGCCCAAATACCCACCCACGGTTTCGCTTTCGTCGGTTCGGAGCAGGCGACGGCAGGACCAGGCGTCACCGAGGCCATCGCCGAGGCCGACGTCGTGTTCCTCGCTCCGTCCAACCCGGTGGTCAGCGTCGGCGCCATCCTCGCCGTACCCGGAATCCGCGGCGCCCTGCGCTCGACGACGGCACCGGTCATCGGCTATTCGCCCATCGTCGCAGGAAAGGCGTTGCGCGGCATGGCCGATGAGTGCCTTTCAGTGATCGGCGTGGAGACCAACTCGGAAGCCGTCGGCGCCCACTTCGGCGCCCGCTCGGCCGTCGGCATTCTGGACGGCTGGCTCATCGACGAGGCGGACCGCGCGGTGATCGACGGTGTCGAAGTGCGCGGGATACCACTGCTGATGACCGACCCGAAGGCCACCGCCGAGATGGTGCGGGCTGGAGTCGAATTGGCGGGCCGCTCGACGGGAGGGCGGCCATGAGCACCGACCACGGTACGGCCTCCGCCGTCGAGATCCTGCCGGTGACGGGGCTTCCCGAATTCCGGCCCGGTGACGACCTGGCCGCGGCGATCGCCGGGGCGGCGCCGTGGCTGCGAGACGACGACGTCGTGGTCGTCACCAGCAAGGTGATGTCCAAGTGCGAGGGCCGGATCGTCCCTGCGCCGACCGACCCCGAAGAACGGGATGCGTTGCGGCGCAGGCTGATCGATGATGAGGCCGTGCGCGTGTTGGCGCGAAAGGGCCGGACGTTGATCACCGAGAACGCCATCGGACTCATCCAGGCGGCGGCCGGAGTGGACGGTTCCAACGTCGATGCGGCCGAACTCGCCTTGCTTCCAGTCGATCCCGACGGCAGTGCGGCGACGCTGCGGACCCGGCTGCAGTACCTACTGAACGTCACGGTCGGAGTGGTCGTCACCGACACGATGGGCCGAGCCTGGCGCAATGGGCAGACCGATGCAGCCATCGGCGCCGCGGGCCTTACCGTGCTGCACGGCTATGCGGGCGCCGAGGACAAACACGGCAATGAGCTACTGGTGACCGAGGTGGCCGTCGCCGACGAGCTCGCCGCCGCGGCCGATCTGGTCAAGGGCAAGTTGTCCGGTATCCCCGTGGCCGTGGTGCGTGGGCTCACACTGCATGACGATGGAACCAACGGCCGCACCTTGGTCCGGGCCGGCGAAGAGGACCTCTTCTGGCTAGGCACCGAGGAGGCCATGGACGTCGGCAGGCGTCAGGCTCAGCTGCTGCGACGGTCCGTGCGCCGGTTCGCACCCGATCCCGTCGACCCCGCCATCGTCGAAGCGGCCGTCGCCGAGGCGCTGACCGCGCCCGCCCCACACCACACCCGTCCGGTGCGCTTCGTCTGGATGCGCGACGGCGCGACCAGGCGCGCACTGCTGGACCGCATGAAAGCCCAATGGCGCGCCGACCTGACCGGTGACGGCCGACCCGCGGACTCGGTCGAGCGGCGCGTCGGCCGCGGTCAGCTGCTCTACGACGCCCCGGAACTCGTCATCCCGTTCATGGTTCCCGACGGGGCGCACTCCTACCCCGACGCGGAGCGCACCGCCGCGGAGCACACGATGTTCACCGTGGCCGTCGGCGCCGCGGTCCAGGCCCTCCTGGTGGCGCTCGCCGTGCGCGGCGTTGGCAGCTGCTGGATCGGATCCACGATCTTCGCCGCCGACCTGGTGCGCGACGAGCTTGCGCTGCCCGAGGACTGGGAGCCGCTCGGCGCCATCGCGATTGGCCATCCCGCCGAGCCGTCCGGACCTCGCGCCCCGCTGCCGACCGACGACCTACTCATCGAGCGCTGACGTTCGCGCCGACCTCCACTCCGTCAAGAGCGTCGGCGCCAACCAGATACACACTGCAAGGTTGTATGCGCCGAGCACCCCGTAGAGCAGGGTGTCGCGCGGGTCGAATCCGAGCAGCCCTGGGGCGTGATGGGCAGCTTCGACGGCGCAGATGACGGTCAGTGTCGCCCAGCCGCCGGTCGCGACCGCACTGAACCCGACCGTCATCCAGCGTCCAAGGCAGGCCAGAATCGCCAGTGCTCCGCCTGCCATGAGCAGCCCACCGTGTAGTGGCGTGACCGTGAGGCCGAGGACCGGAATCCCCTCCAGACCAAAGCGCAGGTTGGCCATCGACCACGCCAGCGCGAAGCCGCCGACCACGCCGATCGCAAGCCCCTGTCCCAGTAGCGCTATGCGGGCCATGCGGAAACGCGACGCCGCGTGCTGGCGGCGCGCAAGTTCGCCGGCTACCACTTCTGAGTGTGGCCGCGTTGGCGTCGGCGCGAACTGTGCCTGCTCCGACACGGACGGTAACGCCACGCGTACCGCATACCTATGCCCAAGCATGTGGTCCAGTCTGCAGCCGGTGGACCGGCGATGGTTGACACGCAAGCTGATTGCCAGGTGATGTATGCACTGCTCACAGCGAGTTGACGCGGCCCAATGATGTCGCGACATGCCGAGACCGACGCCCGCCGGCCAAGCTCGAGTAGGTATTGTCACGTCTGATGAAAAGGCGATCCAAGCGTGTGATCGCAGCGGGCGCCATCGCGATGCTCTCGGCGGCCGCCTGTGCTTCACGCCCAGCTCCGACCACTCCGATCACGGTCTACGCCGCGTCGTCGCTGGTCAAGAGCTTCACTGCGATCGGCAAGAATTTCGAAGCGTCGAATCCCCGATACTCGGTGATGTTCATCTTCGCGAGCTCGCCGGAGCTCTCGAGTGAGCTCGCAGATGGAGCCGACGCGGACGTCTTCGCATCGGGCGACCGGGCCAACATGACTGCAGTCGCCGACGCGGGTGGGGTATCCGGCACGCCGGTACCTTTCGCAGCCAACAGGCTCGTCGTCATCACCCCGGCAGGCAACCCCAGGCAGCTCACGTCGTTCCCCGACCTCGCTCAATCCGGCTTGCGAGTCTCGGTGTGCGTCGCTCAGGGCGCGTGCGGGTCGGCCACCCAGCTGGTCGAACAGCGGACCGGCATTCAGCTTCACCCGACAAACTCGGAGCCGACGCCGAGTCATGTGCTCCAGGACGTGACGAGTGGGAAAGCCGACGCCGGTGTCGTCTTCATGACCGACGCGCTGGCGGCCGGCGACAACGTCACGTCGTTCCCACTTCCCGAGGACGCCGACGCCGTCACATCGTGGATCACCGTGGTCAAGGGGACGGACCAGGATCGTGGGGCGGCGCTGTTCGTCCAGGAGGTCACTGGGGCCAACGGCAGGCAGATTCTCGCCGACAACGGGTTTAGTCCCCCGCCGAAGAATCCGGCGGGTTGACGCGGTCACGTGGATGACGCTGCGGTTCCGCCGGCGGCCTCACCGTCGCTGTCGGGTCCAACGTGGGTACCCACCCGATCGCGCTTGATCACACTGACACCGTCGGGCCCGGTACCGGCCGGGGCATGCCCGGTGTCAGCGCAGTGGAGCAGGGCGTCAACCACCGCATGTCCCTGAAATATGCGACGTTTACCCGTCCACCCGCATGAGCACACGGCCTCGTTGCGCAGCCATTCCGCCAGCACATACGCGGTTGCCGTGCTCATTGATCGCCCCCTGCTCTTGCACATCGACCGTACACAAGATCACGTGTGCACGGAGTCCCCAATTCACGCGGCTTCACAACTCGACGGCGGGTGAAGGCGACGGCTGGGCTATGTCGCCCAGAGCTCGGCATCGGAATGAGAGGCTGACAACGATGAGCCTGCATCAGTCCGTAACCGATACCTTGTCGTCCTGGCAACCCGACGACCCAGCAGACGATGCCGTTCGCCAGGCCGTCCTCGCATTCGTCCTGGCCCGGCCGGACGCCTGCGAACGAGCCTGCGTCCCCGGGCACATCACCGCCTCGGCCTTGGTGCTCGATCATGCTGGTCAACAGGCCGCGCTGACGCTGCACCCGCGGTTGGGGCGCTGGGTTCAACTCGGTGGCCACTGCGAGCAGACCGACACCGACATCGTCGCGGCCGCGCTCCGCGAGGCCGAAGAGGAATCAGGAATCCAAGGATTGCGCATCGATCCGAGCTTGGCCGCGCTGCACGTGCACGCTGTGACCTGCTCGCTTGGCGTCCCCACCCGTCACCTGGACATGCAGTTCGTCGCCCACGCCGCACCCGGCGCCGAACTCGTCTGCAGTGACGAATCGCTGGACCTGCGGTGGTGGCCGCTGGACGGAATGCCGGAAGGCGACTACGGGCTCACCCGATTGGCGACGGCGGCGAGCCGCCAAATGAGACAAAGCGGCGAGCCGCCAAATGAGGTAGAAGCCGCTCAGACGTCGGTCGAGTAGCGGATACCACCGTCGGGGATGGCCACCCCGGGCCACACGCGCGCGCCGCGCAACAACTCGCATCGCGCGCCGATGTGGGCGCCGTCTCCGATGACCGCGTCGCGGATCAGAGCTCGTGGCCCGATCCTGGCGCCGAACCCGATGATGGAACGTTCGATGACCGTGCCTGCCTCGATACGGGCGCCATCGAAGATCACCGCGCCGTCCAACCGAACGCCAGGCCCGATCTCGGCGCCGCGCCCGACCACCGTGCCGCCGATGAGCAGCGCACCCGGCGCGACGGCCGCCCCGTCGTGCACCAACTCCTCACCACGGTGCCCACCGAGCGCGGGCGACGGCGCGATGCCGCGCACCAGATCGGCGGAGCCGCGGACGAAGTCCTCGGGGGTGCCCATGTCGCGCCAGTAGCTGGAGTCGACGTACCCGCACACCTTCAGCCCATCGGCCAGCAGGCCCGGAAAGACCTCGCGCTCCACCGAGACTTCGCGACCCTTCGGGATCCGGTCGAGCACCTCACGTTTGAATATGTAGCAGCCCGCGTTGATCTGATCGGTCGGCGGATCCTGAGTCTTCTCCAGGAAGGCCGTGACCACACCATCGAAATCGGTTGGCACGCAACCGAATGCACGCGGGTCCCCGACGCGCACCAGATGCAATGTGACGTCGGCTTTGCGGTCGGCGTGACTGGCCAGCATCGCGCCGAGGTCGACGCCCGACAGCACGTCACCGTTGAACACCATTGCCGTGTCGTACCGCAGTTTCGGCACTACGTTGGCGATGCCGCCGCCCGTGCCGCGGGGCTCGGCCTCGAAGACGTACTCGATCTGCAGCCCGAGCTTGGAGCCGTCCCCGAACTCGGCTTCGAACACCTCGGCCTTGTACGACGTGCCCAGCACGACGTGTTGGATGCCCGCTGCGGCGATCCGCGACAGCAAGTGGGTGAGGAACGGCAGTCCTGCCGTCGGAAGCATGGGTTTGGGCGCCGACAGCGTCAGCGGGCGCAGCCTGGTGCCCTGCCCACCGACGAGGATGACGGCGTCGACTTCCGCCGAATTCACTGGGTTCTCCACGTCGATCCCAACGTCATTGCCGTCCCTTCGCGAGCTTGCGCCGAGAGTTGCCGACAACCAGGCCCGCACGAACCGTCAGCGCGGACTTGAACGCCCAGCGCAACGGCGCCTGCCACCAGCCCGGATGCCGATCAGCCAGGAAAGTGTAGGTGCTCGTGTGATGGGCAGCCAAGTTGCGGGCCGGGTCGCGACCGGTCGCATGACCCTTGTCATGCAGGATCTCCGCAGTCGGAACGTAGACGTTCTGCCAACCGGCGTGGCCCATCCGGTCGCCCAGGTCAACGTCTTCCATGTACATGAAGTAGCGCTCGTCGAACCCGCCAATCTCGTCGAAGGCGGCCTTGCGCACGAGCAGGCAGGACCCCGACAACCACCCCACGGCACGTTCGCTGGGCTCGAGCCGCTCCTGGCGGTAGGCCGCCGTCCACGGGTTGGACTTCCACATCGGACCCACGACCGCGTGCATCCCACCGCGGACGATGCTGGGCTGGTGCCTGGCCGACGGATACACCGAGCCGTCGGGATCGCGAATGAGCGGGCCGAGCGACCCGGCCAGCTGCCACCGCTCCGCGGCCTCCAGCAGCACGTCGATGCTTCGCGGACCCCACTGCACGTCGGGGTTGGCCACGATGAAGAACTCGGCGTCGGAATCTTTGAGGTACTCGGCGACGGCCAGGTTGACCGCGCTGCCGTAACCCAGGTTTCCGCCGGTTCGCATCAGCCGGGCGTCGGGGTGACGCTCGAGCGCCTCCTCGGGAGCGCCGTCAGTCGAGCCGTTGTCGGCCATCACGACGGTCACGGGCAGGTCGGTGGCGTGCGCGAGCGAGGCGAGGAAGCGGTCGAGGTGCGGGCCAGGTGAATAGGTCACCGTCACCACAGTCAATTCATCGCTCACGCGATCACGACCAGTTCGTCACTCACGGCGTAGAGGGTAGCGGTCCGCTCAAACACATCCCGAGTCGCTGCGCTCCTGCCCGCCGGAACCCAACGCGGCGGCCAACGCGTCCCGCCACGGGCGCAGCGGGGTCAGCCCGGCTTCGGCGGACCCGCGGCTGGACAGTGCCGAGTACCCAGGCCTTGGCGCGGGCCGCGGATGCCGGTCGCTACCGACCGGACGCACCCGGTCGGGGTCCGCGCCCAGCAGCTCGAACACCGCCTTGGCCTGCTCATATCGACTCGCCTGCCCAGCATTGGCCGCATGCAGTACGGGTTCGCTGACGTGGCCCCCCGCTACCTCGAGCAGCGCCTCCACCAGGTCGCCGACATAGGTGGGCGAGCCAATCTGATCGGCCACGACGTCGACTTCCGCGTCGCTGAGCGCCTTGGCGCGCATGACTGCGACGAAGTCGGTGCCATCGCCGGAATAGATCCACGCCGTCCGCACCACGTGCGCGTCCGGCATCGCCGCCAACACGGCGACCTCGCCAGCCAGTTTCGTGCGCCCATACACGTTGCGGGGGCCGGTCTGGTCGCCGATGTCATAGGGCCGGGGACTGCCGTCGGCGAACTCGCCGCTGAACACGTAGTCGGTCGAGACGTGAATCAGCGCGGCGCCCGCCCTGGCACACGCGTGCGCCACGTTCTCCGCGCCCGTCGCGTTCACGGCGTGCGCCCTGGCCTCGTCGCGTTCGGCCTCGTCGACCTTGGTGTAGGCCGCGCAGTTGATCACGACGTCATCCGCGGCCACGAAGCGTTCGACCGCGACGGCGTCGGTGATGTCGCATTCCGCCGAGGTCAGCGCCAATACCTGGTGACCACGGTGACGCGCCTGGGCCTCGAGTGTGCGGCCGACGAGCCCGCCTCCGCCGGTGATGACGATTCGTTCAGACATGACCACGAGTCTGGCACGCCGGTCGTCGCTACCCAGTCTGCGGCCATCTCGCCAGTAGCCTGGGCTGATGCCCGGTCGTTTCGCCCGCACCGTTGCCGTCATCGCGGCGTCGGTCGTCGTCGTCGGAACAGGAGTGGCCTGGGGCAAGATCCGTTCGTTCGAATCGGGTATCAACCACATCAGCACCGCCGCACTCGGGGGCGGCGGGGACGACGGCGCGATCGACATCCTGCTCGTCGGCATGGACAGCCGCACCGACGCCCACGGCAACCCGCTGTCCGCCGACGAACTGGCCATGCTGCGCGCAGGCGACGACGTGTCCACCAACACCGACACGATCATCCTGGTGCGCATCCCGAACAACGGGAAGTCGGCGACCGCCATTTCGATCCCCCGCGACTCGTACGTGGACGCGCCCGGCATCGGCAAGACGAAGATCAACGGCGTCTATGGCTCGGTCCACCTGGAGCGGCTGAAGCAGTTGGTCGAGGACCAGGGTGTCGACCCTTCCGCGGCCGAACCGGAAGCGACCGAAGCGGGCCGCGAGGCACTGATCAAAACCGTCGCCAACCTCACCGGCGTCACCGTCGACCACTACGCGGAGATCGGCCTGCTCGGTTTCGCGCTGATCACCGACGCCCTGGGCGGGGTCAACGTGTGCCTGAAAGATGCGGTGGACGAACCGCTTTCGGGCGCCAACTTTCCAGCAGGCCCACAGAAGCTGGACGGACCGCAGGCGCTGAGCTTCGTCCGTCAACGGCACGACCTGCCCCGCGGAGATCTCGACCGAGTGGCGCGGCAGCAGGCGGTCATGGCCGCGCTTGCACACCAGGTCATCTCGGGTAAGACGCTGTCCAGCCCCGCCACGCTCAATCGCCTGCAGGACGCCGTGCAGCGCTCGGTGGTGCTGTCCGAGGGCTGGGACATCATGGACTTCGTCCAGCAGATGCAGAAGCTGGCGGGCGGCAACGTCGCGTTCGCGACCATTCCCATCCTGCAGGAGGACGGCTGGAGCGACGACGGCACCCAAAGCGTGGTGCGCGTCGATCAGACTCAGGTCAAGGACTGGGTTGCCGGCCTGCTGAAGGACCAGGACGAGGGCAAGACCGAACAACTCGCGTACTCACCCGACAAGACGACTGTCGCGGTCGTGAACGACACCGACATCAACGGGCTCGCCGCCGCCGTATTGGACGTGCTGAGCGGCCAGGGCTTCACCCCCGGCGAAGTTGGCAACAACAGCGGCGGGCACGTTCCGGCTAGCCAGATTCAGGCAGCCAAGACCGATGACCTTGGCGCTCAAGCCGTTTCCAAGGCGCTGGGCAACGTGCCCGTCGTCGCGGACTCGTCGGTGACGCCAGGATCGGTGCGCGTG
>Ga0193717_1002474_pt1 | contig 10677 bp, 9 predicted proteins | sample U2c2metaG_FD_145900 | JGI IMG/M metagenome (GOLD analysis project Ga0193717, IMG submission 145900) | Soil microbial communities from a riparian zone of the East river system, Colorado, United States - U2c2 | ecosystem: Environmental > Terrestrial > Soil > Riparian zone | place: USA: East River...
GATGCTGTGATGAGGGGCTGCTACGTATGGGCGTTGACAATTGCCGCGAGGAACCGTCAACTGAAAGATCAGATCGATGCAAAACGAATTTACGAGCAAACAACAATTGATACAGGTGCAGGAACGTACGCAGCACGCAGGCGTCCACGATCGTGGACTGTTGCTGATTGGTTTGTTCAAGCTCGGCAAGGCGATTCTTTTCCTCCTCCTTGGAATCGGTGCGATCCATCTGCTGCACAAGGACCTTGGGGACGAGGTGATGCGGCTGGCGGCATCGCTGAAGTTCGATCCAGAGAGCAAGTTTGTGACGCTGTTGCTGGACAAGGTGGATCTGATCGACGCGCATCGGCTGCGGCAGATCAGCCTGGCTACGTTTGCGTACTCGGCACTGGCGCTGACGGAGGGCGTCGGGCTGCTGCTCGAAAAGGTATGGGCGGAGTACCTGACGCTGATCCTGACGATCTCGTTTCTTCCGTGGGAGCTGTATGAGCTGGCACGACGGCCTGGCTGGTTCCGGCTTAGCCTGCTGCTGATCAATCTTGCTGTGCTGGGATATCTGCTCTGGTTGCTGCGACGGAAGAAGGTTGCGGCTGAGGTTCTCAGTTAGGGTACCCCTCCCCCCTCCTACTTTTGGTGTAAAGTCCTTTGATCCAGTAACTTGTGAAGGCGTTGGTCTGTAAAGTCGTGCAGCTAAAGGAGTTGTGGGCAAAGTCGTGCAATCAAAGGGTTAATTGGTCTTCCTAGCGTTTTAAGGGTGAAGAGTCCCGGTTTGCCGGGGCTCTTTTTGATTCTGTTTTAAGTGTAACGGACTGAGGGAAACTAATCGGCAAAGTGAATGTCTATGATGGGATTGGAGTTAGGTGATTTCGGCGCTTGACATTTTTGGGCTGAGGCTAAAAGCTGGCTTGGATGTCGCCTTTACGGCCCCCTATAAATCTGACTTGGCCCTTTCCTGCCTTCCTTGCCCCAATCGTTGAAAGCAAGCCCTCGGGGATCTTTTACAGCCCCTGTTGCAGACCTTCCAACTCTCTCAGAACTCTGCCCGCCCTGGGGAGCCGATGCAAGAGCAACGGCATTGGGCGAAAAAAGTTTGACGGTATGGGTGGGGTGAAGCGCGTCGGGATCCTTCGCTGCTCTCAGGATGACAGCAAGAACTTACAACGGCAACGGCAGCGGCAACAGCAACGGCAACGGCAACGGCAACGGCAAGAACAAAACAAGAACAACAGTTGGCTGGATGAAGTTGTACATTCCCACCCATCGCGTGAAGCTGCGATGGATGGGGCACCCGAGCGATTTTGTCTGGTTTAGAAAAGGCAACGACAACTACAACTGCAACTCCAACGACAACTGCAACGACAACGACAACGACAACTGCTGCAACGACAACTGCAATAACAAGTGACTGCTAGGTATAGGAAGGAAGAAATAGGAGCTTTCGCTTTTATTTCGCTTACCAGACGAATTTGCTTACTGCAAGTGTCGAGGCTGGTATGAACCAACAGAGCAAACACTATATGTAGTGGGTACCTGATCTGATTCGTACAAATTGCTGAGTTTTCCACATTTCATTATGGGAATTGCAGAGATTTGCGCAATTTAGGCCTTTACAGCGGCCTACCACTGGTAGACGATGTGGATTGAAGTGGTAAAAAGTGGAGTGAAAGGGACTAACTCAAGGCACTTTATGAGAGAAGTCTACTCCGCCAGGCCAGTTTCAGACGGTTTTACGGTTGGGCAGGTATCGAGGTTGTTATGTTTCGCGGAAATCACCCAACGCGCGTGGACGAGAAGGGCAGGCTGAAGATGCCTGCGGACTTCAAGCGGCGTGTGGATGAGATGTACGGTCCGCAGTTCTACATCACGAGCCTGGATGGGAAGCGGGCGCAGATTCACCCGCTGAAGGAGTGGGAGAAGATCGAGGCGCAGTTGGCCAAGCTATCCTCCATGGATCCGGTACGGAAGAAGTTTCTGGACGTGACGAACTACTACGGCCAGATGGCAGAGATGGACGCACAGGGCCGGTTGCTGATTCCTCAGTTGTTGCGAGAGACGGCGAAGGTGATGGGCGAGGTGAATGTTCTGGGTTCGCAGACATACCTGGAAGTGGTGAATGCGGAGTCGTTCAAGGCCGAGCTGAAGGGCGCGAGCGATGCTGTGGAGCTGACGGAGAGCGATCTGGCGGCGTTTGCCGAGAAGACGAACAGCTAGAGATTTGCAGGATGGTTTGGATGTTGGCCCTCAGGGGCAGCACAGAAGGCGGGTAAGGGATGAGTAAACCGCAGCATGTGCCGGTTCTTTTAGATGAAGTTTTGGAGTACCTGAATGTGCGGCCCGGTGGCGTCTACGTAGACGCGACACTGGGGCTGGCGGGGCACTCCTCGGCGATTGCGAGGAGGCTGGGCAGCTCGGGCAGGCTGATCTGCTTCGACCGTGACCCGGAGGCGATGGAGGCAGCGAAGGTCCGGTTGGAAGAGGTAAGGGCCGAGCTGGGAGCGGAGATGCCGGAGGTGGTGTTTGAGCCGATGGCGTTTTCAGAGGCTTCAAGCCAGGTCAAACCGGGAAGTCTGGATGGTTTGCTGGCGGACTTTGGAGTGAGCAGCCTGCAGCTGGACGAGGCGCACAGGGGATTCAGTTTTCGGTCCGACGGACCTCTTGACATGCGGATGGATACGCGCGGAGGAGAGACGGCCGAGCAAGTGGTAAATCAGGAAGACGAAAACGAACTCGCCGATCTGATTTACGAATTCGGAGAGGAAAGGAGGTCGCGGAGAATCGCCAGAGCCATTGTGAGGGCCCGGCCGATTACGACTACAGCGGAGTTGGCTCAAATCGTATCGGCCGCGGCCCCATCAATGAAAGGCGACAAGATTCATCCGGCGACACGGACCTTTCAGGCACTTCGGATTCGAGTGAATAACGAGTTGGGAGAGATAGAGTCGCTGCTAAAGAGCGCGCCGTCTCTGCTGAAACCGGGAGGAAGGCTGGTGTTGATCAGCTTCCACTCGCTGGAGGACCGGCTGGTGAAGGATGCGTTCCGTGAGGCTGGCCGGAACAAGGTTTTTGAGGTTTTGACGAAGAAGCCGGTTGTGGCCGGCGAGCAGGAAGAGATGAGAAACCCGCGATCGAGAAGCGCAAAGATGCGGGCGGCGAAAAAAGTTTAGGCACAGGTTTCTCTTTGCACAAGAAGTAGTGCAACGCTGGAAGTACAGAGAAGACAAGTGATCGGGCCGGGGTTGTCCCACCTTCTTTCAGGCGAAAGACAACTCAGTACGACAAAGTCCCTTCCTCCAATAGCGATCCCGGCCCGGTTCGTACGTTGAGGAGAGCGGCAAAAAGTTTAGAAGTGGAAGCATGTGAGGTGCGCGATGGCAGCGACGGCGATGGCAGGACAGCAGATGGAGATGATGGGAGCGCGGCGGCAGAGCCGTACGGAGTCGCTGGCGGAGCGGAATCGTGAGTTGTACGAGGCCCAGCGAAGGGCTCGCCGCGGACCTACGCCCGAGGTCTTCTTTACGAAGCATATCGACAACAGCCGCATTGTGAAGGCGGATGACCCGGAGCGCCGGCGCGAGATGCGTACGTTTTCGACCGTGATGAGCGTGCTGTTTCTGCTGGTGATGGTCTATGTATGGCAGCACTTCTCCGCGATCGAGATTGGGTATCACGTTGAGACGCAGAAGCAGCAGGTAGAGCAGCTGCGCGAGGAGAACCGGCAGCTGCGGCTGTCGGAGGCTCAGTTGACGGACCCGGAGCGGATCGACAAGATTGCGAAGCAGCTGGGGCTGGATGCTCCTCAGCCTGGGCAGGTGGTGCGGCCAGATGGAAGTCTGGCTGGACCGGGTACTCCGGTGCTGGCGCAGGCGGGTGTTCCGGCGATAGTGGGGCAGTAAAAGCGGCGAGTCAGCCAGTTAGCAGGTCAGCAAGTTAGCGAAGATGTTGCGGGAGTGGGAAGATACAAATGAATAAGGCGCCACGGCAGACGTTGACTGCTCCTATACGGAGGATCCGTTTCGCCTATGTGGCGCTTTTTTTCTGTTTCTGGACGGCGATTATTGGCGTACGGCTGGTCTGGGTGCAGGTGGTGCGGCACCATGACTTCGTAGAACGGGCGGCGAAGCAGCAGCAGCGGACGTTTGAGGTGGCTCCGCGGCGCGGGGTGCTATATGACCGCAATCTGCGCGAGCTGGCGATGACGGTTACGGTGGACAGCGTGTACGCGGTGCCGAGCGAGCTGGGCGAGAACCGAGTGAATGCATCGGAGCTGCTGGCCAAGATTGTGCACGCCGAGCCGACGGACAACTTTACTTCACAGAAGCAGATGCTAGCGCGGTTCAACGCTTCGAGGAACTTTGCATGGGTGGCTCGGAAGCTCGATGCGGATACGGCGACGCGGGTGCGCGAGCTGAACTTGAAGGGAGTCTATTTTCAGAAGGAGTTCAAACGCTTCTATCCGAATAACGATCTGGCGGCGCAGGTGTTGGGCTATGTCGGCACAGATGATTCCGGGTTAGGTGGCTTGGAGCGACAGTTCGATGACAACATGCATGGGACGCCGGGGCATATGTTGACCGCGCTCGATGCAAAGCGGCATGTGCTGGGAAGCGAAGAGAGCCAGCCGATGCCGGGTGAGAATCTGGTGCTGTCGATCGACGCGAATATCCAGTACATGGCTGAGCGCGCGCTGGATGCGCAGATGGAGAAGATGAAGGCGCTGCACGGCACGGTGGTGGTGCAGGATCCGCATACAGGACAGATTCTGGCGCTGGCGATTGCGCCACGGTTCAATCCGAATGATCAGCGGCATATGGACTCGAGTGTGCTGGAGAATCTGGCCGTGAGCGATGTGTATGAGCCGGGGTCAACGTTCAAGCTGGTGACGTACTCGGCGGCGCTGGATGCGGCTGGGGTACAGCCGACCGACATGATCGACTGCCAGGGTGGTGCGATTACGCTGTTCGGGCGGACGATCCATGATGACGTTTCGGACCGTGGCATGGGAGTGGTGACGGTGCAGCGGGCTCTGGAGAAATCGAGCGACGTGGCCGCGGTGAAACTGGCGTTGAAGCTGGGGAATGACAAGTTCTACAGCTATATGAAGGCGTATGGATTTGGGGATCGCAGCGGGATTGAGCTGCCGAGCGAGACCCGGGGGCTGCTGCGGCATCCGCGGAAGTGGGGAGCGACGAGCATCGGGTCGATGGCGATTGGCCAGGAGATTGGAGTAACTCCGGTACAGCTTGTGTCGATGGTAAGCACAATTGCGAACGGCGGGGTGTATATGCCTCCGCGTGTGCTGCTGGAGAGCGTGGATGCGATGAAGGGGGATCCGCGGCTGCAACCGATGGCGTTTCGGCCGGCGAATCAGCTACCGGAGAAGCTGCCTGATGGGGCGCATCGGGTGATCACGGAGATGACCTCGGCCAAGATGCGGATGATGATGCAGGGCATCGTGTTGAACGGATCGGGTAAGGCTGCGGCTCTGAATGGGTACAGCTCGGCGGGAAAGACGGGAACGGCGCAGAAGATCGATGTCGCTACGCATACGTACTCGCATACGAAGCTGGTGGCGAGCTTTGCGGGGTTTGCTCCGGTGAGTAATCCGGCGATCTCGGTGACGGTGGTGATCGATAACCCGACGGCTGGGCCAAGCAAGTACGGAGCCGCAGTGAGCGCGCCGGTGTTTGCCGATGTCGCGCAGCAGGTGCTGGAGTATCTGGGCGTGCCGCACGATCAGCCGCTGAAGGCGAAGAAAGAGCTGCTGATTGCGAAGAAGGATGCGGCGGACGAGGCTCCTGCGGAGAATGGGGCAGATCTGAACGCGATGTTCGCGGATGTGAATAGCCTGCCAGCGGACGATCCGCTGCGGACTCCTGCGAATGCGGCGGCGGCGCAGGCTGTTGTTGCGGAGAAGACTGCTGCGGTTGCGCCGAAGGCTAAGGCGAAGAACCCGGGGATTTTGAATCTGCTGCCGGCGAAGGTGCTGTCGGCTTTCCAGGCTAGTGGTGGGACTACTTCTGCCATGCCGGATGCGGGAGGGGCCTCGGCGTCGCTGTCTGCACCGACGATTAAGCCGGTTGGGCAGATGAAGGAGAAGGGCGCAGTCGTGGTGGACGCCGGACGGCGAGTGGCGGTGCCTTCGTTTGAGGGGACTGGGCTGCGGAGTGTTGTGGAAAAGGCCGATGCCGTGGGGCTTCGGGTGCAACCGGTGGGGAGTGGGCTGGCTCGGGAGCAGGTTCCGGTGGCAGGGACGATGGTTCCTGCTGGAACTGAAGTTGTCGTGCGGTTTACACGGTAGCCTTTTTCGCCGGGGATCAGCAGTGTGGAGTGAATGCGGTGGGCGGCTTAGAATCGGTGGCTATGCAATGGAATGATGTGCTGTATGAGGTGACGGTGCAGGCGAGTACGGAGGCGCCGGTGGAGGTTGCCGGTGTGGAGTACGACTCGCGGCGGGTAAAGCGTGGGGACTTGTTTGTTGCGATGCGGGGTGGGGTTGCGGACGGGAATCGTTTTATAGAGGCAGCTATCGCCCAGGGTGCGGTGGCGGTGGTGACGGATTCACGAGAGGCGTATGAGCGGCTGCGTCGGGAGCGTCCCGGGGTTGGAGCGGCTTTGGTGGAGCAGGGCCGGCGGGCGCTGGCTGAGGCGAGCTCGGCGGTGATGGGGCATCCGCAGCTCCGGCTGGCTTTGAGTGCGGTGACGGGGACGAATGGGAAGACTACGGCTGCTTTTTTGCTGGAGGGGATGCTACGACATGTGGGGCGTAAGTGCGTGTTGATCGGGACGATTGAGACGCATGTTGCGGGCGAGGTGCGGGTTTCGCCGCATACGACGCCGGAGAGCCGGGATGTGCTGGGGCTGTTCGCCGATGGGGTGAAGGCGGGGGCAACAGAGGCGGTGATGGAGATGAGCTCGCATGCGCTGGAGCAGGAGCGGGTGTGGGGGCTGCCAGTGGATGTGGCGATGTTTACGAATCTGACGCAGGACCATCTGGACTATCACGGGACGATGGAGAGCTACTTTGCGGCGAAGGCGAGGTTGTTTGATGGGGTAGGAGCACCACCGCCCCGGGTGGCTGTGATCAATGCGGATGATGCCTATGGGGAGCGACTGGTGGTGGGTGCGGAGCGGTCGCAGGTGGTGCGGTATGGGATGGAGGGCAAGGGGGATTTTGTTGCGGACAAGGTGAAGATGTTTGCGGGCGAGACCCGCTTTCGGATGACGACACCGCATGGGGTGGTGGAGATGCGGTCTCCGCTAACGGGACGAGTGAATGTGTACAATCTGCTGGCTGCGAGTGCGGCGGCGTGGGCGCGGGGGTTGACGATGGAGCAGATTGCCATGAGCGCTGATGCTGGGGCTCAGGTTCCGGGGCGGTTTGAAGTCGTGCCTTCGTCGAATGGAGTGACGGTGGTGGTGGACTATGCGCATACGGATGATGCCTTGCGAAACCTGATCTCCCTGGGGCGGGAGCTAGTGAAGGAACGCGGTGGGCGGGTGATTACGCTGTTTGGATGTGGTGGAGATAGAGACAGGACGAAACGGCCTCGGATGGGCCGGGCGGCGGGGGAGGGAAGCGATCTGGTTGTGGTGACCAGCGATAATCCGCGGAGTGAGGAGCCGGAGGCGATTATTGCAGAGGCTCTCGCAGGAGTGAAAGAGACGGGGGCGGATTGCGTTGTGGAAGAGGATCGAGCAGGAGCGATTGGGATTGCGATTCGAGCGGCTCGGCCTGGAGATATTGTTCTGTTGGCGGGGAAGGGACATGAAAAGGTGCAGGTGTTGAAGGATGGGACCGTGCCGTTCGATGATGTGGCTGTGGCAGCTGGTGTTCTGAAGGAGATTGCGTGAAGTTCATGTCTCGATTCCTGCACGTCCTTTGGATGCTGCTGCTCTTTAAAGGTGCGGTCGATGCCCAGAACCCCTCTCCTAAAGGAGGGGTCGCGCGGGTTACCGGCGTTTTCAGCAGTCTGCTGTTACATGTGGAGACACACGATGTGATTGGCTATGAGATTACGGTGTCGAAGGTCGGGGATGAGGGTGCGTATTTTGTGGTGTTGCAGTGTGCCCAGGGTGTTGCGGAGCCGCCGATCGTGTCTCGAGCAGAGATTAGGAATGGTATGCTCACTTTCTCTCCAGAGGATCATGCCTGTGGAAGCAAGTTTCGCGCGATGCCTGGGAATAGAGGAATACTTTTGTGGATCGATGGCAGGTCTCACGGGTTCATTCCGCGGCATCACAGTTATTGGGAGACCCACTCATGAAGCTGACACTTGGGCAGATTGCGGATTGGATCCATGCGGAGGGCGACTTCGATACTTCTGTGGAGGCGCTGGGGTATGGGATTGACTCGCGGACGATTGGTGCTGGGGAGCTGTTCTTTGCAGTGCGGGGCGAGCGGCTGGATGGCCATGACTTTGTTGCTACTGCTCTAGATAACGGAGCGGTGGCGGCAGTGGTGAGCATGGGCTGGGTGGTGCCGGCGGAGGTGGATGAGACGAAGTTGCTGCGGGTCCCGGATTGCGAGGATTGCGTGTTGCTGGCCCTACAGCGGCTGGCCCATGCGGTGCGGCGGGCGTGGGGCGGGCGGGTGATCGGGGTGACGGGGTCGGCGGGGAAGACGACGACGAAGGAGGCTGTGGCGCAGGTTTTATCGGCTCGATTCAAGGTACTGAAGTCGTTGGGGAACTTGAATAATGGGTTTGGATTGCCGCTGCAGTTGTTGAAGCTGGAGCGGGAGCATGAGGTCGCCGTGATCGAGATGGGCATGAACCATGCCGGGGAGATTGCGGCGCTGGCGAAGATCGCAGAGCCGAACTGGGCGGTGGTGAGCAACGTCGCTCCAGTGCATATGGAGTTCTTTCCGGGTGGATTGGCCGGGATTGCGCAAGCGAAGTATGAGCTGGTGGAAGCGCTGCCGGAGGATGGGATTGCGGTATTGAACTTTGACGATACCTATGTGGCTTCGTTCGGGCGAGGGTTAGGGCAACGTGCGGCCTTTTATGGACTGGGTGAAGGCGCGGAGGTGCGGGCTGTTCATGTGGCTGAGGTTGGTGCAGAGGGCGTGGTCTTTACGGTAGAGGCGCATGGCGAGCGGGCCAGCGTGCAGCTGCGGATGCTGGGACGACATAACGTTCTGAATGCGCTGGCTGCAATTGCCGTGGGTCTGCGGAGTGGGATGGGTTTGGAGGAGTGCGCCGCTGCGGTCGGTGAGATGCGTGCGGGCGACAAGCGCGGCGAAGTGCTGGAGTGGAGGGGAGCGATGCTAATCAATGATTGCTACAACTCAAACCCACTGGCATTGGATTCGATGGTGGATGCATTGATGGCTATGCCGGGAGAGCGCCACATTGTGATGGCGGGGGAGATGCTGGAGCTTGGTACGGAGGCGGAGGCGCTTCATGCAGCTTGTGGCCGGCGGATGGCGAAGCGTGGTGTGCCGGTTGTAGTTGGGGTGCGTGGCGCTGCTGAGGCTCTGGCTCGGGAGGCGCGTGCTGGTGGGGTCGAGGGGGTCTTTGTTTCAGATGCCGAGGCGGCTGGGAGGTGGATGCTTGCGAATGTGCGGGCTGGGGATGTTGTGTTGTTGAAGGGGTCGCGTGGGGTTCGGTTGGAGCGCGCGTTGGAGGGATTGGGTTCGTAATGACTGTGTTGGTGGGGGTGAGTTTGGTTCGCGGTGTAAAAATGCCGGCGTAATGGGCGGGTGGCCCCTGTTAAGATAACGACTAGCCCCCGGCTGGCCCTGATGATGGCTGTCGATGCGTGCCTATCCTGCAGATTGAATCGAAGGCGGAGACGTTTTGCTCTATTGGCTGCTGTATCAGAAGTTGTTCCCCTACTTTCGTCTCTTTCGCATCTTTCGCTATCTGACGTTTCGGACGGTGTTTGCGAGCCTGACGGCCCTGCTGATCGGCTTGCTGATCGGGCCGTATGTCATTGACCGACTGCGTGAGTTCCAGATAGGGCAGTACATCCGCGAAGAGGGACCGCAGTCGCACCAGAAGAAGAGTGGGACGCCGACGATGGGCGGTGTGCTGATCTGCATCTCGATCCTGGTGCCGACGCTGCTGTGGTCGGATCTGTCGAATCCGTTTGTGTGGCTGGTGATGTCGTCGACGCTGGCGTTTGGGGCGATTGGATTTGCCGATGATTACATCAAGGTGGTGCATCGGCGGAACAAGGGGCTGACGGCGCGGCAGAAGCTGGGGCTGCAGTTTCTGGCGAGCGGTGGTGTGGCCGTGGCACTGGTGAGGATGCAGAGTCACGGGGTGTATTCGACGAAGCTGATGTTTCCGTTTCTGAAGCGGTTTCGGCCTGACTTGGTGTGGGACTGGATGGGGCAGGTTCCACATATGTACTGGCTGGCGTTCATCCCGTTTGTACTGTTTGTGATGCTGGTGATCACAGGCGCCAGCAATGCGGTGAATCTTACGGATGGGTTGGATGGACTGGCGATTGGCTGCACGATCATTGCTGCCGGTGCGCTTACGGTGCTGACCTATGTGAGCGGACATGTGGTGTTCTCGGATTACCTGGAGCTGCAACGGATGCCCATGGTGAGCGAGCTGACGGTCTTCTGCGGAGCGATGGTGGGGGCGAGTATAGGGTTTCTTTGGTATAACGCGCATCCTGCGGAGATATTCATGGGGGATGTTGGAAGCCTCGCGTTAGGTGGGGCGA
>Ga0193717_1002475_pt1 | contig 10676 bp, 8 predicted proteins | sample U2c2metaG_FD_145900 | JGI IMG/M metagenome (GOLD analysis project Ga0193717, IMG submission 145900) | Soil microbial communities from a riparian zone of the East river system, Colorado, United States - U2c2 | ecosystem: Environmental > Terrestrial > Soil > Riparian zone | place: USA: East River...
GAAAATGGCGGCGTATCGCTGCATCTTACTTGGCCTTCTTTCCCCTTGAAGACTGTCTCGCAATTTCATCCTGAGACAATAGCCGAAGGATCTGAGTCTCGTCAGCGATAAAAAATGCGAGATTCTTCGCTGGCACTCAGAATGACATTTGTGCGGTTTTGCGAGTGCGACAGAGTCTCTCAAAAGAGGGAATTAGGGCTCTGCCGGGGGTCGGTTGCGTCATAAGTCGGCTAATAGCACCACGGGCCCCGAGCCAATTTTAGAAGGAGAACACGAAACGAACGGTTCGGAGCTTTCTGGACTACCACTGGTTTCGCTATTTCAGCAGGTAGCTCGCCGGCATGGGCACGCGCAGAATATTGATGCCTTCGGTCTCTTCGACATAGCGAATGAAGTGATACTTGTTCTCGAGCTCGTCGTATGGCAGCGGCGGTGCCTCGGCGCGACCGGCTTCGATGCGCGCCCAGATAAAGTGCGGGCCGTCGTGGCTGAGCGCGTGGTGTACCGCCTGTTTGAGTTCTTCGACGGTTGTCGCGGCGCAAGAACTCTGGATGCCGGCATTGCGCGCTACGCCGGCAAAATCAATCTTGCCGGCGGTGGCAACCGTGGGCTCGCCGCCGGAAGATTCGTACTGCTGGTTGTCCCAGCAGATGTGAATCAAATTTTTCGGCTGATGCAGCCCGATGGTAGCGAGCGAGCCGAGATTCATCCACAGGGCGCCGTCACCGTCGAATACAAAAACCCTGCGCTTGGGAAGCGACAAGGCCAAGCCGAGACCGATCGATGAGCACAGGCCCAAAGTCTTGACCTGGATGTTGCCGTCGCTCGGGTGTACTCCGTTCCACTCGGCGGTGGCGCCCCCGGCGGTGGTCACGAACAGTTCGTTTTTGATCAACGGGGCGATCGCCTGCAAACATTCAAAGCGTTTCATAACGGATCCTCACAACACTGCCCGCGTGAGCAAGAGGGCGACTGGTCGTTTCGAGGCATTGGCCAAAGTTACCGCTCCGGCGATATCTTGTTTCACTTTGGTCGGATCGCGCATGACGATATACTTGATCCCCAAGCCCTGGAGCACCGGTTCGGTGACCAGCCCCACCATGTGAAACGCGTTATCGCCGATATCCCCGGCGTAATAAATCAGCAGCACGATCGGCATGCCGAACTGCAGCGCCGTGGTGGTGAGGCCGTTGCAGCTGTTCAATAGCCCGCCGTTTTGCATCAAGAGCGCCGGTTTTTTCCCGCCCAGGTGCGCGCCGGCACAAACGCCGACGCCTTCTTCTTCGCGGCCGACGGGCACGTGGGTGATCTGCTTGTCGGCGTAAAGTAGATTGATTAGCTGCAACATATTGATGTCGGGAACGCTCGATACCAAATCGATCCCGGCTTCCTTCAACCCGGCAAGAATTTGCTGCGCTCCGGCTTCGGTCCCCATACGACACCTCGTAATTGTTGCGCGGCTTTCATGGATCGTCATTTGCGGCAACCGGCCGCGCGCTGCTCCCTTGTAAAAATTATCGCCGACCCTGTCAAGCAAAAGCGAAACTCGATTGACACCCCGTGGGCGAGTCTGTTAGCAGGGAAAGCGATTCAATCATCGGAGGTAAGGTCGTGAAATGTTTGTCTGTGCTGGGTGACTCGAACCGATTTGCAATAGCCGCCGTTGGTCTCGTGATCTGCACTATTTTTGCCGCGTCCGTAACGGAAGCCGCGGACTATCCGGCCAAAACCATTCAGATCATCAATCCGTTTCCTCCCGGCGCGGTCACCGATATTGTCGCGCGCATGGTTGCCCCGAAAATGTCGGCCATCCTCGGCCAGCAGTTGATCGTCGTCAATAAGCCGGGAGGAGGCGGCGCCGTCGGCATCCAGGCTGCCAAGGACGCGGCGCCGGACGGTTACACGATTCTCGTGACGCCGCCGCCGGTGTTGATCATACCGATCGTCAATAAGAACTCCGGATTCACGATGAAAGACTTCACGCCCCTGACGCTCGCGACCAGCAGCCCGAATACCACGGTGGTTAAAGCCGACGCGCCGTGGAAGACGCTCGAAGAGTTTATTGCCGACGCGAGTAAAAATCCCGGGCAGTACACCTACGGCTCCGCCGGGCCAGGCACGACGCCGCACTTTATCGGCGAGTTGGTGAAGTTGAAGACCAAGATCGATTTGACGCACGTGCCGCTCGGCTCGGAGTCGGCGGCGGCGACCGCGGTTTTGGGCGGGCACGTCAACATCGCTTTTCTAACTTTGGGCACGACACGAAGCCACATCGAGGCCGGCACCATGCGGGCGCTTGCGGTGGCGTCCAATCGCCGGCTTAAGGATTTTCCCAACGTGCCGACGACGGTTGAGAAAGGCTTCCCCGAACTCAACTTGAAAATCTGGGTCGGCTTCTTCGCTCCCGCGAAAACGCCGCCGGAGATCGTCAAGCGGCTGGCCGGCGCGCTCCACGATAGTCTCAAAGATCCGGAGACCGCCGCGAACATCGAAAAAGCCCAGGCGCTCGTCGAGAATCTCGGGCCGCAGGAAGCGGCCAAGTTTTACGCAGAAGAACAGCGCAAGTGGAGCGAAGTGGCGCGCCTCGCTAAGATCGCTCAATAGACGACCGACAAACCATTGCGTGTTTTCCCGATGCGATCCAATATCGCGGTTGCCGCGGTTCTGCTGGCGCTCGCCGGCTATATTTTCCTCGCCGCGGGTACTTTGCCATTCGGCACGATGCGCGTACCGCAGACGGCGTTCTTTCCCAGGACCCTGGCGGTTTTGCTGGGAATCATGTCGCTCATTTTGTTAGCGCGGGCGCTCGCCGGAAGGGAGGCGCTACGCGGTGGCGAAAAGATCGAGACTCAAGGCTGGATTCGGATCGCGGTGACGCTGATGACGTTGGCTGGTTTCGCATTGGCGCTGGAGCGTCTCGGATTTCTGCTCACCACGTTTTTACTGATGATTTCACTCCTGCGCGCCATCGAAGCGCAAAAGTGGCGCAAAGTAGTCGTTGTCGCGTTGGCGACTGCGCTGATCTCCTACGCAATTTTTTCCTTGCTGTTGGGTGTGCCGCTCCCCGCTGGACTCTTGGGAATCTAGCGTGGACCTCATCGCCAACATCGGCTTGGGTTTTTCGGTCGCGCTGACGCCGATCAACCTCTTGTTCTGTTTCCTTGGCGTGTTGGTGGGCACGCTGGTCGGCGTGCTGCCCGGATTGGGTCCGGTGGGGGCGGTGGCATTTTTACTGTCGCTCACGTTCAAGATGGAACCGGCAAGCGCGATTATCCTGCTAGCGGGCATTTATTACGGCGCCATGTACGGCGGCTCGACGACGTCGATTCTGGTCAATATTCCCGGAGAAACGGCGTCGGTGGTCACCTGCCTCGACGGCTATCGCATGGCGCGCCAAGGCAGAGCGGGCGCCGCTCTCGGAATGGCTGCCTTCGGTTCGTTCATCGCCGGCACGTTCGGTGTGATCGGTCTCATGTGTCTGGCGCCGCTGCTCGGCAGAGCTGCGCTGAGTTTTGGACCGCCGGAGTTCTTCGCGCTCACTCTGACTGGATTGACCCTGGTGGCTTACTTGAGCCAGGCTTCGATGCTCAAAGCCCTGACCATGGCCACGCTTGGTTTGTTGGCTGGCACCGCCGGCATGGATCCGATCTCCGGTGAAGAGCGATTTACCTACGGAACTCTGACTCTCAGAGACGGCTTCGGCCTGGTGCCTGTGGCAATGGGACTCTTCGGCATAGCCGAAGTTCTGGAAAATCTGGCGCGGATCGGTCCACCGTCGCTTTACGAGACGAAGATCAAGGGTCTGCTACCGAATGCAAAAGACTGGAAGGACAGCATCTGGCCGATCGGCCGCGGTTCAGTCTTAGGTTTTTTTCTCGGCATCTTGCCCGGCCCGGGTCCGGTGATCGCTTCGTTTATGTCCTATGCCATGGAAAAGCGCTTGTCGCGCTATCCGGAAAAATTCGGCACCGGAGTCATTGAGGGCGTCGCCGGCCCGGAGGCCGCGAACAATTCCGCCACCGCGGGCTCGTTCATTCCATTGCTCTCGCTCGGAATACCGACCAGTGGCATCATGGCGCTGTTCATGGGCGCCTTGATGATTCACGGCATCCAGCCGGGTCCGCTATTTATTTCCCGCCATCCGGACCTGTTCTGGGGATTTATCGCCAGCATGTATGTCGGCAACGCCATGCTTTTGGTGCTGAATCTACCCCTGATCGGCATCTGGGTGCGGGTGCTCAAGACGCCTTACGTGATTCTCTTTCCGTTGATCCTGCTGTTCTGCCTTATCGGCGTCTACAGCCTCAACGCCAATACCGTCGAGATCGTGGTCATGCTCGGTTTCGGCATCTTCGGTTTTTTCATGCGCAGGGTCGGTTTCGAAGGAGCGCCGTTCATCCTCGCCCTGGTGCTTGGCCCGATCATGGAGACCTCGTTGCGCCAGTCGCTGCTGATTTCGCGCGGCGATTTCAGCATTTTTCTCACGCGACCGATCTGCGCGGTTTTGATCGTTTTGACGGTAGCATTCTTAATTTGGCCGTTGTTTACGGGAAGAAAGAAGAAGACTCGAGAGTAATCTCGAAGGCCCGAAAGGCACGAAGGTTTCAAGCTGTCCTTTCGACCGAAGGAGAAATCTTTCTTTTTCAGATCAGAGGTTGCTTCAAAGAACATAAGAAGGATTTCTCGCTGCGCTCGAAATGACAAAAACAACTTCGTGATCTTTGTGCTCTGGGTGGTCAATTCGCTTTTTTTGGTTAGTGCTCCGTCGCTCTACTCTCTCTGTCACTGATCCCTTCTTTTTACGTACTTTGCGTTCTTGCGGTTTATTCTTCTACGAATTTCACTTGCCGTACTGCCGGTTCATCTCGTCAAAAAAGCCCGAGCTTTCCAGTTCATTGACGAAGCGCGGTTCGATGAAGCCTTCGGGAGTGACGCCGGCGACTTCGGGACTCGAACGCGACAGTAGATAGAGCATCGATCTCGCGACTCGCACGCTCGGCGTTGGTTTGATGAGCAGCCGTTCTTTGTAGAGGTTATAAATGGTGCTGAGCACTTCGGTGTCCTGGGTGGCCACATATTTTCTTAACACGCTCAGCGCGAAGTCGGGCTTGGCCTTGAATACATACAGTCCTTCGATCCAGGCCTTGAGAAATTTTAAAGTTGTATCGTGATTCTTCGCGACGTAGGAACGCCGCACCAGGATGCCGGAGCCGGCGATCTCCAGCGGCAGCTTGGAATAGTCGATGAGCTGCCTAAATCCCATCTTAGTCGCGGTGACGGTCTGGATGCCGGCGATAATCACGCCGTGCAGTCGGCCGGTTTGCAGACCGCTCAAGCGCGCGCCGAGATCGCCGACGGGAATGATGGTCACGTCCTTCTCCGAAATATTGTTGAGCCGCAGCCCTTCGCGCAGAAGAATATCAGTCAGAGAAGCGGCCGTACTCATGCCCAGGACTTTGCCGCGCAATTGCTCTGTGCTGGTAATGCTTTTCTGCACCACCAGGGAATGTTCGAGTTGATTGTTCGGCGAGGCGATCAATGCGGTATCGGCGCCACGCTGGTAGGCTTCCAAAGCAGGCATGCCCGAATGATTGACGAATTGGATGCTGCCGCCGATCAACGACATGATGCTGCGCGGTCCGCCCGAGATGTAGACGAGATTGAGATCCAAGCCGTACTTTTCATACAAACGGGCTTCTTTGGCGACCCAGGTTTGCGCCATGGAGCCGGAGATGGCGCCATAGCTCGCGTTGACTCTCTCGGCCGCGAATTTCGACGGTGGTGCGAGCGCACCAATGAGGAGCCAGAAAGCGATCAAAACAAACCGACGCGAATTGGTGCCAAGCAGCATGGGCGCACTCCTATTTGGCGTGTTGAATTTGGCAATGCCGAACCATTGGAAAGGCGACTGCCACAGCGGCAAGAATGATCAGAGTGGCCGCGCCGCCGGTGAGCGCGGAAGCCTGGGCGCCGAGCCAAGCGGCGACCAAGCCGGATTCGAATTGACCGAGCTGCGGGCCATTGCTGGTAAAGACGCTGTTGATCGACGACATGCGGCCGCGCAGCTCGTCGGGCGTGCTCAGTTGATTGATCGTCGAGCGCAGGATCGAGCTGATCGTATCGCCCAGGCCGGTGAACATGAGCATTAAAACTGAAAACCAGAAAACTCGCGATTCGGCAAAAAACATCGTGGCCAAGCCATAGATCCCGATACCGACAAAAATCCACCGCCCGGCGCGCTGCACCGGACCCAGCACGGTCATCCCGATAGCCGCCAACAGCGAGCCGACCGCGCGCGCGGCGTAGAGCAGGCCGAGTCCCGTGGGACCGACGAACAAAATATCGCGCGCGAAAATTGGAAACAAACCGCGCGCGTTGCCAAAGAAAGTCGCGCTGAAATCCAACAACATCAGCGGCAAGATTACACCGTGGGACCAGACGAAGCGAAACCCTTGGCGCAGCGAATTCACGGACACGGTTCTCCAGCCGCCTCCTTCGGGAATCTTCGTGCGCAAAAGACGCAGCGCGGAAAGCATGGCGATCCAAGAGCAGGCGTCCACGGCGTAACAAGCCGCGGGACCGGAGAAGGCGAGCAGCACCCCGGCGAGCGACGGACCGGCGATGATCGGCACATAGCGTTGGGTTCCTTGCAACGCCAGGGCTTGAGTCAGGTTCTCACGCGGCACCAGGTTGGGGATCATTGACTGGCGCGACGGTTGTTCCAGCGACGTAAAGATCGCCAACAGCGCCGTCGCGCCATAGAGTATCTGCGGTGAAGCTTTGCCGAAGAAGCTCAGCAGTGCCAGCACCGTCGAAACGCAGAACAGTCCGCTCTGCGTGAATATCATCAGTTTACGTCGATCCATCGCGTCGGCGAGGAGCCCGCCGACGAGCAATAAAAACATTTGCGGCAGCGCCCGGGCGAGGCCGAGCAAGCCGATTTGCAACGGTGAATTCGTCAGCTCGTAAATTTGCCAGGCCATAGCCACAGTGGTGAACTGTGTGCCCATACTTGAAAGAAACGAGCCGGTCCAGAAAATGCAAAAGTCGCGGTGACGAAACGGCGATAGATAGTCGCGCTCGGTAGCTGGGGGCATGCGGTTATGTAAGGGGAATCAAGAACCGGCGTTTTTCGCCGGGTCGATAAGGACCTGTGTGGCGGGGTGCTTGCGATGAGCGAATGAAAGCTGAAAATCGTGAAAAGGCATGACGCGCCTTGCGCGGGCATTTGAAATTGCTTTCATCATGATGTGGACACCTCCGAACCAACGCGAATCAGAAAACCTGAATTACCGAGTCGAGATAGGCCGTGGCGAGATTCCAGGACCGGACTCACAAGCGGCGCGGCAAACCGGAGACCGATTTTTATCGTACGCCGCCAAAAATGTCTAATCGATCCGGCCCGGTTCGGTTGATTGGTCGCGTGCTTGTTCAATGGCTGTTAGCTTCGGATCGATGCTCGCCAGGCTTCAACATCAGGATCAAAGGTTGGCATGTCATTTGGATTCGTCCCATTCTAAGATCCATTGGAGTATGAGCCATGAACGATGAGGATCAGTCAGAACAGGGAAACGCAAAGGATCTCTCCCTGCGCGACGATATTCGGCTACTCGGAAGACTCCTCGGGGATACTTTACGCGAGCAGGAGGGTGAGGAAACTTTCAAGCTGGTCGAGCGGGTACGCCAAACCGCGGTAAGATTTCGCCGCACCGGCGACGAACCGACGCGCGCGGAATTGGAAAATATGCTGAGCGGTGTCAGTCACGACGCCAGCGAAGTGGTGGTGCGCGCGTTCAGCTATTTCTCTCAGCTCAGTAACATTGCCGAGGACTTGCATCGCAATCGCCGCCATCGGGCGCACCAGATCGCGTTTTCGCCGCCGCCGGCCGGCAGTTTGGCGCGAGCTATCGAACGGGTCGCCGACGCCGGAGTGAGCGCCGACGCGGCGCAGGATTTTTTTTCGCGGGCGCTGATCGCGCCGGTTTTGACCGCCCATCCGACCGAGGTGCAGCGTCAGAGTATTCTCGACGGCCAGCGCGAGATCGCCGCGCTGATGGCGACGCGTGATCGGGTGGACCTGACGCCGGCGGAGATTCGCGACAACGAAGAAGCGCTGCGCCGGGCGATCCTCTCGCTCTGGCAGACTCGCATCCTGCGCGAACTGCGTCTGTCCGTGGCCGATGAAATCGAAAACGGGTTGTCCTATTATCGCTCGACGTTTCTCGAGCAAGTGCCGCGACTCTACGCCGAGGTCGAAGATTTACTTAGCCAGCGCTGGCCGCAGGCGAGCTTTGTCATCCCGAGTTTTTTTAGTTTGGGTAGCTGGATCGGCGGCGACCGCGACGGTAATCCCTTCGTGACCCACGACGTCACTGCCCACGCGGTGCGGCGCCATGCGGCCGTGGCGTTCAATTATTACAGCGCGGAACTGCAGAAGCTCAGGAGAGAGCTGTCACAGTCGGTACGCTTGGTGCCGGTGACGCCTGCGCTGGAAGCGCTGGCAGCGCGCGCGGCCGAGGGATCGGAGCACCGGCGCGACGAACTCTATCGTCAAGCGCTCACCGGGATCAGCGAGCGGCTGAGCGCAACCGCGCGGGCATTCGAGCAAAGCGGTTTCGAGGACATTCCAACGACCGGCACCGATTCCTATCGCGATGCGCAAGAATTCGCGGCGGATCTTGGCACCGTCGATGACGCGCTACGCCGGAACGGTGCGGCGCGCATCGCGCACGGCCGATTGCGCACGCTCAGGCGCGCGCTCGACGTGTTCGGTTTCCACTTGGCACCTTTGGACTTGCGCCAGCACAGCGACGTCCATGAACGGGTGATCGCCGAATTGTTTCGGATCGGCACGCGGCGCGATGGTTATATCGAGCTGGACGAAGCAGGGCGGCTGGGCTGGTTGATCGACGAGCTGGAATTGCCGCGCCTTCTACGTTCGCCCTATTTCGCGTACAGCAGCGACACGATGAAGGAGTTGCGCATCCTCGATACCGCCGCGGCGCTGCAGCGCCGCCATGGTCGCGCGGCGCTGCCGACCTACATTATCTCCAACGCCCTCGAGACCAGCGATATTCTCGAGGCAATGTTGCTGCTCAAGGAAGCGGGTCTGATGCGCGCGGCACCGGGGCCGGAACTCGATATGAACGTCGTGCCGTTGTTTGAAACGATCGAAGGCCTGCGTCAATCCGCGCAGATCATGGAAAAACTCTTGAGCTTGCCGCTCTACCGGCGTTTGCTGGCGAGCCGCGACGACACTCAAGAAGTCATGCTCGGCTATTCGGACAGCAATAAAGACGGCGGCTATCTAACTTCTAACTGGGAGCTTTATAAAGCTGAGCTCAAGTTAGTGGATTTGTTCAGTTTCAATGGCATAAAATTGCGCCTGTTTCATGGCCGGGGCGGCACCGTGGGGCGCGGCGGCGGTCCGAGTTACGAGGCCATTCTGGCGCAACCACCGGGCAGCGTGGCCGGCCAGATTCGCATTACCGAACAGGGTGAAGTGATCGCCAGCAAGTACGCCGATGCCGAAATCGGCCGGCGCAATTTAGAAACACTCGTGGCGGCGACGTTGGAAGTGACATTGCTTGGCGCCGAGTACCAGGTCAAGGAAATCTACCAGGAGGCGATGGAAGAAATGTCCGAAGTCGCTCACGCGGCCTACCGTCGCCTGGTTTACGACACACCGGGGTTCAACGCTTTTTTTCGCATCGCAACGCCGATCGCCGAGTTAGCGGATCTGCACGTCGGCAGCCGTCCGGTGTCACGCAAGAGTTCCGATCGGATCGAAGATCTGCGCGCCATCCCGTGGGTGTTCAGCTGGTCGCTGGCGCGCATGATGTTGCCCGGCTGGTTCGGCTTCGGTGCCGCGACGGACGCGTTTGTCGCGCGCCACGGCACGGCGGGGCTGGCATTGCTCCGCGAAATGTACAAGAACTGGCCGTTCTTTCGCGCGCTGCTGTCGAACATGGATATGGTGTTGGCGAAGAGCGATCTCCACATCGCGTCGCGCTACGCCGACTTGGTCGCCGACGCAGAGTTGAAAGCGAGAATTTTCGACGCGCTGCGGCGGGAACTGGAGAGCAGTATCGGCCAGCTTCTGGCAATTACGGAACAGCAAGAATTGCTCGAATCCAACCCGCTTTTAGCGCGCAGCTTGCGCAATCGGGTGCCTTACATCGATCCGCTCAATCATCTTCAGGTAGAAGCGCTCCGGCGCTATCGTGCCGGCAACACGACCGAGCAAATCAAGCGGGTGATCTTGCTGACAACTAACGGGATTGCTGCGGGACTACGCAATAGCGGCTGATTGCAAGTTTTTGGGTTCAAATGCCTATTGTTCCAGCAGCGATTGCATAAAAAATTACCATCAGCCGGGCAGCAACGAGATTGGAATGACAGATCAATACGATGCAACGCCGTTACGGTGGTGGTGTCATTTGGTATGGATTCTGCTCGGCTTGCGGACGTGGGTTATTGCAACCCTAATCAGAAGGTGGCTTTCTAAAATTGGGGTTAAAAATAGAGCTGAGAAGTCTCGTGCCGCGGCGGGGGTGGATTACAAAGTTTTAACGGCGTTGGTGTTTCAAGATTGGCGCTAAGCATTTCACGCGACTCATGACCGCTCAATTAAATCTGCTACCGCGGGAAATCAAATCCGGCAACATCGCGTACTT